>CAACXI010000006.1_pt1 | contig 18003 bp, 17 predicted proteins | sample 2275891 | NCBI WGS metagenome assembly CAACXI01 (sample SAMEA5312484, study PRJEB27640) | indoor metagenome | biome: indoor environment; feature: controlled; material: polymer antistatic dissipative epoxy resin | place: Italy | collected 2014-05-27 | reverse complement strand
TGCTGGATTCCCATCTGCGGAATGCATCGCGCCGTCATATCAAGGGGATCACAATTGATAGCCCCGAAACCCGCATTCTGGATGACGGATTTTTTATTGCCCGCCATAAGGATGGTTGGGTTGTGGATGTCAGTATTGCAGATGTGCCGGCCATGGTTCCTGAACACCATGATCTGGAATATGCTGCCCGCAAAATGGGATATGAACGCAGCGCGCGCGAACGCCTGTTCCCTTATGGATTCCTGCTGAATTACATCAGCCTGCAACATCAGCAAAAGCGCCCGGCAGTGACGTTCACCATCGAATTGGATCAGGATCTGAATATCAAATCCTATGGTGCGGCCCGCTCGATTTTTGAAAATCTGAAACAATGTAATGACGGCGATATTACGCAACAGCTGGTCCTGAAAAATCCAGATGTTGAAATGTGGGTTGATTTGGGAAAGCGTTTATACGCCAAGCGTATGAGTGAAATTGGCCGCGCCTGCGACCGGATTGTTGCGAATGACAATGTTGCCTTGCCGTCAGAACCGGCCGTGCATGATCATCCGGGTTGCGAGGGCGGGGCGTTGGTTCATGAAATGATGCGGCTTGCCAATCTGGCCGCGACACAGATGATGAAGGATAAAGGGCTGGAAGCCCCTTTTAAAAATGCATCGGGCGTTGTTCAAATCGTCCGTGTTTCTGCCGATTTTAATTTTGATCAGGAATGTAATCGCCTTGCGCTGGGTGCGGTGGCGGGGGCTGTCAAAGATATGCCGTCTTATGCCCATATTTCATCGCCGATGCGGGATTATAAAGATTTTCTGGGCTTGAAAATTATCGCCCGCGATCTGGATGGATACGCTCCCGAGGAGGGCGATCAGAAACTCGCAAAGCGTCTGTCTGATGAATTCAATGCGCGGGCCGGACGGCCTCCAAAAATCGATATGTTATCCCCGCAATGGATGGAGGTCTGGTCGCAGTACCGCGCCACGCAGGATGTGACCACGCATCAAGCCATCGAACGTGATACAACAACGTATATCGGTTCTTTGCGCAAGCATTGCAAGGAACAGGGCTGGCGTATGCCAAAAATGGCGGAGCGTCGCTTGTTGATCAATGGTGCGCACGTCACGCTTGTCGCACTCCGTTGTGGTGAGGCTGGCGGTTTGACCAGCCATGCCGTTCATCATGATCCCGCATCAGCGGTTGATCTGGCGGCGGCGCGTTTAAAAATTGCAATGGCTGATCCCAAACCCCAATCGCCAGCAACGCCTGACCCTTCGTTATAAAAAGGGTTAAGGGGGCAATTGCCCCCTTAGAAACCTTATTCTCTTTGTTTTTTGGTTCTTAAGCCGCGCGTTTTGTCTGCAAACGGCTAAGGACTTTTTCCGGACCGATTAAGGGCAGCAGCACCGCCAGTTCCGGGCCGTGATCCATACCGGTCAAGGCACGGCGCAGGGGCATGAAAAGCTCTTTACCCTTACGGCCCGTTTCGGCCTTGACCTGTTCTGTCCAGTCTTTCCACGTTGTGGATGTCCATGGTGCCGGGGGCAGCAGGTTTGCAGCCTTGGCGATAAAGTCTGAATCATCAATGGCGGGTTCAACAGGGCCATTTGCGACCTGCCACCATTCCTTGACGTCGGACAGGCGGGTGAGGTTGGGGCGGACGGCATCCCAGAAATTTTCATCGAGGTCGTTCAGGCCCAGATCAACAAGGCGGCCCTTGACGCCGCTATACGGCATCTGGTGAATAATTTTTTCGTTCAGGCGCAGAAGTTCCTCAACATCGAATTTCGGCGCGCCTTTGGAGAATTTGGAAATATCGAATTTTTCCAGCAGCGGTTCAATGCTGGTGAAAGGTTCGATCGATTCCGAACTGCCGAGCAGGGCCATAAAGCAGATGATGGCCATCGGCTCCAGCCCTTCATTTTCGCGCAGATCCTTGACGCTGAGCGAACCAAGGCGTTTGGAGAGTTTGCCGCCTTCGGCATCCATAATCATCGGCATATGCGCGAATTCTGGTGGCTTGCTGCCAATCGCCAGAAACATCTGGATATGCATGGCGGTGTTGGACACATGGTCTTCACCGCGAATGATATGGGTGATGTTAAAATCAATATCATCAATGACAGAGCAGAGGTGATAAAGCGGTGAACCATCCTCGCGGATCAGCACAGGATCGGACATATCCTTGGTGTCAAATTTGACAGAGCCACGGATCATGTCGGTCCATTCAATGCTTCCGTCCTCCAGCTTGAAGCGCCAGTGCGGTTTGCGGCCTTCATCTTCATATTTTTTCTTCTGCGCATCGGTCAGCGACAAGGCTGCACGATCATAAAGCGGGGGCAGGCTGCGCGACAATTGCGTCTTGCGTTTCAGCGCCAATTCTTCCTGACTTTCATAGCAGGCATAAAGACGGCCCTTGGCTTTCAAATCTTCGATGACGGACGTATAACGGTCCATGCGTTTGCTTTGGTGCGCTTTTTCATCCCAGTTCAGGCCCAGCCATTTCAGGCCGGCTTCGATGTCCTGCTCATATTCCAGCTTGCTGCGTTCCAGATCGGTGTCGTCGATCCGCAGCAGGAAATGACCGGCATTCTTTTTGGCGAACAACCAGGTGACGACCGCGGCGCGGACGTTTCCGGCATGGATATAACCGGTTGGGGATGGGGCAAAACGAACTTTGACGCTCACGGAAAAATCCTTCTTCTGGGCCTAAAAACCTTGGAAATCCTTTATATACGGACCCAGGAAAAGGCGCAAGAAGGGGGTGTTACGACCACAAATAATCGGCATGAGTACGTTTGACGCGTGGAATGTCCTGATAGTTTGTGGTTTTTTTGCCCCATTGGCTGGATAAGCGCTGAAATATGGCCTGAAGCCCGGGGCGGTCCGGTGTGATGGCAAGGGCCGGTAATTTAGCCAACGGCTGCGCGTCGGGAATATCAACAGGGGTGCGGTATTTCCGGGCTTGTGGTGTGGCCGTTTCACAATACTTTGCGGTTTCCAATTCCCGTCCCATCTGGGCAAAGGCCTTGGTAATAGCCTCTTCGGCTTTCAGGCCACGCTCCAGCACGGAGAGTGTTTCCGGGTCATCGCTGCGGTGTTTGGCATGGTGGGGCAGGGTAAATTCCAGCCTGCCTAGGGCGTAAAGGCCATGGCCTTCGGGGATAACCAGCATCTGGATGCCTTTGTCAGGCACGGTCGTATTTTCGTCTTTCAGGCGGTAAATGACCGCCGGGGAACAATAGGCCGGTGGTTCAGCCGCGCCGTCCTTGTTTTTCCAGTCTTCGGATAAAAATGTCGGGTCAGCCATGATAAATCCTTCGATAATGCAGTCATCCTGCCAGAATTATCCCAAAAATAGGTTAATGCGCCTCATCCCGGAAGCCATTGGTCATCGGATAGCGCCGTTCCCGGCCAAAAGAACGGGCAGATATCTTGACCCCCGGCGCGGATTGGCGGCGTTTATATTCCGCCCGCACAACCATGCGGGAAACTCGGGCCACGGTTTCCGCGTCATGGCCACGCGCGGCAATGGTTTGAATGTCCAGATCCTGTTCAATAAGCCCGCGCAAAATATCATCCAGCGCGTCATAGGGGGGCAGGCTGTCCTGATCCTTCTGGCCGGGTTTCAGTTCGGCGGTCGGAGCCTTGGTCAGGATATTATCCGGAATGACGACCCCGTCCGGGCCAAACGCATGGTCCGGTTTATTGTGGTTGCGCCATTCGCTCATCGCATAGACCGTCGTTTTATAAATATCCTTCAGCGCATTAAAGCCGCCGCACATATCGCCATAAAGCGTGGCATAGCCCGTGGCGATTTCCGATTTATTGCCGGTTGATAAAACCATTTTTCCAGACGCGTTGGACAGCGCCATCAAAATCACGCCACGGCTGCGCGACTGAATATTCTGGTGGGTAATATCCGGAGTCATGGCGGTGAAGTGCGTAGCCAGATTGCGTTCAAACGCATCCACCGGATCATGAATGGAAATGCTATCCAATGACGTACCCAGCGCCGCGCAACACGCCGCCGCATCGTCCAGGCTATCCTGCGATGTATAAAGGGATGGCATCATCACGCAATGAACGGCGTTCGGCCCCAGCGCATCAACGGCGAGGACGGCAGAAAGCGCGCTATCAATCCCGCCCGACATACCAAGCAGAATTCCGGGGAAGCCATTTTTAATGACGTAATCGCGCAGGCCCAGCAAGGCGGCCTGATACACCAGTTCCGGCCCCGCGCGACGGCGTTTTAATTCCCCGGTTTCACACAGCCAGTTTCCAGTAGTGGATTTTTCCCAGATCATCGTGACGATATCTTCGGCAAATTCTTCTGCCTGCATGATGGCCGTACCATTTTCATTTAGGGCAAAGGAGGCGCCGTCAAAAACTACCTCATCCTGCCCGCCGATCTGGTTGATGTAGATTAGCGGCAATCCGGTTTCTGTTGTGCGATCGGTGCAAATTTTATGACGCTGGGACACTTTGCCGATTTCAAACGGACTGGCGTTCAGGGAAATCAGAATATCTGCACCCTGTGTCTTTAAATGCGCCGGGACATCGGCAAACCAAGTATCTTCACAAATCATCACGCCAAGCATATGCCCCTGAAACGGGATCGGTGCAGGAAGGGGGCCGGATGAAAAAATGCGCATTTCATCAAAGACGCCATAATTAGGCAGGTGATGTTTAAAACGGGTATGGGTAATTTTTCCATCACCAATCATATGGACGGCATTATAAATTTTGCCATTCTCCCGCCACGGACAGGGCAGTAAAATATGGGTATCCGTCATGGTCGCTGAAAATTCCAGAACAGCTTTTTCAACAGCATCCATAAAGGATGGCTTTAAAACCAGATCTTCGGGTGGGTAACCGCAAACAAATAATTCCGGAAAAATAATCAGGTCTGATGTTGCGGCGTGGGCTGTTATGACTTTCCGCGCCCGTTCCAGATTTCCGGCAATGTCGCCAACCAGCGGGTTGAGCTGGGCGAGCGTGATAGAAAGTTTTGATCCGGTTTTATGAGTCATCTGTTTATGCCCTTTATGCCTTACGCAACAGGAACTCACGTCCCACCTTGACCATTGGCTTCCCGTCATAGGCGACAATATCTGCCGTGGCATAAGTTTCCGTCCATTTATCAGGCAGGAATGATCCTGTTCCCACGATATCAATCGGGGCTTTGGCATCGGCCATGACGCGGCATTTTTCTGGGCTGAATCCTGATGAGGCGACAATTTTAACATTGGGGAAGCCGGCCTGATCCAGTTTTTCGCGCAACAGCCAGATCGCTGCCGCCGAAACACCTGTGCCGATCAGATGTTTTAATTCCGCATCTGTACGATATCCGCGAATGGTGTCCGGTACATTGCGGTCCAGAACGGCATAGGATGTTTGCGGGTCCAACCCTTCCAGATAACGTCCACCGCCCGTATCAATCCGCAAAGACAAACTTCCATTTTCTGCAAGATCGGGGAAGGCGTTGCAGATGGCCAGTGAATCCGTGATTTCCATTCCAAAATAATCAACCAGCACCGTCATCGGGGCATCGGGCAGGGTTTCATGAAACATCTGCGCGGCGCGCACGGTCGATCCGGCATAACCGATCAATGCATGGGGCATCGTGCCAAATCCGGCTTTGTTCCCGAAATAATGCGCCGTGGCATCCGTTGCATTGCCGATAAAACCGACGGCATTGGATTTCCGTTTTGCGCGGGCACTGCCCACACTGGCGGCATAGGCCATCATTTCCGCCATTTCGGTTCCGGCACAATGACGCGCATCCATTGCCAGAAAACCGACATGGGGCAGGGTGACCGACATGGCAAAGGCATTGGCGGCGGCCACACAGGCGGGGCCAATTTTTTGCAGAAACAGCGTTTCAAGATCGCAAAGCTGCGACATCGGACCCGTAATGTACATGATCGGTTCCCCGGCACCGACCCAGCGGCCTTCGGCGTAAATCAGATCAATATCAATTTTAAACTTACGATCCTTTGCAACCTGCTCCAGCCATTCAACCGCAAGGCGTGGTGCAGACACAACGGGACGGCGCATAAAGACCGCATAGGTGACAGATGTATCACCAAATTTTTGAACAATGGTTTTCGTGCGTTTGAAATATGTATCAGTCCAGTTGGCAACCAATTCATCAAGCGAGGTCATGGCAGGATCTACCCGTGTTTTGTGAATGACAACGCGATTTTGAGCCTTATTTATTGTTTGGGAAAGCCCAAATGTGAACTTTTATTATGGTTTTGGGAACCAAAACCCCTTTTCGGTTGTTGGCATGGCAAGGAATTGATTGTCGTTACAACATGAGGTGAGTCAAATGCTACAATGGGCTGTTACATTTTTGGTGCTGGCGTTAATCGCTGGTCTTTTGGGTTTTGGCGGCGTTGCTGCCGTATCGGTTGAGATGGCCAAGATCCTGTTCGTTATCTTCCTCGTTCTCTTCATCGTCGCCGCCGTTTTCGGTGCGGTACGCGGAAGAGCGCCGAAGGTATAAAGAACCTAAATCGTTACGCCGTTATTCAGCGGCCATGAACGCCTGCGCGGGACGAATATCGCGCAGGTGTTTCATTTCTTCTGCCAGCATAAATGCCATTTCCAAAGCCTGTGTCGCGTTTAGACGCGGGTCACAATGCGTATGGTAACGATCGGACAGGTTTTCATCGGTGATGTCCTGTGCGCCGCCCGTGCATTCGGTAACGTTTTGTCCGGTCAGTTCCAGATGAATGCCGCCGGGGAAGGTGCCTTCGGCGCGGTGGACGTTAAAGAACCCGCGAACTTCGCCCAGAACATGGTCGAATTTGCGTGTCTTGTAACCATTGCCGGATTTAATCGTATTGCCATGCATCGGGTCACAAGACCAGACAACCTGACGGCCTTCGCGTTGAACGGCGCGGACCAGTGGCGGCAATTTGTCCTCAACATGATCGTGACCCATCCGGGCGATCAGGGTCAGGCGGCCCGGAATGTTGTCCGGGTTCAATGTATCAATCAGGCGCAGCAATGTATCCGGATCAAGGTTTGGCGGGCATTTCAGGCCCAGCGGATTATTGACGCCACGCACATATTCAACCTGCGCGCCGTCTGTCTGGTTGGTGCGCGCACCAATCCATAACATATGGGCAGAACAGGCGTACCATTGGCCTGTGGTCGTATCAATGCGGCTCAACGCCTCCTCATAAGGCAGCAGCAAGGCTTCGTGCGAGGTGTAGAAGGCAGTTTCGCGGATGGCGGGAACTGTATCCCCCGTCACGCCACAAGCGGTCATGAAATTCAATGCTTGGTTAATCTGCTGGGCGATGTTTTCAAAACGGTCGGACAGGGGGCTGTCCTGCATAAAGTCCAGACCCCATTTATTGACGCGGTGCAGATCGGCATAACCGCCCTGTGCATAGGCGCGCAGCAGATTGAGCGTGGAAGCAGACTGGTTATAGGCCTGAATCATCCGGCGCGGATCGGGAATGCGTGCTGCTTCGGAAAATTCAAAACCATTGATAATGTCGCCGCGATAGCTGGGCAGGGTGACGCCATTGATGGTTTCATTATCGTCACTGCGCGGTTTTGCAAACTGTCCGGCCATGCGGCCAACTTTTACAACGGGGATCGACCCGGAAAACGCCATGACGATGGCCATCTGCAAAATAACGCGGAAGGAGTCCCGGATTTTCGGCGCATTGAATTCCGCAAAACTTTCGGCGCAATCGCCCCCCTGCAACAAAAAGGCGCGCCCGGCGGCGACTTCAGCCAGCTGGGATTGCAAACTCCGTGCTTCCCCGGCAAAAACCAGCGGTGGCAAAGTGGCCAGAAAAGCCTCAGCCTGTCTCAATGCTTCCGCATCGGGATAATTCGGCAATTGCTTTGCAGGCTTGTTGCGCCAGCCGGAAGGGGACCAGGTTTGCGTCGGGGACATCTCAAAAACTCCATTGTGCAGTACAATAATTCTTTTAGCACTTTACCGTAATACTGCAAGGCCCCGCCTTATATTTTAACCTTTAAAATGGTATCTTTAAGGGTCAATTTTGGAAGGGATTGGTGCGTATTGCCTTACGAACACGCCATACAAACGGCCAAAAAAGCCCCGTTCCTCTGGGCGCTTGGGGTATTGGAAGGGCTGGCAAGTCTGATCCCCGCCGTCAAACCCCACGAAGCCAGCGTCGACGCGGCTGTCCTGTCCCAGCATCTGGGCGGGCTGATTGATGATTTTCAAAAGGATTACGATCGCCTGCATGATGTGTCGGGGTTGTTATTCGATCCTGATATTGCCGCCTATGGCGCACGCACCACGACTGTTTTTAACCGCTGGGATGAGGAGGAGGGCGGCGGACCAACTTTGCCTGCCTTCTTGGCTCATGCGATTGAGCAATTTGATTTGCCGCGTGAGGGGATCGAGATCCGCGCCGCGATGATGGCAGCAGTTCTGGCCGAAATCCCGAATGATCTTCTGTATCACGGGAACGAGCATTACCGGAAGGTGATGTTCCATACCATTCGGTTACTGGCGATACAGCGTCAGCAGAATTTTCCGGGCCAACCGGAATTGAATGATCAGGACATGATGCAAATGTTGATTGCCGCCACGATCCACGATCTGGGGCATGAGGGCGGCGATAATCTGCGTGATGGCATTTATACGCCGGGTTATATGGAACAAAAAGCATTCGACATGATGCGCCCCTATTTTGAAGCGCTGGGGCTGGACCGCGATTTCTGGGGTGATATTGAAACGATTGTGTTCTGCACCGATATTACCTTTATGGCCGGGGATAACAGCCCGTGCGTGCGGATGAAAAAAATCTACCGTCACTATTTCCTAAACGATCTTCCTGCCGATGAAGACGTCGAAACCATGATTCTGGGCAAATTGCGTCGTTTTGAGGATAACCCCCGGTTGGCCTTGATGGCGATGTTACTGCATGAAGCGGATATCGCCACGTCATCGGGTTTAAGTTACGAACAAAGCAGGACTGAAACGATTAATATCATGCGCGAACGCGATCTGGATATTGCGGGGCCGGGCGTGTTGCTGCGGTTCCTGTCAGAACAATTGCACGGACGCATGATGACCCCGGCAGCGCAAAAATTATTCGGTGCGCAAATGGCCGTGATTATGCAACAGGCTGAGGCGGATCTGCGGGACGGGACGGAGCGTTTTTAGGTGCCTTTTCTGTCCTGCGCTGTCGGCTTTTATCCCCGATCCAGCGGCGGTGCATCCAGATCCATTGTTCCGGTTTTTCCATGATCCAGGATTCCAGCAAGGCGTGGGCTTTTTCAATGACGCCCTGATGTGGCAATGGCGCGCCGCTTTCATCAAAAACGTTTAATGGTTCATAGAAGCTGAGGCGGAAGCGCAGATCCCCCTCTATCCGTTCAACCCGAAAGGGCACAAGCCCGCAATCAAATTTCTGGGCCAGTTGGACAAAGGCCGGGCTGGTCATTGCGGGGTGACCCATAAACGGGGCTTCAATCCCTTCATTATATTTCTGGTCAATCAGAATGCCCACTGAACGCCCGTCTTTCAGGGATTGAACCAATTTCCGCGTTCCGCTTTTTGATTTCGGCAGGGTGCGCAATTTGCCATGTAATGTCCGGTAACGGTTCAGCAGTTTGTCGGCATGGGGATTGTTCGGCGCGCGGTAAACAAGGTCGATTGGAACCCCGTAACGCATCAGGCAAGGGGCCATCATTTCCCAGTTGGCAATATGCCCGGAAAAAACAATCACTTGTCCGTGCTTTTCAAATGCGCCTTTTAAGTGCTCGATCCCGACCAGTTCAACATCGGGCGCAAAGAATTCCAGATTGGGATATTCCGCAATGATGCTGGCCATATTGCCCCACATCCCTTGCAAAATTCTGTCATATTCGGCGGCCGGTTTATACGGCATGATTTTTTTGAGATTGGCGAGGGCGTGGCGATTGGCGGCCAGTTTTGGACCGATACGGCGCCCAATTTTCCCGGCACATTTTGATGCATTATCCGGCGACATCAAATTGAATACACCCATGACCGACATCAGGATTGCATATTCGACGGCATAACGGATTTTTTTCGCAGAACTCAATTCGCCTTGATGATCTGACATAGCCTGTCCCTTGCGTTACCTGCCCAATTGAGCGTTATAGGAAGGGTATCAAAGCTTTGCTCGTCACGAAAGGCGGCGTTCAACCGGACGGCATCCTTGGCAGTCGTTATCAGCCGCGCACCCTTGGTTTTTGCTTCGTTTTTCAACGTGTTAAGGTCGGTTTCGGTATAAGGGTAATGGTCTGGATAATCATGAAATGTGACGATGTTCAATCCAGCTTCATCCAGACTGCGGCGGAATTTATCGGGATGTGCGATTCCGCAAAAGCCAATATAGGCTTGCGCCGGGTCGGTGGGCCGCTGTGCCGTTATCGTGGCGTTCAGAACCGGAATCGTCTTCGGAATATGCCGCGTTACATTATGACGGTCATCACCAATCATCAAAACAGCGTCGATATGTTTCATCCCGTTTTGAATGGGCGTGCGCAGCGGTCCAGCAGGAATCAGTTTTTCGTTTCCGAATCCCGACCAGCCATCGACGACCAGTAAGGTGAAATCCTTATGCAGGGATGGGTTTTGCAAACCATCATCCATGATAATAAAATCATGTCCCGCCTGTTCCGCAAATTTAGCACCTTCATAGCGATCTGCGGCGATAAAGGTTGGTGCAATTTGGGCCAGCAATAATGGCTCATCGCCCACTTGTGCGGCGCTATGGGTGATGGGATCAACACAAAGCGGCCCGGTTTCACTGCCGCCATAGCCGCGTGTCAGAAAGCATGGGTTCTGCGCCAGATTTTCTTCGCGTAACATGGCCATGATGGCCAGCGCGGTTGGTGTTTTTCCGCTTCCCCCCACGACCAGATTGCCAATGCAAAGAACCGGAATATCAACGGATTTTGTTTCGGTCAGGTGGTGGTGAAACCGGTGCCCCAGCCCGTAAAGGGAGCTGAATGCGGAGAGCATGATCCGCCCTGCGCCCGTAGGTTGCTTTTCGCCGTACCAGAATGACGGGGCCTTGCGTAATGTCATGCGCGCGGATCTTTCATGATACCGGAATCAATCAGCAACGGCTCAAGACTGCGCATAATACGCGGCAGAATTTCTGCCTTGCTCTGCGCGAAACGGCTGCCCTGGATTTGCAGTTCGGTCAAGGCAGGCTGGTCACCCAGTAAATGTTCCAAAAGCGTATAAAGCTGTTCCGGCGTATCGGCCTGAAGTGCGGCTTTGGCTTCATCCATTTCAGAAAAAATTTGCTCTAGATTTTGGACATCGGGTCCATGCAGGACGGCCGAACCAAGCAATGCGGCTTCCAGCGGGTTATGGCCGCCACCGCCATCATTGCTGAAACTGCGCCCAATCACCGAAACGGGGCACAGGCGGTAAAACAGCCCTAACTCGCCCATCGTATCGACCAGATAGATATCATCATCGCGCAGGGGCAGGTTTTGGTGTTCGCCGCGCAGCGTGGTTTTGAGGCCCGCATCTTGGCACAGCTTTAAAATATCGGTTCGCCGTTCGGGGTGACGCGGCACGATCATCGTCAACAGGTTTGGATATTTTTGCTTTAACTGCGTATGGATGCGGCAGGCAATGGCTTCTTCGCCATCATGGGTGCTGGCATATAGCCACACGGGGCGTGATGCGACGGCCGTTTGAATACGGTCAAATGCCGCGCCATCAAAGGGCAGGGGCAGGGCGCTGTATTTCACATTATCGCTGACCTGCACATTAATGGCGCGCAGGCGCAAAAAGGCCTGTGCATCGGCTTCGGTCTGCGCCAGGCATAAATCAAAGGCGGATAGCAGAGAGGCTGCCGATTCCCGGAAACGTTTCCAACGGCGGTACGATCGGCGCGACATATGGGCATTGACCAGCACGCAATGCGTATTGCTGACACGGATGGCCTTCAGCATATTCGGCCATAATTCCGATTCCATCCAAAAGATAATATCTGGCGACCAGTGCGATAAAAACCCATCCACCCAGTTCGGATGGTCCAGCGGGTAAAATTGGTGAAAGGCGCGCGGCGGCAAGCGCTGGGCCATGACGGTGGCGGACGTCACGGTGCCGGTTGTCACCAGAATATGCAGGTCCGGGAAACGGGTCAGCAGGGCGTCAAGCAGGATCAGGGTGGATTGGGCCTCGCCAACACTGGCGGCGTGAAACCATGCCAGTTTCCCTGCGGGCCGGGGCAGGCCCGGCTGGCCCATCCGTTCTGGCAGGCGCAAAGCATCTTCCTTGCCGCGCTTCAGGCGCTTCTTCAAGGTCCGCCGCAATGCAGGGGCGCTTAATTTCGTTAATGAGTGATAAAAATCAAGCATGGGGGACTTGCCGATAACCTTGTGTTAGCCAATTTTCGTTAAGGTTAGATATAAGGGTCTGTTGCGCGCTTGCCAAGGCGATCCTTGTCATTTCAATGGGATGAGGGCATTTCTTGCGGCGAATCTATTATATGAACCCAAAGCGGAAGCAAATCGTTCAAGAGGCGATGTTGCAAATGCGCATGACCAAGGAAGCCCTTGGCCCTGAATTCCTGACTAGAATCAGGATGTTAGTGAAGGATTTTGATCCTGAATATCTACAGCAACTGGGCGTATCAGCCGATGAGATTGCTACGCCCCAGCCTTGGAATCCGGGTGAGGCGGCCATCGCGGACCCGGCTCTGTCTCGTACAGAACCGGTGGATCAGAAAAAGAATCTGCTCATCATCATGAAGTTCCTGCAGCTGAACCCTGATAATAAAAGCGTCCAGACTCAGGTCCGAACGCTTTTAGCTGAAAAACATACAATCCAGTAAAGATCGTAATTCTATGGCGGCGTTGCCGTACACGCACCGGCGCGGTTAAACGAGCAGCCGGGGTTCGCGCAGATATGTTCCTGATAAGCGGCAATTCCATTCCGTGTGACGGTCACGCCAGTTGGAATAGGGGTTGCACCGCAACTCGCCGTATCAAAGAAGTTTGCGTACATATTAAACGGTTCTTCTTGATACTGGTCGGCATCGTTTGTCGCTTTCGACATTTCCGCCGCCCAACGTGTATCTGCTGTACAGGTATAACCGGTAGGCAGCTGGCGAGGATCAAAGCCATTATAATGGGACAGCGTAAAGAAATCATCGATGCTGGCTTGATCAATAAAATTGATACATTTTGCGGCTTGCCACACTTGTGCCATCTGGTCGCAGTTATAGGTTGCCACGCCGCCACCCGCGGTGCCGGGGGTGTAGTTCAGGTTTGAACGGTCCCCTAAATATCTGTGCCCGAAATTCGATCCGATGTAATTCGGCAGGCTGTTCGCAACCAGCGTATTCAGCGCGTTGGTCATGTTGCCAGGCGCGGCGGTTGACCAACGATTTGTTTCACTGAACAATGCGCGCTGGTTATGGATGACCGTCGCAACGGATTCCAGAAAATTATCAAAGCAGGTGTATTCAAGGACACTGTCGGCTTTATAAATAATGTTCTGGTTTTGAGTGATTTCGCGTTGGGCTTCCATCCAGGCTTTGGATTTCATAGCCTCCCAATAGCTGGGATCGCAAGTCGCCGGTTGGGCGAGAGCAGGGGCTGCAAAGGCAGTCAGCGTGGCAAAAACCACAAGGGCTTTGGAAAGCGGAGCCAGGCGTTGGCGCAAAAGCTGTCCCATCGTCAAATTATGCCCCGCAATGGCGACCATCGGTCACTCTCCCCCTCAAAAGATAATACTGCATATTTTACCCTAAAACGGAGGGGCTGTCATTAAGACAGTCCACCCGCCGGGGCTTTTTCCAGCCATAGATAATTGTAAACAAATGGCCGGGCTTTAGCAAATTAAGGAGAGAATCGGGCTTAAGCCGCCGCTTCGCCATCCAGATCAATATCCAGAATCGCCATGCTGAAGTTAAAGGATGTTTCGCCTTCTTCTTCGTCCTTGAAGATCAGGGCGATAAATTCGCCGTCAATCAGGACTTCCAAAGAATCGGCTGCCTGTGGACGGGCGCGGACAGAAAGGCCTTTATTGGCAAATTTATTGCGTAGGTAATCCTGAATTTTGTTGGATTCTTCGGGTGAAATTTTCATGATTTCCGGTCTTTCCTTAGGGTTCTTCGTCTTTATAAAACAGGTCTATCAGGCTGCCAGACCGGATGCAAGGCTGCTGCCTGCCAATCCGGACCGAACAACGGCCCAGCAATGATCGGCCAGCATTTTGCGGTCTGTGAAGTTTTTCGGGTCAACCGGGGGATGAAAAATAAGCCGGATGGTTGCGCCGCGTGACGCGGTAAATGCTTTCAGATGCGGGGGCATGGTCATATCGCCATACCATGCATATTGGTCGCGCATCATTTGGGAATCCGGCGATTGGCCATCGACCTGCTCAATACATAAGGTTACAGGCTGGATCATGATGCCGTGGCGGCCATCCTCCAGCGTCATGCTGAACAGGGATGATTTGAACGGGGCCACATCGCGGCCGTCGGTGGATGTTCCTTCGGGGAACAGGATCAGGCTTTTTCCTTCATCCAGCATATTGGACAGGGCATTCTTTTCCCGTTGGGCGTCATTACGGGACCGGCTGATAAACGCCGTTTGCTGAAGCCGCGACAGAAACCCGAAAACCGGCCAGCTGGCGACATCTTTCTTAGCAATAAACGATGCCTTGAGAGCGCTGCCAATCACAGGAATGTCCAGATAGGATAGATGATTGCAGACGAACAATGTTTGCTGGTTATGCAGAGGTGTACCGTCAATAATGACTTTTAAGCCAAAGATCCGACAAATCATGCTTTGCCAAAGATGGGGCAGCAGGTACGCGCCGCGTCCCCGGTGAAACACCATCAATAACATTTGCAAGGGGACGGCAAGCGCACAGGACAGAAAGAAGATCGAGCCTTTCAAAATGATCCGGCACGATTGAAGCGTCGATTGCATTAACCGGCGCTCTTTTTCTGATCATCCGAAGCCGGAACAAAAGCAGCGTCAGAGAAGGATTTATTCCCCTTACGCTCATAATGCTTTTTGTAGTGGTTGGTGACCAGTTGTGTATGCAGCATGATGCAAACATCGGTGGTGTTGAATTGTTCATCAATCACCGCGCCATCACCGATCAGGGAGCCAATGCGCAGATAGCCCTTAATCAGCGGCGGCAAGCCCGTAATAATGGTTTTCGGGTCCAGTTCTTCTTTCGGCAGAATATTCATCGGCAAATAGCGTTCCGGCAACGCCACAGGGCGCATTTCAGCCGGGGCCAGATGGTAGTGATAAAGATAGGATAGTGGACGGGCGAGGGCGTCAACATCGGTGCCCGGAAAGCTGGCACAGCCAAACAACATTTCGATGTTATGTTCCAGCACATAATCCGCAATCCCTTGCCACAGCAATTGCAGCACAGGGCGGGTGCGGAAATCGGGCAAGACGCAGGACCGTCCCAGTTCCAGAACGCTGGCGCCGCTGTTCAAGATTGGGTCAATATTATATTCGCCGCTGGTGTAAAACTGGCCGTGCTTCTCGGCAACGGCACGATTGAGCAGGCGATAGGTCCCGACAATTTTCGGATTTTTTGGCCCGCCGGATTCATCAACCACAATCAGATGGTCGGCTTGGGCGTCATATTGATCGAAATCGCGTTTCAGGCGCGCCATTTCCGGGGTTGGGGTGGCGGCGTATTCTTCGTAAAAAACTTTGTAACGAAGATCTTGCGCTGCGTCGATTTCGGCAGGTGTCTGCGCAAGGCGAACAGATACTGTGTCGGCTTTGAGAGGTGTTTCAGCCATGCTTTCAGACAACTTTCATAGAGCTGGGCTTTGCATCGGTCCCGGCTTTGATTGGATTACCACACGGTTTTAAGGATTTCAGCCCGAAGGTCAAGGTTTTCTGAGAATATGCAGGCTCTTTATTGGTGGTAATTGTTTCCATATTATTTGAAAAGCCTATAAATAATATTAGCCATGGCTACAATTTGACACTGACTTGTATATCCAGCACAGTGGAATCATGAATAAAACAGTTGCTCCCGCCTCAAAATCCTCAATTCCTGATGATCCTGAACGTCACGCGCAACGCTTTGGCCGTGTGCGCGAAGCGCATCAGACCGAAACGGCGGAAGATTATGTTGAGCTTATCGCGGATCTGATCGACCGGCAGGGCGAGGCCCGCGTTGTTGACCTGGCGACACGCTTTGGGGTTTCCCATGCAACCGTTAATAAAGTGATCGTCCGGTTGAACCGCGAAGGGTTGGTCAGTAATCGCAAGTACCGGTCTTTGTTCCTGACAGAAGAAGGGCGGGCGCTGGCGATTAAATGCCGCGAACGCCACCAGATCGTTCTGAACTTCCTGCAAGCCATTGGCGTTCCCGAAGATATTGCAGAACTGGACGCCGAGGGTGTGGAGCACCATGTCAGTGAGGAAACGCTCAAAATTTTTCAGTCCTTCATTCGTAAGAATCAAAAATGACCATCCTGTTTCAGGCCGATAAATTAAGACAAAAGATCGAGGCACGAACCGGAAGCCCGATTTCTGACCTGCGACATTTTGCCACGGGCCAAAATGCCAATTTATATTTAGTGGATTTGAATGATGATCGCCGTTTGATGGCAAAAGAAATGCGCCATGACGATGAATCAGCCGGGAATGCTACGCTGGAAGCAGAAGGATGGATGCTGGAATATCTGGCGCGCAAAACCAAACTGCCTGTCCCAAAAGTATTCTGGTACGATTCATCAACCATCCTGATGGATTTCATCGAAGGCAGCGGTGTGATGAATGATCATGTGCAACACCATGCGGCTGAACTGCTTGCAGAAATGCACGCGATTAAGGGTGATTTTTTCGGACTGGAACGGGACACGACAACGGGGACATCCCATCTCCCAAATCCTTATGAAACAAGCTGGATGGTTTTTTTCCGGGATCACAGATTGCTGTATATGGCGGGTGAAGCGTTAAAAGAAGGCGTTATTGAAGCGCCATTGATGCATAAAATTGAAAAACTAGCCGGAAAGCTGGATGAATATATGGATTCACGGGCCGCCCCCGGTTTGATCCATGGGGATTTATGGGGTGGCAACGTGTTATTAGGAAATGGCCGCATTAATGCGTTTTTAGACCCATCCATGTATTTTGCCGATCCGGAAATTGAACTGGCGGCGGTGAAGCTTTTTGATACTTTTGGCGATCCGTTCTTTCATCGTTACAATGAAATCCGCCCCATACGTCCGGGTTTTGATGAAGTGCGTCGGCATCTTTACAGTCTTTATTTTCTTCTGGTGAATGCTCGCCATTTCGGGCGGCGCTATGTCGAAGCTGTCACCACTGTTCTTAATCGTTTTGTCGGGTAGGAGAATCCAGCCATGTACGGGAAATTGATAAGGGTTTTTATTCTGGCGGTTGCCGTTGCGATCCTTGTTACCGGATTGGCAACGACCTTCTGGCGGAATGATTCGAATATCGAACCGCCAATCCCACAACCGCCGCGTTTCTTTCCCAATCGTGACTTGCTGGAAGATACCGTGGTTGTCACCACGCCGGCTCCGACGCCGACACAGCCCGTGCCACAACCGGCTACGCCGACGACATCTGCCCCAATTCCCGTTGCTCCCGAAAATGCCGCGCAAGGCGCGGATCAAATTGTAACGCTACAAATTGGCAAATTGGCTGGCACATTGAAGATGTCCAGCCCGACGCTGAAAGATAACGAGAGGATTGCCCGTGAACACACCTGTAACGGCAAAAATGCTTCACCAGCCTTATCGTGGAGTGATGCGCCGCGCGGAACACAAAGCTTTGTCGTTTTATTCGAAAAAATGGATGCTGCGGGCAGTGGGGCGGTCCAATGGTCGCTCTATAATATTCCCGCCAGTGTGGCATCTGTAAGTGCAGGTATGGCGGTCACCCCGGCGCTTCCGAATGGCATGGGGCAGGGGATTAATGATCTGATCGGGAATACGGGTTTTATTGGCCCTTGTATCCCTAAAGGACAGGTGCCATTCCGTTTGCGGGTCTTTG
>CAACXI010000118.1_pt1 | contig 18262 bp, 19 predicted proteins | sample 2275891 | NCBI WGS metagenome assembly CAACXI01 (sample SAMEA5312484, study PRJEB27640) | indoor metagenome | biome: indoor environment; feature: controlled; material: polymer antistatic dissipative epoxy resin | place: Italy | collected 2014-05-27 | reverse complement strand
GACAGATCGGCAGGCAGGATATGAACGTTATGACCCAGCGCATCGGCCAGTTCTTTTAATTTGGCTTCATTGCGTCCGGAAATTCCGACCACCGCGCCTTGCGCGTGCAATGTTTTGGCAATTTCCGCGCCGATACCGCCGGTGGCTCCGGTGACGAGTGCGCATTTTCCTGTCAGGTCGAACATTCTTTGGCTTCCTTCTTTAATTCGGGAGGAGAATAGGTTTTATAATCGTTGAGATCAATATGTGTAATCATCGCCGGATCAACGCTTCGACCTAAAAATTTGGCCGCCGCCGGGGCAAAACGCTCAATTGAATCCGTGGCCATCAGTTTCAGGCTTCCCGGACCCTGTTCGGGCGCGGTTGGTTCCGCCATCATTCCGGTTATCAACCGGGTTGCCGCCGCGCCATTATCAATCAATGTCACGTCTGGCCCTACAATCTCCGCCACCGCATCGCGCAGCAGGGGGAAATGCGTACAGCCCAGAATGATGGTGTCGGGCTTGTCCGCATCCCCGGCGGCAAAATGCGCGCCGATATAGCGGGCGATAATATCGCGGGGGATCGGACCATCGACCCAGCCTTCTTCGGCCAGGGCCACCAATAACTGACACGCCACCCCGGTGACGGATAGTGATGGATCAAGCGCATGGATCGCCGCCTGATAACACCCGGAATGAATGGTGGATTGTGTCCCCATGACAAGGATTTTTCCGTTCCGTGTGGCGTTGGCGGCGGCTGTTGCGGCGGGGCCGATCATGCCGATCACGGGGATCATGGGTGCTTTTTCAGCGACAAGCTGTGTGGCATGGGCGGATGCGGTGTTGCAGGCAATGACGATCATCTTCACATCGTTTTGCAGCAAAACATCGGCCAGCCCCAGCGAATAGGTGCAGATGGTTTCAGCACTTTTCGTCCCGTATGGAACCCGCGCCGTGTCGCCCAGATACAGGAAATTTTCCCCCGGCATCGCAGCCATCATCGCGCGCAGCACCGTCAACCCGCCAACCCCGGAATCAAAAACCCCGATGGGGCGCGGATCAGACGAAAAACGGGTCAATTGTTTTAGCCTTGTAACTTGGCCAGTAAGTCTTCGATCTGTTGCGGGGTGCCGATGGATGATGTGGCGACTTCGCCCTCAATCCGTTTGACCAGACCGGCCAGAACCTTGCCAGCGCCGATTTCGACCATTTCTTCAACGCCCTGGGCCTTCATCCACTGAACGGATTCGCGCCAGCGGACAACACCGGTGACTTGTTCGACCAACAGCGCGCGAATTTCATCCGGGTCCGACACGGCTTGCGCGGTGACGTTGGCGACAACCGGCACAATCGGTTTATTGATGGTGGTTTGTCCCAACGCTTCGGCCATCGCATCGGCGGCCGGGCCCATCAGGCGGCAATGGAACGGGGCGGATACGGGCAGCAAAAGGGCGCGTTTCGCGCCGCGCGTGGTGGCCAGCGCCATGGCGGCTTCGACCGCACCTTTATGGCCGCTGATAACAACTTGTCCGGCGGAATTATCATTGGCGGCTTCGCAGATTTCGGACGTGCTGGCTTCGGCGGCGATCGCCTTCACATCATCAAAATCCAGCCCCAGAATGGCGGCCATTGCGCCGACACCGACCGGAACGGCCTTTTGCATGGATTGTCCGCGCAGTTTCAAAAGCCGCGCCGTCGTCGCAAGGTCCAGCGCCCCGGCAGCCGTCAGGGCAGAATATTCGCCCAAGGAATGCCCGGCGACAAAGGACAGCGTTTGGGCCAGATCCAGCTTGCCCTGTCCGGTCAGGACATTCATTACCGCCATGCTCATCGCCATAAGCGCGGGCTGCGTATTTTCGGTCAGGTTCAAATCGCCTTCCTGCCCCTCAAAAATGATTTTCGACAGGTTCTGGCCCAGCGCGTCATCGACTTCCTGAAACGTATGCTTGGCTTCCGGGAAGGCCTCGGCCAGATCCTTGCCCATGCCGACGAATTGGGACCCTTGTCCGGGGAAAATAAAGGCGCGTGTCATATGGTTGCTCCTGTCCTTGTGCGGATTTTGGCGAAAGATCGGGAATTCATAGCCTGTGTCGGGGCGGGGATCAAGCGAGGGGAAAAACCTGCCGGGGGAAAGTTTTTAAAGGCGAATGCCCTTTTAACGCCATAAAGCCGACTCAAATTCAGCAATATCAGGTGCTTAACTAGGATCATGGTGGTGTGCGAAAACTTTGAAATTAACCCCCGTTTTGTGGTATACTCCTTGCACACTGAATAGCACTTAATAAAAACCGGCCCCGGCGTCCGTATGACGTTTGAGGAGCCATCCATGGCTTGTGCGAAGAGGAATACATAATAATGTCTTGTTTAATCGTTTCTGATCAGGTCCGCATCCAGCTGAATAGCCGTGATCTGGCTGTCACCGCCGAAGATGTGACCTCATCCAACACCATCGCCGCCCAGCGCAGCGCCCTGCAACGCCCGGATATGAGCCGTTTGCGCCTGGCCGTCCTGTTGCGCCGTTCGCGCCGCCGCGCGCCGGATGCCACCCGCCTGACCTGGAACGTGGTTTTGAACCGCCGGATGGCTGATTGTGCCAACGGGAATACGGTCAGCGCCTGAATTCATTCAATGCTTTAAAAAACCCGGCCTTTCAAAGGCCGGGTTTTTTTATTGACACTTTGAGGGCTGGGTCATAAAAATATTTTCAATAATGATCAGCAAACAAGGGTGGATGACGGATATGGCGCTTACGAAAGCATTTTTCATCTGTGCGGGTGCAGGCATTAGCCTTCTTGCGGGGGTCAATGCGGCTTATGTTTTTGGGACGGCGGATCAGATGACGATCACGGTTTCTGATAAGGAACGCATTGTGGAAACCGATTCCGATGGGCAGGCAACCAGTAAGTATCTGATTTTTACGGATAAAGAGACTTTTGAAAACACCGATAGCCTGCTGCGTCTGAAATTCAATTCATCTGATCTGCAAGGATCGCTGAAAGCAGGACAAACCTATCGCTGTGATGTCTATGGCTGGCGGATCCCGGTCCTCAGCGCCTACCGCAATCTTGTCAAATGCGATAACGTGACCCCCTGAAGGCTGGTTTGATTCCATAAACAAACTTCTTGCAACTCCCCATAAAACCCTTATAGTCCGCCCGTTCTTTACAAAAAAGGACCTCGCTGGCGGCATGGTGCTGTCAGCTTATAGGGCCGGGGCTGTTCCCGACTTTATGAACCCATGAGGAGAAAACAATGCCGTTCTATGAAACCGTGCTGATTGCGCGGCAGGATTTGAATACTGCGCAAGTGGATGAGCTGACAACGCTGTTCACAGACATCATCAAAAACAATGGTGGCAAAATTCTGAAGACCGAAAACTGGGGTCTTCGTACGCTCGCCTACCGCATCAACAAAAACCGTAAAGGTCATTACGTCCTGATCGAATCCGACACACCGCCTGCGGCTCTGTTGGAAATGGAACGGAATATGCGCCTGCACGAAGATATGCTGCGTTATATGACCATCCGTCTGGACGAGCCATCGAAAGGCCAGTCCGTTATTCTGGGTGGCAGCGATCGCTCCAATGATATCGTTACTGAAGAGAAGGAAGTCGCATAATGTGTGCAATGGATAGAGAACGCGATTCTTCAAGAGAATCAGGTGACCGCGAAGGCGGTCGTGATGGCGCTGCTGGTGGTGGTCGCCGCCCATTCTTCCGTCGTCGTAAAAGCTGCCCTTTCAGCGGCCCGAACGCACAGACGATTGACTGGAAAGATACCCGTTTGATGGGTCGTTTCATTTCCGAGCGCGGCAAAATCATGCCAAGCCGGATCACCGCCGTTTCCCAAAAGAAACAGCGCGAACTGGCGATTGCAATCAAACGCGCCCGTTTCATGGCTCTGCTGCCTTACTTGCAACAGAACACGGACGGCAACAGCAGCTCACGCGATAGATAAGGATTTAAGATCATGGCACTTATGGAAGTTATTCTTCTGGAGCGCATCGACAGCCTCGGCAGCATGGGCGAAACCGTCCGCGTAAAGCCAGGCTATGCACGCAATTTCCTGCTCCCGCAGAAAAAAGCGTTGCGCGCCACAAACGAAAACAAGGCATTCTACGAAGCACAACGTGCTGAACTGGAAAAACGCAATGCCGAAAAACGCGCCGATGCTGAAAAGCTGGCCAAGAAATTGGAAGGCGCAAAAATCGTCATCGTCAGCAACGCTGCCGAAGGCGGTCACTTGTATGGTTCCGTTACGACCCGCGATATCGCGGAAGCCGTGACCAGCCAGACCAAAATTGACATTAACCGTCAAATGGTTCTGCTCAATCAAGGCTTTAAAACCATCGGTCTGTTCGATGTGACACTGGCACCTCACCCTGAAGTTAAGGTTGTTGTGAACGTAAACATTGCACGGACAGCAGAAGAAGCGAAACTCCAGGAGAAATCCGGTAAAGCGCTGATCGCTGTTGATGATCGTACAGCCGAAGCCAACGCCAAAGCAGAGCGTGCAGCTGAAGAAGCCGCCAAGGCTGAAAAAGCTGCGCTGCTGGAAGCAGAAGGCATCGCAAACGAACAAGCCGCTGAAGAAAAAGACGAAGCGAAAAAAGCGAAAAAAGCCAAGAAATCAGAAGCCGATGTTGCGGCCAATGATTCTGACGCTGACGCCGAAGACGCCGAATAATTTTTCTCCGTTGAATTTTAAAAAGGCCCGCCTGATCGCGGGCCTTTTTTTATTGTTCATAACCGCATCTGTCCCCGTGATTCACAGCCCCTATGCAAACCATCTGTGGCGCGGGGGATGCAGATTTGCTACTGATACACAATGACACTCATGACCGCACAAAAAGCTGACGCGCAATCCGGTTCCGAAGAATCGGTTGGCCGTCCCTACCGTATCCTGCCGCATAATCTGGAAGCAGAGCAGGGGCTTTTGGGTGCGCTTCTGGTCGATAATCGCGCGATGGAAAAAATTGATTTCCTGAAGCCGCAGCATTTCTTTGCCCCCGCGCACCAACGCATTTTTGAAGCGATCATGAAGCTGACCGATCGCGGCCAAACGGCATCCCCGATTACGCTGAAGGGTTATTTTGAAACCGATTCCGATCTGACCCAAGTGGGCGGGGCATCTTATCTGGCCGATCTGGCCGCCAGTGTGATTACGGTCATAAACGCGAATGATTACGCGAAAAGTATTTATGACCTGCATATGCGCCGCGAACTGGTTGCGCTGGGCGAAGAAGTCGTCAACGAAGCCTTTGAACTGACACTGGACAAGGATGCGTTTTCAACCATCGAACTGGCTGAAAACCGCCTCTTCACCCTGGCAGAAACCGGGGATAATAAAAGCGGTTTTGTGACCTTGCGCCAGTCGGTGATGAAGGCCGTGGAAATTGCCGATGTCGCCTATAAAAGCGATGGGCACGTCACCGGGATTACCACAGGCCTGCGCGACCTTGATGAAAAACTGGGCGGTCTGCATAAATCGGATCTGCTTATTCTGGCGGGACGCCCATCGATGGGAAAAACGGCGCTGGCCACCAACATGGCGTACCGCGCGGCGGCCCGTTACGCGGAAACCGGCGGCAAGGAAGGCGGCATTGTCGGCTTCTTCTCCTTGGAAATGTCGTCGGACCAGCTGGCCACGCGTATTCTGGCGGATGAAGCCAGTATCTCTGGCGATGCGATCCGGAAGGGCAATGTCAGCAAGGAAGAATTCGCGCGCTTTGTCGCGGCCAGCCAGAAATTATCGCAGGTACCGTTATATATTGATGACACACCCGCCCTGTCGATCGGAGCCGTGCGCAGCCGCGCCCGCCGCCTGAAACGCCAGCATGGTTTGAATTTGCTGGTCATCGATTATTTGCAATTGCTGCAGGGGTCGGGATCACGCCAGTCAGCCGAAAACCGCGTTCTGGAAGTATCGGAAATTACGCGGGGATTGAAGGCGATTGCCAAGGAATTGGAAATCCCGGTCATTGCCCTGTCGCAGTTATCGCGTCAGGTTGAAAACCGCGAAGACAAACGCCCGCAGCTTTCCGATCTTCGTGAATCGGGCTCGATTGAGCAGGATTCGGACGTCGTTATGTTCGTCTATCGTGAAGAATATTATCTGGGCCGCAGCGAACCTGCGCCCGGAACGGAAAAACATATGCAGTGGCAAGAATCGATGGAACGCGCGCATAATGTCGCCGAAGTCGTGATCGGGAAACAGCGTCACGGCCCGATTGGAATTGTGCCCTTATTCTTCGAAGCCAACTTTACGCGCTTCGGCGATCTGGACCGCGCCTATCAAGCCCGTTCAATGGAATAACCGTGGCAAGGCGACGCGGCGATGTTTCTGATTTCGCTGGCTTTGGGATGGGCGTTTCAATAGTCTATCGGCATTGTCTGGTTCCGGAAAAAACAATTTTCGAGCTTTGAAAGTCATGATGACTGTCCCCCCGCACATACTGTCCGTTCTTGATATTGATCTTGAGGCGTTACGGCAGAATATTTTGACTCTTCAGAGGCGCGTTGCGCCCCGCACCCGTATTGCTGGAATCCTAAAAGCCAACGCCTATGGAATTGGGTTGGCCGAGGTCGCGGTCATTCATCAGCAATTGGGAACCGACACTTTTTTTGTCGCCACCCCGGAAGAGGGCGCAGCTTTGCGCGCCATCACGGGGCCGGGGGCAGAAATTGCGCTTTTATGCGGTTTGATTCGGGGGGCTGCGCCCTTTTACAACCAGCATTCCTTGACGCCTGTTCTGAATAATCTGACACAACTGGCCGCATGGAAAAAAGACGGGCAGGGTCAACCCGCCATCCTGCATCTTGATACGGGAATGCGCCGTTTGGGGTTGGATACAAGCGAGGCCGCCCATCTGCTGGCGAACCTTGAATTACTGGCGGATGTGAATGTGACAATGGTGATGAGCCATTTTGTCTGCGCGGACGAACCCGGCCACCCCCTCATTGCGCAGCAAAATGCAGATTTTAAACGGTTGACAGCGGCAATTCACGCACAAAACCCCGCAATAAGGTTGTCTTTAAGCAATTCAGCGGGTGTTTTCGCCTCTTCTGCCTATCATTATGATCTGGTTCGCCCCGGTATGGCCGTTTATGGGTTGAATCCGACCCCGGATCACCCAAATCCGATGCAGGCCGTGGCCCAATTGCGGGTGCGGGTCTTACAAATCCGTGATGCGCTGGCGGGGGAAACGGTTGGATATAGCGCAACTTACCAGTGCCCAACCCCGCGCCGCATCGCAACCGTAGCGCTTGGTTATGCCGATGGATTTTTACGCTCACTCAGCAATCGCGGCGTTTTATTCTGGAACGGGCAGGCCTGCCCAATTTTGGGGCGGGTTTCGATGGATCTGGTCACGCTGGATGTCACGGATATCACCGGGTCACAACTGGTTGAGGGCGATTGGGTGGATGTTCTGGGGCCGGGGCAGGATGCCGACCATCTGGCGGAGCAGGCTGGAACCATCGGTTATGAAATCCTGACCGCCTTTGGCGCGCGCTATCACCGCCACTATCGGAACGCGGTATAAAACCTTTGATATTCCAGCAGTTTCGGGCTAAAAACAGCGTGGATAATAGCGGGAAAATAATAATGCAGAATGGTTCGCAACGCGGTTTGGCCGCGCTCAACTACCTCAATTATGTCTGTCAGGCAATCGGGGCAACCATTCTGGGGTTGTTCCACGCCATTGGCCGTTTGACGGTTTTTATGGCCACGTCACTGGCTCATGTCTTTCTGCCGCCGTTTTTCCCACGCCTGATCCTGCGCCAGTTGATTGATATCGGTTATTATTCTTTGCCTGTGGTAGGCATGACGGCGTTGTTCACCGGGATGGTGCTGGCGCTGCAAAGCTATACCGGGTTTTCGCGTTTCAATGCGGAAAGCGCCGTGGCCGGGGTTGTCGTTTTATCCATGACCCGCGAACTGGCCCCGGTTCTGGCCGGGTTGATGGTTGCCGGACGGATTGGGGCATCGATTGCCGCCGAAATTGCGACCATGCGTGTGACAGAACAGATTGATGCGCTGACCACGCTGTCCGTGAACCCTTATAAATATCTGATTGCACCACGCGTGATCGCGGGAACATTGATGCTGCCAATTCTGGTTTTTATTGGCGATATCATCGGCGTCTTTGGCGGCTATATTGTCGGCATTTACAATCTGGGATTCTCGCCGGGCCGTTATCTCAATCAAACCTGGGAAATGGTTGAAATGATTGATGTGACATCGGGCCTGATGAAAGCCGGAGTGTTTGGTTTGATCGTCAGCATGATGGGCTGCTATCACGGCTTCCATTCCCAGCGCGGAGCGCAGGGTGTTGGCGCGGCGACCACCAATGCGGTTGTGTCATCATCCATCCTGATTCTGATTTTCAACTATATCCTGACGCAGGTGTTTTTCTCATGAGCGAAGCGATCAAGCTGCAACTCTCCGGCGTGACAAAATCCTTTGGTAACAAGGCGGTTTTGCAGGGGATTAATCTGGCCATCCCCCAAGGCAAATCGATGGTTGTGATCGGCGGATCGGGGACCGGAAAATCGGTCATGCTGAAATGCGTGATGGGTTTGATCCATGCGGATTCCGGGTCCATTCTGGTGGATGGGCAGGAAACGATGGGGCTTGATTCCAAGGGCCATGATGCCGTCATGCGCAAATTCGGAATGTTGTTTCAGGGCGCGGCCCTCTTTGACTCGTTGAAAGTCTGGGAAAACGTGGCGTTCGGTCTGGTGCATGGGCGCGGTATGGCGCGGGAACAGGCCTTTGACATTGCCGTTGAAAAATTGAAATCAGTTGGGCTGGCGGAATCCGTGGCCCATCTTTACCCGGCGGAATTATCGGGTGGGATGCAAAAACGTGTTGGTCTGGCGCGGGCGATTGCGGCCAATCCGGAAATCATTTTCTTTGACGAACCGACCACCGGGCTGGACCCGATTATGGCGGATGTGATTAACGATCTGATTGTCAAAAGCACGCAGGAACTGGGCGCGACCACCTTGTCGATTACCCATGATATGGCCAGTGCGCGCAAAATTGCCGATTATATCGCCATGATTTATGAAGGGCGGATCATCTGGACCGGGCCTGTTGATGATCTGGATCATTCCGGCAATCCGTATGTGGACCAGTTTATCAATGGCCGCGCCGATGGCCCGATTACGTTCGGGGCTGTGGCCTAAACCGAAACCATCCGCATATGCGACGGTAAATCCCGGTCCGATAGTGGCGCATATTGTTCCGAATAGCTGGCCGGGAAACGAAAATCCCACCATTCCGATGGCAGGGGCAGCATGGGCCGGTTTAAATCCGCCGCCGCCTTGACCATGCAATCTTCCAAAATTTGTCGATTGGCCTTGGCTTCGGATGAAATATTTTCAAAACCGCGCCGCGCCGGGTTGATGGCCGGATCGGTTGTCAGGTGATCGAACCGCGTTCCCATTTCAACCAGTGCGCCGTCCTTTGTTTCCAAAACAATATCAATCGCCATACCGCGCGGGTGGCCGCCCTTTCCGGGGGGTGATAACAGGCGGTTTGGTTCCTGTGTCCAATGCGGGTTAGCTTTGACGATGGCGGTTTCCTGCATCAAGGCCTGCGCATCAACGGTCCGAAGGCCGTCTTTCAAAATAAAGACATAGCCATGGCTCGTATAACAATCAGCCGCGGCGCGGCAGACAATTTCAGCAAAATCCCGATGCAGCCAGAGTTTCGCCTCCGGATGATACAGCGCCATGCCAAAGATATTTTCCGGGTGGTTTGGTTGTGCATAGACAATATCAATCCGCAGCGGCGTGGCCGCGGCCACGCTGGCCATGTCGATCAGATCCGCCGGAGCGATAATTGCCAGTTCTGCTGTCATTTGCGGCCTTTATCCTGCCCGATTCCTGTGCCATAAAAAAGGGGCGATGCGCTTTATTTATTATACATTTCTGACGCTTTTTTCACTGGGTATGCTCGGCTTAATGGCCGGCATCGGCGCGGGGGTTTATGCGATCAGTTATTATGGCCGTGACTTGCCCGATTACAGCCAGCTCAAATCCTATGACCCGCCGGTCCTGACCCGCGTCTATGCCGGGGATGGCCGCTTGATGGAAGAATACGCCGAAGAAAAACGCGTCTTCGTTCCCATCGACCAAATTCCTGATCTGGTCAAACACGCTTATATCGCGGCGGAAGATAAAAATTTCTATTCTCATTCCGGTGTGGATTACACAGGGATCCTGCGCGCCGCCATCAAGAATTTGCGCAACCCGGGAAAACGCCCCGAAGGCGCATCGACAATTACACAGCAGGTCGCCAAAAATTTCCTGCTATCCAGTGAAGTGTCCTATGTCCGCAAAATCCGCGAAGCAATCCTGGCCTACCGCATGGAAAAGGCGATGGGGAAGGACAAGTTGCTGGAATTATACCTGAATGAGATTTTCCTTGGCCAGCGTTCCTATGGTGTGGCCGCTGCCGCCTTGTCCTATTTCAACAAATCGCTGGAAGAGCTCAGCATCGAAGAAGTCGCGTTTCTGGCCGCCCTGCCCAAGGCCCCGAATAATTATCACCCGGTGCGCAACCATGATGTGGCGCTGGAACGCCGCGACTATGTCATTCAACGCATGGCGCAGGATGGTTATATCACCGATGCCGAAGCGGAGATCGCAACAGCCAAGCCATTACAAATGGCGGCGCGGACCGATGCGGAAACCGTGGGCGCACCTTATTTTGCCGAAGAAGTCCGCCGCGAACTTTTTGAACGCTATGGCGAGGCTGGCCTTTATAAGGGTGGTCTTGCGGTCCGGACCAGTGCCGACCCGCGCTTGCAGGAAATTGCGCAAAGCACATTGCGCGAAGGCTTGATCGCGTTTGATCGTCGCCGGGGCTGGCGCGGTCCGTTGGCGCATTGGGATAATCTGTCTGACTGGCAGACAAAGATTACGGATGTTGCGCGTCCTCCCGCCGCATTGACAGGTTGGACAATGGCGGTTGCGCTGGATGCGGCCACGCTGGGGCTTTCTGATGGGCGCAAAATAAAATTATCCGAAGACGATTTGAAATGGACCGCATCCAAGCCCTTGATCGCCGGTGATGTTGTTCTGGCCGAATTAAAAGGTGAGAAGAAAGATTCGCTGACCCTGCGTCAGGTGCCGAAAATCAATGGCGCGCTGGTTGCGATGGACCCGCATACGGGCCGCGTTCTGGCGATGCAGGGCGGTTGGAGTTTTGGTGAAAGCTCTTTCAATCGCGTCACACAGGCAAAGCGCCAGCCGGGATCGGCCTTTAAACCGTTCGTTTATCTGGCGGCGCTGGATAAGGGCTTCACCCCGGCGACGCTGGTTCTGGATGCGCCGATTGTGATTGATCAGGGGCCGGGTCTACCGAAATGGCGTCCTAAAAATTATAATCAGGAATATTACGGCCCAACGCCAATTCGTGTCGGCGTTGAAAAATCGCGGAACCTGATGACGGTGCGTCTGGCCGAATATATTGGTGTTGATATTATTGCTGAATACGCCAAAAAATTCGGCATCATTGAAAATATGCCGCGCCATCTGGCGAATTCGTTGGGGTCTGGTGAAACAACAGTGCTGGATTTGACGGCGGCTTACGCCATGCTTGTCAATGGTGGTAAGAAAATTACACCGACCTTTGTTGACCGGATTCAAGATCGCCGCGGTAAAACAATTTTCTCGCATGATATGCGCAAATGTCAAAATTGCGGCCCGCTGCTTGAATGGCAATCACAGGCAACCCCCGTTGTCGGCGACAGCCGTGAACAGATCAGCGACCCGCGCACCGCTTACCAGATGGTTTCCATTCTGGAAGGGGTAGTTCAACGCGGAACTGCAACAAAGCTAAAAGAGTTGAATCGCCCACTGGCCGGAAAAACCGGGACAACCAATGATTCCAAGGATGCCTGGTTTGTCGGATTCTCTCCCGATCTGGTTGTTGGTGTTTATGTCGGGTATGACGAACCGAAACAACTGGGGTCTAAGGAAACCGGTGCATCTGTTGCTGTGCCGATCTTTAAAGATTTTATGGAACAGGCCTTGAAAGATGCGCCCATCATTCCATTCCGCGTTCCCGCCGGCATTCGTCAGGTCCAGATCAATTCCGAAAACGGTGCGCGGGCACGCCCCGGTGACAAGCGCGTGATTTGGGAAGCGTTCCTGGCCGGCACCGAACCAACCGATAAAATCTATGTTCTGGATGGCGGCGGGATCAGCCTGATGTCGGGTTACCGCCGCGACATCCCCCTGCCCGAAGGGACCGATACCGAAGCGGGTTTAAGCGATCAGGAAATTCTGTCCCCTTATACAACACCGTATAGCGGTGCCATGCCCGGCAATGCGCCGATTGGCCCTGTGATGCCGGATGCCGCCAATACAAATCAGGCTGCGCCTGTGACGACGCAGCCTGTGATGACCGGAACCGGTGGGTTGTATTAATTAAGCCGCGCCGAGGCGAATGGCACAGGCTTCTGCACCGCTGACGCTGACATCGCCGGCTTTTTCTTCGACTTGCAAATCGGTGATGATGCCGTCTTCGATGACCATCGAAAAACGCTTGGCGCGGAACCCAAGACCGGCACCCGATCCATCCATCCCCAGATCAAGCGCGCGGGTTAATTCCCCGTTGCCATCGGGCAGCATCGTGACCTTGCCATCGGCACCCGCAACATCGCCCCAGTGTTTCATAACGAACGGGTCGTTCACGGCCAGGCAGATAATGTCATCGACGCCCTGTGCGCGCAAAGCGGCAGACTGTGCGATATAGCCGGGCAAATGTTTTTGTGCGCAGGACGGTGTGAATGCGCCGGGAACGCCAAATACAATGACCTTGCGGCCCTTGACCAGATCGGTTGTCTTAACGTCTTCCATGCCGTTTTCGCCAAGGCGTTTCAGCGTAATATCGGGAAAGCGGTCACCGGATTGAATGCTCATGAAAAAGTTCCTTATGAAAGAGAATATTTATAAAAGGCAGAATACGCGCAAACGCGGATTTGCCAAACGCCTTTTATTCTGTTGAAATACGGCCATGACAACACCCATTGCAAAACCGTTTACCACGACCCTGACCGGGAAAATTCTGCTGGCGATGCCCAGCATGGCCGACCCGCGTTTCCACCGCGCCGTCATCTTGATGTGCGCTCATGATGAAAACGGCGCGATGGGTCTGGTGATTAATCATCAACTTCCCGGGATCGATCTGCCCCATCTGCTGGAACAGCTGAATATTTCTGCGCAGAGTGATGAGGGTGTTCCCAATATCCCGGTGATGAGCGGCGGTCCCATTGAAAATTCGCGCGGCTTCTTGCTGCACACCAATGATTTCCAGCAAAAGGACAGCGTCCCGGTCAGCCCCGATTTATCCGTGACCGGAACCATCGATGCCCTGCGTGCCGTTGCCTCAGGCGACCTGCCGGAAAAAATGATCTTTGTTCTGGGCTATGCGGGCTGGACCGAAGGACAGCTGGATCAGGAGATGCAGGAAAATGTCTGGCTGGTGGCGGATGCCGATTCAGACCTGATCTTTTCCGTCCCCGCCGGGGAGAAATGGACCTTTGCCATGAAGATGATGGGGATTGATCTGGCCCTTTTATCCGGTGAGGCCGGGCGCGCTTAAACGACGATGCCGGACCGCTTGCGGAAATGTTCTGCATCCAGCCCATATAAAATATGATCCTGCCATTCCCCGTTGATTTGCAGATAGGCTTTGGCAAAGCCTTCTTCCTCGAACCCCAGTTTGCGCAATAATTTTATGCTGCGCCCGTTATGGGGCAGGGATGCCGCGTTCAGGCGATGCAGCTTCTGCCCATCAAACGCATAGGTAATCAGCCGATCCATTGCTTCGTGCATATAGCCAACGCCTTGAAATTCCTCTCCCAGCCAATATCCCGGTGACGCATACTGCGCCGCCCCGCGGCAAATATTGTTGAGATTGATTCCGCCAATCAAAACATCATCGCTGCGCCGGAAAATCAGAAAGGAGCAGGATTGTCCCAGCGCCCAGCCGCGTGACTGGCTGGCCAGACGCAATTTAAAAAATCGTGGCGTCAGCGATTTGGGATGCCATTGCGGTTCAAATGGAACCAGATGATCGCGGTTTTTTTCACGCAATGCAATCCAGTCCGCGCAATCAATCATCGCCGGGGGACGAAGCAAAAGGCGGTCACTGGTGATACGCAGCGCCGGAAATTTTATCCGTGGTGGGATGATCAATGAAAAATTCATCACAAATTTTTATGCAGGCCATTTTTAAAACTGGCGGCGGAGTTTTTGGGAACCAGCGCAGAAAGATTGCGCTTTTCATTCTCAATATTATTTTCGCGGATCGTTTTGACCATGCGCAGGGACCATAAAAATTCTTGAATTTGATCATGGTAGGGAAGCGTTTCTTGAGAAAAAACGAAAGCCTTGACCGTTCCTGTCTGAACATCATCAAAATCTAACTTCTGACAAATTTTTTGCAGGCGTTTCATTGAAGATTGATGATTATCAACCCGGGCTTCCCGGACCACGTTGTCGCTGTGATATCTCAGTGTTTGCTGGTATGTGTTGCGGCAACGGCTATGTTCAAAGACAAGCTCGTGCAATTTCAAAATACGCTGAAATTCTGGCCCATCTTCTTTTTGTTCAGGGGATAATGATTTTAATTTCTGGATATAGAAGTCATGCAGATACCCCTGAAAACTGCGCGTGCCATCATCCGTTATTGAAAGGCTGCGGCTGAGTTTTTTACCGATACCTTGGGCATTAAATTTCTTGATAGCAGACTCAAGCGCTTTTCTGTCTGTTTCCGTGCTGAAATCCAAATTATACTGCCATGTATGCATTCGAACTTCTTCTTTTGGGGCACCTTCAATATCCGTTGATTGATCATAATTCTGGGTCAGGGCCAGTAAGTTCCTGTGATAACTCAGCACAGCAGTAATTTTTGCGATGCCTGTATGCATTCGCGCAATCACATCAATGGACGATTCCCCTGCCCTCACAATTGCGTCATGTCCGGGGATAATAAAGCTCTCGGGCGTTTTCTGGGGGGCATTGGCAATCATCTGGATGCGTGCCACCTCATGCGGGTCAAACGATCCGCTGGTCACCACATGACCATAAAGGGTCGGATGAAATTCCCCGGTATGAATATCGCGGATCAAGCCCTCATTGAGGGCAAAATTTTGAAAATGGGATTTACCTAGGGCGTTCTTTTCATCTGTATTTGCGGGCACGAAATTTGGATTGGCATCGGGGTGTTCAAACCGCGACATATGATTCAACGCATCAAGAAAGGCCATATTATCCTTGATCTTTACACGCTCTTCCCCGGTTTCGTTCTCACGGACCTTCATCAGGATGCAGCGCCGTGCCTGGGGGTCTTGAACCGCGTAAAGCCATTCACGGTTATTGGTCGTCGTATTTAAAAAAGTCGCGGTGCGGAAATAATGCCCATATCGCGCCGTATTAAATTGGTCGCTCAGGCTAGGTTTTTGGCCGATAGTCAGCAAATTATCCGGTCCGGTCATGGTGCCAAATCCTGTAGGTGTTGACGGTGAATACTGATGTCGTGCGCAACCTGCTTATGTGCCTCGTCGAGTTTTTTAATAAAATCTGCCGTTTCTTCAAAATAGGCCGGCAGGGTATGGCCGTGGACGTTGGCCAGCAGGGTGCTTTTCATGACCGGGTCCAATCCGGTTTTATCTGCCATCCGGTTCAGATTTTTTAAACGCGTCTCAAGCTTCGCTGCTAAATCCTGGCGACTGTGATGGGATGCTGCAGCTGTATCGAGGATGGCCCTTGCATAATGGCGGCACAGGCTGAATTCATAAGCGGCTTCGTGGCTGTTCAAAATGCGGTTATGCAGGCGTGCCTGCGCTTGATCCACAAACGGGGTTTCGCGTAATTTTTCAAGAACGCCAAAAAAGACGTAAGCCGAAATCCGATTATCATGATAAGGCTTTCTTCCACTCCGAAAGAATTGCTCTATTTTAGAAATCTGACTGCTGTAACGCCCGTCTTGCTTTTTTAGAATGGCGCTATATTCGTCTTCCATCTGCGTCAAAAAACTTTTTTCATCAGAATAAAGTTCCGGGCAAATGCGATGAGCATCAAAAGATTGCCCGCCATTCAACGTATAGTTTGAAATTTGGCTCAAGGCTTTATGGTAGATGGTGGCCTGCTGAATCTGGCCCAGCGTTTTATAGAGGGCCATAATCTGTCCGATGGAACTGGTGAACGGTTGCTGTTGAGGGTGATCGGGAACAATAAATTTTTCCGTCCGCGCGGGTGGGTTTTGAACATGGCACATCGTCCGGGCCAAATCGCCCCGGTGAAACGCGCCCTTTGTCACGACATGACCGTTCAGGGTAGGGACATAATCGCCGTTCTTCTGATCGCGGACCAAACCTTCACGATTGGCAAAGGCGTTGAAATGGGACGTGCCCAGCTGTGCAATTTCTTCCTCATCCGTTGGTAACATCCTTGGATTTAAAGAGAGGTCTTCAAAGCGGCTCAATTGGTTGAGGGCGTCGATAAACGGAACATTCTCCCCGATGGGCAGGCGGTCTTCCTCGTCATCATTTTCGCTTTCGTGGACTTTCATCAAAATGCAGCGGCGCGAATGCGGGTCCTGAACAGCGTAGAGCCATTCTCGGCCCATCGTGACGGTGTTGAAAAGCGTTTGGGTGCGGAAATAATGACCAAACCGCGCGCTGTTAAATTGATCACGCAGGCGGCTGACCAGCGAAGGCGGTTCGCCGGGGGTCATAAGAAGGGCCGCATCGCCATAGGGTTTGATTTCCATGACGGGGACTATACGGGAATTGACCCCGATTCTGCAAGTTTTATGGTAATTAATCGGAGGCGGATCAGGTCTGCCGGGCTTCGCTGCGGATAAAATTGGTTAATTTTTGCAGGTCGTTCGGCATGACGGTCACATATTCCGGCCTGTCCAGCAAATCGGCAAGGCGGGCCGGCAGTTCCGGGCGGATCCCGGTGGCCTGTTCAACCGCATCCGGGAATTTGGACGGATGGGCACAGGCCAGTGTGACGACCGGGATGGTGGGGTCTTGCTGGCTTTGCAACGTGGCGTGCAGGCCAACGGCGGTATGGGGGTCGATGAGAATCCCGGTATGCTCGTAACATTCGCGCATCATCTGCAATGTTTCCGGATCAGTGGTGCGTTCGGCGGCAAATTCGCCCCGCGCCTGTTGCAGCATGGTGGCGTCAACGTCAAAAGATTTGCTGGTTTTAAACGCCGACATTGCCGCGTTCAGTTTTTTATGGTCGCGGCGCATCAGATCGCACAGATAGCGTTCAAAATTGCTGGAAATCTGGATGTCCATGCTGGGGGACAAAGACGGCATAACCTTGTCGATGCGCATTTCGCCGGTTTCAAAAAAGCGGGTCAGAATATCGTTGCGGTTGCTGCCGATGGTCAGTTGTTGAATGGGCAGCCCGATCCGCCTTACCCCCCACCCGGCATAGACATTGCCGAAATTCCCGGTTGGAACGGAAAAGGACACGCCGCGATCCGGCGCACCCAGCGCCACGGCGGCAAAGGTGTAATAAACCATCTGCGCCATGATCCGCGCCCAGTTGATGGAATTAACGGCAGACAGGCGCAAATCGCCCTGTAATTTCGGGTCGGCCAGCATGGCTTTGACCAAAGCCTGGCAATCATCAAACGTGCCTTCAACGGCGATGTTAAAGACGTTGGGCGCATCCACCGTTGTCATCTGGCGGCGCTGTACTTCGGATGTGCGGTCGCGCGGATGCAGGATAAAGGTATTGATGTTTTTACAATGGCGTAAGGCTTCAATCGCCGCCGATCCGGTATCGCCCGATGTCGCGCCGATAATGGTCAGCTTTTCACCGCTTTCTTCCAGAATATGATCGAAAAGCCGGCCCATAAATTGCAGCGCGTAATCCTTGAAGGATAAAGTCGGTCCGTGGAACAATTCCAAAAGCCAGGCATTAGGGCCAATCTGGACCAGCGGCGCAATTGCGGAATGATCGAACGCGCCGGTTTCATAGGCCTGCCCAAGAACCTTGCCCAACACACCGGGTTTCAGCGCCGATCCGATAAACGGTTCCATCACGGCGGCCGCGACAGAGGTATAAGGCGTTCCCGATAGCCGCGCCAAAAGATCGCGGTCCAGTTCGGGCCATGTATCAGGAATATAAAGCCCGCCATCCGGGGCAAGCCCGGCCAGCATGACATCAAGAAACGATTTGGGTTCGCCCGGCCCGCGGGTGGAAATATAACGAATCATGCCTGTATTTCATCATA
>CAACXI010000020.1_pt1 | contig 18736 bp, 16 predicted proteins | sample 2275891 | NCBI WGS metagenome assembly CAACXI01 (sample SAMEA5312484, study PRJEB27640) | indoor metagenome | biome: indoor environment; feature: controlled; material: polymer antistatic dissipative epoxy resin | place: Italy | collected 2014-05-27 | reverse complement strand
ATCGGGCAGAATCACAATCGGGGCTTGCAACCCCTTGGACGCGTGGACGGTCATGATGCGGATTTTCCCACCCGCCGATTCCAATTCGCGCTTAATGGTGGTGTCACCTTCTTCCTGCCAGTGCAGGAATTTTTGCAATGACGGAATATTTTCAACTTCATATTGCAGGGTCAGGTTCAAAAATTCTTCCAGCGGATCAAGGCAGTCTTCGCCCAACCGCCGCGTCATCGCGCGTAACCCGCTGCCATTTTCTCCCGTTGCCATATCCGCCGGGCAGGGCATATGCAGCATCAGGCTGAAAAATTCATAGGGGCGGACGGTTCCCGCACGGGCAATCAACCCGTTCAGCCATGTTGCAATATCTGGGTGCAGCATTTCCTTGACCGATTGCCACAGGGAATTGCTGCGCCCGTTTGCGCAACGGAACAAATCATCCTCACTGATCCCGATCAGGGGAGATTTCAGAAGGCAGGCCAGGCTCAGATCATCTTCGGGCAACAGGGCAAATTTTGCGGCTGCCAATAAATCCATGACTGCAATCTGGTCGCCCAGAACCATGCGGTCTACACCGCTGACCGGGATATTGGCGGATTTCAGGGCGCGGACCAGCCGTTCGACCAGACTGCCGCGTGACCGGACAAGAATCAGAATATCCCCCGGTGTGATGGCGCGGTCATACGCTTCCAGTCGGTCCCCGCGATCCAGCCACCCGCGAATATTCCCGGCAATTTGTTCGGATAGCAAAGCTTCGGCATTGACCGAATCTTCAATTGTAACGGGCGGGGTCCACGGTTCGGGGTCGGGAACGGGGGTCGTACGGATCAACGGCCATAATTCCACGTATCCGGCTTGCCCGGTCCGGTGGCTAAAATGCTGCACCGTCTTTCCTTCAGGCAGGCCCAGCATCAGCCACGGCGCGGCGGTCCCAAAAACGGCATCGGTCAGGGCCAAAACACTGGCGGTGGAGCGGAAAGAAATATTCATCGGCACCGAATCAAAAAGGCGTTCGGCCTGCGCAGCCTTGTCTTTATAATAAGCTTCGGAACTGCGGAATTTTTCCGGGGCGGCGCGCTGGAACCCGAAAATGGATTGTTTTTCATCGCCGACGGCAAAAATGGTGCGCGGCATATCCGCCCGCGCCCCGTCCCCTTCAAAGAATTCGGCGCACAGGGCGTGGATGATGTCCCATTGTTCCGGGTTGGTATCCTGCGCCTCATCGACCAGAATATGGTCAATCCCCTGATCCAGCTTGAACATCACCCATTTGTGCATTCCTTGAATCTGTAACAGGCGGAGCGTATAGGCGATCAGATCATCGTAATCCAGCAAGGCGCGGCGGGATTTCTCCTCCTCATACGCGTCCAGAACGGCCATCCCAAGGTGCAGCAAATTCCGTGTTTGCCGGGCGGCATTTGCGGCCTTGATCTGGTCTTCTAAAATAATAATCCGTTCGGCCTCAGCCCGCAGAATATCGCCGATTTCCGGATCAACATCCTTGGTCACCAGCCTTGCCAGAATTTCACCCTTCTGGGTCAGGAAGGCTGTTTTATAGGCGGGGTACAAAGCAGGCTTTGCGTTCGGCCCGGCATCCAGTAATTGCTGAATCAGGATACAGCGTTCCTGCATTGTCTTGGTTTTTGCTGCACCCATCGCGGTACACGCGGATCGCAGCGCGGATTCGTCCAGATATGGCGGAATCAATGCATTGCGCAGCAAAGATTCCGGCTCATCCTCGGGCGAAACGCCCAATGTTTCGCAAATCCGGGCATAAATCTGATCCAGATCGCCATAATGTCGGACCATCCGTGCCAATCTGGTCCGTTCCCCCATCAGGGATTGGAATAATGTCGCCAGATCCCCTTCACCCTTTTCGCGGGTCATCGCGTGCATGGCGGTATAAAGCGGGCTTTTGGGGTCGGCTTCGGCCTTGGCCAGCACCGTTTCAAGGGCTTTTTGCTGCAATGGACGCACGGCGTTTTCATCCGCGACACTCGCCTGCGGAGATAGTCCGGCTTCCAGCGGGAACCGTCCTAAAATCGACTGGCAAAAACTATGGATCGTCAGAATTTTCAATCCGCCGGGGCTGTCGATGACTTGCGCGAAAAGCCGCCGCGCCGCTTCCATCTCATCCGCGCGCGGGTTCCGGGCGAGCAACGCCGACAGGCTGGCGTGTAACGCGGTTTCATCCTGTACCGCCCACGCGGCCAAGGCCTTGGTAATCCGCACCGCCATTTCCGCGGCCCCGGCCTTGGTAAAGGTCAGGCACAGGATTTTTTCTGCCCTTGTTCCGGGCTGGCTTGCTGCGGGGGGCAGTAACAGGCGCAAAACCCGGTCGGTCAGAACTTTGGTCTTTCCCGACCCGGCGGATGCCGCAACCCAGACCGACTGGCCGGGATCGGCGGCGCGGTTTTGCTGCTGGTTCGGATCGCGTTCATCCAGAATGGTTTCAGGTTTTAAAAGCGGGGTCAGGCTCATCCTTCACCCCCATCTTCGCTATCATCCAGAACCGACCATTCCTGAACCCGGGCCAGATGGGCGTAATCCTGATATTTCGGTCTATGCGCCGGGCGCGGCAGGCTCAGATACGGGGTGTCGTCATTGGCAAAAACCCGGACCAGATTTTCAAGACCCAGCAAGGCCTGATCCGCCAATGTATCGGCGCTGGTTTTCATTTTGGCTTCGGCGCCGCCACCGCGCCCCCCGGTTAATTTCCAATAGCCCAGATAGGCGGGGGTTTCGGGGCCAAGATCCGCAAACGACCCTTCGCGGACCATCGCGGCTTCCAACGGTAATTGCGGGGATAGCCCAGCCACGACCTGTTTTTCCGATGGGGCGGCCCCGGTTTTATAATCAATAATGGCGACACCGCTGCCATCCTTCATCCGGTCGATGCGGTCGGCCTTTCCAGTCAGGGTGAAATTCATCCCGGGCAGGGTCATGCTGCCTGTCACTTCCATTTTATACGGTGCGGCATCCGTACGCCACAGTACTTCATGGTCATAGAACCAGTTTGCGGCCTGATCGAAACGAATTCCCCAAAAATGCCGCGTCCGTACGTCATCAATTTCATCATCCAGACGACCATGCCCGATCCGCATCAAATCAGCGTATGCAGTATCGGGAAGTGTATGCATGTGCAGGCGGGTGAAATCTTCCAAGGTTTCATGCAGGATTGTGCCGCGATCCGACGCATCTGGTTTTTCATCAACGGAATCAATGGCTTTAAGTGAAAGTACGCGCTTTGCATACATCGCGTACGGGTCGCGCATCCATGTTTCAATTTCGGTCACGGAAAGCTGTACGGGACGCGTATGGGCGGGCGGTTTTGGGGCCGGGCGGGTAATTTTAACCTGTTCCCCGGCGATATCCTGTTCCCGCGCCTTATCCAGCCAATCGGTTTGGACAAGGGATAATCCGGCGGCATCCAAAACCGTGTTCAGGCGCTGGAGCCACCGGGATGGAATGGTCGGGGCCGTGCCGGCGCGTTCGGCACGGGTCAGAATCACTTCCTTGGCACAAAACCCCTGAACAAAATCATGGGCCGATAATCCAATACTGCGTTCGGGGCTGGGCAGGCCAAAAGATTTGCGCATCGGGCGCGACATCCATGGATCGGTGGTCGGGGCGGGTGGCCATGATCCTTCATTCAGACCGCTCATAATGACCAGATCGGCCTGAATCATCCGTGCTTCTAATGGCCCCATAATCATTAACCGGGGATGCGCCCCGTAAAGCGGACGGACATTGATGCCGCGCATCAGGGTCAGCAACATTGGCAGATAGGCGGCGCAGCGTATATCCGGTAACCCGGCGGCATGGTTGCGCAGATCGGCCAAAAACGTCGCTGCGGCCTCCCCATCTTCACCGCCCCACAGCCGTTCCGACCCGGTTTGCTGCGGGTTTGCCGCCATGGATTCGGCTGCGGTCAGATGGGCGTCCAGAAATGCTGCAAAGGGGTGATAATCCCCGTCACATAAATTCAGCAATGGGTTTAAGGCCGTTTCCAGATTGTTGATCAAGGGCAGTAATGCATCATGCTTGCCCGTCAAGCGCTTGCGTAACCCTTCAATCCCCGGACCCGGGCGCGGGCCCCGCATTGCGGCGCGGTCAAGACGGCGGACCATGCCCCGGAAATCCCCGATATTCATCCCGGCGGCGGTATGACTATGTTTCAGGAAGGCCAGCAATGGTACGGGAGCCAGATTTTCGGCGCAGCTTTCCGCGCACAGGGCCAGAAAACTGCCAATTTCTGTGTTATGCAGCGGTTGTCCCGCCGTATCATCAATCTGGATGCCCCATTTGCTGCATGATGCGGCCACGCGGCGCGACAGGTTCCGGTCAAAGGTGACGAGGGCCGCGGTCTTGTTTCTGGTATGCTGGACATGGCGGAAAATCAGCGAAATCAGCTGGGATTCTTCCTGCGCTGTGGCGCAATCAATCCGTTGCAGGCCCTTTAATGCTGCACCAATTGCTACAGCATTTTTGTTCAGGCTTCGCCATTGGTCCGTGGTCGCGGCGGGGCGCATAATCTCCCCCGCGAATAGGTTGCGGTCATTGGTGCGGGTGTCGCGTAACGGCCAGTCCTGCACCTGATCCCGTGTTACAGCCATTTTTTCCAGCAGGTTTTTTAAGGTCGCCTGCGGATGGGTGTCGTCAATTGCATCCCAACTGGCCAAATCCATTTGGCGATCCAACCCCGGCAGGATCACCGATCCATCCGGCAACCGCGCAATAATGTGCAGCAAATCCCCGGCAGCGGGAATCGACCCGGTCGATCCGGCGGCGATAATCCGGTATGCGGGCGGGAATTCCTCCCAATGCGCCGCCAATGCTTTCAGCAGCAAATTGCGGCGGTGCGCGGAATCAATCTGGCCATGGGATTGCAAAATTGCTGGCCAGTTTTCGCTGATGATGGTCAGGAAATTAACTGTAATCTGCCAATGTTGTGCCAAATCTTCGTTCCGGACGAGATCAGGCAGGGCCGATAATTCCAGCCCCTCGGTATGGACACGGTCAATTAATTGCCCCAGCGCATCGGCCAGCCCCAAGGCCAGATCGGGTTTATGCGCGTAATCCGGCCATTTCATAATCAGCTGGGTCAGGATAATGCGCCGCCGCAACGGGGACATGGAGGGGGGGATGGACAGGGCATCGGTTTCGCTGAGCGCGGCGGTTTCGATGCTCAGCGAATCCTCATCCACATCGCCAATCGTTTGCATACGCGGCAAAAGCAGGGCGACCCCGCCCGATTGCCGCAAGAACGATTCCCGCACAATACGGCACGCCCGGCGCGTAGGCAAAAGGATCAGGATTTCAGCCAGTTTTTCAGGGGTGTCTTTATATTGCTGCAGCAATTCCGCAGCAAAAACATCGGCGAAATTGACCCCGGCAGGAATGGTAAAAAGGCTAGGCGGGGTTAATCCGGTGGTCATGCCACTTTTGGCCCGCCGGGCAAAAGCCGTTGGGCATAATGGGCGTTAACCCGCGCCAGATCATCCGGCGTTGAAACATGGTGGCAAACCCCGTCATGGACCAGCGCGCCAAGGCGGCCTTCGGATTCGGCCTTGTCCATCAGTTCAAGGAAGGAAAACTTTCCATCCGGCGATCCGGCGAATAAACGTGGATGGCAAATGCGGATGCTGGGCCAGAAATACTGGCCCTGACGCTGCCGGTTACGGATCGGTTTGCCATTGGCATCGATATCATAATCACCGCTGCCCGCTGTTTCGGTCATTTTGGCAACAGGTTGCAGCAATAAAATCAAATCCATGCTGTTATCGTCAAAGGCCGCAGCAAGGCGTTCCAGCGTATTGCCGGATGGACCGTCCTCCCATAGCGTATCGCCGCTGAAACAGAAAAACGGGTCTGACCCCATGGTGTAGAGCGCTTTTTTAATGCCGCCGCCCGTATCCAGCAGGGCATTTTCCCACGAAAAGGTCAGGCGCGGCGCAATGCGGCGGGATAAATGGTTTTGCAGCAACGCGCCCATATAATGCAAATTCACCGTGACATCGGTGACATTGATTTTGGCCAGATGGTCCAGCGTATGATCAATCATCGCCTTGCCGTTAACGGGAACCATCGGTTTTGGCATCGTGTCGGTATGCGGGCGCAAACGTGACCCCATCCCGGCGGCCAGAATAAAGGCGTGGTTCGGCAGTGTGATGCTCATAATCTCTGGTTCCAATTCCCGTGCGGGGTGAGTGTAATCACCCGGTAATCCTGTTGCTGATCGTCATTTTCCCGACTTGGAGCAAAGCCTAGCGCGAGATGATCGGCGGGTGCAAGCCCGGAACCGAGCCGGGACGGCCATTCTACCAGAATAATATCGTGGCCCAGCGCGTCTTCCCATCCCAGCTCCCAGATTTCATCCGGTGATTTGATGCGGTAAAGATCAAAATGCCAGATCTGACATTGCGGCGCATCATAGGTTTGGACAAGCGTAAAGGTCGGGCTGGGGACGTCCATATCCGGCTCCCCGGTCAGGGTACGGATCAGGGCGCGTGAAAAAACGCTTTTCCCCATGCCCAGATCGCCATCCAGAAAGATCACATCGCCCGGCACTAGCCGCGCGGCCAAGGCTCGCGCCAGTTTTTCCGTATCATCAACCGATTGTGAAATCCATTCCATGCATCATATCTAGCCGGAAACGGACGCGAAATCATCCGGAATTAAGCGGCCCTTTGCTGATCGCTGTCTTTTTTCAGGCTGGCTTCAATGGATTCCTTGATCTTCTGTTCGATCTTGGCGCGTTGTTCCGGGGCCATGGCGGCAAGCTGTTCTTCGGTCACGCCCATTTGCTGCAACATCAGATAGCGCATTTTTTCTTCCGCGCTCATTTCAGCGAATTTCAAAAATTCAGCCGCCACATCCTTCTTTTCATTCTGTTCGGCCTGCTCCAAATTTTCTAGGGCCACGTCTTCATCTGTGATCTGGGCCGGGGCGGTCAGGGTGGTTTGGCCGATAATCTGGGCATCGACCTTGGTTTTGGCCGAACCGCTGCGCGCTTCAACGGCATCTTGCTGCGCCTTTTCATCCCGCGCCATGGCGGCGTAATCAATTTCAAACTGGACCGGGGGTGTGGCCAGCCATTGGCTTTGGCTGATCGCATCCGATGATTTTACGACCGTTCCGCCCAGGGCCTTGGCGATTTCTTCGGCCAGCAATTGCGCCAGTTCGGGCCCCGTCATGTTGCCCGGTTCCGCAACACTGCCCAGCTTGGAAATTTGGCCATAGGCAGCGTTGGATGTGGACATCCCGCCGCTATTATAAACTTTGGCAACGCTTTTGCCGTTGACCATTACTTCGGCATAAGTCTTTTGCGATGGGTGATTTTCCAGATCGACGGGGCGTTTATAAAACGCTTCCTTTGCTTCTTTCAGGCGCTGGATGGCTTCTTCCGACAGCTTGGTGGGTTTTATGCTCGCACTCAGCGATTTGAGATTGGCAAGATCAACGGCATAGGGTGAAGCAGGGTTAATGGTCGACATCGTGCATATCCTGATTTGGTTTATTTGCACCGGATATTGCAATTTTCATGCCGGATTTGGGCTGGGGTGGGGTGGCTGTTTTCTGCCGATGACGGGCAGGAAAGGGTGCTTCCCGGCTGGGAAAATTCTGCCCCTCCCCGCCGAAAACGGCCAGTTTTGCCGGGTTTAGGCGTGGCACAGGCCTTGCAATGAATCATGGAAAATAAAGGGTCTGTTCTGGTCTATCTGCCGAGGGGTTTATAAAAATGGTCGATCTTGCGTCACTGAAATCCATGCTGTCCCAGCGTTCCAGCCTGCTGGACTATATGGGCAACGGCAAAACCAATATGTTTGACGGTCTGGCGCAATCGAATACGGCGCGGGTGAACCAGTTGCAAAATCTGGCCGTTGCCAGCGAAACCGGCAGCAAATCCATCAGTGTTTCCCTGTCCGCCGAGGCCCAGAAGATTCTGGCCGATGGGTCCGCTGCCGATGGCACCTTGTCCGGCGTGCAAAAAGGCGCGCAAAATTTCGTGATGAGCTTTTTTGACCAAAGCGGTATTGATCTGGCCAGCCTGTCTGGCGAAACCCGCGAACTGATTAAGGGGTTTCAGGATGTGATCGCCGGGGCGGGATCATCCGTCACGCGTGATATCACCACCGATATGATGGAAGAAAATTATCAGTCCGGAAAGCGCAAGGTCTATACCATGGTGGGTGACGGATCGCGCTTGCGCCTGACCATAGATTATGACGCCTCCGGTAAGCCGCAGAAACTGGGTATTACCGACATTCTGCGCGGTGATGTGGAAATTGCCGAAATCTCACTGGATTCCAAAGACGGCAAACCGAACGGCGTGACGGTTGAGCGCAGCCAGCGTGTTTACGCCAATGGATCATTAGTCGATTCCCTGACCAAGCCGCCGCTATCCATGAATTTATACGCCGCCGCATAATACCCCTTTCCAGCCCGACCCAGACTGGATAAAAGGGTGCTATGACACAGCACCCATCATCAGATTCAATTATCGATGTCGCCATTATCGGGGCCGGCCCGGTCGGGCTGTTCGCCGTTTTTCAATGCGGAATGCTGGGGTTGAAAAGCTGTGTCATCGATTCCCTTGGTGATATTGGCGGGCAATGCACCGCGCTCTACCCGGAAAAGCCGATTTACGACATTCCGGGCTTCCCAAATGTCGCTGCTGGCGACTTGATCGCAAATCTTGAGGCGCAGGCTGCGCCGTTTAAGCCAGAATACCATTTGGGCCAAACGGTACAGGGCTTGGCCAGAATTGACGACAATTTATGGCGTTTGACGACCTCTGCCGGGACAGAAATACAGGCGCGTACGGTCATTATTGCCGCAGGTTCCGGGGCTTTTGGACCCAACCGGCCACCCCTAGACGGCATTGAAACGTACGAAGGCAAGTCTGTCTTTTATATGGTCCGCCGCCGTGAAGATTTCCGCAATAAACGAGTTGTGATTGCTGGTGGCGGGGATTCTGCGGTGGACTGGGCGCTGTCTTTGTCAGACGTGGCGGCAAAAGTCATGGTTGTTCACCGCCGGGACCAATTCCGCGCTGCGCCGGAATCATTAACGCGTTTGCGTACGCTGGCTGCACAAGGAAAGATCGAAATGGTGGTCCCGTATCAGTTGCAAGGTTTACAGGGTGATGCCGGAAAATTGTCACGCATTATTGTGCATGATCTGGACGGAAATGAGCGGGCGCTGGACGCGGATGTGCTGTTGCCGTTCTTCGGATTGGCGGCCAGCCTGGGGCCGATCGCCGAATGGGGTCTGGATATTGCCCATCATCATATCACCGTTAATCCCGCCACGGCGGAAACAAATATCCCTGGAATATATGCAATCGGCGACATTGTAGCGTATAGCAACAAGCTAAAGCTCATTCTGACCGGTTTTGCGGAAGCGGCACAGGCGTCCCACGCCATTTATCACCGCTTGAACCCCGGACATGAACTGCACATGGAATATTCAACGACAAAAGGTCTTCCGGGCAGCGTTTAAGGCGCAGGGGTGATCTCTGTCGTTCATCCATTTTTTGGATGATGGTGCGCAAAGTTTCGGGCGCAGCCAACCAGCGTGGGTCGCCACCGCGCTGATGGATCTCTTTCAATAGTTCGGCATGAACGGGGTTATTCCAATGCTGCCGCCCGGTATCCCAGCGTTTCTGATTCTGGCGGGTTTCAAGAAATAATTGAATATCCGCAACATTGAATAACGCCGCCACCCCCGACATTGCATCATGCAAGGCCAGCGGATCATCCATCCGGGGTGCAGCAATTTTCAGATCGGGGTTCAGGCTTACCAGCTGTTTCCAGCGTTGCTGTAATAAGCTCATCTGTTTTTCTGTCGGATCGCACAGGCGGCGCATCGCAAAATTATCCATCGTTGGGGGTGCGTAATAACGCTGGCCCTGAAAACGGCTGGTCATAATTTTGCGTTCATAAGCGGTGGCGGACAGGCCTTGTGGAAATTGCCAGTAACCGGCAATGCCTTGAATATCATTCAGGACTTCAAATGCCACGGCAGGTTTGAAAGCCTTGGTTTCGCGTTGGCATTCCGGGCTGGTGGCCGTATAAAAATGCTGCGTTATTGTGCGGTGATTATGCGGCACGCCATCATCCTGTATTAAGGTTATGATGGCATCATTAACATAATTGTTTCAGCTTACGCCAGCAAATCCGCATATTCCTTGTGCCGCTGTAACCACATGACGGCATAGCTGCAAATCGGGTGCAGTTTCTGGTTATTCTCGCGGGCAAGGCCTGTAATGCCTTCCATCAATTTTCCGGCGGCACCGCTGCCGCGCAGGGCAACCGGGGATTCCACATAATTGATAAAGACGGTCTGGCCATCAATGCGGTAATTGGCAAAGACGGTTTGACCGTCCACATCCAGCTCGTACCGGGTTTTGGCTTTATTATCGGTTACGTTATTTGTCATGATTTGATCCTCTCCGTTCATTCAGATAGGACGCACCCTGTTAAGGGGGAGTCTTTGTGATATAATCATCGCATGAAATTATCCGCGCCCCTTTTTATTGCAGCGACCCTTCTGGTCACCCTTCTGGCGGTCAGCCCGGCCTTTGCCCAAGGCAGGCCGCAGGTCAAATCGGACAATACCCAGCTTTTGATGCCGCCGCCGATGCTGGAACCGCGCAATCCGGACGGGTCGCGCTGTTTTACGTTGTTCAATACCGCGCCCTTTACGGTTTCGGGCAGCATGGTAACGGCGATTTTTGAAACGGCGGATGCCACCAAATCCCGGCAAAGGCTGAATTTCCGCCTAAAACCAAAGGAAAGCCACCGTTATTGCACCTATGGCCCGTTTTATCCGGGCGAACGTCTGGAACTGGTGATCCGCACCTTGGTTCCTGTCTTTTCCTGCTATACAGCGGCGCAAGGGGAAATTACAATCCGCGGCGAAATGAAAGCCGAAGGCGGAACCAGAACATGGGCGGATTGTCTGTAGAAATGTTAATGAAAACCCCGGACCACAATGTCACCTTGTCCGTGACGATCAAGGCGACCCCGACCGAACTTTATAATGCATGGACGCGGGTTGACCTGCTGGAACGCTGGCTGGCCCTGAATGCCGAAGCCGATGTGCAGCTTGGTGGGCAATACCGGTTGGAAAATCAGGCCGAAGATGGCCGCAATTACACCATTCACGGGGAATATTTGCTGCTGGAACCGGGCGTGCGGATCGTACAGAGCTTTGTCCATTCGGGCACCGTACCCGGCACGTTCACCCATGAATTTCTGGATATTCAATTCAATCCTGTCACGCCGCGCACGACAGAACTGGTCTTGACCCACGGATGGGACGGGCAGGCGCTGGATGAAAAAGGGTTGGACGCTTTAAAGACATCCTGGGCTTATCAGCTGGATATTTTAGACGCGTTTTACAGCTAGGCCCCGCTTAACGGTAAAGCCACATGAACAGTCGTGCCCTTGCCCAAGGTCGATTCCATCGTCACCTGACCATTATGCAACCCGACAATATTGCGCACCAAACTTAAACCCAGTCCGGCGCCGCGATTATCCGGTTTGCCATCGGTGACTTTTAACGGGGCGCGTTCAAACGGTTCGAAAATCCGGATCTGGTCTTCCATGCTGATTCCCGGTCCGGTATCCACGACGCTGATTGTAATGATGCCGTCTTTTGGAATGGCGCGCAGGGTAATGGTGCCGCCTTCGGGGGTAAAGGCAATGGCATTGCGGATCAGGTTAATCATCACCTGTTTCAGGCGGCGTTCATCGCCAATGACCGTTGCATCATCGGACGTACAATCAAGACGTACGGTAATCCGGCGGGTTCCGGCCCAATCGCGGACCATTTCTTCCATGTCGCGTAACATCGGGCCAATGGCCACCGCGTCCTTATCCATCGCCATATAACCGGCTTCGATGGTGGACAGATCAAGGATGTTGTCAATCAGGCTGACCAGACGCGATCCGGCTTCTTGAAGACCGGATGTGTATTCGCGCTGCTTGGGATTAATCGGGCCAAAATATTCCTTATCCAGAATTTCGGCAAAACCCATAATCGCATTCAAGGGTGTACGCAACTGGTACGATACGTTGGCAAGGAAGTCTAACTTCAGGCGTTCTGCGGTTTCAAGCGCCGCATTGCGTTCCCGCAGGGCCGTTTCAACGCGTACAGTCGCGGTTACATCGCTCAGCGCGAGAAGAACGCCGCCATCGGGTAACGGGACGGTTGCGTAATCGATCAATGTCCCGTCACTGCGGGTAATCCGCCCGTCACGTTCGGTCCGGCTGATGCCAAGGCCGATCAGAATATCACGTTGCTTGGCCCAGATTTCATCGCCAAATAATGGCTTCATCTTGTCCACGATACGGGTGATGTGGGGTTCGCCCTCCAGATCTTCGGGGTGAAGACCCCAAAGCCCGGCAAAAGGCGGATTCCATAATTTCATCCGTCCGTCACTGCCAAATACAGCCACGGCCTCGGCCAGATTGTCCAAGGTTTCCTTTTGGACCGCGATCAACGTGTTGTACGATGATTCCAGTTCCAGTGTACTTGTCACATCTTCAAACGTCATCATCAACCCGCCCAACGGATGCGGCACGACCAAAACGCGCAACGCGCGGCCATCGGGCAAATACATCATATCTTCGTGGGCGGCGATCAGGCTGGTGAACATATTGATCCAGGCCTGTTTGAATTTGCGGAAATCAGCCTGTTCGGGCAGGCGGCGGGTTTCGCGCAATTTCTCCATAATATCGCCCAGCTTTGGCGATGTGTTCAACCAGCGTTCTTCCAGCTGCCACAGCTGGGCGAACGCCCCGTTGAAAAATTCAATTTTCTGGTCGGCGTTAAAAATGGCAATGGCGCTGCCCAGATGTTCCAGCAATTCCTTGTTCGCGGCGCCGTGGCGGCGTTGTTCCGTTTCCAGTTCTTCTTCGCGGGTCAGGTCTTCGGCAATGCCGATGGTCATGCCAAGGGTTAAAAGCGGCATTTCCTGAACCTGCAACAAACGGCGTGATCCGCCCAGAATGACATGGGCCTGCGTGATCTGGGCAATGCCGGTATCAAGGGCACTTTGCGCCAGCGATTTGCCCAAGGGGCGCGGCGCGGGGGCGGACTTTTTGGCCGTCATGGTTTTGGATGATTGTGGAAATTCGCGCTGTTCGGTCACGACATTGGCCACCGTGGTGTCCAGTGCCACGGCATAGGCACGGTTGCACCAGTCAATTTCCGTCCGCGCATTGCGGGTCCAGGCAGGCATTGGCAGGAAATCGAGCGCGGCTTGTAACCTTGCCAATTCCTGTTCGGCCTGCGTCCGGCTTTCTTCGCTGCGGCGGAATTCGGCCATCTGGGTGGTGATATCATCCAGCCACAAAATATGAAAAACGGTCGATTGTTCGGTATCTTGTCCGCGTGTCCCACACAACTTCAATGTTTTGCTGCGGTCTGCGGTGCGCACATTCATGCAAAACATTTCGCCGCTGTCCTGAAGACGGGTAAACATCCCCTCCAGCGCCATGGCGTCGCTGGGCGACAGGCGGTTTTGAATATCAATCAGGTTATGAATCGAATCGAGGCCGAGCAAAAGCCCGAACCCTTCGCTATAGGCCAGTGACCCATCCGCTGCCCATCCGCAATACTCCCCCGGAAACGCCGCCAGAAAAGCTTCCAGCCGGGCTTTTTCCGCACGCATTTTGTCCCCGCCCAAAAGGGCGGAGAAAAATGTTGTTTTTGCGGGTGCTGCTTTTGCGTTGGTCACGGATGCAGTTTACCACTCCGCCAAGGCGAAACAAGATGCCGGGGGTGTATTTAAAAAGAGATTTATCCTGCCGCGATCTGGCTGGACCCATTATACGGGGCCAGCGAAATATAACCGGGCCATGCCGCCACCTCACCACGCAGACGTATAAAATCCACATCCATTTCGGGATCGATTTTCGCCAAGCGATAATAATCAGCAATCATCCCGATGACATCTGCCGGTTCCGCATAAGCGCCATAAACGGGCAAAGCGAGCAATAACATACACCCGTCCTTCCGCCATGGGGATTGCAGGGACGGATAGCTGTAGGCAACCGGGACCTGTAACGCGTTCCAGCGGTGATAGATTTTCAAGCGGACCGCAGGCGGCAGACTGTCGTCATGCGCGGCAATTTGGGCCGGGTCGTTGGCTTCGGCAAATAAACCCTTCAAAACCGTGCCACGGCTTTTTGCGTCAGCATCCATGGTGCTGGTCAGGGTATCGATCAGTCCGGTGGCGATACCACCACTGCGGCAGGTTTTATCAACGCCGATATAGCAGACCAGCCCGGTTTGCGATTCGCGGAAATAACTGCCGATGACAAAGCCGTGAATAACCGCGCGCTGTGCACAGTCCATATGTTCACCTGCCAGGATGAAAAAATTATCATCCGCGGCATAATCCAGATAATTCATCCATTGATCCCAGCTTTCGCGGTCTTCGGGGTCGGGGAATAATTCCGGATAGATTGTGTTGTAAACTTGATGCAGATAGCCCATCGACAAGGAATCTTCCCTGTGGACGCGGCGGTATTCTATGACGGGGGACATGGCCCAAAAATCTCTTTGTAATTGCAGGGGGTCTATTCAGACGGCATCGCGCAAATCGGGCGCTCAACCATTCGTCTGGCCCTGCTACTGGAACAGGGCCGTTAGACCGATGCAGAGAAACCTTTGGAATAAAGCGATTTTGACATCAGATTCCAGTCCTGCTTTCCATTCGGGCGAATCGCAACCCAATGGGAAGTTTGTGCGGCAGAGCTGTGATATGTGGTGCTGTTGTCCATTTTAATATCTGCACTCAATATAACAGCACACAGCAGATGGGCGCAAACTTTTCAAAAAGCCCTGTTTAAAGAAAGGTTTATAGGGGCGCGACCCGGCCTGTCCCCCACAAAAACCCCGGGAAATACTCCCGGGGTTTTTGTATTTCTGCGCAGGGGCAGGTTTGATTAGTAGCGGTACTGGTCGGCCTTGAATGGGCCTTCTTGCGCGATGCCCAGATATTCAGCCTGCTTTTTATTCAAGACGGTCAGTTTGACGCCCAGTTTTTCGAGGTGCAGGGCGGCGACTTTTTCATCCAGATGTTTCGGCAGGACGTAAACTTCACCGGCTTTATATTCGGCTGTATTGGTCCACAGTTCCAGCTGGGCCAGAACCTGATTGGTGAAGGATGCGGACATCACAAAGCTCGGGTGGCCTGTGGCGCAACCCAGATTGACCAGACGACCTTCGGCCAGAACGATGATGCGTTTACCGTCTGGGAATTCAACTTCGTCCACTTGCGGCTTCACGTTGTGCCATTTGAAATTGCGCAGGCCTTCGATCTGAATTTCGGAATCAAAGTGTCCGATATTGCAGACGATGGCGCGGTCCTTCATGGCGCGCATATGATCAACCGTGATGACATCGACATTGCCCGTTGTGGTAACAAAAATATCTGCCGATGCGGCGGCGTCTTCCATCGTGGTGACTTCGTATCCTTCCATTGCGGCCTGCAACGCGCAGATCGGATCGATTTCTGTGACGATGACGCGCGCACCTTGGGACCGCAGCGATTCTGCTGATCCCTTGCCAACATCGCCATAACCGCAAACAACGGCAATTTTGCCAGCCATCATCACATCGGTCGCGCGACGAATGCCATCAACCAAAGATTCACGGCAGCCGTATTTGTTGTCAAATTTGGATTTGGTGACGCTGTCATTGACGTTAATGGCCGGAACTTTCAATTCGCCCTTTTTTGCCATTTCGTGCAAGCGGTGAACGCCGGTTGTGGTTTCTTCGGACAGGCCTTTTACATCCTTCATCAATTCCGGATAATGCTTGTGCATGATGGTGGTCAAATCGCCGCCATCATCCAGAATCATATTTGCGGTCCAGCCATTCGGGCCCTTGATTGTGTCATGGATACATTGTTCGGCTTCTTCGTTCGTCTGACCTTTCCATGCGAAAACCGGAACACCTGTTGCGGCGATGGCGGCGGCGGCATGATCCTGAGTCGAAAAAATATTGCAGGACGACCAGCGTACTTCGGCACCCAAAGCGGTCAGCGTTTCGATCAGAACGGCAGTTTGAATTGTCATGTGCAGGCAACCGGCAATGCGCGCGCCCTTCAACGGTTGTTGTTTGCCAAAATCACGGCGCAGGGACATCAACCCCGGCATTTCGGTTTCGGCAATCGTGATTTCCTTACGGCCCCAATCGGCTTGTGTAATGTCTTTGACTTTATAATCGTTCTGGACGGCTTGGGGCTGGACGTTCATGTCAATCTCCGGGTTATATAAAGGGAAAATTTACGTTTTCACTGTATTACATAAGGGGTAGAAGCCGATAAGGCAAGGTTGCATAGGGGTGCAGGTTAGATGACAGTCTTTATGGTACAGGACGAAAATCCATTGAAATACGGCGTGATGATTGACGCTTTCCATGCCGGGGCGCGGCAGCCAGCGATTCTGGTTTCGGGTCCGCAAAATGGGTTTCCTGCCGATGCCCATGATCTGGCCAGCAATTTTGCCAATCTTCTCAACGGGGCCCAGCCCCAGGAACGTCCCGCCACCGATGGCCGGGCCGTTCATTACCAGAAACACGCTCATGGCGTGACCCTGCATCACCGCGATCCGGAAGCGGGCGGGGTCAGCGTTGCGGGGCTGCAATTTACCGTGATGGAAAATTTACCAACCACCGATCGGGCCGAATTGCTTGGGAAGTTGACCGCGCATTTTATGAAAGATTTCTGCGGGTCGATTGATACGCATAAAAAGGCCGAACTGACCAATACGGCTCCAACCGGCCCCAAAAACTCACCGCAGTTTTAAAGCCGATTATTGTGGTTGCTGCGCAACCAGTTGATTCAGGTTCTGCAGATAGGCTTCTGGGAAAACGACCTGTGCCGACGGCGTGTTGAATTCTGCCTTGGTTTTAAAAATATCGCGCAAGGCCGCAATGCGCTGTTCGGGGGTTGGATGCGTGTCGCCATAAAATTTCTCACACAGCGTAAAAAGACGGTCTGTTTTGGACGGCGGCGGTAAATTGCCTGGCTTAACAGGTGCGGGCCGATACAGAACCTTGCGATTATAGTCGTGCGAAATTACAACATCATCCGCCCCGAAAATTTCCGCACCCTTGATATCGGCCAGATATTCTTCGTTGCGGAAAAAGCGGTTATCAAGGGATTTGCTCAGGAACGCCCCGGCAAATCCGGCAACCGACATCCCAAGCAATCCGACCCCGGCTAAGACACCCCCGCTGGCAACGCTGGCCATGGCGAAAAGGGGACTCACTGCGCCCACAACCCCGTATAGAACAGCTGTAAATGATGTGTTTGAACTAAACGTATTGTCCCCGTTCGACTTTGTATGGCCAATTTCATGCGCAATAACGCCGCGCAGCACAGTCATGGCCTGTCCGCTTTTCAGTAAAATGGGATCGTTCAGGGGATTGCCTTCAAAATACAGCGACGTTTCGCTTTGCCGTTCCGCCACAACCATGGCGTTTTTAAAAGGTCCATGGGCACCCTTCATAAAAACATGACGGATATTGACCCCGGCGTGTTCGCCCATGTTACGGCACAGCATGGAGAGTTCGGTATGCTCCGCCAGCGGGGTGTAATGTTGCGTTTTCGCGATATCTTCGACCTGTGCCTTGTGGGAACGCGTCATGTCGTACAGGCGGACCAGCGTACTCAAGGCGGTTGGTACAAAGGCCAGCGGCGCATTCAAAAGGCCCAAAGCGCCCCACAGGGCGGTTTTTTCGGCGTAGCGTTTGATTAGAAATTTATGCATGGCGGGGAGTATAGAAGAATATTCTTATGTTTTCCATAAATATTTAGCGGCTGATATCCCGGTGCAAAACGCTGGTGTTATAACCCAGTTTCTTTAAATCCGGGGTCAGGCGTTCGACCGTGTAAACCGAACGGTGCCGCCCCCCTGTGCAACCAATGGCAATGGTCAGGTAGCTTTTCCCCTCATGCGCATAACGCGGCAGAAGGGGGTTAATCAGGGCGCGGAAACGGTCTAAAAACGGCTCAAAATCCGGATCGCCGGATACATAGGCACCGACCTTTTCATCCAGCCCGGTGAGGGGGCGCATATCCTTGACCCAATGCGGGTTAGCAAGAAAACGAACATCCATGACCAGATCCGCATCACGCGGAACCCCGAACCGGAAACCAAATGACATCAATGTCAGGGTCAGGCGGTCGGCCTTGGCGACCGAAAACTGTTTTTCCAGCAGATGCCGCAAATCGTGAACAGACAGATCGGTGGTGTCGATGACCAGATCGGCATTGGCGCGCAGCGGATGCAACCATTCCTGTTCGCGCTTGATCCCGGCACTGACGGGTCTGTCCTTGGCGACCGGGTGGCGGCGGCGGGTTTCGGTAAAGCGTTTCTGCAAGACGACTTCATCGCAGAATAAAAAGATCAGCCGTGCATTCAACCGTTCAACGGCAGCGAATAACGCATCAGGTTCAAAACCGCGCGCGCGGGAATCAATCCCCATGGCGACGGGCGGGCTATCGGGGTGGCTGTCTTGAATCAGTGGATCAATCAGGGTCAACGGGAAGTTATCAAAAACTTCATAGCCCATATCCTCCAGCGTTTTTAAAACTGATGACATCCCCGCGCCGGAAAGTCCGGTAACAATGATCGGGCTTTTGTGATCGTAACGGCGGGTTTCGGCATCATTCAAGGTCATTTTTTATACCCGGTTCAATAAAACATTAAAACGT
>CAACXI010000083.1_pt1 | contig 18932 bp, 18 predicted proteins | sample 2275891 | NCBI WGS metagenome assembly CAACXI01 (sample SAMEA5312484, study PRJEB27640) | indoor metagenome | biome: indoor environment; feature: controlled; material: polymer antistatic dissipative epoxy resin | place: Italy | collected 2014-05-27 | reverse complement strand
TGCTGGGGTCGCCCGGCACGTCAATGGCACAACCGGTCAATGATTGTCCGCCGCGAATGGAAATGGCCTGTGCGCCGCTTTCCAACGTCTGTGTAGTCACTTCAACGCCAAAGTGGCGCAGCATTGTTTCGGTATGGTCGCGGGTTGGGGTTTCCTCAATCACCGTGGTGATGCCTTGGGCATTCAACCCGGCCAGAAGGATTGCGGATTTCACCTGCGCCGATGCGACCGGCAGGCGGTAATCAATGCCTTTCAGTGAATCAGAACCCTGCACACTCATCGGCAGGCGGTGTCCCGCACGCGCCATGAATTTTGCACCCATCTGTTCCAGTGGTGTGACGATGCGCGCCATCGGGCGCTTCACCAGCGATCCATCCCCCGTCATGGTGACGGTGATGGGAAAGCCGCAAACGATGCCGGTCAAAAGGCGGGTGGATGTCCCGCTATTGCCCATGTCGATAATTTGTCCCGGTTCTTTCAGAACACCTGTTCCTTGAACTCGCCATAACCCGTCATCACCGAGCGCCAGTTTCGCCCCCATGGACCGCAAGGCTTCGGCGGTGGAGAAAACATCGCCCGCTTCGAGCAGGCCGGAAATAATTGTTTCACCCTTGGCCAGGGCGCCGAACATCAAGGCGCGGTGAGAGATGGATTTATCACCGGGAATGCGCATACTGCCGGTCAGGGCCGGGGATTTGCGGGCGGTCATAGGGATAATTTTACTGTGGGCCATAATTGCGTGTGTCCGTTGGGATGAAGGGGTTCCCCATCCATAACACAAATCGGCGTGAAAAATCACCCCGATTTCGCAAGGCGTGAAACGCCCTAGGCTGCGCCGAAAACGGTCAGGTCGCCCTTATATTCATTGACGAACGCATTGAACTTGGCCTCTGGGATTGGCCGCGAATAGCGGAACCCCTGAACCTCGTCACAGCCTTGTTTCTGCAGGAATTCCTCATGCTCGCGGGTTTCAACACCTTCGGCGATGACCTTCAGGTTTAAGGAGTGACCCAACGCCACGATGGTCCGGGCAATCGCCGCATCATCCGGGTTGTTCAACGCGTTGCGGATAAAGGACTGATCGATTTTCAGGCGGTCAATCGGGAACTGACGCAGGTAGGACAACGATGAATAGCCCGTGCCGAAATCGTCAATCGCCAGCTCAACTCCCAGCGCGTGAAGGTTTTGCAGGATGGTGATGGTGTGCTGGATATCCTCCATAAACACAGATTCCGTGACTTCCAGTTCCAGACGATTTGGCGGCAGTCCGGTTTCCTGAAGGGTTTTCGAGACATAGGCGACAATATCGCTTTGATAGAACTGCGCACCCGATACGTTGACGGCAATGCGGATATCGTGACCGTTTCTGATCCATTCGGCGGCGGCGGTACAGGCCTTGGTCATCACCCATTCGCCAATCGGCACGATCAAGCCGGATTGTTCGGCAATCGGCACGAAATCAGCCGGGGAAATATAGGTTCCGCCTTCTTTGCTTTGATCCGGTTTGAACCAGCGCAGCAAAGCTTCGGCACCGATCACCTTGCCGGTATTCAGGTCAAGCTGCGGTTGATAGAACAAATCCAGCTGACCTTTTTCCATCGCTTCGCGCAGGTCGCGTAACATCTGGAAACGCTGCTGAACGGCGCGGTCGAAATCTTCGGAATATTCCTTGATGATATCGCGCCCTTCTTCCTTGGCGCGGTTCAACGCGATATCGGCGTTTTTCAAGACCTGATCCGGGTCGATCCCATCATCGGGATAGGTCGCAACGCCGATCGACGCGCGAACCTGGAACATTTCATTAAATACCTTGAATGGTTCGGCACGGATGACGCCAATGACGCGTTCGGCAATATCGCGTGAGTTTTGTACATCACCGGTCAATGGCATGGTGATGGCAAATTCATCTTCACCCGACCGCGCAACAGTGGCCGATTCCGGCATCGATGCGCGCAGGCGTTTTCCAACCGCGCGTAAAATCGCATCACCGATATTATGGCCCATCGTGTCATTGATGTCCTTGAAATGGTCAAGGTCCATCGTAATAACGGCATATCGCCCGACCGTATCGTTTTCTTTGACGCGTGTTTGTTCGTTCAGCGTCAGCAGGAACAATGTGCGGTTCGGAAGGCTGGTCAGCGTGTCGTAATAGGCCAGCTTGTGAATCTGGTCTTCGGCGGCGGATTTAATCCGGCGGATGTTTTCGGCATTCTGCCGGATCAGCTTTTGTGACAATTCAATGGTCACGCCAATTTCATCACGCGGATCGAATGGAGATTTTTCAACCTTTGGCGTTTCCGGATTTTCAGCGGCGCGCAGTAAATTGTTACGCAAGAATAAAATCGGTTCCAGCAGCCAGCGTCCCAGCGCCACCATCAAAACAGTGGTCACGAAAGCAGACATCAATAACAAAACGACGATATTTTGCTTCACATAGTCGATGACCTGCGGCTGAATTCTGGCGGCATCCATGCGCACAACGATAATATAGGGGCGGCGCAAAGTGTCCTGGCGGAAAACTGTTTCATAGGTTTCGCCATTGGCGCTGCGATAGGTTTTGGACAGGTCAGATGGGTTCAGTAAGACGATTGAACTTGATTCGCCATAGGTGCGAATCAAGTTCAAATAAGGCGTATAAACTGTGAAGCCGCGAATCTTGGTGGTGTTCAAAACACGTTCAGCCGTTGCTTCTGAAATGGGCGACCGATAGGGATCGGAAATGCTTCCATCAATGCTGGGGACGATGGCGGAGCGGACTGATTCAATCAGTTCGTTCAGGCGCTCCTGTTCATAGCTTTTAATCGTCACGCTCAAAATGCCGACCTGCACGGTCAGAATGGTCAGGAAGACAACCATGGCAATGCGCCAGCTCAAGCGGCTTTTCCAAATCTGCGACGGGGGGCCCATGAGCACTTGGCTCAGAGTTTGTTTCGCTGGCTGTTTATTCTTTTTATGCGTATTCGTTGCCAAATCGGGTCCCAATTCTCGCGTCAGCGGATGGATGCGTTGCGTTTTTGATGGTGAAGCCATTTGGCACGAGCCTTTATGAGAATATACGCAAAATTTTTGCGCAAAGCATGGTCCTTCATCGGCCCAAACTCCGCACATGTGTATTCATTATGAAGAGTCATTCCTTAACAAGGGCTTTAAAGAATTCTCCGGCGGCGCGGAGAGGTGGGGATGTAACCCTTTGAATATACACTTTTATTAGATGACCATAAAAATATTTTCAAAAATGAATCAAATTTTATTCAAATTGGCCCATTATGACAAAATTTCCCGGAAACGGACGGGCTGCCCAACCGGGCGATCCTGCAACGCGCCATCGCGCATGATGATATTTCCGCGCAAAACCGTCATGACTGGCCACCCGGTAACGGTGACATTATCAAACGGGGTCCAGCCGCATTTGGATTCCTGTTCCGCATTGGTAATGGTGTGGCGGGTTTTCAGGTCGATAATCGTGAAATCGGCGTCATACCCACGGGCGATTCGCCCTTTCCCGGCAATCTGGTGAATCCGGTGCGGTCCTTCTGCCATCATATCGACCAGACGTTCCAGCGATAATTTCCCGGCATTGACGTGGTTCAGCATGACCCCAAGCAGGGTTTGAACACCCGGTGTCCCGCTGGGGCTGGCGGGGTAGGGTTTGGCTTTTTCATCCAGCGTATGGGGCGCATGATCGGACGCCAGAATATCAACCAGCCCGTTATTGACGGCCGTCAATAACGCGTCTTGATGACGCTGTTCGCGAATCGGCGGGTTTTGCTGGGCGTGCGTGCCGAAACGCTCGTAACAATCGGGGGCGGACAGGGTTAAATGATTGGCCAGCACTTCGACACTGGCAACATCGCGGTTGTCCTTTAAAATCTCCATCTCTTCGGCGGTGGAGATATGCAGCACATGAACGCGGCGTTTATGCTCCCGGGCCAGCCGGACCAGACGCGATGTGGCCGACACACAGGATTCAACCGAACGCCAGACCGGATGCAGGCGCACATCATTGCTGTCGCCCAGCATGGTTTTTTTGTTTTCAATCATCATGGCTTCGTCTTCGGCATGGGCGGCAACGACGCGGCGACCATTGCCAAGGACGGCGGCCACTTCTTCATCGGTGGAACACAGCAGATCGCCGGTGGATGACCCCATGAAAATCTTGACGCCGCAAACACCGGGCAGGTTTTCCCATTCATGCAGATGCTTAGCATTTTCCTTAGTCCCGCCGAAATAAAACGCATAATCCGTCCATGGGTTTTCAGCGGCAATCGCCAGTTTCTGATTCAACGCGTCCGGCGTTGTGGTCAGCGGTGTTGTGTTGGGCATTTCAAAAATGGCTGTTATGCCGCCCATGGCCGCGGCCTTCATGCCGTGTTCCAGATCTTCCTTTTGCGTGGCTCCGGGTTCGCGGAAATGCACCTGCGTATCAATCAGACCGGGCAGGATATGCAAGCCGTTGCAATCAACGGTTTTGACGGCGCGAGCGCGGGATAAATCCCCAATCGCTTCGATGCGGCCATTCAAAACACCAATATCCGCCTGCGCCGTCAGCCCCGGCAAAACGGCGATACCACCAGTCAGAATGAGATCGAAAGCAGGATGGGTCATGGGAATATCCATTTCAAAGGGTCAAGGTGGTAACAATATGCCGCCGGGGTCTGGACCCGGCAAGGGTAAAAAGGTTATTATCTTTTAAGGGCTTATGCACAAAATTTTAAAACTTCTGCTCCGATAATGAATACGGTTGCAGGATTGAGTAAAAGGGGAAACGGCCCATGCAGGTCGTACAAGACAGCGCAGAACATCATTTTCTGACTTTGCTGGAAAAAATCAAGCTGGACCCATCGGGATGGGTCGGGATTCATTGTGCCTTTTCGCGGCAGATGGACCATGACGCATTGGTCAGCGATTTATCCGCGATGTCCGCCAATATCGCCGCGTTTTATGACGAGAGCAGCAAGTTTCTGGTCAATCTGACGCAAAAGGCCGGGGATTTTGAAACGCCGGTCATTTATCAATTTTCAGATGGGGATCTCATGCTGATCGCGCATCCGAATGGGGACGCGGCGCATGAGGCGTTTTACGATCTGTTCAAGGAGCTGTCGACCACCGTCAAGGCCGGGTTGATTGATTTTATCAGCTTTGGCCGCGAAATGCTGAACGTCCAGAAACTGGCCGACCGGAAAATCCTCGCCCAGAAGAAAATGAAATCCTATGACGTGCTGTCTGATGTGAACCGCATCAGTTCCATTCCGATCCGCCGTCAGCGGCGCGATCATGCCGTTGTGATGATTGTTGAAGATGACCGCTTCACGGCGACCTATACCACCGGCATTCTGTCGAAAAATTATGATCTGGTTCATGCGCGGACCGGCGAAGACGCCATTTTAGATTATATCGAACACGCACCGGATATTGTCTTTCTGGATATTCACTTGCCCGGTTTGAACGGGTTGGAAACGCTGCACGCGATCCGTCAGGCCGACCCGGAAGGTCATGTGGTCATGCTCAGCGTTGATACGGCGCGGACCAATGTCATGCTGGCCACACGCTATGGCGCGGCAGGTTTCCTGAAAAAACCCTTTTCCAAAGACCGGATTCTTGCCATTGTCGAAAAATCCCCCTTTATCAAGGGATCAAAATCGACCGTGAACCGCGCATAAGGCATTATTCCGATGAAACTCCGGCTGTATAATTCCCTGAATGGAAAAAAAGAAGATTTCCATCCCATCGACTCGGACCATGTGCGCGTTTATGCCTGTGGCCCGACGGTGTACAGCTATGCCCATATCGGTAATGCACGGATGGCCGTGGTATTTGACCTTTTGGTCCGCATCTTGCGCACGCAATATTCAAAGGTCACTTATGTGTCCAACATCACCGATGTCGATGACAAGATCATGGCGGCGGCCAAGGAATCCGGCGAGGCCATTGAAACAATCACCACCCGCTATGCCCGAATTTATAACGAAGACATGGCGGCGTTGGGTGTGTTGCCCCCCGATGTGCAGCCGACCGCGACCAGCCATATTCCTGAAATGATCGCCCTCAATGAAAAGCTCATCGCGCGGGATCATGCCTATGAAGCCAAGGGCCATGTGCTGTTCAACGTGCCGTCCTTTCCGGCCTATGGCAAATTATCAGGGCGCAGCCGCGATGACCAGATTGCCGGGGCGCGGGTCGAAGTTTCGCCGTTTAAAAAAGACCCTGCGGATTTTGTCCTGTGGAAACCATCCGATGCCGATCAGGTCGGTTGGGATTCGCCGTGGGGGCGTGGGCGTCCGGGCTGGCATATTGAATGTTCGGCGATGGCGGAAAAGCATCTTGGCCTGCCCTTTGATATTCATGGTGGCGGTGCGGATTTAAAATTCCCGCATCATGAAAATGAAATCGCGCAAAGCTGCTGTGCCCACGGGCATGAAAACGAACCGGATTCGTTCTCACGCTACTGGGTGCATAACGGGTTTGTGACGGTTGAGGGCGAAAAAATGTCGAAATCGCTCGGCAATACTTTACTGGCCCATGATCTGATCAAGGACCAGCCGGGGGAAGTCCTGCGTCTTGCGCTGCTCTCCGCCCATTACCGCCAGCCGCTCGACTGGACCGAACATGGGGTGCAGCAGGCGCGGAAGAATTTGGATACGATGTATCGTGCCTTATATTCCGCGTTTTCAATCTCCGATGTAGAGTCTGAGGAGCATAGCACTATAGTGGCGTCGCTGGCTGATGATTTGAATACACCAGGTGCTATTGCGGCGATGTTGGATATTGCAAAAGCACTTCAAGATGAGCGTCGATCCCACATTGAGCGCGGTCAGTTGAAGGCTATGTTGAAGAAGGCGGGTTATTTGATGGGGTTGTTGCAACAGGATCCAAAGGAATGGCTTGGCTATGGCATCGTATCAAGTTCAGCAGATGAAGCTGCAATTTGTGTTCTGATTCAGGACCGCAACGAAGCCAAGGCTGTGAAAAACTTCGCGCTTGCCGATGAAATTCGTAAGTCACTTGCTGATAAAGGGATCCTGATCGAAGATACGCCGAATGGAACGGTGTGGAAACGGGCTTAGCCTTTTAAGGCTTACTGCGCCCACAAGACGCGATAGAAATAATTTTTTCCGTCATTGTCATTTTTGAAACACGCAAAGGGTTTTCCGTTGAGTGTGGCAGAAGAAGTTTCATCGCCGATAATTTTGGGCGTACCCGTTATTGTGCCTTTGAATTTTCCAGTGGTTTCAAATTCTGTATCAGACGGCAAGGTTTCCGGGTCGCTGATCCCGGCCAGTTTGTTGATGCTTTGGCAGACATCGGTGCGGATGTCGGGTAGCGCCAGGATTAAATCGGAACAGGTTTCGGCAGGGCAGGTTGTTCCGAACCCTTCGATCTGATTCTGGTTCAGGAATTCCCACTGTCCGCCGGCTGTGGCCAGAATATCGGGGGCGGGGTCTTTATAAATAATGCCGCCGCCATCGGGGTGGAAAACCAGATTGGCGGGATCGACCGTGTCCGGGTCACCGTAATCGGAAGTTGATAAATCGGAATGAGCAAAACGGAGTTGGGCCAAGGTCACGCCGCGCAGGCGCAATGTGCCGACCGCCTTGGACACGGAATCGCTGAAATCAATCATTTCGGTGGCGCGCAGGCGGGATTGTTCGCGTGTAATGTTTTCAACATTGCCTCGCCCGCTTTGCGACACGGCATAGGTCAACGAGCCGAACAAGGCGACGCCGAGGAAGATATAGAAAAAAACATTGCCGCTTTCGTTATTGCGCATGGCGCTCATGATACATCACGTCATGAAGGGGGCAAATTCCTTTCTGTTGGATTTGGGGATATGAACGGGCAAGGTTTTGCACCCATGCGCGGCCAGCGTCAGGAAAATCGCCCGGCCTGAACCAATTTCAACATTTTCCAACAGGCCGATGCCTAGGATGGGTTTTTCAAACGGTTTGCGGTTTTTCAGCGCGTCTTCGACCGCGCTACGCTTCGCCTGTTCGGCTTCGGGCAGTTCGGTCAGATCCTTGATCCGCCCATCGGGCAGGACCCATTCATAGGAGAATAGCGACATCCGCCAGCTTTCCAGCACCGAATCAACGCTGATTTCCACGGTTTCATAACGGTCTTCCCGGCCTGAAACGACCGGATTATCGACAAAAACAAGGCTGGACAGGGTGTCGGTCATGCTGTTCTTCATAAGGTTCGATATAGACTTTTCTATTCTTATCTATAAATTGAATTGGGTAAAAATTGGTTAAATTCAAGCCGACCTTTAGGACCATTGCCATGACCGACAACGCCCAAACCACCCAGTTTCCACCCGATCTGATTGCCGTTGACCCGGCCTCGGATGAGGTTTGCTGCGATGGCGGAAACGGCGCTTTGGGCCATCCGATGGTCTGGTACAGCTTTGATGGCCGGGACGAAGTGACTTGCGGGTACTGCGACCGCCGTTTTGTCCGCTCCCGCGCTGGGATTGCCGCGGCCCACTAATCCCGCTGTCTTGATCTTTTCAAGCGATATCCTATATAATTTTTCAGGGACGCTGCAGGGTGCAGGTTCCTTTATACGGATGCCCATCATGGGGTCCGGGTAAATCGAAAAATAATCAGGCTCGCTTTTTAGGAGGATGCCATGACGTCAAGACTCACTGTTTTTGATTCCCCCCTTTTCCTCGGTTTCGACCATTTTGAACGCACCTTTGACCGGTTGAAAAAGACCGCTACCGAAGGCTATCCCCCTTATAATATTGAACAGATCAGCGAAACCGCGTTACGCATCACCTTGGCTGTGGCCGGGTTTACGATGGATGATCTGGACGTGCAGGTGGAAAATAACCAGCTGACCATTCGCGGTCACCAGAATGAAAGCGAAGAAGACGCACAGAAAGTTTATCTCCATCGCGGTATCGCGGCGCGTCAATTCCAGCGGAGTTTTGTTCTTGCGGATGGAATTATCGTTGACGGGGCCTATCTTGATAATGGGCTGTTGCACATTGATATGCGCCGCATCGAACCGGAATCGAATGCCCGTAAAATTACCATCAAATCTCCGGCGAAAGTCACCAATGGCCATAGTTTGAAACAGGCTATTGATGTTGAAACCAAGGAAGACGTTCAATCTTAATCCTTGCTTCAGAACTTTCTGCGTTGAATAGAGTGAGAGGATTTAGATATGAATGAAAAATGCGATTCCACGGCCCAGGCGCTGCGTCATCTGACCGCTCAGGATTTTCTGGCGTTCGGTGTACAGCAGATCGCTTATATCCGCCCTGTCATGATGAATGGCGCTGCGGCGTTTGCAATCCATGCCGCCGATGGGACGCCACTGGCCTTCCATGAAAATGCGGAAACGGCCAAGGCCCTGACTCGCCAGAACGAGCTGGAGCCGGTCACGTTGCAATAAGAAATAATATGATGATAAGAAAACGGCCCCATTTTCAGGGGCCGTTTTTTTTTATGGGATGAATTATTCGGCGGCTTGTTTATCTGCGCCATCAATCGCGGTTGGATCGACCCAGCCGACATTGCCGTCACTGCGGCGATAGACGAGGTTCAAACCGTTATGGCTGGCATTCCGGAACAGCAAAGCCGACTGGTTCGCCAGATCCATACGCATTACCGCTTCGGATACACTCAATGTTTCGATGTCGGATGACATTTCCGCAACGATCAGCGGATTATCAGGTTGTTCCTCAACGGCTTCTGATTCCTGATTCGCAAAGGCTTCCATCGCCAGCGTATAATCGCGGGCCTTCAGGCTTTCGGATTCAGGGGTTTGTTCAATGCGTTGATGGTGATCGCGCAGGCGGTTTTTATAACGGCGCAATTGTTTTGCAACCTTGGCGGCGGCAACGTCAAACGACAGATAGATTTCGCTTTCCATCGCATCAGCCATGATCTGGATATTTTTCCCGATCCGGATGGAAATATGGGATTTGAAGAACCCTTCACCCTCGCGGGAGAAAATGACATTCGCGTCAATGGCGCGGCTGAAATATTTGGCATTCAGGTCATTGAGTTTTTCTTCGACGTGTTCGCGAAGCGAATCGCCAATGTTAATTTGTTTACCTTGAACTGAGAGTTTCATAGTGGATGACCCTTTTTGGAAAAAACGTTTCTTAGGATTAAGGATAGGGCAAAGGCTAGTCCTGACAAGGTATCATCAGGGGAGACAGCCTGAGCAAGGTGAACATTTACCTTTTAATTCTATGGTTTAAAAGGTTGATAACAGATTAACCGCGTCTTTTGATTTTACGGCGTTGCACAGAGGACGGAATATTCAGCATATCGCGGTATTTTGCAACCGTTCGGCGGGCCAGATCAATGCCTTCCTTTTGCAGAATCTCGACAATCGAATCGTCGGATAAAACGGCGTCGGGGTTTTCAGCATCGATCAGGTTTTTAACCCGCGCCTTGATGGCTTCGGAACTATGGGCGATACCGTCCGACCCGATCAGTGCAGTTGAAAAGAAATATTTCAATTCAAACAGGCCACGCGGCGTGCCGATATATTTATTCGATGTGACCCGGCTGACCGTGCTTTCATGCATATCGATTTTTTCGGCGATATCCTTCAACGTCAGCGGACGCAGGAATTCAATCCCGAACAGAAAAAATGCATCCTGCTGTTCGATGATTTCGGCGGCGACTTTTAAAATGGTCTTGGCGCGCTGGTCCAATGATTTGACCAGCCAGCTGGCGGAATTCATCTGGGTTGTAATGTATTCCTTATCCGCCTTGCCGGTGGCGCGAGATGAAATCTCTGCAAAATATTGCTGATTGATCAAAACGCGGGGCAGGGTGTCGTTGTTCAATTCAACGCGCCACCCACCGCCTTCGGATTTTGGGATGGGTTTCATGATCGCATCGGGCACAACGGTTTGGACGATGAAATGGTCAAACGTGCTGGCCGGGCGGGGGTTCAGCGATTTGATTTCATCAATCATGTCGCGCAGATAGGTTTCATTGACGCCACAGATTTTCATCAGGGCCGGAATGTCGTGTTCGGCCAGTAAATTCAGGTTGTTCAGCAAGGCCTGCATCGGCGCGTCCAGCTTGCCCTGATCATCCAGTTGCAGGGCCAGGCATTCGGCTAATGATCCGGCGAAAATCCCGCTGGGGTCATATTTCTTCATGCGGTTCAGGATGGTTTCAATCCGCTCCTGTGACCCACCCAGCCGGGCCATTAATTCGCCCGTTTCCACGCGCAGATAGCCTGCTTCGTCCAACATATCAATCAACACGCCACCAATCAGGCGGTCGCGCGGATCTTCCATGTCGACATAAAGCTGTTCTTGTAAATGTTCACGCAAGGTGACCGTTTTGGCCAGCGTGTTTTCCAGCGATAATTCCGGATCATCAAAATTGCGGTTACCGCCCGCGCCAATGCCCACCATGGCATTCCCGCCATCATATTCCATGGCCGTGGGTTCGGGTTTAACGGTTTCGGCTTCGTTGCCAGTCCATACATCGTCGAAATCCTGTTCGACATTATCGCGCTCAACGCGGGCTTCGGGGGCGGCTTCGGATTCGGTCGGGCCACCTTCGGCCTCGGCCTTTTCCAGCAGCGGATTTTTCTCTAATTCTGTCTCAAGATATTCAGAAAGCTCAACATTATTCATCTGCAACAGCTTAATCGCCTGTTGCAGCTGGGGGGTCATGACAAGGTTCTGGGACTGCCTGAGATCGAGGCGTTGGGACATATTCGAAGACATGGCCTTATTTTATCATGAAATTCCGCGGCTGTGCGGGGTTTTTCCGCAGGAAAAGTATAATTGACATAATTTAAAACGGGGTGTTAGGGTTGCCCTAATATTTCTCAAAAAACAGGGGTTTCCAATGGTCGCTCAAAAATTGATGACAGCAGGCGTTTTAGTGGCCGCATTGGCCGGATGCCAAGCGGGTGATGATAACGCAATCGGCGTCTTTTCCTGTACCGATGGGCAGCATGGCGCCAGCGTTACCCTGATTGACCAGGATAAAAAAGCTGAACTGACCCTGACCAAAGAATATGCGGTTTCGATTCGGCCCTATGTGTTGGGCAATAAAACGGTTTACCGTGATGTGGCGGATCCAGCGGCGATTGAAGCCTTGAAGGCAAAAGCCCGCGCATATTGCAGCACAGGCCTTCAGCCTAAATAATTCCAGAGCTGATCCAGAATTTTACAGCGAAAACCCTTCGCCCAGATAGACGCGGCGGACATCTTCGTGTGCGACGATATCGGCGGGGGTGCCTTCCATCAAAACATGACCGTCATGCAGGATGTAGGCGCGGTCGACAATATCCAGCGTATCGCGGACATTGTGATCGGTAATCAAAACGCCGATGCCCTTTGTTTTCAGGTGCGAAATCAACGACCGGATTTCACCAATCGCAATCGGGTCAATCCCCGCCAACGGTTCATCCAGCAAGATAAAATGCGGACGGCTGGCCAAGGCGCGGGCAATTTCCACGCGGCGGCGTTCACCGCCGGACAGGGCGATGGAGGGTGTACGGCGCAAATGCGACACCGAAAACTCACTGAGCAATTCTTCGAGCAGGGCTTCTTGATCTTCGCGGTTCAGGTTTTGGGCCTGTAACACGGCGCGGATATTGTCTTCAACGCTCAGGCCGCGAAAGATAGATGATTCCTGTGGCAGATAGCCAATGCCCAGACGGGCGCGGCGATACATCGGCAACATGGTGATGTCTTGACCGTCCAACATGATCGACCCGTTATCCGGGGTGATCAATCCGGTCATAATATAAAAACAGGTGGTTTTCCCGGCCCCGTTTGGACCCAGCAAAGCCACAGCCTCACCGCGCTGCACTTCGATGCTGACATCGCGCAGGACGGGGCGTTTTTTATAACCCTTGGACAGATGCTCGACAGCCAAGCCCTTGGGTACGGATTTCAATCGCTGTGTATTCATGGTGCCGGGACTATACAGGAGGACGAAATATTAGGCAAAACCGCTAAAAACCCTGCGGTCTTAGGGGGTTATGGGGTTCTTACGGGGCCAGATCATCAAAAGCCGTTGTGGGGCGTTCAATCGTCGTTTCTTCTTCGGGGGCCGTGGATACGGATTCGGGGGCCAGAACCGGGCTGTAAGCAGGACGGTTTTCCGTTGGCATTGGGCGCGCATCCATTTCCGGGGTCAATTCACGGATCACGGGGGCGGTGGGTTTGGGTTTTGCCTGAGCTTGAACCGGGGGTGCCGGAATGACGCGCGCGGGCTTGCGGTCGGGAATGATGGCTGGTGCTGTTTCTTGCGGGGTTGCGATGACAGGGGCAGGCGCGGGAGCTTCAGCTGGAGTCGCAACTGGAACTGGCGTTGGGGCCGGGCTTTCCGAAGATGTTTCGAGCGGTGTTTCTACCAGTGTTTCTGGCTGTGCTTTTACGGCGGCTTGTGGTGCTGCCTTTTTGCTGTCGCCGGGATAGAAAACGCCACGGACGCGTCCGCCGGTTTGTCCGTTTTCGAGGGTGCTGCCGAACAGGCGGCTGATGCTGGTGGTCAGGTCAATTTCCGCGCGTTCGCCAGTCAGGACGTTTTGATCGCGGGTGATTTTGACGGACCCCGTTACAATCGCCGTATTGCTTTTGGCATTATAAATGCCGCGATTGCCGGTCAGCATTTCAGTCGGCGTGACAATTTTAACATTGCCGACCCCTTCAATGCGGTCGAGGGAGTTGTTTCCTTCCGCGTCATCAACCAGAAAGGCGGTGATGATGTCGGAATGCAACGTGTCGGTTCCGCGCACAACCTTGGCATTGCCGATGGCTTTGATCATGCCTTGATTGACGGTGTATTCAAATTTTTCCGTGGCGGTCACAGTTTGTTCGGGGGATGTCATGGTCAAAGCGGATCCGGTCATCGTTGCGATTCCGGTATCAATTTCATAGACCAGTTTTTCACCGGTTGCGACATTGCCCTGATCATCAATCGAAACATTGCCGATTGCGGTCAGGCGGTAAATATCCATGTCTGATTGCGCGCTGCTGCGGTAATCGGCGGTGATGCGGTCGCCCTTGATCGTCGTGCCGCCCTGTTTCACAATCGCGTTGCCATCAGCCACATATTGCAATTCGGTGCGGTGCCATTCCAGCGTTTTATCGGCCGTGATTTCAATCGGTTCTTTGTTCTGCGCAACAGCAGGCAGTGGCAGGGCACATAAGATGAACAGGGAAAGAAGCACGCGGATCATGGCAGCAATCCTTTTTCAGACTGGATAAGAATCATTTTTGCGGGTCCGGTAAAAATAACTTTTCCGGTGACATTATTGGCGTTCATGGATTTGGCTTCCAACGTACCGGACGGCCCTTCGCCGCTGACGGGCAGATCGGTCCATGCGGTTTGGTCCTTCATCGACACATTCATGCGTTCGGATTTTAACGTATAGCCGGTGAAATGTTGCAGCACCACGGATTCATCCATGACCAGAATTTCGGTATCCTGACGATACGCCCCGCGTTGTGATTGCGCGTTGACGGTTTCGCCTTCGGCCATGCTGACATCAGCTTTCGGTTTTTCCAGCAGGATCAGCGATTCTTCCTTCTGACTTTGCACGGCGCGGTCGGCGGTGATGACATAGGGTTGCTGGTTGCTGTCTGTACTTTCAAAATGGGGATTGATCAGTTCGTTGCGTCCGGCGGTCCCTTGGGGGATTAAATCATCCTTGGGAATGGGGGCCATATTATCATCCATACGCGGCCACGCGATGACGATGGTGACGATGACCAATGCGACCAAGGGCAGAACCAGACGCAACGACCGGACCACCGCTGTATAACGACGATTGATACGCGGACGTTTCCGCCGCCCCAGGTTCAGCAACCGGGTCAGGTTATCGCGTTCTTCATTCACGGGGTTCGGGGCGTCTTCCATCCTGCAATTTTTACTGCAAGGGGGATGATTTATCCAGTCTTTCCCGCTTGGCTTCGGCCTGTTCGCGGCGGAAATGCAGGTAAGACGGGATGCAGACGGCCAGAACAATCACGCCGATCACGGGAATCAGGTAATGGTCGATATTTTCAGCCGGGATGCGCCGCCCCAGAAAATAACCCAGCCACGGCAATCCGCCACCCCACAGGGCCGCGCCAATCGCCGAATAAATGACAAAACGCTGATACGGCATCCGCGCCATTCCGGCCATAAAGGGGGCAATTGTGCGGATCAGCGGCAGAAAACGGGCGATCACAATCGCCATTCCGCCATGTTTGGTGAAAAAAGCCTGTCCCATTTCAATATGTTTCAGCTTGATAAAGCGGCGGTCGCCCTTTTTGAACATCTTCATGCCCAGCCGTTTCCCGATCTCATACCCTAAAAGATTGCCAAGGAAAGCCGCGACAAAACACCCGATGCTGAGGATCCAGATATCCAGATAATGCTGGGACGCCAAAAAGCCGGTCGCAAATAACAAGCTATCGCCGGGCAGGAAAAAGCAGAACAGGATTCCGGATTCGGCAATGACGATTCCCCAGATGCCTGTATAGCCAAGCGATTTAAGGGCGAGAAGACCTGAACCCATACGGTGCTGACCTTAAAAGATGAAGGGGGCGGGAATGCGGGGTTAACTTACGCGATTCCAGCTTGAAGGCAATCCTGAACACGGATTAAGCCGATAATTTGTCCATCCTGAAGCACAACCAGCGATGTGATCAGGTTTTTGCGGCGATTGACCATGATATCCAGGGCTTCGGCGGCCAAAGCCTGTGGTTGGACGGTTTCCGCGCCGCGGGTCATGATTTCGGTGACTGTTTTTTGCAGCAAATCCGGCCCCATATGACGTTTTAAATCGCCATCGGTGATGATCCCGGCCAGCGTGCGGTTTGGCCCTTCGATAATCACCGACCCCAGATTGCGCGCCGACAGGGCCAGTAAGGCCTGATCCATCAGTGCGGTTTCAGGAACGATGGGCAGGGTGTCATAACCATGCATCAAATCAGATACTTTTTTCAGCTTCTGGCCCAGCTTCCCGCCCGGATGGAAAACCTTGAACTGTTCCGGGGTCAGCCCGCGGCGGTCCAGCAGTGATACGGCCAGCGCATCGCCCAAGGCCAGCATCATTGTGGTCGATGTTGTCGGGGCCATATTGTTGGGGCAGGCTTCGGGCATTTTTGGCAGCAACAGGACAATATCCGCGTGGCTGGCCAGTGTGCTGTCCGGCTTGCTGGTCATCGCAATCAGGGGGATGCCGAAACGGCGTGTATAGTGGATCAGGTCGGAAAGCTCGGCATTTTCACCCGAATTGGACAGCATCAAAACGACATCGCCCTCCATGACCATGCCCAGATCGCCGTGGCTGGCCTCACCCGGATGAACGAAATAGGACGGGGTTCCGGTCGATGCCAGTGTGGCGGCCAGCTTGCGGCAGATATGCCCGCTTTTGCCGATGCCCGCGACAATCAGACGCGCGCCCTTATTATCTTTCATCCGTACAATCGTATCGACCGCATGGGAGAAATTTTCGTTCAGCGATTCCGCCAGCGCGTTCAGCCCGGCAATTTCCGTCGTCAACACGCGGCGCGCATTGGCGATATCATCGGCGATTTTGTCTTTATCATTATTGAGGGGCAGGGGCGCGGCGTTCATCTTAATGCGCAAAAATATCGGTGTCTGGCCAACCTTGCAAATCAAGGGCGGCGCGGACGGGGATGAAATCCATGGTTTGCTGCGCCAGTTGCATCCGGCCTTCGCGTTCCAGCATGACATCCAGTCGGGCTTTCAGGCCGTGCAGATGCAAAACATCGTTCGCAGCATAGGTTTGTTGCTCGGGGGTCAGTGTCGCGGCACCCCAATCGGATGATTGTTGCTGCTTGTTCAGCTCAATCCCCAGCAATTCGCGGCATAATTCGCGCAAGGAATGTTTGTCGGTATAGGTGCGGCATAATGTCGAAGCGATTTTCGTGCAGTAAAGCGGGCGGCATTCAACGCCCAGATAATGCATGATGATCGATACATCGAAACGCGCGAAGTGGAACAGCTTGGTGACGTTATTATTGGCCAGCAGCTTTTTCAGATTGGGGCAGTCATATTGACCAGCGTCGAATTTGACCAGATGCGCGTTACCATCCCCGGCAGAAAGCTGCACCAGGCATAAACGGTCGCGGAGGTTGTGGAGGCCCATTGCTTCGGTATCAACGGCGATGGATGACCCAAGATCCAGATCAGCAGGAAGATCGCCATGATGCAATGTAATGGTCATCTGATCGTTTCTTAAATAATGGTGCCCAGAAGAAGACTCGAACTTCCATGACCTTACGGCCACACGGACCTGAACCGTGCGCGTCTACCAATTCCGCCATCTGGGCATGAAAATGATTTAAGTCTTGGTAACGGGGCATTTTCTAATGCACGGGCCGGGTTTTGTCAAATGGGTATTTTTTAAGGTCAGTAAAACCCACAGTTATCCATAATCATGATTATTTTGCCACACTTTTACCATTTATCGTTTGGCGCTAATATAAGATCTCTCTGATTGATTCGTTTATAAGCAAGGGATGTTTAATGCGTAAATTTTCAAATTTGTCTTTATTATAATTTTGCGCGTCATACCGCTTTCTTTATGGCGCTTGGTTTACCCCTTGCTTACAGCGCAGCCGCCCATGCCGCCCCGGTCACATTTTTTGATACGATTCCGGATGGACGAATCGACTTTGACCAGCGTGTATTAGGTGCAAATGGAACGTTTTATACAAATGCCCTGACCGGCTTGACGGGCAACAGCACTTGGGATCTGGGCGATTTCTCAATTTCCGCGACAAATAATCAGACGCGCACCATTTCGACCGCCCTACTTAATCCCCCTGGCGGCTTACTGGGTGGTCAGGCGATTAATATGACCGCTGATGGCTCAACCGCATCGGGTCTGACTTTTACATTTGATACTGCGATTAATGGTTTTGGTATTGAACTGGATGACTGGGCAACGTGTTGTTACCCGTCATCGCTCTATATCAGTTTTGATGGTGGCACACCGATCCTGATTGGGACGGCCCAGAACGGAAATGATAACCCTGGCACAGCCGCCAGTCATGGCGCTAAAACCTTTATTGGCACGATTGATGATTCGGGGACGTTTACGACCATTACTTTCTACGGAACTGGAAACGGCGATGTTTTGAATGCTGGCGGTATTATCCGCTATGCTTTCGTTCCGTTGGGTTCCCTCAGTGGTGGCTATACGCAAGTGGTTGAAGGCACGCCTTCCAGTGGCTATGCCAATTATCTGGATCAGTATGATGACAGTGGTGTCTTGCAGATCGTTGCAAACCATCTGAACAATGCCTCTCCTGAAGAAGTTGCCCAGGCCTTGAAAACAATCATACCTGTGAACACCAGCGTCACGTCACAAACGATGCTGTCATCCAGCGGACAGACCAGCAATGTTTTGTTAGAAAAAGTTGGTACGGTCCTTGGCAATTTATCCCCGGTCGGTGGGCTTGGATTTAATAACAGCAATATTGCTCTGGGTTTAAATGAAGGGTTCAACCCCTTTGAAGACCATGTAAAGAGCGGCGATCCAATCGCAATGCTTTCTTCATCCCCTTATAAAAAATTCCAGACCGACAGCCATGCTGTCTGGTTACAGGGTGTTGCCGCAGGTGCCAATGGCAGCAGCACGTCAACAACAATGGGGTATGACACGTTCAGCCGCGGCGTTGTTGGGGGTTATGAGTTTATCCCGCAGGAAAATATACTGGTCGGTGTTTTGGCCAGTGCATTCCGGTCGGATATTGATGTTGATAATGATGCTGGTAAAACCAAGGCTGGAAATTACAATGTCGGTCTTTATGGTCAGAAAATTTATGGTGCGACCAAGCTGATCGGGATTGCATCTTTTGGTTACGGTGATTTTGAATCCGAACGCCGGATTGATATCGGCGGCATCACTGCCGCACCAGAAGCCGATTATAACGGGTATAGCGGCAGCGTGGCATTAGGGCTCAGCCGCCTTTA
>CAACXI010000103.1_pt1 | contig 19333 bp, 18 predicted proteins | sample 2275891 | NCBI WGS metagenome assembly CAACXI01 (sample SAMEA5312484, study PRJEB27640) | indoor metagenome | biome: indoor environment; feature: controlled; material: polymer antistatic dissipative epoxy resin | place: Italy | collected 2014-05-27 | reverse complement strand
GCGAACTTCCGGGCCGTTGCTGTCGAATACCTGGGCGCGGTTTGGACCGCCACCGCCATTCGGGCGATGACCACCGCCACCACCGCCACCACCGCCGCCATGCGGACGGTTACGTGGACGTCTGTTATTTGGTGTACCGTGTCTCATTATTTTTTTACCTATTTTCACTAACGCATTGATCTGCCTTTGCGTACACTTAACCAGATCCACATACACATACCAAAAGACGTGCATCTCCGACACAGGCTGTTCGCTGTTCCTGTCTCAGTCCGTCAATCCAAAGCCGTCTTGTTTTTGTGATTAACTAGACTGTAACGCTAACCGTTGAATCTGTTCAAGAGTCAGATGCAATGGTTTTTTCACTTATCCCCATTCGACATTCCACAACCCGCGGATTTCCGCCTGAATCACGGATTATGTTTTCCGGAGTCGCACCAGATTCTTCCACGATTCGAGGCATGGATTCCGCCTGATCATAACCAATTTCAAAAAGGGCATATCCACCCGGATTCAGCAGGGTTTTTATTTCCGTAAGGATGAATCTATAGGCATCCAGCCCATCCGCCCCACCGTCCAAAGCCAGAATCGGATCATAATTTTGTACGTTTTCATCCAGATTCGGGATCACTGCTGTCGGAATATAGGGGGGATTCGATAGAATCAGGTCAAAAGACCCCGTAACTCCTGCCGCCCAGCTGGTCTGGATAAATTCTGCGCGGTCCGCAACGCCATTTAACGTGGCATTTCGCCGCGCCGTTTCAAGGGCCCCTGCCGATATATCGGTCGCCACCCCGGTTGTTTCGGGCCATTCATGTAATAAGGTAATCAGGATGCAGCCCGTTCCGGTCCCAATATCCAAAATGCGCTTTGGCGGGCGTCCTTTAAAACGGTTCAGCGCGGCCTGAATCAGGGTTTCGGTATCGGCGCGTGGGTCCAATGTATCGGGTGATAATTCAAAACCCAGCCCCCAGAATTCCTGGTTTCCAAGGATCCGCGATAAAGGCTCCCCCGCCAGCCGCCGATTGAGCGCATCCGCAACCCTTGCCGCCGGGATTCCGTCCAGCATCCAACGCGCTTCACGTTCCGCATTGGGAATGCCCGCGTCCTGAAGTTTCTGGCGAAGTGCTTGATGGTCCAATTAAAACGGGCCGCCTTTTCACTGTTTATAATACGCAGCATCTATAGAAGATCACCGGGATTATTGCAAATAACACCGATCTCAGAAAAACATCATTTTCCCGATTATTTTTATTGCCCTTTGAGATCGATAGGACTATTCATGCAATATGAAAAGGGAGTAAGCCATGTCTGTTACACAAGATTTCAAAGTTGTTTCGGTCAACCCCCACCATAATTACGATAATTTCAAAAAATACACCGCCATCGGTGTCCAGAGTATGCTGTCCGATCCCAACGCCAATCCCCGCATCCGCCAGCCAATTTTGCGCTATACCCTGTTCACCCATGAAAAGCTGAATCCCGACGATATCATTCCAATTAACGCGGGTAAGGAACTGCGCGAAGTTGGTGCACGATTCAGCACCTTTTTCATCTATCAGCCGGAAAGCACGCTGAGTAATTATTTCAATGTGCGGAAAGAAGTCACCAATATGGGCTTTGACCATGAAAGCCATCGCCTTTACTGGGTCGAGCGCGCCCCCCTTAAAAACCTTGAAGGGTACGAAGCTCAAAGTTGCGAAATTTACAGCAAACTTGATTTTCAACCCGGAGATCTGATGCCGGCTCAATTGGTTGATGCCCAAAAAACCCGCATCGGCTCCACTATCTATCGTTTCCAGGATGATCGTTACAAAGAAATCCTGTCGAACAGCATCAAAGATTTCTGCCGTTAAGTCAGCCCCTCTTTTAAGGAGTAGATGATGAGCAATAACAACAGAACACTCTCCATTCTGAATGCCGAAACACAACACCAGATCAAAGGGTATGAAGATTATAATCTTTATAAAATAACCGTCGTTGACGGTTATAGATTCGGCGAAGGTCACCGCTATATCCTGACCCGCGAGAAATTGAAGGACGGAGATACGGTTGAAACCTGCAAAGGTACAGAACTGCTGGCCGTGGCCGGTGTTGAGGATGACAGCTATAATAATCTGCCATTACGCCTCTACCGCCCGTTATCACGGGTGGCCTCAGGTTTTACGGTGAAGAAAGAAATCCTGCGCCAAGACTGGCCATCCCATACCGCCCATGGCCGCGAAGGGTATAATCTGTATGAAGCTGAACGAAAGGCAACGCAGGGCTATAAAGGCGATCTTGTTAAAATTTTTAGCCAGACAACCTATAATCCCGGCGAAGTAATCCGGAGCGATGAGGTTTCCCCGTTAACGGGCTTTATCCCGCACAACATTGCCGTGACAGACGCGCAACCTGAGCTTTATACGCATGATAACGAAAAATATCAGAAGCGCGTCTGGGACACGTTGAAGCGCGCCTGTGGTGTTTCACACGCGCTGTAAAATTTAACCTTCCAGATCGGCCAAGCGTGCGGCCTGATCGTCCGCGATCAATGCTTCAACAAATTCTTCAAGCGATTGACCGTTCATGACCGCATCAAGGCTGTATAAGGTCATGTTGATGCGGTGATCGGTCACGCGCCCTTGCGGATAGTTATAGGTGCGGATGCGTTCGGACCGGTCGCCGGAGCCAACCTGCGATTTCCGGTTGGCGCTGCGTTCTTCCTGTTGCTTGCGCCATTGCTCTTCATAAAGCTTGGACCGCAGATAGGTCATCGCCTTGGCGCGGTTTTTATGCTGTGAGCGTTCTTCCTGTACCTCGACCACCGTTCCGGTTGGAATGTGGGTCAGGCGAACAGCGGAATCGGTCGTGTTAACGTGCTGCCCCCCCGCACCCTGTGACCGGAATGTATCCAGCTTGATATCTTCGGGACGGATTTCAATATCGACTTCCTCAGCCTCTGGCAAAACCGCCACGGTGGCGGCAGAGGTATGAATGCGCCCTTGTGTTTCCGTTTTTGGAACACGCTGTACACGGTGCGCACCGGATTCAAACTTCAAACGGGCGAACACATCCGTCCCATGCACCTCGACCGAAACCTGACGGAACCCACCCAGATCATTTTCGCTGGCCTCCAGCAGGGTAAAACTCCATCCGCGCTGCGCGGCATACCCTTTGTACATGACGAACAAATCGGCGGCGAACAAAGCAGCCTCATCCCCGCCCGTTCCTGCACGAATTTCTAAAATCGCGTTCCGCGCATCGGCATCATCTTTTGGAATCAGGGCCAGTTTTAATTGGTGTTCAAGAACAGGGATTTTTTCTTTCAGATCATAAAATTCCGCCGTGGCCATTTCTTTCATTTCCGGATCGGTCATCATGACCTCCAGATCGGCCATGTCCGCCACAGCCTTTTCATAGCTGTCATAGGATTCAACGATCGGCGTCAGCTCCGCGTATTCACGCGACAATTTGGCAAAACCCTCCCCGTTCAAGCCGCCTGCAGACATCAGGACGGCCAGTTCTTCGTGACGGGATTTCAAAACTTTCAATTTTTCCAATAACATGATGGAATTTCTATACGAGATTACAGCTTTTGTGAACAGGTCGTTTTTGAAGAAATTATTGCCATCCCCCGCCAAAGAGCCTAAGGATTCCGGGCAATACATAAAAAAACAGGGAAATTCATAATGTCTGACTTCGACCCGGTTGAGGGCGTTCACTACATATTTGACCGTTACAGCTTTTTAAACAACATCATGAAAGATGGCGGGCACCCCTATACCCTGGCCCCCGCGAGCGCGACCAAGGATATTGCCACCGCCATCAAGCTGGCCCGCGCCATGTACCACCCGGACCGTCAGGCGCGCAGCGGTGAAAAAATGCGGAAAGAAGCCGAACGGATGAGCTTTCTGATTGATGATTGCGCAACCTATCTGGCCAATGCGGATTTGAAACCACTTTACGATGCGAAACTGGAACATTTCCAAAATGAAAAGCCCAAATTGATCAGCCAAAGCGGAGTGCCCATTATTGATTTGGGCGGCACGCTGTTCAATCTGGACTCCCTTCTCTCTGACACGATCCCGGACACATCGGAATTTGAAAACCGGGTTAAAGCCTTGCTGCAATATGATGACAGCAAAACACAGCAGATGAAGACACTGTACCAATCCATGCCGGGAAATGATCAGATCACAAGCCTGTATCGTGGTGCCCTGACGCAAAAACTGACTTATCTGACACTGTTAGAAGACGCAGCGTGGGCTAAGATTGGTTATATCAACCGGAAAAGCAAAACCGATGGTCACGTCACAAGCAGTGATGATTACGCGCAGAAAGTCGAAGAAGCCCTGCAAAATGCAGCCAAGACTGATATTGAAGAATCTGTTGAGTTACGCGGTGATGCGGCCCGGATCGGGCTTGGCAAGCTGCCTTTGTTACTTACCTTTAACAACACCGCACAACCGTCAACGGCATTGATGGACCCGGCGCAGATGCAGGAAATTCTGGCCAAGCTGAAAGTCAAAGCGAAAGAGAATTTTGAAATTCGTGCGGATTACGTCCGTGATGTTGCGAAACAAAAACAGGATACGCTTTGCGAACTGGTTACGCTAACCCCGGTCACACCACTGGGAACCATCGACGCCAATGATCCAGTTTATGATTTTTATCTGGCCAATGCGGGCGAAGATTCAGACGTTCTATTATGCATGGAACTGAATATAAAAACCGGCGCGGCATCGATCAGAACAATCGGTCAAACAGATCTGACCGTGGCGGGGTTAAAGGCACAGACGCTGACGCGCAATACCTATCTGGTTGAGCGCAACCCTGAAATTGCAGATATTCTTGTCGAAGTTTCAGCCGCCGCCGAGCGGGTCTATCAGCAGAATAAAGGCCGATTTACGCCACCGGCCCCGGTAAACTCAGGCCCGCAGCCGTCATAAATTTGGGGATTTAAGCGATCTTTTTAGCGGCTTCGATCTGGGCGGCTTTTTCTTCAACCATGTGGACCAGATGGTCAACAATCGATTCATCGCCTTCACGCAGGCGATGGGCGGTTTGTCCGCCGACATAAACCTGATGGACGCCCTTACCCCCACCGGTGAAACCGATATCGGTCATCATGGCTTCGCCGGGCCCGTTCACAACGCAACCAATGACAGAAATCGTCATCGGTGTTGTGATATGGGCCAGACGGTTTTCAATGGTTTCGACGGTTTTAATCACATCGAATTGCTGACGGGCACAGGATGGGCAGGCAATAACATTGACGCCCCGGTGACGCAGCCCCAACGCTTTTAGCATTTCAAATCCAACGCGCACTTCTTCAACAGGATCGGCGGATAAGGATACACGAATCGTATCGCCAATCCCTGACCACAGCATATTGCCCATACCGATGGACGATTTGACCGTCCCGGTGCGCAGGCCCCCGGCTTCGGTAATGCCCAGATGGATCGGGCAATCACATTGTTCCGCCAGCATCTGATATGCGGCAACGGCCATAAAGACATCCGATGCCTTGCAGGAAATTTTGAAGTTGTGAAAATCGTGGTCCTGCAAAATTTTTATATGGTGCAGGCCGGATTCCACCATCGCATCTGGACAGGGTTCGCCATATTTTTCTAGCAAATGCCGTTCCAAAGAACCGGCATTCACGCCGATGCGAATTGAACAATTATTATCCTTGGCGGCCTTGATGACTTCTTTGACACGCTCGGTTGAGCCAATATTGCCGGGATTGATGCGCAGACACGCCGCGCCGTTCTGGGCCGCTTCAACGCCACGTTTATAATGAAAGTGAATATCGGCCACGATGGGCACGTTGACTTGTTTTACGATTTGTTTCAGTGCCGCAGAGGATTCTTCATCCGGGCAGGACACACGAATAATATCGACCCCCGCCGCTTCGCACGCCTTAATCTGCGCGACGGTCGCCGCGACATCATGGGTCAGCGTGTTCGTCATGGTCTGAACGGTGATGGGCGCATCGCCCCCCACAGGGACATTTCCAACCATGATCTGGCGGGATTTCCGGCGCTCAATAATCCGCCAAGGGCGGTGATGGGTATGATCGTTGCTCATGCCGCTGTTTTACCCCGCACAGGGCAGAAATCCAACATAAAACGGATAATTTCTTGCCTTTGACCCCATCCCATAATATACATAATAAAACCACAGGATTGTCATGCTGACCGTTACCAAACAAGCCGCCACCGAAGCCGAGGCCGAAGCCATTCTGGATGCCAGCTATCTGGTTCAGAAACCATTTGGCGTGCCGGTCATGTTTGTTGATCCTGTCGATTATCCGACGCAGAAATTCCTTGGGATCCCCCTGCCGCGCCTCTTGCAAAAACGCGGCATTGAAAAAAAACTGGCCAAGACGATCCTGCAATGCGACCCCTCCCCTACCATTTCTTCGGATCTTATCGAAGACCGCGGGTACATCTCCGAAGCCCGTGAAAAAATCAGTGGCAGCATTCTCAGGACCATCAAAGATTATCATTATTATGATGACCGCTATCTGGCGCTCGCCTTTCCTATTGCTGCCCCGCGCATTTCAGTCGCCTTTTATTCCCGGGTGACAGATGTCCTGTCGGAAGAGCTTCCCCGTGCCTTGAATATGTCCCGCGACCGCTTTCCATCCTTGCCCGGAACCAATGCCCACCATCATTTCATTGCCCTGTGGCATGAAATTGCCCATAGCGTATCCGGCGCGAACGAAGCCGGGGCAGATTTAACCAGCGCTTTTGTCTATCGCCACGCCTTTAGGGATACCAGCGTTTTAAAATTTCAGGGTGATCTGCGCGCCACCCATCTGGTTATGCAGCATACTAATCCGGTCTCCAGAGAATCGTATGGCTGGTCCTGTGTCGAAGCGTTTGATTCAGTGGCCGCGATGAAAACGCCGCCAACATGGGATGAAGTTTATCAGGTCGGGTCCACATCCTTCGACGCCGTAAACAACACGCGCGATGTTGTAATTGAACAGGTCGGATCAACGCTGAAAAAGCAATGCTGGGAAGCGTTCAGGACGCGCGATCTGGAGAAACTTTCCGGTGCCGCTGAAAGCATGGCGGAAAACGGAACATTTCAGTCAGATGACGCAAAAATGATAGCCCGGCGCTTTGCGCTGGCGACACGCCGTCTTTCCCAAGGCATAACAGCTTACTGACTGGCTGCCGCCGGTGCAGCGGCTGGTGCCGGAGCTGGGGCCGCTGCAGGTTCTGTTGCCGAAACCTTGTTCAGCAATTGACCACCATCCAGCACCATACCACGCAGAATATCCCCTGACTTACCTAGCGCCGGAACAGGCTGTCCGTTGACCGTCAGGTCAAGGCCACCCGCATTGCCGGTATCAAGCCGCAAGCCATAATTTTCTTCCGGTACGATAAAGACTTCGCCCGGTTTCAGGATACGCGACAAAATCGCTTTGTTCTGCTTATCACGCACTTCAACCCAGGCGCGTTCCTTCACCGTTATAACGATCTGGCGTGGCTGTTCTGCCGGGGGAACAGGATCCGTACTTGCCGTTGGGGCAACAGCCCCCGCGGTGGCGGTTTCTATTCCAGCAGATGGTCCGGCAGTCGCCGTAGCAGCAGGATCCGTCACAGAACCCGCTGGTGCTGTTGCATCGGTTACAACCGTATTCGGTGCAGGCGGTTGTGCGTCCGCCGCAGCCGTACCAGGCGTCGCCGGAACCGGTGTTGTTGTGGTTGGCGTTGCAGGAACCGTGGCCCCGGCCACAGGGGCTGCGGGTGCAGTATCCGCCACACGCATATCCGCAGGCACGTTTGGAATGTCAGAAACACTCACTGCTTCCTGTGTGCTGTTATTGCTCATCACCATCCAGATACAAAGGACCAGCGCCAGAACGCCAAGCGATGCAAAAATGACAAAGAAATTCGGTGCCTTGCTTTCGGATGCAGCGACCGGGAAATGCAGTTCAGGACGTTGGGTCCGGTTCAATGATTGCTGCTTGAACAGCTGCACCATCTTTTCACCGTCCAGCCCCAGATATTCGGAATAGGTCCGCACATAACCAATGGCGTAAACGCGGCCCGGCAATTTTTCAACATCACCCTTTTCAATGGCGTCCAGCTGGCTGGCGCGGATGCGCATGAAGTCACCGACATCCTGAAGTGTCTGATTATAATGGACACGCGTGCGGCGCAGGATTTCACCCACTGGAAGATCCGTATGGTATTCCGGCGGCTGGTTGTTCTGTTCTGTATTTTGTGGTGCAGACATTAACGACCCTAACGTTTAAGCTTTTTCAAGATTATAGGCGGTGTGAAGCGCCCGGATAGCAAGTTCAGTGTACGATTCATCGATCAAAACGCTGATTTTAATCTCTGATGTTGAAATCACCTGAATGTTTATACCCTTTTCTGCCAAGGCCTGAAACATTGTCTGTGCAACCCCGGCATGACTTTGCATTCCGATGCCAACAACAGACACTTTGGCGACCTTATCATCCGACCGTATGGCGGCGTTTTCCAGACCTTCGATTTTCCTTAATGTTTCCAGAGCCAGCGGCAATTCGGTCCGCGCCAGTGTAAAGGTCATGTCGGTCTTTTCCCCATCGGGGGAAATGTTCTGGACGATCATATCGACATTGATGCTGCTATCGGCCAGCTTGCCAAAAACCAATGCGGCAATACCGGGCACATCGGGAACTTCGACCAGCGTAACCTTGGCCTCATTCCGGCTATAGGTGACGCCGTTTACAACATGCTGCTCCACGATTGCATCCTCTCTCATCATCATCGTTCCGGGAAAATCGCTTCCCACCGTATCTTCAAATGTCGACAGCACCTGAACCGGCACATTCATCTTCATGGCCATTTCGACTGAGCGCGTCATCAAAACTTTTGCGCCCAACGATGCCATTTCCAACATTTCTTCATAGGAAATTTTTGACAGCTTGCGCGCTTCGGGAACAATCCGCGGGTCGGTCGTATAAACACCATTCACATCCGTATAAATATCGCAGCGATCAGCCTTTAGCGCAGCAGCAATCGCCACCGCCGTTGTATCCGACCCCCCGCGCCCCAGCGTGGAAATACGGTTGCGTGGCGTGATGCCCTGAAAACCCGCAATGACAGCAACCTCTTTATGCGGCAGGCGCTTTTCAACTTCGCTGACATCAATACTTTCGATGCGCGCCTTGCCGTGAATTTCATTGGTCAGCACCGGGATCTGCCACCCCTGCCATGACCGCGCGGAGACGCCAAGTTTTTGCAGTGCAAGCGCCATTAAACCGGCGGTGACATTCTCACCGCTGGCGACCACCGCGTCATATTCGCGCGCATCGTGCAGCGGGCTGATTGCGCGGCAATATTCCACATACTGATTGGTGACACCGGACATGGCGGATACGACCACGGCGACTTCATGACCGCGCGCGACTTCTGCCGCGACTTTTTTAGCCGCGTTTTCGATCTCCGGGATCCCGGCAACCGAAGTCCCGCCGAATTTCATAACCAGACGTGCCATTAAGGGAGGGTCCGTTTGTTGACTTTTACCTTATATACAAATACTTAGATTACAGCCTTAAATCAAAGGAAGATTACACCTTGAACGCAAAATCCAGCACCATCGACCCGGATGAAATCAGCCATTTTGCCAAGGATTCCGCCCGATGGTGGGATGAAACAGGCCCATTTGCACCGATGCACCGGGTCAATCCGGCGCGTTTGGACTATATGAAAACCCTGATTTGCCGCCATTATGACCGTAATCCGCTGGATTTAAAGGCCCTGCGCGGCCTGAAAATCCTGGATGCCGGGTGCGGCGGCGGGTTGGTTTGTGAACCGATGGCCCGGATGGGGTCGGACATTACCGGAATTGACGCGGATCAGGTCGCAATTGGCGTTGCCACCACCCATGCCGCGCAAGCCGGGCTGGATATCACCTATATTTGCGGCACGACAGAGGAACTGAACCAGAAATTTGATGTTGTTCTGGCCTTGGAAATCGTCGAACACGTCGCGGATGTGGATAAGTTTGTGCAAAGCTGTGTGGATTGTTGTAAGCCCGGCGGGCTGATTATCTTTTCAACGTTGAATAAAACCCTGAAATCCATGGCGCTAGCCAAGATCGCCGCTGAATATATTCTGCGCTGGGTTCCACCGGGAACGCATGACTGGAAAAAATTCCTGCGCCCCTCTACCCTTTCGGCCTGTTTGCGCCGGGCCGGAGCTTCGCCTTTTGAAGCGCGCGGGCTGGTTTTCAATCCGCTGAAAAACGACTTCTTTATTTCCGCCAACGATCTGGACGTGAATTACTTTATCGCCTCAACACGGGACAAAGCATAATGGGATCATTCTTTTTTATCATGACATTGGTGACGATGCTGGCCGTTGTTATCACGCTTGCCGCTGGATTAATCGTCATGGGCCGCGGCGGTGAAAAGAATAAAAAATACGGCAACCGCCTGATGCAGGCGCGCGTATTTTTACAGGGGCTGGCCATTGTGTTTTTTATGCTGGCGATTGCAACCGGGCAGAAATAAAAATCCTAAGGTGCCTCATCCGATTTAACGGCAGCGGCCTTGCGTAATGCTTCCGGTGCTTCGGGATCGACAATCGCATCGGTTGCATTAATGCCTTCCCAGATAACGCCATCCAGCCGTGCCCCGGTAAAATCCGCACCCGTCAGATCGCAACCGGTGAAATCGGCATAGGCCAGATCCGCACCCTTAAAATTCGCCTGAAAAAATCTGGCCCCGGCGCAATTGGTATAACGCAGATTGGCCCCTTCCAGATCGCAGCGGCTGGCGCGTTTTGTGCCATCACCCAGATCAAAAACAAGCGCGCGGAAATCAGCATTGCGCAGATCGGCATGGCTCATCCGAACATCACGCATTGATGCCCCACGGAAATCCGCACCGCGGATAAAGCAACTGCGGAAATCGGAATTATCAAGGGTCGAACTTTGCAACTGAATATCCGTCAAATCCATCCCGCAGAACCGTGCCGAAACGGCGCGCAAGGCTGTTAAACGCTCTCCCGCAAGGGTTAAGAGAATGCGCAGGTCAAACCCGCTAAGGTCAAGCTGACGTCCCTGCTTGCCCACGGTGGCCACCCAGTTACGGTGTTCCTTGATCAATTTTGCCAGCGGTTCATCGAGTGTCGAAAGTGGCTTGCCGACATTTTCATCGGTAATCGCCCCGGTCATATCCGCGCCACTACCGCTGATATCGCTGATCCCCACCCCGGTCAGGATAGTCGATTTCATGTTGGCGCCAAAAAGCTGCGCTCCGCGCACTTCGGCTTCGGTCAGGTCAGCCCCTTCAAATTTTGCGCCACGCAGATCGGCCCCGGTCATGTTGACCTTAGACATGATTGCATCGGAAAAATCAGCATTGGCCGCCAGTGAACCGGACAAACGCGCCCCGGCTAGATTGGCCCCGCGGAAATTGACGTTCTGGCCCTGACTGAATGTGCCATCGGTGGATAACCCACCCGCACGCAAATCGGCATTGTCCAGATTGGCCCCGGCCAAATTCGCGCTTTCAATTCTGGCGCCGCGCATATCCGCGCGCGTAAAGACCGTTTTGTTCAGATTGGCATTGCTGAGGTCACAGGCGTATAGCGATGCCTCTTTAAAATTTGCGCCGGTTAAATCCATGCGCTGCATATTACAACCGCTGAAATCTGCTTGACGCAGATCGCGTTCCTTCAGGGACAGACCCGACAAATCCAATTTTTTAATAACGGCGCGGCGGCCCCCTAACCGCCCTTGCATGAAGCGGTTATGCAGTTCGACCATCTCGTCGAGTTCAGCCTGGGTCAGGTGCGTCGGGGGTGTTGGTTCGGAGCTCATATTACGCTTTTATCCCAAAATGGTTTATTTTGTCTGATTTGTCAGAAGATTGTCGAGAAAGGCCAAGGTGACAGGCGACATCCATTTGCCATCGCCAATCAGTTTATACAGGACCAACCCATCATGCCCAACTACAAAGGTGGTGGGCAGGGCGAAGCCGGTCAAGCTATCCCATCCCCCGTCCCCCGGCGCAACCGTCAAAAGCGGCAGGGCTTCCGCTCCGTTCTTTTTCATAAATTGGGTTATTTTTTGAATATCAGGATTATAATCCAGCGAAACCGGAACAATAACGAAATCATCCCGCCCCTTCATACGTTCGTATAGCGCATTCAGTTGCGGTAATTCTTCAATACAGGGCGCACACCATGTCGCCCAGAAATGATACAGAACCACTTTACCCTTATAGTCTTCAATCGTTTGGGTTTTGCCATCTGTGTCTGTGAATTTAACCGGTGTCATCGCACGGGGGGTCGTATAACTGTAAAAGTCCGAAAACTGTTTAATAAATTGCTTTTCAAGGGATGGGTCATTGCCCGCAGCCCAGCCATTCGGTACGCTGATCCCATACCAAAACAGCCCCAAAACCATACATAATATCCGGATCATTTTCATGAATATCAAAACCGCCTGCGCTATTCGATCAAAGAGCATGATGATTATCCTGTGTCTGTGCGTCCTGTCCAGCCCCCTTGCGGCTTGCGGCGTGAAACCAAACCGCGTTTCCCCGCCGCCGGGCGCGGAAAATAGTGGCTTCCCCCATACTTATCCAAAGCCTAATGGACAATAACCCCGGCTTTCATTATCGCGGCGACACTCTGTTTGCCGATGACGTTTCTCTGCCCGCTTTGGCGGCGGCGCATGGCACACCGCTTTACGTTTATAGCGCGGGAATGATCCGCGACAACATCGCCCGTTTGCGCAATGCTCTGGGTCCGGATGTCCTGATTGCCTATGCCGCAAAGGCCAATACCAACGGCGCTATTTTATCCCTTATGGCTGGCAACGGATTGGGGGCGGATGTTGTTTCCGGTGGTGAATTGCTGCGCGCCCTGCAATCCGGCATCCCGGCGGAACGGATTGTTTTTTCCGGCGTTGGCAAAACCGATGCAGAGCTTTCGCTGGCGATTGAAAAAAATATTGCACAGATCAATGTTGAATCCGGCGCGGAACTGGAACGGTTGATCGCGCTGAACCCGCAACACCCCGTCCGCGTTGCCTTTCGCCTGAACCCGGACGTTGAAACCGATACCCATGCCAAAATTTCCACCGGACATGGACGCAGCAAATTCGGAATGCCGGCGGCTGAAATTACGCGGCTGTATCATTCAATTAAAAATCATCCGTTTATTCATGCGGTGGGTTTGAGCCTGCATATCGGGTCGCAACTGACAACGCTGCATCCGCTGGAGGACGCCTTTAAAATTCTGGCAGATCTGGCCAAAACGCTTCCGGTTGAAACGCTGGATTTTGGTGGCGGACTGGGCATTGTTTACACCGATGAATCCCCGGTGGATCTGGACGGTTATGGGCGGCTGGTCCATGACATTCTAAAACCGCTGGGCACAAAGCTGATTGCCGAACCCGGACGGTTCCTTGTCGGCAATGCCGGGATTTTATTGACCCGCATCACCCATGTAAAAACGACACCGCATCACCCCATGCTGATTTTGGACGCGGGTATGAACGACCTGATGCGCCCTGCCCTATACGATGCCATTCATACAATTCAACCCGCGATTAAAAAACAGGATGAAAGCGGCCTTTACGATGTTGCCGGGCCCGTTTGTGAAAGCAGCGATATTTTCATGCGTGCCACCCCCCTGTCCAATCCCGTGCGCGGTGATGTCATGGCCTTGATGAATGCCGGGGCGTATGGGATGTCGATGGCCGGGACATATAACAGCCGCCCCATTCCTGCCGAAATTATGGTGGATGGTGAAAGAAGCGCCATAATTCGCAACCGCCAGAATTTGGCCGATATCACCAAGGATGAGATTATTCCTGATTGGGTAAAACAAGGATGACCGACCCCAAGACCAACATTGAGAACGATGTTCGTCTGCCGCGCCTGCTGCGCTGGCGGTTGCATATTGCACGGCTGATTGCTGGGGCTTTTCTGCTGCTTGAAAAATCGCTTGAACATTTATGGCCTGCCATTTTGTGGTCAGCCAGTTTTGCCAGCCTGTGGCTTTTACAAATCCCGGATATTTTTGGCCACAAGTTTGAAATTTTCACCGCGTTTGTGTTTATCAGCGGTTTTGGGTATCTGCTCTGGCGCGGCATCTCCGGGCTGCGCCTGCCGGACCGGGATGATGTCACGCGCCGCATCGAAGAAGACAGCGACCTGACCCATCGCCCTTTAAGCGGGCTTGATGACCGCCTTGCCAACCCGGATAAGGATAATACAGCGCAGTTGTGGAATTTCTGGCAATCGCGCCTGTTGCCTTCCCTGCAATTGCTGCGCCTGCCCAAATCGCGCCCGGTGCTGACCAATCTTGATCCGTATGCGTTGCGCGGATTGGTCTTTATCGTTTTAATTGCCGCCATCGCCATGGCCGGACCATCATGGCCAGACCGTTTGAAGCATGGATTGGTTCCTGCCCTGCCAAGCTTTGCACGCAGCACAACGGACACCATCATTCTGTGGGTGACGCCGCCTGACTATACAGGTCAACCGCAAATCGTTCTGAAAGGATCGGGCCGCAACAGCGCCCCCGTTTCTATCTCCGAAGGCAGCATTGTAAAGGCGCGGGTTAAGGGATGGATGGGCACACCATCACTGGCCTTTGATAAAGATTCCGTGCCGATGGAAAAACTGGGCCGCCACAGTTACGGGCTGGAAAAAGAAATTCCACACGCCGAGAAAATATCGGTTCGCCAGTTCGGCCTGCCCCGCGCCAGCTGGAATATTGCTTATGGTGCGGATTTACCGCCCACCATTGTGCAAAAAGGTGACCTGATTATCGAAGAACCAAAGGGCGAGATTAAAGTCCCCCTGACGGTGCAGGATGATTACAGCGTTGAAAGCCTGACCGCCACCATCCGTCTGGACCCGTCCGTGACAACAGTCGCCCCCTTTGGTGACACCATCATTGACCAGCGCAATGTTTTAAGCGCGCCGCAAACACCGATGGATTTTACGCCTAAACTCAATCTGGCATGGCATCCCTGGGCGGGAATGAAGGTTATCATGGATATTGAAATCCGTGACCATAAGGGCCAGACCGCCAGCTTAAGCAATATTTCCCTGACCCTACCGGAGCGCACTTTCCGTCATCCGGTGGCACAGAAACTGATTTCGCTGCGCAAGCGCTTGCTGTGGTCCCCCGAGGCCGCCGCAAAAAACATTGCCTATGATCTTGAACAAATCATGGTTCAGGTCGGGTCGTATCAGGGCGATGGCATGGTGTTCCTGTCCCTGCGCACCATGGCGTCCCATCTGTATTACGATCAAAGCCCGAAAGAAGTTGCAAAGGTTATTGCCCAGCTTTGGGACACGGCCCTGCGTCTGGAAGACGGCAATTTCAGCATGGCGCAACGAACCCTTCAACAGGCACAGCAAGCCTTGCAGGATGCGCTGAAAGACCCCAACGCGTCACCCGAAGAAATTGCGGCATTAATGGATGATCTGCGCCGGGCGATGTCCGATTATATGCGCGAAGCCTTCCGCGAGATGCAAAAGCGCATGGCGGAACAGGGGCAGGAAATGAATATGCTGTCCCCGGAAATGTTTGCCAATAATATTAATCCACAGGATCTGTCCGCCTTTATGGACCGGATGCAATCCGAAGCCATGTCCGGCAATCGCAATGCCGCGCGCGAAATGCTGTCGCAGATGGAACGGCTGATGGATATGATGGACCCGTCATCGATGCAGACGGAAATGCCAAAGGATATGCAGGCGATGATGGAGGGGCTGGAAAAGCTGCAAGAGCTGATCGACCGCCAGAAAGATTTGCTGGACCAGACACAGGCCCAGGCCGGCGATATCCCCGTTTCACAACGCTATAGCGACGCCCTGACCCCTGATGATCAGATGATGCAGGAATTGGGCCTGAGCGATATGCCGCCCCAGCCACAGGATTCACGCGCGCCCCCTGAAAAAACTAACTCTGCGCAGGAAACCGACAGCACCGCGTTACTTAATGAACAAACTGTACTCCGCAAAATGCTCGGGGAAATGACCCTGATGATCGAAGAAAAAGCCGGAAATGTTCCGGACAATCTGGGCAAAGCCGATCAGTCCATGAACGGTGCAATTCGTGGGCTGGAACAGAACAATCCGGTATCGGCAGTCCCTCACCAGCAGGATGCGCTGAAACATCTGAGCGATTCACAAAAGCAAATGTCAGAACAACTGGCAGAGCGCATGAAGCAAATGATGATGATGTCATTCGGCATGGGCCCGACCGATCCGTTGGGTCGCCCGATGAATGAGGGCGAAAACGGAATGCCCGGTTCGGCATCAAAGGTCAAAATCCCGGAAGAAGCCGAGCGTAAGAAAATTCATGATATTCTGGAACACCTGCGCAAGAAATCAGGTGAATTACAACGTCCGGAATATGAGCTGGATTATTACCGCCGCCTAATGCGCCAGTTTTAAAGCCGGTTAATTCAGCACGAACCGGACATTCACTTCTGCGATCGCATCGGGCAGATTGTCATAGGTGGCCGTGAACGGAATTGTTTCTTCGCCCTTGATCTTGTGCGCATCGACATTCACCGCCCAACCATCCGGCGCCATTGCACCGTCCTGCACCAATGCGGCCTGGATTTTTGGCAGCACGGCGTCCTGTTTGCGCAAATTCAACACATTGCCTGTTACGGTCAGGGTGTAATGTCCCTCTGCATCCGGTGTCGCCACAGCCTTGACCTGATCGAAAACCAAACCTTCACCCGGAACCGAAATCGGCAACCCGGCCATCTCATATAATAATGCTGATGGCGGCCACGTCCTTGCAATCGGTTCACGCCGAATAACGATCAATCCTGATAACAAAACAAAGACCAGCAAGGCCGCAAGCGCCCCGGCCACACCCTTTTTTGAAATTGGATTTTTGATGTCCGTATGGATCGCAGGGATTCCAGATCCTTCGGGGATAGGCCTGACACCTTCGGGGATGGGGTCCATCTCGTTTTGAACCATATCGGCAAAGGACGCCGTATCCGCAGATTCGCGGCTGAACGGTTCATCCGCCGGTTCTTGATACCAGCTATGACCGCAAACCCCGCAACGCACAGTCCGTCCCGACACCCCCAGCAAAAGCGAGGCGAGAAGATAACGGGCGTTGCATTGTTCACAGGTGATAATCATGAGTCAGGCGGTTCTGGTTGCTTACAGGGAATTATTATATAGAGTCAGGCTTATGCGGAGCAAGACGGACATAAAAGGCATACGGTATTGTACAGCGGTTGTGACAATGATCACAGCCCTGTTCTTTGGTGCGATTATCGCAAATGCAGAAGTGCCAAGCGCGCCACCCGCCCCATGCGCCGCCACCGACACCGCTTGCCTGTTGCCGCAACTGGATGCCCTGACCGCCAAAATTGAAAATACCAGCTGGCGCGACCAGACGCTGCGTGAACTGGCAAAACTTTATGCCGCCAAGGGCATGAATAAAGAAGCCCTGAGCCTGCTGCCCCGGATTGAAACGCCTGATACCCGCGCCCTGACTATTCGCGGAATTGGCATGGAAGCCGCAAAGCTGAATTTAAAACCCGCCGCGCTGAATGATTTATTTGCCGCCCTGCGCATCGAAGCCGATAAAATTCCCCATGAACCATCACGCGGCATTGCCTTGACCTATATCGCCATGGCACAGGCTTTTGCCAAGGATGATAATGGTGCCTATGACACGGCTAAATCCATGACCAATAACGCCCTGCGCCACAAGGCCTTTGCGGAATCCGCAGAGATACAGGCAGAGCGCGGCGATATGAAAGCCGCAACACACAGCCTGACCGCGATTGATGATCCCGCCTTCCGCAACAAGGCGCATGGCACGGTGGCAAAAATTTTTGCGGACCAGAAAAATTTTGATGCCGCGCTGGAAACCGGGAATAAAATTGAAAATGACTATCAAAAATCCCAGATTCTGCTCTATATCCTTGCAAAGCAGATTACCCCTGCTGAAGTGACTTTGGGGATTAAGGAATAATCATGATCCGGTATGACCACGTTGGTTTACGCTATGGCATCGGGCCGGAAGTTCTCAGCGATATTACCTTCGCGCTGGAACCGGGATCATTTCATTTTCTGACCGGGCCAAGCGGCGCGGGGAAAACATCGCTGATGTCGCTGCTTTATCTCGGGCGTCGTCCGACACGCGGGATTGTCACAATGTTTGGCCAACCGATCGGATCGATGACACGCGAACAGCTTGTCCCGATCCGTCAGCGCATCGGCGTGGTGTTTCAGGATTTCCGCCTGTTGAACCATTTATCGGCATTTGACAATGTTGCCCTGCCCTTACGGATTTCGGGGCGTCCGGAAAAAGAAATTCGCAGCAATGTCGAAGAATTGATGCAATGGGTGGGGCTTGGCGACCATATGAAGGCACTGCCCAATACCATGTCGGGCGGTCAGCAGCAGCGTATCGCCATTGCACGCGCGGTAATCACCCGCCCCCGTCTTTTACTAGCCGATGAACCGACCGGGAACCTTGATGATGAAATCGGCTTCCGCCTGATGCATTTATTTGAACAGTTGAATCGTATGGGCACAACCATCCTGATCGCCACGCACAATCAGGCGATGATGGAAAAATTCCATCACAAACGACTGATCCTTGATAAGGGGACAATGCGCGTTGAACAACCTGCAACCACCCTGCCCCTGCGCGACAAACTGATCGGGGATGTGGCATGAAACGTGAACGTGGATTGGGCAAGGCCGAAAAACGCAGCTATGACCTGCCGCTGAATCGCGGGGCCGGAACCGGGTTTCTGGTCATCCTGATCGCGCTGATGACCTTTTTGGGCATTCTGGCACTGGCATCGTCCTTTGCCCTTTCGGCAATGACGGAACGCTGGTCCTCGGGGCTGGAAAATCAGCTGACGATTGAAGTGCCTTCCCAGACGGCCAATGGCGGTTTGCTGGACCGTGCGGCGATTAAAAAACTGACTGGTGATATTGCGCTGACGCTGGACGGTGTTCCCGGCATTCAAAAAATCCATGTTCTGAATGATGCCGAACTGGGCAAGCTTATTGAACCGTGGCTGGGTCAGGATGCGTTGCAGGGTGATTTTCCCGTGCCCGGTATTATCAGCCTTGAAACCGATGATATGGATGCCCAGACATTGCAAAGCATTCATAACAAGGTGAAACAGGTTGCCCCCCATGCGCGGTTGGACACCCATGAAGAATGGTTGAATGATTTATTACGGTTTACGGGGGCGCTCAACCTGTCAGCGATGATCCTTCTTCTGGTCATCAGCATTACGACGGTCACGGCGGTTGGCGGCGCGGTTCGCTCCCGGCTTGCCGTTCACCGCGCAGAGGTTGAATTGCTGCATTTAA
>CAACXI010000082.1_pt1 | contig 19479 bp, 18 predicted proteins | sample 2275891 | NCBI WGS metagenome assembly CAACXI01 (sample SAMEA5312484, study PRJEB27640) | indoor metagenome | biome: indoor environment; feature: controlled; material: polymer antistatic dissipative epoxy resin | place: Italy | collected 2014-05-27 | reverse complement strand
GGAATGTCGTCTATAACACAGCCCAAAAAGTTTTTCAGTATTGCGACAATACGGTCTGGGTCGGGATGAACAAACCCGGTACCGGATCGGGCGGATGTGCCAATCCAACACTTTCGGAAGGCGGGATGGTTTTTAACGCCGATGGGCGCGTGCTTCAGGGTTGCGCGGGATCGACGCATCGTGCCTTTGGCCCCGTCGGCGGTGGTGCAGAATGGTTGAAGATCAGTGCATCTCCAACCCACAGCACGAACCCTGCTATATCGCATGCCTGCGGCATCAAGAATAACGGCACTTTATGGTGCTGGGGGTCCAACGTATATGGCGAGTTTGGCGATGGAACAGCCGTGTCTTCTAACATTCCTGTTGCTGTACCCGGCGCGGATTTTTGGATTGATGTGGCGGCAGGAACAACGCATAGCTGCGGTATCAAGTCCGATGGGCGGCTGTTCTGTTGGGGCGAACGATTTGGAGGGAAAATTGGAGATGGCGGTGCAACAACCGGTTACCAGTTAACGCCCGTCGAAGTTTCCGGAGGTGGTGTTTGGACGGCCGTAACGGGCGGTGAAGATTCGACCTGTGGCATCCAGGCGAACGGCAAGGCTTTTTGTTGGGGCGAACGCAGCTATGGCCGCCTTGGGGTCGGCGGCGCAACAACCGGTAACCAGACAACGCCTATTCTCGTCACTGGCGAAGGGGCATGGAAAAAAATCACCGCCAATGCCACGCATACCTGCGGGATCAAGACCGATGATACGGCCTGGTGCTGGGGCTATGCGCTAAACGGCAAGACCGGGCGTGGGAATGCGACAGATGCTTCGAGCCCAGTGCTTGTTTTTGCCGGGGCCGATAAGTGGCTGGATATTGATGCCGGGTTTGGCCATACCTGCGGGATTAAGGCCAATGGAACGGCGTGGTGCTGGGGGAGCGGCACCACCGGCAAGTTGGGCAATGGTGGAACATCAAACAGCACGGCGGCTATCGCGGTATCGGGCGGCGGCACCTGGACCAGCATCGATGCCGCCGCCGAGCACAGTTGCGGAATTAAAACAGGGGGTGCCTTATTCTGCTGGGGGACAAACGTTTATGGTGAACTCGGCGACAACACAGTCACGATCAGAATGTCGCCGGTCGCTGTTGCAGGGGGTGCGACATGGAAATCGGTTAGCGCCGCAAGTTATTTTACCTGCGGTATAAAAACCGACGGTACGCCGTGGTGCTGGGGTCAAAGCGCCTCTGGCAAGCTTGGTGATAACAACCTCAGCAATCTTCTTGTCCCAACGCCAATCTCTGATAATGGGGCATGGAAAACCGTTGCTGCCGCCAGTGCGCACAATTGCGGGATCAAAAGCGATGATACGTTATGGTGCTGGGGCAGTAACAGCAGTTGGCAGCTTGGTAATAACAGTTCGTCCACATCTTTAACGCCAACGGAGGTGTCCGGTGGCGGGACATGGAAGGCAGTCGCTGGCGGCACCAGCCATAGCTGCGGGATCAAGGGTGATGATACGTTATGGTGCTGGGGGCTTAATACGAATGGCCAGCTTGGCGATAATACAACGAACCCGCGCCTTGTTCCAACGGCAGTGTCGGGTGGGGGGGGATGGAAAGCGGTGAGTGTTGGTGCCTCTCATAGCTGCGGGATCAAAAGCGATGATACGTTATGGTGCTGGGGCAATAATGCTGGCCGGGTTGGGGATAATACAGCGACACAGCGCCTTGTTCCAACGGCGGTGTTCGGCGGCGGGACATGGAAAACACTTGCCGCGGGCAATAATCACACCTGCGGGATTAAGACCGATGATACGGCCTGGTGCTGGGGGATTAACGCCAATAGACAGCTTGGCGATGGCACGAACACCGCGCGTTCTGTCCCAACGGAGGTATCGGGGGGGGGAGCATGGAACACACTCGCCGGTGGCGGCAATCATAGCTGCGGGATCAAAAGCGATGATACGTTATGGTGCTGGGGCTTTAATGGTAGTGGGCAAATTGGTACTGGCGCCTTCACGGTCGCGCCAACGCCAACGGCCGTGTCTGGTGGCGCAAGTTGGAAAGCGGTGACGGCCGGCACCTCCCATACCTGCGGGACCCAGACCGACAATTCAGGTTGGTGCTGGGGGATGAATACCAGTGGCACCATTGGCGATGGCACGACGACCCAGCGCCTTGTCCCAACGGCGGTAACCGGGGGTGGGGTATGGAAGGTCCTTTCTGCCGGGGGCTCCCATAATTGTAGCGTCGGTATGGGAGACAACCGTATTTATTGCTGGGGGGCTAATTCTTCTCTCCAGCTGACCGCAACAGAATTTTCTTCCCCCTTCAGACCAGCTCCGACACCTGTAAAATCGTGCAGCGCGCCCCTCAGCAAGCCGGGGCAGATCGTTTACGATTCAACGCGTAACCAGTTGCAATATTGTGATGGCGCGGGCTGGGTTTCAATGGCGGGGACGGCGCCAGTACCACCGTCATTTCCTCCACCTCCTGCAGAGGTCTTGGGGCCAACAAGCGGTCTAATTGCTTATTGGCGCTTCGATGAAGGAAGCGGCTACATTGCGGCGGATTCATCCGGTAATGGTAATCCGGGTATCCTGTCCAATATGGCTGACACTGACTGGGTCACGGGTCGTGTGGGTGGCGCGTTAGATTTTGATGGGACGAATGATTATGTCTGGGTTGGTTCTACATCCATATTGGCCAATGTTTTCCCTGTAACCGTCTGCGCCTGGGTTTATCCGCGCACCACAAGCGCCACTTACCCCATTATCATGGACAAATCTGGCACTGGGCAAGATGGGTGGAACTTTTACTTACAAGCAAACCGGATAAAGTATTACAGTTTGGAAGGCGATGATCAGGGGGGGGCGGGTCCCGCAATTCCAATGGATACATGGACTCATGCCTGTGCGACTTGGGATGGCTCTGCGGCTACGGGTGCCAATCCGACAGGCGGCGTTATGCGCTATATGAATGGGGTTCAATATTCCCCCGGAGAAGCAGCATTTTCGGTCACTGGGGCGTTAAGCGACGCTGCTTTCAGCTTAACCATCGGCGCCGCTGTTGATGGTACGCAGGAATTTTTCAATGGTCGTCTTGACGAATTGCGGATTTACAATCGTGTCCTGAGCCCGTCTGAAATCAGCGAGCTTTATGGCCTTTAAAAAAGGTCTGCTTTATCAGTCGTTGCTGTTTTCCGACACGCGGATTTGACGGGCGCGGGTCAGGATGGCGTCTTCCAGCTGGCGTGCGGTTTCGGTCGCAACGGCGGCATCTTTCCAGTCATTGCCCTTACGCACCTGACGGAACACCTTGACCTGAATGGCGTCGGATTTCAGCTGGCGGTTCAGGATAAAGACGTTCAGTTTCAAACGTTCATTCGGGGTTTCGGCTGGTGAATACCAATCGGTCAGGATGACGCCACCAAACGGGTCGGCACTGGCCAGCGGCATAAAGGAAACGGTGTCGAGCGAGGCGCGCCATAAATAGCTGTTCACGCCAAGACCCGTCTGGCTGTTTTCCATGCCCTTGTTTTTGCCAAAGCTTAACAGGCCGCCTTTGCCGAAAATGCTTTCCTGATTGCTGTAAATATCGTTCTGCCCGCCCGCTGTCGCGTTACGGTCCGCGCCGGTCGGGTATTTGGCTTCGCCCTTCGGTGCGCCGGAACATCCGGCCAGCAGCATCAGGGTCAGGGCGGGAACAAGAATTTTGGTCGTGGTGGACATGGGCGACTCTTATAAATAGAGGATACATATATAAGTGATTGTTTAGCATGACGCCGGACTCCCCTCAAGCCTTCCCCTGCTGTCCAGCGAATCACCCCGCATAATCTATCTCATCATCCCCATCTTCTCTGCGGATCAGGGAATTCTGAGGTCACGCTAACGTTGGAACCCCCGCACAAAGCGGGGATGACAGGAGATAAAAATGGCGGATTTCAGCCATTATTTTTGCCCTGTGGCAAAAAAGACACAAGGTTTCAGGAAAAACGTGTCCCCCTTGCATCACATGATTGCCCCGGTAAACCCGGACAGGTAGATTTCACCCGTGGCCATGATTCCATGCGTCCACCCTAATTGGTCAAAACGACCGTTGTGATTAACCTGTGAGAAGGAACTACTTACTATGAAAAAATTGCTCCTGACGACAGCATTGGTTGGCGTTGCATTCACTGCAGCTCCTGCAATGGCTGAAGTTTCCCTCGGTCTGGGCGGCCACTTCAAAGGCTACATGACCTACCACGATCAAGATGAAGTTGCTGGTCAAGACCTGAACAAAGTCGACATCCTGCGCGATACAGAAATTCACTTCACCGGCGAAACCACACTGGATAACGGTCTGACCGTTGGTTTCCACGCTGAAACAAAAGCAAACGGCGGCGAAACCTCCGATTTCGAAGAATCCTACCTGTACATGGCTGGTAACTGGGGCCGTGTAAACTTCGGCGCAGAAGACGGCGCAAGCTACTTGCTGCAAGTTGCAGCTCCTGCAGCTGACACCAACGTTGACGGCATCCGTCAATACATCAACCCAATGAACATTGGTGGTTTTGGTGTTGCTCTGGACTATGCAGCTGATGCATCAGGTTATGCTGATAAAATCACCTACATCACCCCAGTATTTTCCGGCTTCCAAGCTGGCGTTTCCTATACCCCAGAAGTTGCTGAAGCTGAAATCGGAGCAACTGGCTTTGATCCTGTAACTGGCGCGCCTGTTCTTGGCGTTGTTGGCGTTGGTGGTGGTTATGCGGGCGCTTTCGGCGTACGGGATAACGCTCTGGCAGTATTCGGTGAGGCTTATGAAGGTGCTGTCCGTTACGAAGGTCAATTCGACGCAGCTCGCGTTTCCTTGGGCGGTGGTTACACCCATGTTGAAGCAGAAGCAGCTGGTCTTGATGATCGTAAGGCATGGAACGTTGGTGCGAACGTAGGCTTCGGTCCATTCAATGTTGGTGCAGCTTATGTTACAGACAACAACGCAACCGACTCATCTGACTCCGATACATTCGTTGTTGGTGTTGATTACACCACCGGCCCATTCGTTCTCGGTGCTTCTTACCTGAACCGTGAAGATGAAGATGCTGGTATTGGTGCTGATGATCTGGAAACAGATCGTTTCTCCGCTGGCGTGACATACACATACGGCCCAGGCATGTCCTTCCGTGGTTCGGTACACCATGTTCAAGCTGATCTCGGTGCAGACGATCTGGATGGCACATCCGTTCTGCTCGGTACACAAGTTAACTTCTAATTCTTGCGAATTAGAATTGAATTGGGAAAGGGGGGCTTTGGCCTCCCTTTCTTTTTTTGGCTTTGCGGGGTAGAAAGCTGTCATGACAAAAATTGCAGAAAACTTGAATGCCGTGAAAAAGATAATCGGCTCCGCTGTCACGCTGGTCGCGGTCAGCAAGATGCAAACCGATGACCGTATTGATGCGGCGCTGGAAGCAGGGCAGCGCGTCTTTGGTGAAAATCGTGTGCAGGACGCGGTGGAACGCTGGGCCCATCGCCGCACCTCATATATGGATTTATCCTTACATCTGATCGGATCGTTGCAGACGAATAAAGTACACGATGCGGTTGCGTTGTTCGATGTGATCGAAACGATTGATCGCCCGAAACTGGCGGATGCCGTTTTGAATGAGATGCAAAAACAGGATCGAAAAATTGATTGCCTGATTCAGGTGAATACCGGCGATGAAACGCAAAAATCCGGTGTGTCGCTTAATGAATTGCCGGCGCTTTTGGACCATTGCCGGACCATTGGCCTGCCCGTCAGCGGTTTGATGTGCATTCCCCCTGTCAATGAACCGGCGGCGCTGCATTTCGCGTTGCTGAAAAAACTGGCAACCCGTTATGCTTTGAAAAATCTCAGCATGGGAATGAGCGGCGATTTTGAAAAAGCGATTGCGCTCGGTGCGACCCATGTTCGCATTGGAACGGGTGTGTTCGGGGACCGGGTTTAAGAAATCGTCATCCCGTCTTGTGCGGCGATGACAAGAGGCGGTCTTTCATTTCATTTACGCATTAAATTTATACATGGCCGCTACGCGTGAAACGGCACTGGGGGAAGTCTGGGCCGTGGCGACAACAGCAGACGTTCTTTGTGCCTGATAGGTCATATCCAGAAAACCCAGCGCGCTATGTGGTAATGGGGGTGCCTGATCGACATTGGCAAGTCGTTTCAGCGGCGTATCTTCGGTCATTTGTGCAGGGGTACTATATTCATCGACGCCCGCCATATGCAGCGCGTGTTGGGTGAGGTCGTTACCGCTTTCTTCCTTGATGATGACATTGGCCAGGCTGCCAGCTGCGCCTGCCACGCCACCAAACACGGCTCCGCCAATAATGGATGAGGACGGACGAATCTGATCGCCGGTTATTTTACGGTACAGATGATTGACCAGCGGAATATGCTGCAGCGGATTAATGATATCGACCAGATCACCAAAGCCGAATGGTTCATCGTTAATATTGCCGGGCGCGCCACCATCGGGTTCGCGGTAGGCCATGGTGTTTTTTAATTCATCAGCGAATTTTGCGCCGCCCCCCGCCGCATCGAGCGCGGAAAGTGTGGCGTCCTGTACGCTGGAAGGGCGAACCCAGGCGGGAATGCTGCCGCCCATGCGGTCACTGGCAATCATACGAAAGACTGGCTTGCCCGGCATCGTCGTGGATGCGTGGGTTAAGCGGGTCTGACTGCCAAGATCACGGGTGGGATCGATCATGTTACTATCCTTCACGATTATGAATGCAAGTCATATGCCATGTTTCTGCCTTAAAACGACCCTGAAACGTTTGGGATCAGGGCTTGTCATCCGTACGCCGTGATAGCACTATTGGCGTATGGACCCAAAAAACTTTGCCCTTCAGATGATACGGGATGTCGCCACCCGGCAAAAATTGCCGCCTGAAATAATGGCGCGATTATCCGCGGATGTGATTGGCGGGGGAAAGCCGCGCATTGGTGCGGTGCTGGATGCGTTGGTGCAGGCGGCTTCTTCATCTCCGCGTCATCTGGCGGGCGGTGAATTTATCGCCCTTGGCCCTTATCTTTTTTTTGCTGCGGAAAGTTATCTGCAAATCGATGACCGCGAAATTCGCCTGACAGAGAAGGAGCGCGATATTCTACTCGCCCTTTTGGATGCAAAGGGGAATCTGGTGCGGCGTGAAACATTACTGGACCGTGTGTGGGGGTATGCCAGCGGCGTCGAAACCCATACGCTGGAAACGCATATCTATCGCCTGCGCCAGAAAATTGAAACTGATCCTGCGCGTCCTGTCTTATTGCTAACGCAGGAAGAAGGGTATTCCTTAAGTCCCCAAAGCCTCGCGGACGCCGAGTGACAGGCTTTGCAGGAACGTGTCTGCCGGGTGCAGGTTGATCGTTGCAACGCCCTGTCCGGCCAAGGTTTCCACATCGTGTAATAAACGGTCAATCATGCGTAATTCTTCGGCACTCAGCGTGATGGATGGCGCGGTGGCTGGCGGTGGCGGGTCATTCAATGCGATGCCGGATGGGGCAGCCACCTGTGCGGTTGATTGATAGGCGCTGGCCGCGGCGCGGTGGCCGGATGGGGCCGGGGTTGGCGGGGCCTGCGGGGCCACGGGTTCCTCAGCGGGTTGTCCTGCGTTATGCGGGGCTTGTCCTGCTTGTTGCAAAAGACTGTTTAAAAATCCGTGCAGGGCGCTGACAGATAAGGTGGTGTGGTCTTCGCCAAATTCACCGTCTTCTTCCTTGTCTTTGCCACCCTTGGATTGGCGTTCATCCTGCGGGTCCTTGCGGTGGATGGCCATGGAGGTGTCGGTACGCTCGGTCACATATAAATTTGTCCGGAAGATGGAGTCGAGCTTATCCATAGCGGTTACTTCGCATAGAGCGTCATCAGCGAAGATGCGCGTTTATAATCATACCATGGCGCTGCATATTCCCAGCGCAGCTGACCGTTGCGGTCCATAAACACCAGTGCCCCAATATCCGCCATCATCAACCAGACGGGTAGGCCCTTATTCATCAGCGGCGTTTTTGCATCGGCACTGGTTGGGCGCAATATAATTTTGACCGGGACAGTGCGGGTTGAATTGATAAACTCACTAAGTTTCGATATGCGCTCATATTCCTGGGTGGTCATATAATGTGTTGTTACCGTTTCCAGCTGGTCTGGAATAATCCCGACCCATAACTGTCCGACCTGAACCGGGATATAAGGCACCTCATGCAGATCAACAAAATCGATCTTGATCATATGCGTCAATCCCGCCGTCTGCATCCCGATGTCTTTAGACAAATCCGGGTTTGGCCCGCCTGTCACCAAAACTTTTAAGGACAGGGAAATCAGATCATTACTCGGAAAGTAGCTTAAGTAGCCTTCATTCAACCGGATGCGTTGTTCATCCGTCATCAGCAGGCGGTCTTTGATGCTAGCTGCTTTATAATCGCTGCGCGCCTCAATCCAGTCATCGAAGGGCGGTTTGTGATTGGAAAGATGATAAAAGGCAAAACCGATTTTTTCAGTTTCAGAAAAACCAAGCAAGGCGGCATTTTGGGCGTGCAGGGCTTGGGGGAAACTGGAAACCAGAACCACGCTCAGTAACGCGAATAAAAAAAGAAAACGGCGATACACAATCTGTCCTTAGTGATAATCTAAATAAGGGTTCTGCCCTTTTCTTATTATGCCAGACGGATCGGCGAAAGAACAAATGAAAGTAATGATACGCCATCATGACCAAGGATAAAAAACCCGGTAAAAACCTGACCCATGATGATCGCAATCTGTGGGATTTTGTGACGCGGAATGTCCGCCCGCTTTTGCACCGCCCCGCCATGCCTGCTGCTGTTCCGCCTGCGGCCAAGCCGGTTGAAAAACGCCCACAGCCTGCTGCGACTCACGCATCTGACTTTTCGATGGAGTTCGGGTTAAAGCCGCCTGCGGCACTACCCGTCGCTGAACAGCCCGGGCTAGACCGCCGCAGTGCAGAAAAACTGCGCAAAGGGCAGATGCCGATTGAAGCCCGGCTGGACCTGCATGGCTTGCGGCAGGGGGAGGCCCAGGCGCAACTGACCCGTTTTTTGACCAATGGTTATCATGGTGGGCGGCGCTGCGTTCTGGTGATTACCGGAAAGGGGTCGCGCAATGGCGAAGCCGGGGTTTTACGGCGATTGGTCCCATTCTGGTTACAGATGCATCCGCTGGCCCCCATGATCCTGAGCCATTGCCCGGCAAAACCGAAAGATGGCGGCGATGGGGCGTTTTATATTTTGCTGCGCCGTAAACGCTGATTATTTGACGACCACAATTTCTTTTTCAGCTTTGCGGTCCAATGTTTCGGTGGTGGACCCGGCAATTGCGCGTTCAATCCGGGCTACGCCTTTATAGGTTCCAACGGGCAGAGACCCGGTGACCTTGCGTCCGACAAAATAATATTGCCGCGCCCGGTTGGTTTCCTGCGTGATGGATTGGGTGGCGAAAACCTTGCCATCGGGGGACAGGATATCCAGCTTGATCCGGTCACCCTTTTGCATCCCGTAAAGCCCAACCCAATAGGTCAGGGCGTCGATATCAGCCTTGGTGGTATCGGGCGATGTCGCATCGGCGCGGATTTTTGCAAAATCAGGCACGGCGGGCGAAAAACCCGAAACAAAAACGCTCATCGGGTCATAATCCATGGACAGGCCCAGATCCCACATTGCTTCGCGCACTTTACCGCAACCCTGATCGGCAAAAGTACCGGTGAACGGATCAACCGCCCGTGGAACGGCACCCTTCTGCGGTCCCTTATAAAACAGCCCGAAATGCAGATGCGGGAATTCCGCCGCCCCGGATTGGCCGATTTCGGCGATTTTCTGTCCGGCGGTGACGGTGTCGTTCGGCTTGACCAGAACGCTGCCCTTTTTCAACTGGCATGAAATGCTTTGCCAGCCATTGCCGTGATCGATCAGAACGCCATTCCCGCAGCTTTGCTTGGCGGCAATCATCTGATCCATCTGTTCAGCATTGGGCTGCATATCATTCATATTATCGCGCACGCGCAAAACCTTGCCGGGGGCGGTGGCCAGAACGCTGACCCCTTCGGTCATCGCAACCGCGTCGCGCAGGCCGAAATCCGTCCCCTCATGCCCGTCATAGGTTTGGACACCGCAGGTGAAATCCTGCGCCACGCCATCGGCCGGGTTCATATCCAGCTGATTGACGATCCAGCAATTTTGCCCCTGGGTACACGCCACCGGCAGCATCAGCCGCAATTGCTTTAATTTATTCGGCGCGGCATCGGCAAAATTCCAGCTGAAAGCCAGAATCATGAATAAAAGCAGGGCACTGGTCTGTTTGATTGACATAATTTATAGAATGCCATAATTAAGGGTGTTTTTGGATTTAGTCCCCATAATGGGGCAAAGACCAACAGGGTCAGGAAAAGAGATAGCATGTATCTGGCGAAAAACAAAAATCCCCAGACCGGAGAAACGGTTTTAATCCGGGCGGATGAATATGATCGCAAAATTCACGGCATTGACCTTGTTTGCGGGGACAAGGATTGCCATGCCCCGATGACGTTTCGTCAGGGCGGCCGCACCCATGGGGAAAGCTTTACCCGGGCGGCCCATTTCGCCACCATGCCAAAACGCGAACACCGCGAAGACTGTACGCTGAAAACCCTGCTGGATGAATCCGAGGCCGATGGCGAAACCTTCCGCGAAGCCATCCGCGCGGGAAAAATGATCGTCATTAATCTGAATTGCGATCTGGGTGCTGGTTTGAATGTTGAATTCCGCAACGCGGCGCGGTTCAAAAGCATGAATACCGAATACGGGCGCTTTGCCCGCCAGCACGCCGATCAATACGTCACACGCGGTGTGAAAAGCCTGCCTGAAATGCTGGAACAAATTCACAGTGTAGAAGTTCTGGGGGGCAAGGACGCGCTGAAAAAAATCTGGATCAGCCATCATCAATCCATGCGTCCGCTGGATGACATCCTGATCCGTGGCGATGAACAGAAATTAAAAACCCTGTATCACAATATGTTCTTTGAAAAGGACAAGCTGGCCGTGCTGCCCGACCGCGTGGTTGGGTTCCCGCGTTTGTTCCATTTCGTGCCCACCAAAAATACGCGTGATAATGAAAAGGCCAAAAGATTGCTGGGGAACAGCATCCCCGTCGCCCAGAATGATAAAAGCCGTCTGGTGATGTTACAAGGCATCAGCACAAAGGAAACGTCATTGCGTGGCCGCGTGCAGGATGAATGTGAAATCTATCTGCTGGCGTGTCCGGTCATTCATCCCTATGCCGCACGTCAGGCCTCAACCGATTTTAAAACCGGATCCAAGGATTTGGCCTTTGTCTTTATGGATTGGCCGTTGCGCGGCGAGGGACAGTTTATGACCGTTCCGGATAATGAGCGTAAGATGAAGGCCAAGCCGCGTGATATGCAGCCCAAGCTGGACCTGTGATCCTTTTAAAAATGTTTCATCATTTTTAAGGCGTGAAGGCCGGCCCCGTAATAATCGGGCGCTTTCTTCCAGACCAAGAATCCGGCATCCCGGTAGATGGATTGAGCCTTGCGGCTTTTCTGGCTGACCTCCAGCATCAAATGCGGCGCACCGCTGGCCTTGGTGGTCATGACGGATTTTTGCAGCAGTTTTTTACCGATGCCATGACCGCGATATGGGGCGGCAACGGCAATCGAATAAAGTCGCGGTCCCCGGCGCTGATGATGCAGGACCAGACTGTACCCCACGACGCGGCGCTGCCCGGAATCAACAGCGACCCAGAAATGGGCCAGCGGGTTCAGAATATGCCGCCGGATCTGGCGCTTTGTCATATCATTGCCAGGAAAGCAGGTGCTTTCGAGAACCGTCAAATTCTCAAGATCGTCCAGCCGGGCCAGACGGTAACGAATGGCGGGGGCGCGGGGGCTTGGGAATTGCAGAATGGGGGACGACATGGCGCGGTATCTACACAACAAAGCCATCATCCCGCAATAGAATTATCGTCGCAAATATTATGGCATATGCCCCGTGAAGGGGGTTTTGCATTGCGGGTAAGTCGGTTACAGTACTGCCGGACGGGGGCGGTGAAGCCGGACCCCTGATCCCCAACATTTATAAACGCTAAGGTCGCTGATTTTGCTGGATAGTTTCAATGCCATAATGTCGATGAGTTTTCTGGAAGCCTCTGTCGGGGTCTGGGCAATTTTTCTTGGTTTGGTAACAATCCTGCTGGTGCTGGATCTGGGCGTCTTCAATCGCAAGGATCATGTGATTGAAGTCCGCGAAAGCCTGTGGTTCGCGTTAGGTTATATCGTCATTGCCCTGTTATTCGGCCTGTGGGTGTGGATGACGCGCGGGAACGAAGACGGGATGAATTTCATCACCGCCTATCTGATTGAAAAGAGCCTGTCGCTCGATAACCTTTTTGTTATCTCGATGATCTTCGCCTATTTCGGCGTGCCGCGTATTTACCAGCACCGGGTTTTGTTCTGGGGGATTGTCGGCGTGGTTGTTATGCGTGGTATCCTGATCGGATTCGGGACAGCGCTGGTTCATAATTTTGAATGGGTCTTGCTGTTGTTCGCGGCCTTCCTGATCTTTACCGGCATCAAGATGACGCTTTCCAGTGACGATGATGCGGGGATCGAAGACAGCAAGCTGTTAAAGTTTCTGCAACGGAAGATGAATGTGACACCTTTCCTGCGTGGTCATGACTTCTTTATCCGCGACAAAAGCACCAACCACAAATTACAGGCAACGCCGCTTTTCCTGGCGCTGGTAACAATTGAACTGGCTGACCTGCTGTTTGCTGTCGATAGCATCCCGGCGGTTTTGGCCATTACCAGCGATACCTTTGTCGTCTATACCAGCAATATTTTTGCGGTTCTGGGTCTGCGGTCGCTGTATTTCGCGGTGGCGGCGATGATCCACCGGTTCCATTATATGAAATATGCCCTGTCGATCATCCTGATCTTCATCGGATTAAAGGCGTTCTACAGCCATTTCTTCGACAAGATTCCGGCCAGTGTTTCGCTGGGCATTACGCTCACCCTGCTGATTGGCGGTTTTGTGTTTTCGATGTTCAAGACCAAAAACGAAGCCGAAGAACTGGGTAGACGCGCGCTGGAAGGTGGCAGCACCTTGCAGCCAGATACGTCCGGGGATGATGAGCCTAAGGCGTAATCCTTAAAGTTTTCAAAGCGGCTTCGATGGGGATGAATAAGTTCAGCCCCGCCGTGCTGCCGCTGTCATTGACATACCCCGCAGCCGCAAGGGCGGTAATATTTCCCTGCCCGTCCAGCAACGGCCCGCCGCTATTCCCCGGCTGGATCGTCACATCGGCCTGAATAAAAGATTGGCGGCTCATCCGTTCCTGCGGACGCCACGCGCTGATGATCCCCTTGGTCACCGTATCCTGTAGATCTTTCTCCAAAAGCGGGGCGCCAATCGCATAGGCATCTTCGCCCACGGCTGGAATGTCTAAACGCAAGGGCAGCAAAACGGGCTGATAACCATCCGGCATATCAATGATGCGGATCAGGGCGACATCGCGTTCCTTATCCCGGCGCAACACCTCACCAATCAATTTGTGTTCCTTATCCGCCGTGACGACACGCACGCGGTCGGCATCCCCGGTCACATGGGCATTGGTCAGGATATGTCCCTGCGCGGTGATAAAAAATCCCGACCCGTGTCCTGAACCGCTGCCGATCATCACTGTGTTGCGGCGTAAATGGTCCAGATGTTTCGGCGTTACCGGGTGGATGGACCGCGGCAAGGATTGTATTGTCACGGTTTCATCGGGCGAAAATTTTCCGGCCACGCCAAATAATTTATCGGCGTCCTGCTTTGCATTGGGCGGGCGTGTTCCATTGACCAGCAAGGCATGAAAATTTTTATCCGATCCCATATTATGCGCCGCCGCCGCAAAGGAATCATCCAGCATCATGCCGATGGCTTCGTAATTCGGCAGGTCCATCTTGCTGTAACCGCGTGTCATGGTGGTGTAAACGACAGTGCGTTTCAGGCGGTCATAGATGGTCCATTCAACCTCCATTGCCGTTTCGCCCGTAAAGCCCAGATCATAGGCCAAAAGGAAAGTGACGCGCTGGCACACATCCATTTTAATATCCTTGATCCGCGCGCCGACCAGATAAATGGTCCGCGCTTCGTCATCATCTTCATCGAACATCAGTGATGGCGATCCGGTGACATCATACCCTTGGGATTCCATCGTGTCGTAAAATGCTTCACGCATGGCCGGTTTTTCCATGTGGCTGACGATGGATGACCGGGTGACAACACCATAAGGGCCACGGCATAAAATCCCCAATCCACGCGGACTGGTGGATCCGATGGTTTCACCACGCGGAATGCTGAGGACAATTTTATTCAGACCCATCGGGGTGGGCCGCGCATCTTCGGGCATATACAGTGTTGCGGCATTTTCAACCGGTTCCACGCGGACGCCATAACACGCCGTCAGGGATAAAAGGGCAAGGGAAACCAGGACGGGAATCAGGACCATTTTTTTCATGGGGGAATTATACCCCGGGGCAAAGGCGCTGGAAACGGTGTTGCTGCCGCGCACAATAAACTTTCTTGGCAGGGGGGTGGCGATTTTCGATTAATTTATGTTTTTGTGATTGAATCAAATAATGCAGGGATTATTGTCACCCCTTGTAACGCAGCCTAACGCCGCGTAATGCGGCCAGAGGATCACGGGGATATCACATGGGCGATCAGCCTCAGACGAAATCAGACACGCCCGAACTGTCCACCCATCAGGTGCAGGAATTATCCGTCGCCGATATTGATGATTTATGTGATGCGACGGATGCCGCCATTTTAGGCGGGGGTGGTTTCGGGTGGATTAAATTACCCGCCCGGGAAATTCTGGAACGCTATTGGCGCGGTGTTCTGGCCATGCCGTCCCGGATGTTGTTTGTTGCGCGTCTGGACGGGGTGATCTGTGGCACGGCGCAATTGATTACGCCGCCGCGTAATAACGAAGCGCAAAGTTTCACCGCCAATATGACGACTGTGTTTGTTGCGCCGTGGGCGCGGGGACGTGGCCTGTCCCGTCTTTTGGTTGAATCAATTGAAAAGGCTGCGCGTGAAGAAGGCATCGGCGTTATCCATCTGGACGTGCGCGAATCGTTGGAAACAGCGATTAAGCTGTATGAATCGATGGGATATGTTCATTGCGGGACCAACCCGTTTTATGCGCGGATCGATGGCAAGATTATTCCGGGCCGTTATTATTATAAGGTGATTGATCCCGCGCTTGCCACCAAGGTGTGAAATCGTTAGCCTTGCTGGCATTGATGATCTTTGCATAAAGGACGCGGAAACATGGCCCCATACGATTCAAATAATATCTTTGCAAAAATCCTGCGCGGCGAAATTCCATGCGCCAAGGTTTACGAGAACGATTACGCGCTGGCCTTTAATGATATCGGCGCCAAGGCCCCGGTTCATGTGCTGGTCATTCCAAAGGGGGCATATGTTTCCATCGCGGATTTTTCTGCCACGGCCTCCGCCGAGGAACAGGCCGGATTTTTTCAAGCTGTTGCCGAAGTTATCCGCGCCAAAAATCTTGAAGAGAAGGGTTTCCGCAGCATTGCCAACACGGGCGATCACGGCGGCCAGGAAGTGCCGCATTTCCACGTGCATATTCTGGGTGGCCGGCCTTTGGGTGCAATGGTCAACAGCTAAGTGTTTTAGGACGCGGCGCGGATCTGGCGTGGGAAGGTAATGACATTCCCATGCACTTCCAGATTATCCAGCAAATGCTGGTGATCCATCATCATTTCTTCTGCGGCCTGATGATCCAGATAATCCATAAAGGCATGTGCATTCTGGCTCAAAATATCGCACAGACGTGCCGAATCGGTTGTTTCAATCAAATGCGCCCGGACGGCCCCTAACAGATCGGCCATCGCTTCAAAATCTTCGCTCATCTGGTCCAGCAAATCCATGACCCGGCCTTCCTGTTCAACAGGCAAGCGGCGTTCGGCATGGGCCAGCCATAAGGGTCCAAATTCATGCACGATGCGGCTGGCTTCAAACCCAAGGCTTCCCGCCAGCGGCAGATAGGTTGCGTGTAATTCGGCAATATGCGCGGCGCATAAGGCAATGCATAACAATGCGGTATCCGGTTGGTATTCGGCAATCATGACGTCCAGCGTATAGAGCGCGGTTTCATCCAGCTCATCATGGCCTTTCAAAATCTGGTGAACGGCAATCGGCGCAACCAGCTCGCGGTGCAGCCTGATAATCTGTGCGTCAGTCAATAAATCATCCATACCCCAAATCCCCCTTCTTCTTCCATCATGGGCAAAGGGGGTGAACATCTTATTAACGCGAATTTTCCGTATCCGGGTGATTTTAGCCTGCACCTGCGCTATGATCGGGCGGCTGTAAAAACATAGGGTGAAAGACATGAAAATCGGTGTTGTGGGTTGCGGGAATGTGGGTTCGGCCAGTGCCTATGCGTGTGTCATGCGCGGGGTTGGGACGGAAATCGTTCTGGTCGATTATAACCCGGCACTGGCCCGGGCACAGGCCGAAGATATTCTTCATGCCACGCCCTTTGCCAAGGGGGTGCCGGTTACAGCCTGTGACTATGACGGGTTGGCGGGGGCGGGCATTGTCATGATCGCCGCCGGGGTCGCGCAAAAACCGGGTGAAACGCGGCTGGATCTTTTAAAACGCAACGCGGATATTTTTAACACCATCATTCCGGATATTCTGCGCGCCGCGCCCGATGCCATCTTGCTGATCGCCAGCAACCCGGTCGATATCATGACGCATATGGTCGGGCGTATCGCCGCCAATCACGGCCATGCGCGTAAACGCATTATCGGATCGGGAACCATTTTGGATACGGCGCGCTTCCGCGCCTTACTGGCGCAACATCTGGGTGTGTCACCACATTCGGTTCATGCGCACGTTCTGGGTGAACATGGTGATTCCGAAATCCTCAACTGGTCCGGGGCCAGCATCAGCAATCTGCCCCTGTCGGATTTCGCCGCGCAGATCGGGTCCCCCATCACCGCCGCAATCCGGGACCATATTGATAATGGCGTGCGCCGCGCTGCGTATCATATTATTCAAGGGAAGGGCGCAACCTGGTACGGCATCGGCGCTGGTATGGCCCGCATCGCCCAGGCCATTGCCGAAAATGAAAACGCCGTCCTTACCTGCTCCACTCATTTTGAAGAGATAGAGGGAATCCGCGATGTCACCCTGTCCCTCCCCCAACTGGTTTCAGCCCAAGGTGTCGTCCAAACAATTTATCCAACCTTAAGTGCCGATGAACATAAAGGTCTGGCCCAAAGCGCCGCCGTCATTCGTGGGGCGCTGGATGCGCTGGGCTTATAAAGCCTGTTTTTCTTTTAATAACCCTGTGTCATAAAGGGCTATAAGAATATTTTTATTTTATTATTTATTTTGAAGGAAGCGCATTGTGGTCGCACGCGTCAATACGGTCGCCTTTCAGGGCGTGGATGTTCAGCACGTTGCGGTTGAAGTACAGATTTCAAATGGTCTTCCATCCTTCACAATCGTTGGTCTGCCGGATAAGGCGGTTGGGGAAAGCCGGGAGCGTGTGCGGGCGGCGTTGCACGCCTTGGGATTATCACTGCCTGCAAAGCGCCTGACGATTAATCTGGCCCCGGCGGATCTGGCCAAGGAAGGGTCGCATTACGATTTACCCATCGCGCTGGGGTTATTGGCGGCGATGGAGGTTCTGCCCAAGGATGCGTTGCATGATTGTGTTGTGCTGGGTGAGTTATCGCTGGATGGAACGATCCGCGCGGTGGCTGGGGTATTACCGGCGGCCATGCACGCCGTTGCCAATGATAACCGCCTGATCTGCCCGGCCCCTTGCGGTGGCGAGGCCTTGTGGGCGGGGGAGCGGCTGGATATTTTGGCGCCGTTAAATTTGTTGCAGCTGATCAATCATATTAAGGGGACGCAAGTTTTATCGCGGCCCATTTTGCGCAATGCCCCAACCGATGACGTTATGCATGGCCCCGATCTGGCGCAGGTGCGCGGACAGGAAACGGCGCGCCGGGCGTTGGAAATCACGGCGGCGGGGGGACATAATTTATTGATGTGCGGCCCGCCGGGTTCGGGCAAATCTTTGCTGGCATCGTGTTTGCCGGGAATTTTACCACCGCTGGCCCCCGCCGAAGCATTGGAAACATCGATGGTGCATTCACTGGCGGGGACGCTGCCTGAAGGTGGTTTGATGACGCGCCGCCCGTATCGTGACCCGCACCATTCAGCATCGATGCCTGCCTTGATCGGCGGCGGGGCCAAAGCCAGACCGGGTGAAATCTCACTGGCGCATAACGGTGTTTTATTTTTGGATGAATTGCCGGAATTTCCACGCGCAACACTGGAATCCTTGCGGCAACCGCTGGAATCGGGGAAAGCCTTGATTGCCCGCGTCAATCACCACGTTACCTATCCGGCACGGTTCCAACTGATTGCGGCCATGAATCCATGCCGCTGCGGGTATCTGGGGGATGTAGAGCGTGAATGCACCCGCGCGCCAAAATGCGCGGTTGATTATCAGGCGAAAATTTCAGGCCCGCTGCTGGACCGGTTTGATTTACAGGTCGATGTGCAACCCGTGGCCATTCGTGATTTGCAGGACGGGGCCGCCGGGGAGGCTTCGGTCGTCGTTGCCCGCCGCATTGCGCGGGCGCGGGATCGCCAGCTGGCACGCGGTTTTGGCTTGAATGCGGTTCTCAGCGGTGCGGTTTTGGACGATGTCGTTAATCCCAGCGCCGAAGCCAAAGCCCTGTTGGGGCAGGCGGCGGAACGGTTGAAACTATCGGCGAGGGGCTATCACCGCTTGATGCGGACCGCCCGGACAATTGCTGATCTGGCCGGGACAGAAGGTGGGGTTGAAATGCCACATATGGCCGAAGCACTGACCTATCGCCATAACTGGACCTGACCTTACTCGCCTTATGGATATATGCTTGTGAACTTGGGCAGACAAACCGAAAAAATTCATTTAGAATAAGACGGTATTACACTTTCCTCTTCTGGCAATACCAGCCAGGATTTCTATATCTTTAGAAACGCTATGAGGCTTTATTGATCTATCATCGCTTGTTATCCGCAACGGCTATCACTTTCCTGCTTGTCGCCACCCCGGCGACGGCGCAGGAAAATGCTGCGATGTCGGAATTCAAGCCACGGATTGAGGGTTCTGTTCGCGCCGGGACAGAGCGCAGCATTGCCGTGACCGAAATCTGGGTTCCACTGGCGCAGGATTATGACCGCGTTTTATATGGCGATATTCGCTATATGGGCGACGATCAGGAAAATCGTGAAGGCAATGTCGGGATCGGTTACCGCCAGATGGTGGGTGAGCGTATCTATGGCGGTCATGCCTGGATTGACCGCCGTGAAACCGAAAATAACAGCCTGTTCTATCAGACCACGCTGGGCACGGAAGTCATCGGCAAAAATGTCGAA
>CAACXI010000023.1_pt1 | contig 19551 bp, 29 predicted proteins | sample 2275891 | NCBI WGS metagenome assembly CAACXI01 (sample SAMEA5312484, study PRJEB27640) | indoor metagenome | biome: indoor environment; feature: controlled; material: polymer antistatic dissipative epoxy resin | place: Italy | collected 2014-05-27 | reverse complement strand
GGCCGATCTTGGCGTGAAGCTCCTTAATCTCGGCTTTATGGTCGTTCTTTTGAACTTCAAGCTTTCCTGCAAAACCAGCCTCAAGTGAAGCCAGAGCCTCTTTTTTCCAACGGTGAATGACGGTCGCGTGAACGCCATATTTTAAGGCCAGCTCCGAAACAGGGGCATCCTCTCGCAAGGCGGATAACGCAACTTTGGCCTTAAAACTGGCCGGATGGTTCTTTCTACTTCTACTCATAATGACCCTCCTTTGGTCATAATAAGTAGCTTAACACACTGTCCGAATTTCTGGGACCACCTCTCTGGAAGCTGGCCGAGCAATCCGGCATTGTCGCCTTACACTGCCGCAAGTGTCGTCACGACGGATTTGTTACGGCCAGAAAGCTGTTGCACAGCTGCGGGGAAACCAAAGCTATAGAATTTATGAACTTTAAATGCAGTGAGTGTGGCGGGGGAAACATAGTTCGCAAGGCATTTATCCCGACGTAAGATGTCTAAACCAGACGAGCCTCGAGGATATTCACTCCTCCAACATATTCAATTTTTATTGAGAAATCGAAGAACTCCCCACTTTCATTAACTATTACCATATTCAATTTTATTGGGGTTCTTTGTGAATAGCTCCGTATACAGCTTGGTGGCACAATTCCAGCAAACTGAATGTCATGTAAACCATGAGTAAATTGGCAAATATCAACATAAACATCTTCGCCCGGATATAACGTCTTGAAATAGGCTTTGCAATCTGGCCAGGACCATTGGAGGTTCACAGCTTCTGCAAAATTAGTCTGAACCCATTTACCAGAAATTTGTTCATCCACAGAGTTAATGGAAACTCTGACCTTATCAGTTCTGGTTAGCACTGGTAGAAGTCGGATGTAACGTGCCTGTCCCCCATTCTGCGTGGTGAGGGACTGTGTGGTCATGACCTTCGCGGAAAATTTTTGTGTTTCGTAAAAATCAATTATTGCTGCCTGAACTACCAGCAGATAAATCGCTACAATGCCCAGATAGATGGGTAGTAAATAAAATGCTTTATCTATGCCGAAGGAGTATTCTACCCCGAACGCAGCTAGGGCGGCTACACCAGCAAGCCCCCATCTATAGATTAAATTGATGTTTTGAAATTGAGAGCAGACAATTTCGCCGAGTTTTTTAAAGCTTTTAAACGTGATATTTTGATATGGACGCTTCATTTGTTTCTCAAATCGATTGTTTGATGTTTTTCAGGCTGCCCGCAACTAAGGAAAATCTGTGGGTATCATAAAGTGTTGAGAAATTGATTGCATGAGCGCGAGCACTTCGGGGTACTTAGTGGATAGCAAATATATGGGGTCTCCATTGTCTAAGTCGGGTTTATTGAAGGCAGTTCCAAAAATATGATTGCGGGGATCTGGCTCTTCATCAACGAAATAAAAATAGGGATGATTACTTGCGATGATTATGGCTTGGGTGGATGCAGATTCTCTAAAACCTTTCTGTCTTTGCAGTCGTCTCTTCGTAGCTTTGAATTCAGCTAACCATGGCACTTTAAGGAAGTCCCCTTCGTGTGGGGGCATATTTACGTCAATAAAAATAATCCTTTCGTGGGCTGCATCTTTCCTCAGAGCTTTAGACAATAACTTGTCAATTCCCAAGGAAACTTTCCTTTTTAGACGATAGGTTGTTGGTAACTCCGATACAGGACGGTGACGTCTTTTGCATTCGACAGAAAAAACCTTGTTGGTAGTTTTCGATTTTGCAACGAATTCGCAATGCGTGGAGCTTCTATCTGCTTCATCCTCGTATTCGATTGTAAATCCCGCCCTTATAAAACTGGCCGCAGCCCATACCTCATATCTCGCACCCTCAAATTGGTCTGGCTTTTTTAGCCTTTCAACCGTTGGCAAGTCAGCAGCATTCATTTGAAATAAACAAAAAAGATCGTAAGCTAACGAACGAAAAGCCAAACAAGCAGCGTTGGGATTATCTAAGTTTTGTGTAAACCCGTTGAGGCCGTCCATTTCTCGGGCACAGACCTCTTTAAACCATCTAACAATGGTGTGCATATTATCCGGGCTGTCTTTGTAAGCTTCCTCTGCAAACCAAGAGTCCCCCAGCACCGTTTGTAAATGATCGTATAAAAATCCTAGCCATGTTTCGTCAGATTCTGATCGATATACAGTTGTACCCACCACAACGAATCTTGTCCCATCATCCCTTTGTACTGAATAGGGTGGGCGTACATCACCATAATTTTCAGGCCAAAAACGCTCGGTGTTGAATTTATTCCAGATATTATTCACCACATCGGACCGCAGCCCGGACTCTTCCAAGGGGACCATATTTTTCCATTTTTCTTCGACAGAATTTCCGTGGCAATGCTTGTACTTTAAGCCGCTGCCACATGAACATTGTCCATTCCTTCTTAAATTTATGTCGACTCCCCTACTGGCCAGCAGATTATATTTCCATAAGTAACATTATCACATTTATGTAAACACACATTAGGTTTGGTCTTTAAGCTTCTGGATGGTTTCTAACCGCACCCCCGGATATCTGACCGCCACTTCCTCTATGGTCAATTTTTTGAGCAGCGTCCGGGCTTCTTCTTTTTCTACATTGGTCAAACGCTTCCGCATTGGGCCATCCCGTTCTCGCTTATAACCAGTCAGTGTGGCTGGATTAACTTTGAAAATCTTGGCTACATCTTTGGTGTCCATTCGCTCCATCATCTCAAGAGCCTTAATTTTATCGTCAGAGGACAAAATAGATCGCTTTGTGGCTTTTTTTCCCATGCGCTGCGCTTCGGCGTAATAAGCATTCATACGCTCGCTGGCAATTGCGCGGTCAACCTCTCGTAGTAATGCCGCAACTGAAAAAGGTTTAATGGGAATTGTGGAATTAAAACCTTCTTCGAGCGAAATGATTACAGCTTTTTTTTCGGATAAAGCGCCAAAAAATTCTAAGAGTTCAGTCAGGGAGTAAGCGAAGTTTGATAGTCTCTGTAAAATCAGGGTATCGCCTTCTTCCAGGACAGCCAAAGCGGCATCGCGGCCATCGAAAGACCCCTCTTTAGTGAACGGCCCTATGTCTTTAAAAATTTTAACGCAGCCAGCCGTTTTAAGCCGGTGAATTTCCGGGTCCGTGGTAGCGGGTTTTGCGGGGAAGCGAAGATAGCCATAAATCATCGCCGGATATTGCTGCATTAATGAATGGTTGGCAATAACGGGCAAATATATGGCAATTGCCGCTCATCTTGCCGTTGATATTAATAGAATTTCAGGCTACCTTCGTACTATGAATTTACCCTCTAAGTTCATAGATTCAGATTCTAGAACGAATCTGTGTGGGAATCGGATGAATCTCATGCGCAAGCATTGTTATGAAACATTACCCCGTCGATCATTATACCCGATTCTGTTTCGCAGAATCGGTTCCACCAACAAAACGGAGAATACCTAAACCCCAAAAGAGAAAACCCCCAAGGGGGGCTTTAAAAATCTTAGTAGTGATACTTGAATGCGTCTGCCAGGACCATTCAAGTGTCGCTCAAAAAAGAGAGCGACGCAAGAAGAATAATATTCTTGTGATGCATTTTTATTGCCCTGTTGTGGACAGTTTTCTCCCCCCACCCCTCGGAGAAAAATATGTCAATTCATCAAGAATCCTCCCACGCCATCCCCGGCGTTTCGCGGAGAGCGACACCAGAATACCGCCAGTCACGCGCCCAAGCCGAAAACTTCAAAGGGTTGCCAGAAGGCATGACCCGCTTCGATCTGCTTCGCCTGGTCAAAGATGCTGGATCAGCAGCCGGGTTAACCCCGCCGATGGTCCAGCTGCTCGAATACTATCTACTATTCACGCAGGATCAGGATTGGGAGTATGGCAGTAACCCTATTTGCTATCAGTCAGTGCAAAAGACCGCCTTTGCCCTCAATTGCACCGAGCGCACTGTTCAGCGCACAGAGAGGGCGCTGCACGCAGCTGGCGCTCTGACATGGAATGATAGCGGGAACCATAAGCGTTACGGCCAGCGGGATCGTGGCGGCCAGATTATGTATGCTTGCGGTGTTGATCTCTCCCCTCTGGTGGATCTGATCCCGGACCTTGAAAAGGCAATCTCCCGGCGCAAAGAATACGCGGAACAATGGCAGCACCTGAAAAAGCAGATTTCGGCTATGCGCGGCCAGATTCGCGGCCTGTTGGAAGCCGCGGCGCAATACCCCGCTTTAGACCAGGTGCGTGAGGAATCCGAAGTAAACTATGAAGGGATCGCCATGCAAATCCGTACCAATAAGGATTTGGGTGATCTGCGGACGCTGCTCACGGCCCACAAAGACCTCTATGCGGTTTTGAAACTGGCCGTCATGCGGTCGGAAAACAATGCTCTGGACGCTCAAATTTGGGCGGAACAACAAGGTATAGTTTCCGATGAAGTTAATAGTATGTCGCTCACGAGCGACAATTCTGTCGCCCACAAACACTCTACAAATCATTCCTCCATTGATAAATCAAATAGTAGCGAGCCGTTATCAAATGCCTACGACATTAAGGGGGTTGAAAATCAGGCGCGGATTCCAAAAAGCGAGGGTCCGCTATCAATGCAGGAAGCAAGACTCAAGGTTGAGCAAGATGTTGCGGCAATCAAGATCGGCAACCTTTTAAGCATTATCACCCCGGAAATGCTATACAGCCTGAACCTCCGGCCCGAAAAGTCTGTAAGCTGGACAGATATTACCAATGGCGCACATTCCATGCTGCAACATTTGGGGATTAACCAAACCGCCTGGGTAGAAGCAACACAGTGGATGGGCCTTACGGGTGCGGCAATGGCCGTAATCATCACTGACGCAAAGACAAAATCAGGCGAGGTTATGAAACCGGGTGGGTATATCCGGGGCATGACGGAAAAGGCGAAAGGCGGAGAATTGAAACTTCACGACTCAATTTTTGGGCTGATGGACCGCAAAAACGGCCAGACGGATGCATAAATCAAAGGAAATGTTGTGCGAAACACTACATTCTATTGTTTTACCCCATGTTGCGTGGTACACTACTTTATGATTAAGAGTTTCGCAGATTCGGATACAGAAGCTCTTTTCGGCGGGAAAAAACCCCGCAAATACGGGGCTGATGTGGTCAAAAGAATGCTGAATAAGCTGCAAATTATCAACGCGGCCAGCATTCTGGATGATCTGCGAAGTCCCCCCGGCAACCGCCTTGAACTTTTGAGCGGTGATCGGGATGGACAGCACTCTATTCGCGTCAACGATCAGTGGCGGATTTGTTTTGTTTGGCACGGTGCTGACGCTTATGACGTTGAGATAACGGACTATCATTAGGAGGATAAAATGACCAAAAAAACACATTTTTCCCACCCTGGAACGATTTTGAAGGAAGAGTTTCTGGACGAGCTGAATTTGAAGCCGGGGACGCTGGCCGAAGCCATTGGCGTTGATCGGACCAGGATTAAAAATATCATCGACGGTAAGCGCGATATTACCGCCGATACAGCTCTGCGTCTGGCAACCTATTTTGGGACCACGCCAGAATTTTGGCTGAACTTGCAGACGCACTATGATCTGGAAGTGGCAAAGGCGGCAATTCGGTTAGCCCTTAGGAAAATCAATCCCCATGCGCAGCCGGTGGCCGCGTGATGGATGCCGAAAATTATGAAGTGATGCGAACAACCAGGGCGGAGATACAAGGAAGTAAAAAATCCGGTGTATTTAAATTTCCGGACGGAAGCGTGGAGATTTACCAAAACGGCAAAAGGCATAGAGAAGATGGTCCCGCTATTTTGGCAGCAGATGGCTCTTCATACTGGTATCAAGACGATTTGCTTCACCGCGAAGATGGCCCTGCCATAGAAGAAGCTGACGGTGATCGTGGGTGGTATAAACAAGGTAAACTGCATCGGGAAGACGGCCCGGCCATGATTATAGGCGGCAAAGAACGCTACTTTATCGACGGTGAAGAAATTTGGGTTGTATAGCAGTAAATCACTGCCGACAAAAAAGCCCCCAATCGGGGGCTTTTACATTTAAAACGGAATTTCATCTTCACCCGGATCAGGTAAATATTCATCCGGTTCGTTATCTTCCTTATCTTTGGCACGTCGAAGAAGGGCAATATCTCCGCTGTAAGGGTGCACTGTGACTTCTATGCCGTAGGCTTTCGCATCGTTTTTCATATATTCAAATGTTTCTAGTGCGCCAGTGACCCGGACATAATCACCTGATTGCAGGGTTTCCGCTTTCTTCACAAAATGAGGATTATAAATGGCGACTCGATGCCATTGCGTATCCTTTCTTGTTTTGCCTTCCTTGTCTTTCCAGAATTTGGAAGTTGCCACGCTGAGATAAGCCATTTTTTTGCCGTTTGAGAATGTCCTCACATCAGGAGAATTTCCAAGATTGCCGATTAGTTCAACACGATTAACATAAACTGACATGGTGTTTTCCTTTCTTGCTGTAATAGTATTTTAAAAAAGTTACAAACCCCCCGCGCCACCCGTAGCCTTTGGCGTAGGACGTTGAATCACACCAGGAGGATTTGCGTAATCGGGATCAAAGCCCTGATCTGCAATATTAAAGCGGTCTGTGATTCTTACGAGAAGCTGCTCCAAGTCTTGGTTATCTGGTACAGCAACGGTTTCTATTGCCTGGCTAATGACCTCATCGGAAAAAGCTTCGGTTATTTCTAACCAGTCTGCCCCTTCTTCATAAGCCTGTGGATTGCGGCGTTCCCAATTCGTCAAGGCTAATGAAATTTTGAGAACGTAATCGTATACGCCTGTAATACCGTTCAAGGTTGAACCGAACGTGTCATAAAATTTACCGTAATTTGCGTTTGTAAAAAATTCGCCGCTGATTGCAGCAATATTCTCAAGGCCATGATGCTGCTCTTGCTGGCTTAATTCCTGAGCGGCGGTAATAAGTGGCTCCGGCATGAGATTTTCATTGTTATTGTTGTTCATGGCTTTTTCCTTCTGTGCGTTGAAAATTAATCCAATCCGACACTTCTCCGCCGCCATAGCGTTCAAAATCGCCATGTTCAGTGGTGAAATCTCTAAAGCTGCAACCCTTTTGACGGATCAGGTTGATTGTTTCTTCTCTTGTCAGTATCAGGGATTCCACAGGCAGATTTTCTGCTGTCCCCTTCTTCCTTAAAAAAATGCTTTGCAAGCTGCTCAATTGATCTCTCCTTAAAAGCTGAATGAAGGTTGACGCGGGGAAGGAATAGGCTGCTTGCTGACAGCCGCTTCAATTTGTTCATGATTGTCCCGGTATATGGTCAATAGGCCTTTGGGTAAGCCTAAAAACTGTCCGTCATTGATATTGTAGTTCGGATGCTCTTTACCGGGCTTCCATGCCCCACCTTTCCCCGCTGGGCGGAAGAGGTATTCGGTCGCGCGGCCCGAATAATCAGAATCCTTAACCACGATTTTCCAATCAGACTTACCAATTGTTTGCGGAGTCGATTCATAGTGCAGCCTGTCTGCTTTCTCAGTCAGGTCCAAAGCTGGTGATGTCTGCATTTCCAGCATGAAATCGGCGGCTTGTTGGGCTTTGCTCGATGCTGTGAAAATCGCTCTCTTGTCGTTCTTAAGGGCTTTCAGCCAGGACTGGATATAACTGGCATGATCGTGGCGGGGTTCGTTTGCAAGGCCCAGGTTCGACATGGTGAATGCCGCGCCTAGCTCCGCGATTAATTCTTCCATCGCATACTGGGCGTTTCCGAAGCGGCCAGAAAGGTCACGCTCAAGGCGCGACTTTGCCCCGGTCCAATGTGTTGCTTCGTGCGCCAGCGTAGAATAATAGCCCTCTACGCATTTGAAATCCTGAAAATTGGGCAATTGCACATAATCGTCCGCCGGATTGAAAAAAGCTCTATCTCCGCCGTGGCGTAGGTCAATCCCCATATTTTTAAAAAACTGGTCGCATTCGGGGATCTGTTCGCCGGGGCCAGTGCTGGCCGGGAATGGATCAAGGATCGCTTTAGGTGTGTAACCGTCCACCTGTGCAGCGTTAAAAACAGAGTATGCCTTAGCGAACATACCTGTTTCTTTTTCAGCCTGGTTGCCCTCTCCGTCAGGCTCTCCGCCCGGTCCTTTCTTCTCATATTGCGACCAAAAAACAATATGCGTGGATTTTTCGCCTTTCCTGACTTGTGCGCCAGCTTCTGTCCACTGCTGATAAGTTGCCCATTCATTGCTGCCATAGGCACGTTCATGGGCTGTCACGGCCAAAGCGAGGACATTTACACCCCGGTAGGCTTTACCAGTTGTGGCGTTCACTGGCGCAAATAACGAAGCGTCCTTGCTATGCCAAGGCATTTCAAATTTTTCAGCGCCGCGCTCGATGGCGTCATGAATTAAGTTTGTAATGTTTTCGTAAATATCCGTTTTCATATTAGAACCCCGCTATATCAGAATTTCGGCTTGCTTTCCCGGACGTCCAGACGGTGAATTTTTGCAAAATCACGGTTGCTCTGCTGCATTTCAACGAAGAACGCCGCGTCCGGATTTGACTGTTCAAATTCCTGCCACCGTAAAGAAATCGCGCCTTGTATCCCCTGCCCCGCCAAATAATCCTCGAAGCTCCGAGGATCACGGCTTTGCTTCCACGCCTGCGTTTCTTGGTCGTGAACTTTCCGGTGCGCCATTGCGCTCTCGATGCTATTAAAAGCTTCTGTTACCGCAGCTTTAGCAGCAGCCATATCTATTGTTTGATAGGCACTGACGAGATCAATTGTATTGTCACCATTCGCCATTTTTTATCTCCTGTTCCTGCTTTTCTCTTTGAAACTTATCTGCCGTTCTTCTGTGCTGCCCCTCGCCCAGCTGGGTTAATTGGCGAGATTTTATTTACAGCGTTAAAAACCAAAGCTTTTGGATCCACGATCCCATAATCAGCAGCACTCGTAATTAATCGTGCTGCGATATCATCAATCACGGCAGACCATTCCATGTTGAAATGTTCATAAGATTCCAACCCTCCATGAGTTGCTTCCCATTTAGTCAATTCCCCAGCCATCGTGACGATTGCGCCATATACTCCTTGGCTCCCGTCCTTGCTGCGGTAATGATCTTCGTAAACAATCGCACCATCTCTATGTTGGTGAATCGCCGCTGTCAGAGCAGCAATGTTCTGTTCTTTGCTTTCTTGTGGGTCAAAATCAAATCCATAAATTTCAGCTTCTTCTTTCAAGGAAACAATTTCTAAGTTGTGAAACTCTGTTATGAGTGGGGAGTCCGCTAAAGCGCTTTCCAAAATATGACGTATTCTCTTTTCGTAATCGTCCTTACCCCCGCGCTTTCCTTTTTCAAATTTCAGGGCTATGGCTGCGGAATTATAGACCCGGCCAAGCCAGCCCTTTTCCCGTTGCCGCCAGATTTTTTGTTCTTTGGAAACTCGCCGCCCAAATTTCTTCCATGCCATATTTTCCTGCCAGTCCTGATAGGACCGGGTGGAAAGTGGCAAAAAAACCTTCTTGGGCTTCCGCTTCCATGCTGCGCTTCGGCGCTCTTTGGTTTCATTGAAAATCTGATTTGTGATGGCTTTGTAGGCCATAAATTCCGCATTGCGTTCGCCAGAGCGCAGACGTTTATCCAGAGTCTGAACGCCTTTTAGGGCTGCCCACTCATGCCTGTGTCTGGTGCGAATTTCTTCAAATTCGATTGATGCGGGATTTTTTGGATCGTTATCCTGCCCCTTCTGGGCTTCCCATTCTTCCCGGCTTAACCATTTTTTCTTTTTCTTTTTTGGAATGGGATCGCCATTCGCTGCGGCTTCACGGGCTTCGTTACGATCCGGGCAAAAGTTCTGGCCGCGCTCTTTTTCCCATTTTGTCGCCCATTTTTGAGCCTTCCATTGCGCCCCCCAGGGGTTTTCAGCTAGCCCGGTTTCCGGGTGGATCAGGTTTACGATAATGTGAACATGATGGTGATTGGTGTCCCGGTGGGCGACCATGAAGGTTTCAAAACCGTCTTTAAGGTCCAACCCGATAGCGGCCAAAAGATCCGACGCGGCCAGTTTCATTTCCTCGTCGGTGGGCCGTTCAGACGGATCAAAATTGACAACGCCATGCCAGACAGGCGGTGCATTGCTGACGCCGCCCTTCTTCCCCGCAAACTCTTTGATAGCCGCCCGCCATTGCCAAGTGTGGCTCATCACCATTGCGGCTTCCCGCACATCTTTGAGCACCAAACCAACTGGCATGTTGAAGATGGCCAAAGTATCCGCCCCAGGCCGTGGCTTCCCCGTCCCCTTCTCTGTGACAAGATACCGGGCCGCTTCTTTAAAACTGGTTCCGCGCTCGCAAATTTTAGGGATCAAGGCCGTATCCCTTCCTCAAAATCTCACTGCAAATCCTTGCTGTTTCCTCGACAGATATTTCCCAATCTTCACGGCGTGTACCCATGTTCCCAAGCCGCGTCAGCTGGTTCAGGTTCTTACCAATCATGTTGACCTCATAAATAAATTCAGGGGTCAACGTACTTTCAGAAATTTCGATTTTCCCTCTAAGTGCCATTTCACGCAGAAAGGTTGAGGGAGCCATACCAACGGAAGCGGCTCTTTTCTCAAGCGCAACGCGGTCAGCCTGATTAAAACGGGTAGCAATCGAGGAGCCTTTCAGCTCATCGGGTGGGAGTTTTCGTCTGCCTGTTTTTTTGTGGCCGTTGTCCAAAAAAATGCACTCGCATTGTTGCTATCAATACGGGGTGTCGGGGGAGTCCCCTGACCAAGTGTTTTCGTAATACGAAAACCCAACTTGCTATCCCTCTGCATCTGACTTTACGGAATCTGCGTTAATATATTATGAATTTACCCCCGCGTCATTCAAAGCGCATTTTGGTTCTCAAGGCGGGACTAAAAATGCTTTGGAAAAACTTAAAGTTTTTCCCAGCGGCTTATGCCGCTGAATTTGTTTTGTGAAATACAAATGTATTCCACAAAACAAATAGCCGGATGGAATGAGAGTTGATTAGAAAGTATGGAGGGTGCAGGACTAATATGCTCACCGGGGGTGAGAGTCGTTAATGTTTTTTTATAAAAATGGAAAATTTGGAAGATGCCGTAAGGCATGAAAAGGCTGATCGTGCCCGTGTGAGCAACTCCCCGCCCCTGTCTGCTTTATAGTGTATTGGGAAAAACAATTGTAATGAACATTACAACAGTGAAGCAGACAGCAGCCGCACTATTCTGCGGCTTCTGCCAGTTCATGAGAATGCTCTTGGCTGTCTTCTGTGTCAGAGGTGGATTCCTCGAAATTTTCTTCCTCTCCATCTTCGTCAGCTATGTTCGTATTCCCGTCTGGGTCTTCCATCCAAACTTGACAGCCCCCACAGCCCAAGCTTTTGAACGGTGCGGCCTTGGCCGTTAAGGCGCATTCTGGGCAGGTGTATGTAACCGTCTTAGGCGGTTTTTGTCCCTGCTCTCCTGCGATGTCTTCCGGCGCTGAGGGTGGTACATAATCGCCCCAGGGAATTTTGAAACCCATATCGAGCAGCTGCTTGGTGGCACGATCAAAAGCCCCATCCTGAATAATATAGTGGCTCATTTTTTGGCCAGTCTGCTTCCCACCTTCTTCACCGTCTTCTGACGGGCATAGACCGACACTTTCCATGGCTTCGGCCCATTGCTTGTTGTGGTATCCTTTGCGCGAAGGTTGACCGAAGTGGTATTGCCACACCATGACCATGTTTTTAACTAGGACCGATAGGGTTTCTTCTGTCGTCTGGTTCATGAAATGGACAGGGTTCAGCGCCAGCTCGTCCATCTGCTCCGGCCCGTCTAGCCGTATAAATTTTTTCTCTGAGTAATAACCGAGAACCCGCTTACTTTTTCTTTGGGTGGTTATTAAGCATGGTGGCAGTTGTCCGTCAAAAAGATGTTCGTTATAAAAGTTATAGGCGTCCTCGAAGCTTTTATAAAATTCTCCGGTTACACCGACTTCTTTAATCAGATCATCTACCATAAAAAAATCCCAATACATTTGTCTTTAAAAAAACAATTGTATTGGGAAAAACAAAAAATTTAGTAAATTCTAGTCAGCGGGATTGGAAACTGGCTCTTTGGGCATAACGCCAGAGGATACCAGCGTAGCCTTCACGCGGTTGATTCTATACCATTGATGGCACTGGCTTTCAGGAGTTTTCGTCCAACCCACAGCAGCTTTTCTCGCCTTAATGTCCTTGCTTGTTTGCGCCCACCACGCATTGATTTCTTTAAAGGTTTTGCAGCCTTCGGGGGGTAAATATTCTTTCTCATGCTCTTGAGGCTGTGGCCAGTTCAGCCCATCTTGAGGACTCGGAATAAGTTTGCTTTCATTGGCGATTGCCTGAAATGAAAATGTCGCCAAGGCCAGGGTAAGAATTAATATTTTAAACATTTGCATCCTTTCTACTTTTTACGACCATCAATCAGGTCATCTTCATCAATTGCCCATCCAGCGTTTTTCATCAGTCGCATTAAAACCACGTTACCTGGTTCGCTGTTCTTATAGCCTTCTGCTTTTATTAATCCCCAAACATATTCAGGTAAAGCAACAGAGGAAACCCGTTTCTTCTTTGCCTTATCAGTTTTTGGTTTTACCGATATATTTGGCAACCCTTCCCCGCCTTTTGCGAGTTTTTTATCAAGGTCGTCTAAATCGTCGATATCGGGAAGTGGTGTTCTCTTTGTCATTGCTGTCCCTTAAAAAGATATATTTATATATATAAGCAAATATACAGCTATATATCAATATATTTATGCTGACTCTCGCTCAGTTTCTGCTGGCGGTGCAATTGTCCCGTTTTCAAGGAAGCTTAAAACCTCTTTTGCCAAATCCTTTATCTGGGTTCTAGCTTCGGTGTAGTCCCCCCAGGATAGCGGGGTTGCATCGTGAAAACGGGCAGTTCTGTAGACGGTTGCGTAATGCATGATGGTCGCAAACATAGGAAACTTAATTTTATTCAACTGTTGGACCATATGATCGTAAACATTTGTGTTCCGCTTTGCTTGGGTCAAAAGTGTTTTATAAGGAATTGTTTTACTTGTCAGTTCCATTGCTTCCTTAACCACATCGCGCGTTTTAACTGCTTCAACGATATCGTCTTTATTTGGCGTTGTAGGAATTATAACCAAATGGGCAAAGCCAGCTGCTTTCAGCAAAGTTGTAGAAAGGCCACCAGCAACGTCGATGAGAAGTATATCAACCTTCTGGACCATTTCCTTCACGCCGCCAATTAGATGCTTATCTTCTAGAACTTCGGCGAACTCCACATTTGCAAAAAAACCCTTCTTTTGCCCGTCAAGAATCCATCGCGTCAGAGTCTTATTAGGATCAGTATTGATCACGCCAACTTTCAGACCGGAAGCTGACCATGCGTCTGCTAAACAGGCCACAGTTGTAGTTTTTCCAACCCCACCTTTGCCTGAAGAAACGGTAACGATGTGAGTCCGGTTATTGGCCATGTTTTTTTCCTTTGCTGGATTTTAAATTTTTTCAATGGGCTGACGGGAATCAGCTGGAAGGAGAATGTAACTATAACAGCAACTTTTTATTTGTAAACATTAGTAAGAATATAAAACAACATATATATGTATACATATTAATTATTTCTCTTTCTTTAAAGCTATCTAACTGAATTATCCTGATAAAGTGTGCATATATCTATATATATAAACATAAATAAATAGATAGATATAAAAAAGTAACAATACTTATATGGCTATATATCTCTCTATCTATACACATATATATGTAATTACGTGCATATGAACAACACCAATTAATGGCACACACAATAAAAAAACTACTATGAATTTACCCCCCTATCATTCATAGTTTATTAATTCATGCCCTGTATTTTCAGATCATGAATTAACGCTGTGGGGGCGAAACGATGATTTTTACGATTATAGAATACGACCTATATACCGTTTCTGATGGCTCAGAGTGGGCCGCGCTTACATTAAAAGACGCTCGCCGCCCTCATATCCCGCGCAATATGAATTGCCGCGTTGTCCGTAAAAGCAATGATGAAATCACTTTCCCTGCACTTGAGCGATTGAATGCGCGACTCTGTCGCCGTGCTGACCGTGCCGCCGAATCTGGAAATATCTTCTTTGCACTGTTCGGGGCCGTTGCCCTAATCGGAGTTATCGGCGCTGCCACAACAACAATGTTGCGCGGTCCTCTAAGCACAACGGTCCTGGTGAATAATCGCACCAAAGCCGATTCTCAAATCCTTATGGCCGCACAGCTAATTTCAAAAGCTTCTGCTGAATCACTCGGCGCAGATTGTGATGCTGACGGTATTCTTGAGCCAATTCAGCCAGCACCATTTGCATCTGGTCCAGCTGGGGCAGGGGGCATTCCTTCCGGTCTTGGTTTATCAACCGTTGACCCATGGGGAACGGCTTACGCCTATTGCGCTTATGACCACGGAACAAGGGACGCTGTTCTATGCCCAGGTCGTTTGGCTGGTGATGCCACTACTGAGGGAGTCCAAATCGGGATTATTTCAGCTGGCCCGAATAAGCAGTTTGAAACGACCTGTCAGGATGCTCCTGATTATATAAACACCGCCGTGCCTAAAGACCTGAAAAAGATCGAACTGCGATTAGCGTCCGATGCCGGATACGGAAATTGTTCTGGTCCAAGTGATGTTGCCAGGACGCTTGGGGATGTGGCAACCGATCTGAAAATTGCTGCCACGGGCCGTAAGACTGGATTTAATCCTGGAAAACAAGTCGCGGCTAAGGATAAGAAGGATTTCACGGTACATCCATAAGTTGTGGACTAAAACTTTATTCTTCCTCTTTGTTTCCCACTTGAGGATTTGGAATTGCAAATATGGGACAACGAGTACTTACGGGGAGTAAATAAATGAATGCATTTAGAGATGCTTTACACAGAATAAGAAACGACCTTCTAAGCATCCCCAATCATTGTGAATCGAAATTCACAATGATTGGTCTAGTGGACGCTTTGCAGGATTCTCTCGACAAGAAAATCAAACCACCCAAAGAGGTGTTAGATATCCTTATTGATTTAATTACGTATCTTCCAGACGAAATTCCGGTACTGCGCGATTCACTTCTATCTTCTACAGAAGCATTAAAGCGCCAATTGTCATTGCAAGTGGTCACGACAAAGCTAACACCAGATTCGATCGCTCTCTTCCTTACAACGTGCACCACGCTCTCAGTTAAACGGGAAGGGGAGCCAGCATGAAAATCGGCAAAATACCTATGAAGCCGAAAAAGCACCGGGCCCCATCTTCCGGTGCAAAACCGCGTCATAAACAGGCCCCGCCGAAGAAGGGCGGGGTCTCGGAAGGTGACTATATTCCCCCTCCGGAACCCACAATTCGCCAGAAACCCTATCTCACGATTGAAATTGATACGTCCGAAAAACTCCACGCTGGCGAAGTTTCCTTGACGCTGCAAAAGCAGCTGGACCGGGTTTTACAGGAGTATGGCGCTGAGTATTTTTCCAGCGTTTCTTTGACGCTGACCCCCATAAACACGAAGGGCCACCCTGTATGGCTCCAAAACATGGAAGGAACACCCCATAGCGTCAAACATCTGATAGCCGAACCTGAATTTTATCTCGAAAACGAAAAAGACTTAAACATCAGCGAAGGAGCCGAACCTCATGACACAGCACAACCAACACGCCGACCAGAATCAAGTTTTGGAACAGGACCAGTCGCAAACTCTTCACCACAAAAACCTCCTAGCGGTTTTTAAAGCCATTCAACATCTTACCAACGGTTAAGCCTGTTGGGAAAGCTGCTTTAGCTTTAGGCAAAAATATTGGGGGCGGTGTCCTCGATGCGGGTAAATCTATCGTTCTGGATGATGAAAACCGGGGGGATCAAGAGAAAATCCCGCAGGTTGAAAACGATTCTGACGGAATGATGGGAAAGCTGAAGGATACCATTTCGCCCTATACCGAACTCATGGGGCAAAACGGCGCTTATGCTCTTCCAGCTGCTTTTGCAGCCCTTAGACTTACCAACGGCGGGGGCTCGTTATTGCAAAACGCATTCTCTGCCGCTGTCTTGGGATCTGTTTTGGCTCTTGGTGTCAAAATTGCGGAATCCTACGGCCTTAAATTGCCGGGGATTTCTGGAATGTTCAATGAAGCTGCAAGCGCAGCCAAATCTCCTGTCCTTGCAACGGAGAATTTGGACCTATCCAGCAAAGTCGAATCTCAAAACCAGCTTTTAAAACCAGCCATCATGCAAATGTAAGGCACGGCCTGAACCGCATAATTCTTGCGGTTCAGGCTTTTTAATAGGGGGTGCAAATGGACGATGAAAAATACTGGAAAAAATTTTACGAAGGAGACACCAAGCCAATGACCGAAGAAAAACCACCAATACGGGAAGCCGCGACAAAAGCCCTGGTTACAAAATCGGCTCAAGGCAATTTCTATGCCGTTGTGCTTGTCGGCCCTTTGGATTGCCCGGATAAAGCACAAACCACCGCTTCGGCCTTAAAACTATTTAATGAAGCCCCTTCAATTTGAAAGGAGAACGATATGGCAGACAAATTCTTGCCAGCTGAACTGAACGATATTTCAAACGCTGTGGCCGCCTTCGAGCGTTCAGGCGTTTTATCCCCTGAATCGCGGCGCGAGGTTTCCGATGTGCGCCGCGACTTCAATACAAACCGCCAAGACATTAATAGCTTTGAGCGGAATCTGAACGCCCTCAACGACCAAAACCCGCGCAACAATGTGGGCGCTGTTGAGAACATAATTAACCGGGCCGTTGTCCGGGGTTTGAAACCTTAAACCGTCAGCTGATAAGGGAGAATTTTTTATGTCTAGTAATATCGCAACAAGGGAAGTCACTGTTTACAGTAAAAGCAATTGCCAACAATGCACGGCCACAATCCGGGCATTGAATAGCGCAGGTATTAATTATCAAATCATTGATCTGGAAGAAGATACCGCTGCGCTTGCGAAGGTAAAGGCTTTGGGCCACTACCAAGCGCCAGTCATTATTGCTGGCGATATGCATTGGTCTGGTTTCCAACCCGGCAAGATTCAGGAATTGCGGATTAAGAGCGAAGCACAAGCGCCGCAAAACCCGATGAACCAGATTGAGTTTGCCCACTGTACAAAGATGGGAAAAATCAAGTTTTCCTTTAACCAGGACGAACAAGGGCATATCTATCTCGGAGGGGGCGCGGGACAGGCCTTCCGTGATCGAGTCAAAGAATTTGCGCGGCTTGCAGACTATGATAATGCAACCTTGCTTGTTCCGGGCGTCCCGGAAGCAAATTCAGCGGAAGAAGTAAATGCAGCTATTCATCTGTTCCAGAAGCTCTTAACAGGTGGCCTAGTGCGTCCAGCTGCTCCGGCTCGTTCCTCACCGGGGATGGGGGTATAATTGACAGTTCAGCAAAACACCCGCCCGGACGGGGCCTTTGACCATATTGATCTGACCGCCCTGCGCCAAGCCATAGAAACCTGTCGTAAAGGGTGGCAGGACGAAGCCGGGGAAATGGTCACTTCCGCCGCAGCCGCCCTTCTGGTCCATCTGGCGGGGGCTTAATAGAGGTGCGTTTGTTTGCAGGAACATTTCTGGACCTGATACCCGAATTTCAGGAAGCGGCCCCGCTGGTGGCCGCTTCCTGCCTTTCCTGCGCGGTGATTTATGCTATCGCGCAGAAGCCTGTCCGGGCATGGTTGCGCCGCCGCCGTATTCGTCGCTGGGCGAACGGTCAGCAGGATATTAACGCTCTGCGCCAGAAGACATGGCAGGAATTTGAGATTATTTGCGGGGATGCTTTCCACCGCCAGGGCTACGCCGTTGAAGAAACGGGCGGGGGCGGGGCCGATGATGGCGCGGACCTTATTTTAAGAAAAGCCGGTAAAAAGATTCTGGTGTCCTGCAAGCATTATAAAGGCCGTATCGGTGCGCCGTTTGTCCGTGAAGCGGTGGGCGCAGCGGCCTTTCATCACGCCAGGGCTGTCTATGTCGTGGCCCTCTCTGGGTTTACAAAGCCAGCGATTAATTACGCGGCCAAAACGAAAAATGTCCGTCTGATTGATGGTCAGGAGATCGTTGAAATTATTAAAAATCGAAAGGTGAAACAAAAATGATTGTTGAATTTAAAATGCCAGAGATTCTACATATTTCCCGCCGGACCTATAAAGGCTTCATCGGTAATAACCCGACGATTCCCACCATCGAATACATTCGCAAAGACTGCTCCCCGCAATGGAATGATATTGCTACTGCACCGCTTAACGGTGATATTGTTGACATTCTCTTGGATGGAAAAAACCGCATTCCAGATTGTTTTTTCTGTCCTGATCTTGGAGAGTGGTGCGAAGCTGGGACCAATAACCCGGTGTTGAACCCGTTTAACCCGGCCAGTAATATTATTTCGCACTGGATGATTCCGCCACCACCGCCGGGCGCAGTCGGCGGGTCGAAGACTTCCGATAAATCAGCCGGGAGCCTTGCAGACATTACGGGTTTTTCGTGCCTGTTTCCGACTTCATAATTTGTAGCCGTACTACCCATTTGTAATGAATAACCTATTTATAACGTCAGGAGAATTTATGCCAAGATCAGTTGTTACAACGCCGAAAAAACCCGCGCCACAGCCTAAAGCAAAGCCGCGTAAGAAACGGACCTCCGTGAGCAAGGAAGGTCCAAACCCAATGGACATTCATGTTGGTCAGCGTCTAAGGCTGCGCCGTGAAGTCTTGGGCATTACGCAAAAAGGGCTGGCCGAAGCTCTTGGCCTTACGTTTCAACAAGTGCAAAAATACGAACGTGGAACCAACAGGGTCAGTGCAAGCCGTCTGCATGATTTATCTGTAATTTTTAAAGTTGATGCTAATTTTTTCTTTGAAGATTTCAACATGGATGATCCAGCCCGTGTTTACGGTCATTCGGACACCAATCAGGCTGATTACACCTGGTTGGAAGAAGAAAGCGGCGACCTTATGCAGCGCAGGGAAACCATTAAGCTTGTGCAGACATATTACGCGGTTCAAGACCAGAAATTGCGGCAAAATTACCTGAAAATGCTGCAAACCTTGGTTTCCAGTCAGATTGTCGGATAGGCGCTGTTTTACTGGAAATACATTGTCTTAACGGGCTAAACGCCCTAAAATATATGGATAGGAGATCCATTTTGGGCCAACTCGATCAAGCAACATTGGAAGCCCTCGCGGGAAAATACGTCTGGTGGAAAACCCCAGCGGATGCCGCTGCGCGTCCGGAGCGTGTGATCGCCCAGGTGATGAACATTGGCGAATATTCCGATATCCAGCTGGTTGCCAAGAGTGTCGGAAACGATGCTCTAAAAGAGATTCTGACCAATGCGGAAATTGGGCAGTTTAGCCCTAAATCCTGGACCTACTGGCATTACCGTCTGGGGGTTGTTCCTCCTAATCAAAAAGCCCCGCAAATGCCCACCCGGAACCTTGGGTAATGGATACCTTTATTCCCCAGCTGGCAATTCTGCCGGAAGCACAACGCCGCTTATGGCCTGAATTAAAGCCCGCGCAAGAGTTGGGCTTTACGCTTTATGGCGGAACCGC
>CAACXI010000064.1_pt1 | contig 20049 bp, 16 predicted proteins | sample 2275891 | NCBI WGS metagenome assembly CAACXI01 (sample SAMEA5312484, study PRJEB27640) | indoor metagenome | biome: indoor environment; feature: controlled; material: polymer antistatic dissipative epoxy resin | place: Italy | collected 2014-05-27 | reverse complement strand
CGGGTTATCAAACTGGGCCGGGATAAAGGAATCCGGGATTTCCTTTTGCAATTCTTCGGCACGGGCAATAGCGCCCTTCATCCCCTTATCAGGCGGTGTCAGGACCAGTTCAGCGCCCAGCAGCTTTAACATCTTGCGGCGTTCCACCGACATACTTTCCGGCATGGTCAGGATCAGGCGGTAACCACGCGATGCCGCGACAAAGGCCAGCGCAATCCCGGTATTCCCCGATGTGGGTTCGATCAATGTCGTTTTGCCCGGCGTAATTTTTCCATCACGTTCCGCCGCGTCAATCATCGCCGCGCCGATCCTGTCCTTGACAGAAGCGAGCGGATTAAAGAATTCCAGCTTGGCCACCAGATCCGCCTTCACATCATGATTTTTGGCCAAGCGCGGCAGGCGGACCAGCGGCGTTGCGCCAATCGTATCAATCACTGAATCATAAATTTTTCCACGAAATTCGGACATTACAGGATCTCCTTCACATGAACATCAACCTGAACTTCAAGCCGCGCAGACCCTTCTGCGCTGCGGTCCGGGGGCGTTAAAATTCCACCTGATAAAATCAGCTTAAACGCTTCATCGACCGTCATTTTCAGGACATGAAGCTGGCTGACCGGAACAAAAAGCAATAACCCGTTGGTCGGGCTTGGGGTGGTCGGAAGAAAGACACTGACAACATCTTCCCCGGCCAGTTTCTGTACCTCGCCACCCGGCGGCCCGGTCAGGACCCCGATGGTCCAAATGCCCGGGCGCGGATATTCAAACATGACGACTTCACGGAAAGCCTGCTTATGCGACCCACCAATGACCGCTTCCAGAATTTGTTTTGACCCGCCATAGATGGTGCGGATGACCGGCATTTTATCCAGCACATATTCCGATGCCCGGATAATGATCCGGCCCAGATAATTTTTGGCAGCCCAGCCGACCAGTATAAAAAATGCCACGGCAATCAGAACCCCCAGACCGGGGACAGCCGTTTCACGGTAATATTCGGATGTGATGATGGATGACACCCGCGAATCCACGAACATCAGGAACGCCCAGGTCAGATACAGCGTGATGCTGATCGGTGCCGTGACAAGAAGACCGGCCAGGAAGTAACCACGAATCTTAGCAAAGATGCTGACATGAAATTTTTCACGCCCCTCTGGTGGGTTTGTATCGGTTTCAGACATCGCTTGATTCCCTTTGTTACAAAACGTGATCCTAACCCCGCTTGGGGACTAAGTGGCTGTTATAGGCCAGTGATCAGCGCAGCAGCAGCCTTGCTGAAGTCAGATAGGCTACCACCCCCCTGAAACAAGGTAAAAATAAATGTTGCACAGCGGAGGAAAATGATAATATTTACCTCAAGCGCACGTGCCACTGGCCCCCCTCCTGTTTAGCAGGGTTGGTTTATGCAACGACGTAAACTTTGGTTATTAGGGCCACCAACGACAACGGCCCCGGTTACAAAAGGTTACAGTTGATGTCTAACCGACTTTGTATGAGGGGGCTCCTCTTTGGCCTCATCACGCGGTATTCATGCAGTTATACAGCCACCGGCCTGACGGATAACCCCGTCAGCAGGACCCGTCGTATGCTCATGATGCGTGATTGCCTGCCTCTCGACTACATTTCGTAAGACTCAGAAGAAGTCTGCCCCTGAAAAAAACGGCCCCCGAAGGCCCATACGAAATTCCCTTAGAGAGTGAGAGAACGCCATGAAAAATACATCCCAAACACAACAACGCCGTAAAGCTCCGTTGGCTAACCCATACACCGGTACCCCGGCTGAACTGATCAACGAATTGCGCCCGGCCTACCCGCTTTATTTGCTGCGTCCGCAGCTGGTTGCGAACCGCGTGCGCCAGTTCCTGAACGGTTTTCCGGGTCAAACCATGTATGCGGTGAAGTGCAACCCGGAAAAAGCCATTCTGCAAACGATGGTCAAAACCGGCCTGCGCAATTTTGACTGCGCCTCGATTGACGAAATCCGGCTGGTCCGCAAGGTTTCGCCGAAAGCCACCATCTATTTCATGCACCCGGTCAAAAGCCGCGAATCCATCCGCGAAGCCTATCACCAGCATGGTGTGCGCGCTTTCGTCCTCGATTGCGTGGACGAGCTGTATAAAATCCTGCAGGAAACCGATCTGGCACCGGATCTGGAGCTGTTCGTGCGCCTGGCGATCCCGAAAAGCAAAGCGTCGGTTCTCGACCTGACCGGGAAATTCGGCGCGACCCTGACCGAAGCGGCTGACCTGTTGCAACGCTGCCGTCCGGTCAGCGTCAAGCTGGGGATGAGCTTCCACGTCGGTTCGCAATGTATGCAGCCGGAACGCTATGCCAAGGCGATCAACCTTGTCGCCGGCGTTGTGAAGAACAGCGGCGTAAAATTGGATGTTCTGGATGTTGGTGGCGGGTTCCCGTCCACCTATCCGAACATGGTTCCACCACCGTTTGAATCCTATATGGAAGCGATCCGCAACGCCGTGGCCCGCAACCGCATGAACGGTCTGGAACTGCTGTGCGAACCGGGCCGTGGTCTGGTTGCCGATTCCGGTTCGATCGTTGTACGCGTTGAACAACGTAAAGGGGATCTGCTGTACCTAAACGACGGCACATACGGGTCATTGTTTGATGCCGGTGGACAGATCAGCACGATTTTCGATGTGCGGATGCACCGTCCGGAAGGAGATGTCACAGGCGCCAATGCACCATTCCGTTTCGCTGGCCCAACCTGCGATTCGATTGATATGATGCAAGGCCCGTTCATGCTGCCCGAAACCATCGGTGAAGGCGACTGGATCGAAATCCGCAATACGGGGGCTTACTGCGCCAATATGCAGACCCGCTTTAACGGGTTTGGCCAGACCACCACGATTGTCATGAAAGACGCCACCATCGACGCCAACGTCATAACCTTATAAGGACTGAAAAAATGAATACCGCCGCCAAAGCAAAACCCGTTGAAACCCGTTACCTGAAACCCGGCGAAGGGTTTTTGGAACACGCCCCCGAAGATGCACTGGACCCTGCGAAAGCAAAAGTCCGTGTGATTTCCTTTGGGTTGGAACACACGGTCAGCTATGGCGGCGGTACGGTTAATGGTCCGGCGGCCATTATGGATGCGTCCCACGAACTGGAAAAATGGGACGAAGAATTCTGGTGCGAACCGGTTCATGATTATGGTGTTGTCACGCTGGACGCGCCCGCGCCCATTCAGGGTGATAACGAAGCGGCACTGAACCAGCTGGAAGATCTGGTCGAAGACGCGCTGGCCTATGGGCATTTTCCGATGGTTCTGGGGGGTGAGCATACGCTGACCGCCGGGGCCATCCGCCCCTATGCCCGTCGCGCCGCGGAAAAAGGCGAAACGCTGACCATCCTGCAATTTGATGCGCATGGCGATCTGCGCAGCGAATTCCGGGGCGATGTTCTGTCCCATGCTGCGGCGATGTATCACTGCCTTGCGCCGCATGACAATGTGCGCTTGGTGGCCGTTGGTATTCGCAGCATTTCCAAACCGGAAATTCCCTTCCTTGAAGCCAACAAGGATCGCATCACGACTTTCTGGGGCAAGGATATCGGCAAATTCACGCCGGAAGACATCGTCAGCGCCATTGGCTCAGGTCCGGTCTATATCACCTTTGATATTGATGGATTTGATTCCAGCATGATCCCCGCCACCGGCACGCCGGAACCGGGCGGTCTGTTCTGGAACGAAACGATGGATATCATTCGTCTGGTTGGCCAGAAATGTAATGTCGTCGGCGCAGACGTCGTTGAACTGGCCCCACAAAAAGGGATGCACGCCTGCGACTTTCTGGCGTCGAAACTGGTTTATAAAATCCTCACCTATTCGCTGTTCAAAAAGGCTTAAGGCTTTTTATTGAACGGACAAAACGTGAAAAAAGGGCCGGATCGAATGATCTAGCCCTTTTTTGTATCTGGAATATGGTGTGCGATTAAATCGCGAAAACAGCCGCCAGATTATGCGCCCCGGTCGTGCGGAATTTGGCAGCAGCATCGTCTTTTGCGCCTTGCGGAACAAAGCTTTTCAGTTCTGCATCGCCCATATTACGGCGAAGAACGCCTGTAAAGACCTCAACCAATTGCAAACCCTGTACTGGTTGTCTAATCATCGCGTCACGCAAGGGATTATCACCGACATGGTCATGCGAAATGCTGTCATCATGGGCGCTGTAGTCAACACTGCGGGATAGTTCACTCCACAGCACTGAAACCAACTCGGCTTCGTCCGCCGTTATGCTTTTATGAAAGACTGCTGCCAGATTTTGTCCGCCGCGCAAAGCGCCTGCGTAGAAAGATTCGGCAAGTTCGGCGAGTTCTTTGAAAGGCTGGGACATTGGTTTACTCCTGATCTATGGGATGCAGACGTTTAATATTACGGAAAGACCCTACGCCTCGCCTGATATATATGGCAAACTAATTTTATTACTTTTGCCCAATCCCCCATGAAAATCCCCGAAGGTTAAAAACCTTCAGGGACTTTCGGGTGCTTTGGGAGTTTTAACAGCATTTCAGGTCGTCCGCGCTCCCGGCATGTGGGGGATCCGTAAAGCGCTAAGAAATGGCTGTTGCGCATTCTGTAACACAGCCAAGATATGAATCCAACCAGTAATTATGATTAAATCTGGTTTAACTTGTGAAAAAACAAACTTAGGGGGTGTTTAAGCAAAAAAATATGCCCTGTGAAGGGCATTTTTTTGCGTTGCGAATATAAAGGGGAAGAAAGTTGGTGACCGCGCTGGGATTCGAACCCAGGACCACATGATTAAAAGTCAAGTGCTCTACCAGCTGAGCTACGCGGTCATGCGCAATAGATGCTCTTTGGAGGTGTCTATTAGACTGCTGGAAACTATGGATTTTCCGCCGCCCCGTCAAGACTTAAATCACCATAATTTTCATCTGCCCGAAGTTTTTGTTGATCGGGCTTTTTGGTGTCAGATCTTCTGTTTCAGACGCAGTTTTTCATGCACCGCCGGAGTAACAATATCGCTGACATCCCCGCCCAGCATATGGATCTCCTTGACGAAGGACGATGACACGAACTGCCATTTATCAGCCGCCATCAAAAACACGGTTTCAATATTCGGATCCAGCTTGGCGTTCATCCCGGTCATCTGAAATTCAAATTCAAAATCCGATACCGCGCGCAAGCCCCGGAATATGCAGGATGCATTCACATCGCGCGCAAAATGGATCAGCAAGTTATCAAACGGCATGACTTTAATATCGCAGTATTTCTCATACATACTGTCGATATCGGCTTGCACCATCGCCACGCGCTCATCCACACTGAACAGCGGACCTTTTTTATTATTGGCGGCAACCGCAATGATCAGATGATCAACCATGCGGCTGGCGCGGCGGATTAAATGCAAATGCCCCTTGGTAATCGGATCAAACGTACCGGGATAAACCCCGGTCAGATATCGGCCTGTTTTGTCGCTCATCATGCTTCCTTGGGGTTCTTAGTCAGGAACGCTGGTTTCAGTTCAATAAGCAATATCGCACCCAGGATAAAGGCACAACCCACCCAACCCATCAAATCCAGCCGGTCACCCATCATCAATGCCCCGACAATGGCGGCAAACAGGGCTTCTGAAGACAGGATAATGGCGGCATCCGATGGCGGCGTATATTGCTGGGCCACGGCTTGCAGGGAGTATGCAATGCCACCGGAAATAATCCCGGCATAAGCAATCTGGGCAATATTATCCCATAAGGCGGCTAAGCTGACCCCTTCGACACCGAACCCGTAAATCAGGCCGAATACGGCACAAACCGCATACTGAAGCGCCATCAGGGAAAGCGGGCGCTGTGTCCTTTGCACCATCTGCCCCAGCAGAACAACGTGCAGCGCAAAGAAGAACGCGCAGCCCATAATCAGCCAGTCCCCGAGCGCAAATTCCGCCAGCGACGCCCCGTTTAAAAGCCATACGCCCAGCACCGCCAGCAGGCAGCTTGATAAAATCAATGCCCCCGGCGCACGACCAAAAATCATCCAGACAAAGAAGGGAACAAAAACGACATAGAGCCCGGTTAGGAAACCGGCATTGGTGACGCTGGTATGGATAATCCCGCAATGCTGTAAACCAACAGCAATCAGGAACACCACGCACAGACCAAGGATGGGCTGGATTTCATGCGTACCAAAAGCAGGCCGCTTTTTCCGTTCCAGAAACACGAAAGGCACAATAAATAGCAAGGAGAGAGCAAACCGCGCCCCGATGAACGCCATCGGGCCGATCCCTTCCATTCCGGTTTTTTGCGCGATAAACGCCGTCCCCCAGATAATTGCGGTGAGGAGCAGAAGCAGATCGGCACGCAGGCGAGACATTTTAGAAAGACCTTACACATTGCCCCCTCTCCCCCCCTTCGGAGCGAAGAGAGGAAATGGGGTCATTCATTATTGAACAGTTTCGCTGCCTTCGCCTTCGCTTTCGATGGCGGGGGCGGGAGCAGTGGCGGTGACATCTTCGATGATGGCGACATCTTCATCGCTTTCCTCATCAATCAGCCACGCGACGGAAACGACTTTTTCCCCTTCGGCAACTTTGAAGATAGTGACGCCCTGTGCGTTCCGACCCGTATAGCGGACCGTATTCACAGGAGTGCGGATCAATTGTCCACCATCGGTGACCAGCATGATCTGGTGATCATCGGTGACCGGGAAGGTTGCAACAACCTGACCACCATTCTTGGTCGTCAGGCCCATATTGGTGACCCCCTGCCCGCCACGACCCGACAGACGGTATTCGTAAGCGGATGTCCGCTTGCCAAAACCCTTGACGGAAACGGTCAGCAGGAATTCTTCGCGGGCCTGAAGCTCCTTAAAGCGCTCTTCGGACAGCTCGACATTTGCGCTTTCCTCGAACTCAGTCCCTTCCTCATCTGCGCCACGCAATTTGCTGGCCATTTTCAGATAGGCGGTCCGTTCATCCGGTGTGGCATCAACGGCCTTCAGGACGGACATCGAGATAACTTCGTCGCCCTGCTTTGCCAATTTAACGCCACGCACCCCGGTTGAGGTCCGCCCGGCAAAGACGCGGATATCATCGACCGGGAAACGGATGGCCTTGCCCTGTGCCGTTGCCAGCAGGATATCGTCATTTTCATGCGCGATTTTGACAGAAACAAGCTTTTCGCCTTCTTCTTCCAGTTTCATCGCGATCAAACCGTTGGACCGGATATTGCGGAAATCAGATAGCTTGTTCCGGCGGACGCTGCCCGTGGACGTTGCGAACAGGATGTCCATTTCATCCCAGATTTCTTCGTTTTCCGGCAGACGCAGAATGACGGAGATATTCTCCCCCTCTTCCAGCGGGAACATATTAATCAGCGCCTTGCCGCGTCCCTGCGGCGTACCCAGCAACAACTGCCAGACCTTTAATTTATGCACGATGCCCTTCGATGTGAAGAACAACAGCGGCGTATGCGTCGAAGCGACAAACAGATCGGAGACGAAATCTTCGTCCTTCAACCCGGTCCCCGAACGGCCCTTGCCGCCGCGTTTCTGGGCGCGGTAGGTGTTCAAAGGAACGCGTTTCGCATAACCGCTATGGGTGATGGTCACAACCATCTCCTCACGCTGGATCAGGTCTTCGATATCTTCTTCGAATTCGGAATCAATAATTTCCGTACGGCGCGGCGTACCGAATTTAGCCTTCACTTCGACCAGTTCCTGACGCAGGACGCCCATCAATTTTTCACGGCTGGCGAGGATCGACAAAAATTCGGCAATCGCATCGGTGATTTCGCGCAGCTCGTCACCAATCTTGTCGCGCTCCAGACCGGTCAGGCGGTGCAGGCGCAGATCCAGAATAGCTTTCGCCTGTAATTCGGACATCTGGTAAGTACCGGCATCGTCCACAAAATATTCAGGATCATCAATCAACGCGATCAATGGCGAAATATCATGCGCAGGCCAGCGCTTCGCCATCAGACCCTCACGGGCGATGGACGGGTCCTTGGCATTGCGGATCAAGGCAATGATTTCATCGATATTGGCAACCGCCACGGCCAGACCGGCCAAGATATGCGCGCGGTCGCGTGCCTTGCCCAGTTCAAAGACCGTCCGGCGGGCAATGACTTCTTCACGGAATTTGATAAACGCCGTAATGAAATCGCGCAGAATCAATGTTTGCGGCTTGCCATGATGCAACGCCAGCATATTGCAGGAGAAAGTTGTTTGCAGCGAGGTGTGCTTGAACAGCTGATTCAACACAACATCCGCATTGGCGTTGCGTTTCAGTTCGATGACAATCCGCACACCGTCGCGGTCGGATTCATCGCGCACTTCGGCCATGTCTTCGACGATTTTTTCACGGCCGACTTCGCCAAGGCGTTCCAACAGGCGGCCCTTATTCACCTGATACGGCACTTCGTGAACAATGATCGCTTCGCGTTTTTCACGAATATCTTCAAACGAACATTTCGCGCGCATGGGCACGGAACCATTGCCGGTCATATAAGCAGATTTGATTCCCATACGGCCCAAAATCTGGCCGCCAGTCGGGAAGTCCGGGCCGGGAATAATGGCCATCAATTCTTCGTTTGAAATCTCTGGATTATCGACCACGGCACAGCACGCATCAATCACCTCGCCCAGATTGTGCGGCGGAATATTTGTCGCCATACCAACCGCAATCCCGCTGGCCCCGTTGACCAAAAGGTTCGGGATACGCGCCGGTAATACTTCCGGTTCAACCAGGGATTCATCGTAGTTAGGGCGGAAATCAACCGTGTCCTTGTCGATATCTTCCAGCAATGCTTCGGCGGCCTTGGCCAGACGGGCTTCGGTATAACGCATCGCCGCAGCCGGGTCGCCATCCATCGAACCAAAGTTCCCCTGCCCGTCAATCAACGGCAAGCGCAGGGAGAACGTCTGGGCCATACGGACCATGGCTTCATAAATCGCGGAGTCACCATGCGGGTGATATTTACCCATGACGTCACCGACGATACGGGCGGATTTTTTATAGCTTTTGTCGGACGTAAAACCGCCTTCTTTCATCGCAAAGAAGATCCGGCGATGCACAGGCTTCAGCCCGTCACGCACATCAGGCAATGCCCGCGACACGATCACGCTCATCGCGTAATCGAGGTAGGATTTTTTCATTTCATCTTCGAGTGAGATGGTTGAAAGTTCCGGCGGCATCGGGGCGGTTTCGGTCATTATTACACCTGTTTGAAAAGACCTGTTTTTGTAGCATTTTCAAGGCCTTTAAACAAACAGAAAAGCCCCCCGAACCAAGGTTCATGGGGGCTGTTTCGGGATCAGGAAAGCCTGACTTAAGGCGTTGATTTAGCGGGCTTTTCGGCCTCAGGCTCCGCTGTTTTTTCAACAACCGGGGCTGCGGGAGGGGTTTCCAGCGCCGGCGCATTGCCCGTACGGTCCGCAATCATTGCAGAATCAAGGCTTTTGATAATATGGGGCTGTATTTTTTCCTGATAGACAGGCAGCTTTTTCTCAATCGATCTGGCTTCGGCGGACCCGAAATAATCGACCATTTTCTGCAATTCCTGCGCCGTGAACAATTCCACCATCGTATCAATGGACAGTTTTTCCAGCGCTTCGTAATCAAAGGCCTTTTCGACCATCTTGGTAAAGCGGTCACGGTCCAGCGGTGGCAGGTTGCGGCCCACCTGATCAATCGCTTCTTGCACCTGCATCCGGGCGGAGCGGATTTTGTGCATTTCCTTGGCCAGTTCAACACGCTTTGCCAGATCGGCATCGGGGGACGCGGCATCCTGCGCCATCCCTGCACCGATCGCAGAAAAAGACAGGGCAGTAACAGCAAGGCAAAGCATCAGATAACGGCGCATAGGTTTCTCCTGTGTGGAATCGATTAGCGAAGGACAGCTTACGCCAGCTTCATGACTTTTTCGAGGCTGGTTTTAATCCCGGCGGTATCATCAACCCCGGCAATATGTCCATTAAAGCGTACCCATTCACGCATTACCCCGGCATCAATCAACGGCGCGTAATCGCGTCCTGCATGAACGATATCCTTGGCGACCAGCAAATGACCAAAACGGCCTGACAGGCTTTCCGGGTCCAAAAGCAGCGTGGCGGATTGATCCGCACTGGAAGGCGGCACATAATTGAACAACGGATGCGCGCTGCCCGGACGGGTGATAAAACGCACCGGGCCATCCTGCACAATCGCGGTCCGCGCGATATTCATCATCCGCAAAGCGGCCTGTGCCTGTGCGCCTTCAAAAATCTGTTCCGCGTGAAAATCCTGCGCGCTCAGCCCCGTGGCCGCCGCCGCAAAACGGCGTGTCGCGTTCAGCGGATCAGCCAGCTTGCGATTTGGACGGATCTGGGACAGCCCCGCCGAAGCCAACCCGTCATAAAGGCGCATCCAATGCGGCAGCATCGGCCCCAGTGGAATGGCATAACGCGCATCATCGGCTTCCTTCAAAAGACCTGAATGATTGCGGATCAGATCCAGAAAGCAATGCGTAAAGCCCAGCTTGTAACTGGTGTTCTTGGCACCCTGAATAATCGCATCACGATAAACGGGCAGCACGGCGGCATGATGCGTTGGCATTTGCAGCGAAACTGAATCCCACCACACATCATCGCGGCCCAGCTTATCAGCCTTGCCATCCGTGACGTGTTCAAAATGGACCAGAAAATCCGCAGCCATCCCGCGCAGTTCATCGGCGGATACCGCATACATCGGGCGGTCTGCCGGGGCCGGGCCATGACGCAGCGTGATAAACATCACAGCCCCCGGCTTGGCCAGTTCACACAGGGTTTGAAACATTCTGCCGCGTGATGGCGCATCCAGATGCATCCACGCTGCGCTCATCACGATCAAATCATATTTTTCGCCGGTGGCCTTGACCCGGTCGAGGATGCCATGAAGATCCGGCATCAGGTCAACAGCATAGGTTACATTATCATGCGCATTCTGGGCCTGCGCCGCGTGGATCATACCGGGGGCACCGTCCACGGCATCAACCGTGAACCCCTGCCCCGCCAGCCATTTCGCATCACGCCCATTCCCACACGCAATATCCAGCGCGCGTTGACGGGGTGGCAAACGTGAAATCAGCCCGGCAAGAACATCGCCGGACTGCACAGATTGATATTGCGCGGAAAGTTTCGCGGATTGGGCATCATAGGTTGAAAGGATTTGATCGCGGATTTCTTTCATGACGCCACCCCTTTAACACTGAATCCTAGAACGGAATTTCGTCCTCGAAATCATCGATTTTAGCGGCTGTCGCCGCGCCGCCACCCGAAGAACGGGCCGGAGCAGAGGAATAACCGGACTGGTCCATATCGCTGGCACCATAACCGCCGCCTGCGCCCGAACCGCTGCCGCTACGAGAATCCAGCATGGTCAGTTCGCCACGGAAAGCCTTCAGAACGACTTCGGTGGTGTATTGCTTAACGCCGTCTTTTTCCCATTGGCGGGTTTCAAGCTGGCCTTCGATATAGACTTTTGCGCCCTTTTTCAGGTAACGCTCGGCAACGCCAACAATGTTCTGGTTAAAGACGACAACTTTGTGCCACTGGGTTTTTTCCTGACGCTCACCCGAGCTTTTGTCTTTCCAGCTTTCCGAGGTTGCCAGCGTGAAATTGGCAACGCGGTCACCGGATTGCATATTGCGAATTTCAGGATCTGCGCCCAGATTTCCAACCAAAATAACCTTATTAACGCTTCCAGCCATAGCGAACGCTCCATCTTCCCTGCAATGTTTCAGAATTCGGGGTCACTATTGCCGATTACCCCCTGCTTTGGAAGTTTTTTATTAAGATCACCCACAATTTTTCATAACCATAATTCTGGCGCTAAATTCATGATTTTTTTCGATTATGCTTGTCACAAAGCCCTGTCTTGCGCACACTTCTAGAACGAAAAAAATAAAAATTAAAAAACGAAAAAAACGATCAGGGAGATCACTATGAGTAAAAGTCCACGCCGGGATTTCCACCGGGCTGCGTTCACCAATCTTAACGTTTTCATAAAAATGGTAGATGGTTTCGCCACACAGGAAGATCTTGTTAAAGCGCACGCAAACGCCCCCGATGTTCTGACAAATGGTCGTTCTATCAAGCAGATCATTCTGGATGACCTGATGGAATCTTTTGCCTGCGTTATGCAGAACACCGAAGATTCCAAAGTCCCCCTTTCTTTTTACAAACAGATGCTGAACGAACGCGAAGGCACGGCGCTTGATAATGCCGAAATAGCAAAACGTCTGGCCGCTGCCCTTGCCGCGAAACGTAAGGATGCAAGGGATGAGTCTGATCTGAATGCCCCCGAATTCCTGATGCTGTTCAACGATTCCGTTCCGCGTGACGTATCACAAAACATAACGACCAACTGGATCAACGTGGTTCGTATGTTCGGACAACTGATGTTTACTGATGATTCGATCAACGCAAACAAGAAAACAGCAGACCTCGTCCTGCACGTTCAAAAGGTCAACAATGAGCTGATCGCCAAGGCCAAAGCACGCGATGCTTCGCTGGCCAAAATTTTAAAAGGTGATAATTCCAACGATAACGACAAAAAAGATGCCCGTGAGAAATCCGAAGGGGATGGCGTTGTTGTTCACTATGCCGAAGACATTCACGATGTTGATGCCGCCATGGCCAAACTGGTGGGCCTCAGCGAACCAAAGAATCAGGTCAAGGAAATCCGCGCCCGCGTAAAATATAAAAAGGCGATGATGGAAGCCGGCCTGTTGAGCGGTGACAAGGCCAGCATGGACCATTATATTTTCCGTGGCCCGCCGGGAACCGGGAAAACCACCTTTGGTCGTTTTGTCGGCAAGATTTATAAGGACGCCGATCTGCTGGAATCCGGCCATGTTGTTGAATGCAGCCGGGTTAGTCTGGTTGCCGGGTTTGTCGGTCAAACCGCCATCAAAACACAAGAAGCCGTTGATCAAGCCTTGGGTGGCGTTCTGTTTGTCGATGAAGCCTATTCCCTGTTCGGCACCGGGAATGATTTTGGCAAGGAAGCCCTGGAAGTTATCCTGCGCGCAATGGAAGTGCATAAGGGTGACCTGATCGTTGTTTTTGCCGGTTATCCGGACAAAATGGACGAACTGATTAAATCCAACCCGGGCCTCACCCGTCGCTTCAAACACACGGTCAATTTCAAAGACTTCCAGATGGATGAGCTGATGGAAATTTTTGACCGCAACCTTGCTTCGCGGAAAATGTCCATTACACCAGAAGCCCGCAGCCAGATCGCCACAACGATCCAGCAAATCAAAACGATGAAGGGCAACGATTTCGGCAATGCCGGGACGGTCGAAAACGTCCTCGAATTGCTGATCGACAAGCTGGCGTTTGCTGTCGAAGCAGATGGCACGGTTGATAAGGTCATGAAGCTGGTTAAGGCGAAGCTGGAAATTCCGGAAAAGCTGAAAACCCGCCTGACCGAAATTACGTTGGCCGAAGCACAAAAGATCAAACCGCAAAACGAAATCAGCCAGAAACCAAAAGTTGTTGGTTTTGCGCCAAGTTAAGGGTTTTTAGCCCCGATGGATTAAAGCCCCCGCAAGGGGGCTTTTTCTTGCCTGCCTCGCGTTAAAAAAACCCATGTTTAAGGGCTGGTCAAACCCCTGCCGAATCCCATATAAGTAAATCGTGAAATAGAACCTTTCAGGAACATTTATATGTTAAAGACAATTTCGGTCCGGGGCGCGCGCGAGCATAATCTCAAAAATATCAATGTCGATATCCCCCGCGATACGCTGACGGTGATTACCGGATTATCCGGATCGGGGAAATCCTCGCTGGCTTTCGACACCATTTATGCCGAAGGCCAACGCCGCTATGTCGAAAGCCTGTCTTCTTATGCGCGCCAGTTCCTTGAACTGATGCAAAAGCCGGACATCGACAGCATCGAAGGCCTGTCCCCCGCTATTTCAATTGAACAAAAAACAACCAGCCGCAATCCACGCTCCACCGTTGGTACGGTGACGGAGATTTACGATTATATGCGCCTGTTATGGGCGCGCATTGGTGTGCCCTACTCCCCCGCCACCGGCTTGCCGATTGAAAGCCAGACTGTCACGCAAATGGTTGACCGCGTATTAGAGATGGGCGAAGGCGCAAAGCTTTATATCATGGCCCCCATCGTGCGTGGCCGTAAGGGCGAATACCGCAAGGAGTTTGCAGAGCTTCGGTCCAAGGGGTTTCAGCGCGTCAAGGTTGATGGCAAGCTCTATGAAATCGAAGATGTTCCCGCCCTTGATAAAAAGCTGAAACACGATATTGAAGTGGTCGTGGACCGTCTGGTCCTGCGCGATGATCTGGGGAACCGTCTGGCGGATTCCGTTGAAACAGCGGTGCGCTTGGCTGATGGGTTGTTGATCATCGAAAATGCCGATAGCGGTGAGCGCACCATTTTCTCTGAAGAATTTGCCTGCCCGGTTTCCGGTTTTACAATTGCGGAAATTGAACCGCGCCTGTTTTCGTTTAACAACCCGCATGGCGCTTGCCCGACCTGTGATGGTTTGGGCGCACAGATGTATATTGATGCCGATCTGGTTGTGCCGGACCAGACGCTATCCCTGTCTGAAGGCGCGATTGAGCCGTGGTCAAAAAGCTTTTCACATTATTATCAGCAGGCCATTGAATCCGTCGCCAAACATTACGGCGCCAGCATGAAAAAGCCGTTTCATGATTTGTCAGATGCGGCGCGCACCGCCCTGCTCTATGGGTCCGGCGACGATGAAATTGCCATTCGGTATGAAGACAAGGCCCATGTCTATAAAGTTAAAAAACCGTTTGAAGGCGTTATCCCCAGCATGGAACGCCGCTTGCTGGAAACGGAAAGCGAAAGCCAGCGTGATGAATTATCCCGCTATCAAAATACCGCGCCTTGTGAAGTTTGCGCGGGTTACCGTTTGAAACCCGAAGCCTTGGCCGTGAAAATTGATGGCCATCACATCGGCATGATTTCTGAAATGGATATCGGTGCGGCACAAATGTGGTTTGCCAGCCTGAATAAAAAACTAGGCAAACAGAAACTGGAAATTGCCGAACGGATATTGAAGGAAATCAATGAACGGTTGAACTTCCTGATGAATGTTGGGCTGGAATACCTCACCTTGTCCCGGATGTCCGGAACATTGTCCGGTGGAGAGAGCCAGCGGATTCGTCTGGCCTCACAAATCGGGTCGGGGTTGACCGGGGTTCTCTATGTTCTTGATGAACCCTCCATCGGGCTGCACCAGCGCGACAATAACCGCCTGCTGGAAACGCTGAAACATCTGCGTGATCTGGGCAATACGGTATTGGTCGTTGAACATGATGAGGACGCCATCCGCGAAGCCGATTACCTGATTGATATGGGCCTGGGTGCGGGAACGCATGGCGGGAGTGTCATTGCCGCCGGAACCCCGGCACAGGTGATGAAAAGCAAGGACAGCATCACCGCCGCTTATTTGACTGGACGGCGCAGCATCCCCGTCCCCACCGAACGCCGTCCCGGAAAGAAGGGCCAGTTTATCGAGGTCAAGGGATGCACCGGCAACAATTTGAAAAACATCGATGTCAAAATCCCACTGGGCACCTTTACCTGCGTCACCGGCGTTTCCGGCAGCGGTAAATCCTCCTTCACCGTGGACACACTGTTCCGCGCCGCCAGCAAGGAATTGATGGATTCACGCGAACACCCGTTGCCCTATAAATCCATCAAGGGTCTGGAAGCGATCGACAAGATCATTGATATAGATCAATCGCCGATTGGCCGGACACCGCGCTCGAACCCCGCAACCTACACAGGCGCGTTTACGCCAATTCGTGAATGGTTTTCGGGCCTGCCCGAAGCCAAGGCGCGTGGTTACAGCCCCGGGCGCTTCTCTTTCAACGTGAAGGGCGGCCGATGCGAAGCGTGCCAGGGGGATGGGCTGATTAAAATCGAAATGCACTTCCTGCCTGATGTGTACGTTACTTGCGAAACCTGTCAGGGCAAACGCTATAACCGCGAAACACTGGAAGTAAAATTCAAGGGCCAGTCCATTTCCGATGTTCTGGATATGACGATTGAGGAATGCGCTGATTTCTTCCGCGCCGTCCCGTCGATCCGCGACAAGATGGAAACGCTGAAAGATGTGGGACTTGGCTATATCCATGTTGGTCAGGCCGCAACGACCCTGTCCGGTGGAGAGGCGCAACGCGTTAAATTATCCAAGGAACTGTCACGCCGTTCCACGGGCAAGACCCTCTACATTCTTGATGAACCAACAACGGGTCTGCATTTTGAAGATGTCCGTAAATTGCTGGAGGTCCTGCACAAGCTGGTTGATCAGGGCAACAGCGTTGTCGTCATCGAACATAATCTGGAAGTCATCAAAACCGCTGACTGGATCATTGATATCGGGCCTGAAGGTGGCTCCGGCGGCGGGATGGTGAATGCAGCCGCAACGCCAGAAGACCTCATCAAGGTCAAATCGAGCTATACGGGCCAATATTTGAAGATTCATCTGGACTCGCAGAAACCTGTCAAAGCCAAGGGAAAGGCGATTTCAGCATAGTTAAGTCATTGAAATTCAATAATTATCTGAATTATGGCAGTGCGGCGCGAAATTCATTATAGTCAGACTATAAAAACAGGCGGAAAGCTTGATTATTCCCATTGGATTATGTTAAATTACGACATGAATTCAAGGGCGTTCTAACGCAATAATGTTAAAGGGTGTGCATCATGACGAATAAGACAGGTTTCCAAGCCGGATCTGACGAACCAAAAACCCCGGAAGATCAACTGTCCTTGAGACTGGCCCTGCATGAAGCCGAAAAACGCGCTGCTGATGAAAAGCGCCGTGCCGATGATCTGGAAGCCCGCATGAAAAATGCACCTAAGGATAGCGCGCCGAAGGCCGCAAAACCTCAAGGACCGCAAACCAGACTTAATCTTAACAATGATTTTAAACTTATGGCTGCTGTCCGCTGGGCTATTCTCGGTGGTGCTGTCGGCCTTGGTGCTTACACGGCTAAAGAATTCATGGCGCCAGCCAAAAATCTTTTCATGGCTGGCCCTAAATTTCTCAGCAACAGCTTGGGTGGCGGATTAAAGGGCACCGTTTCGGCTATCGCCCTCGCCTCTGCACAGCTTCTGGGTGTCGGGGTCGGAGGCATGGAAGCGTATGACTACGCTAAAGAGAAAACATCCTTTGAAAGCACCAACACCACGATGGCCGCGCGCGGTGGTGTTGCAGGCTTTATCGCCAACCAATTTATCCGCTCTGCTGCTGATTCACAGGATCAAACAAGCACACAGCCGTTTTTTGAAACGCTGAAAAACAATACATTTAATAGCGCAGCAGATTTAACAGGAAAGGCCCGCGATGGCCTCGCCAAGCTTGATGAACCTGCTGTCGAAGCCGCGCCAGCGAAAAGACCTGATGGCAGCCAAGCTTCGCCAACATCACTGCGTCATAAATTTGTGCAAATTTGTACACCAACGATTACGGACAGCAACGGCAGACAATTGCCCGATGCACGCCGTGCCATTGAAGACAAAACCATGGAACGCCATTTTGCGGCGGTCAGCAATGTTATCAATGAAATGAAAAGCGATACAAACAGCCAGCTTCACCAAATCCTTATGGAGCCGAACAAACACGCTCAACTGCTTGTGACGGCCTATAACGTTAAACCGATGAAAGTGACTGTGAACGCGATTGAAAACCGTGGCGGGTTAAGATGCCCAGACGATCATTTAGCGGCAACTTATGAAGCTGATAAATGGATGTCAGGCCTTGGCCTTCGCCCCAAAGGTTTGGATCTAGTTAAGCCTTAAAAAAACCGGAATTAAATAATAGGATTTAAAAATCGCAGGCCCAGATTATGGCTTGCGATTTTTCTTAAAGAATTCGTCCAGCATCACATGAAGATCATTGGCGCTGGTTTGCATGGTGGCGATGATCTGTTCTTGCTTCGATGTCAGTGGCGCCGTTTTCGCGAGAATAGCCGTCAGCCCAATCAACGCACCCAGCGGCGTGCGGATATCATGGTGGATCTTCGAAAGCTCTGACTGGATAAAAATGATTTCATCCTGCTTGGCATCTGACATTGGGCTGCCTCTCTTTTATACGGCTTTATTATTTAAGGCACCTTTGCATAAAGACCAGCCGCAATCAACGCATTTACCTTATGAAAAAAATAATGTTAATCTTTTGACACAACAACACATTTAACGATTAATGGCAGAATGATAATCATACCAGCCCGCGATTCAAACTCCGCCCCTGCGGCATCCGTTCTTTCCCGGGAAATGACGTTGGTTTTTGATGCTATGCACGATTCTGTTGTCGTGACAGATCTGCACAATGTGATTTTATATTTGAACCCTGCTGCCCACGGCATGACCGGGTGGGAACAGGGGCAAACAGCCGAGGTCAACGGAACCATACGCATTATGCAAGATGGCCGCCAACACCCCTTGGCCGCATCAGTCTCTGACCTGCCTGGACTCGATGGTCAAAAGCTGGGTCACATTATGACGCTGCACGATGTGACCGAACAAAAGCTCAATGACGAAATTCATCACCGCACGATTGAAGAGCTGAAAAAAACAATCGAAGATTTAACGCGGTCCAATACTGCGTTGAAAAAATTCTCGCATATTGCGGCCCATGATCTGAAATCGCCAGTCAGCGCCATTGTACAACTGACCGATCTGCTCAATCTGAAATACGGCACAACACTGGATGATAAGGGCAATGAATTGATCCGTTGTGTTGCCGATAGCGCAAATCGTATGCGCATTCTGGTTGACGACCTTTTAAATTATGCCTCTATCACGACAACGGCGCCACAGACCGCAATCGATTGCACGATCGCGTTGGAGCAAGCGTTGGAAAGCTTGAAGGGCTTAATTCACGATCATAAGGCTCTGATCTCCTACAGCAACTTACCCGGCACATCCCTGCCCTCTGCCCATCTGGTTCAGGTCTTTCAGAATCTAATCCGCAATGCGGTTCAATATTCGGGCGTCCCGGAACCGGCCATTCATATTTCGGCAACCGCCCACGAAAATTATTGGCTTTTTTCCATCCGCGATAATGGAAAAGGCATTGCTCAAAAATATCACGAAACCATTTTTGAACCGTTCCAACGCCTGCACGGTCACGAACACGCCGGAAGCGGCATCGGGTTGGCCGTTTGCCGAAAAATTATCGAAGGGGCTGGCGGAAAAATCTGGGTTGAATCCGAAATCGGAAATCACACAACTTTCCTGTTCACGTTGGCACGCTCATTATAAAAATAAACTGACGAAATCGTTATTGGGCCGTGTCGCCCTTAGCATTCTTTGCAGCATAAATATCAACGGCTGTGATACCTGCAATCACGACAGCCGCGATTATTGCGTTACGTCGGGCGTTGCCTCCTTGTAGCATGGGCTTTGCCAATGTCGCTAAATCCATCCCGTCCCCTGCTACACGCGCCCACAGCCCCGATGTGGGATCTTTCGCGGTCAGAATTCTGGCACCCGACAAAATTTCCCGAAGTCCATAACCCCTTACGAGAGGTTCTTCGTGAGGCATATCTAATTTCTGCGTCACAACACGGGGCGCCACTAATTCAGCTAGCCCTAATCCCAGACTGAAGACGCCCAAGAATTTTGTAAGATTATTTTTCAAGATCATTATCCTCCCAAACTTGTAATGTAAAAAAACCAACACAAACGGAAGTGAGAGAGTTCCTCTTTATCAATGATTTAGTCGAAATTTTATGACCGTGCTTGGTGGACACAAGCTGTCTTTTTGCAACGCACCAGCGAAAATAATATAAAAAATATTTCCGATATGTAAATTAAGATTGCTGAAGGATATAACGCTGAAATAGTGTAGCAACTTCTTGCCATCTACAAAACTGAGCCGCCCCCTATAAATGAGTCCATATCAGGAGTGAATCCGGATAAAATATGGATAATTTACAGGAGACATATAAATGGCAAGGAAGCGTTATACGGCTGAGCAGATTATAGGCCATCTGCGTCAGGCAGAGGTGATGGTTGGTCGGGGTTGCGGCATGGAAGAAGTGCT
>CAACXI010000051.1_pt1 | contig 20738 bp, 20 predicted proteins | sample 2275891 | NCBI WGS metagenome assembly CAACXI01 (sample SAMEA5312484, study PRJEB27640) | indoor metagenome | biome: indoor environment; feature: controlled; material: polymer antistatic dissipative epoxy resin | place: Italy | collected 2014-05-27 | reverse complement strand
GCGATGATGCAGGACCGCGGGGTCGTACCCGCCACGATCCATGCCAGCATTGGCCCCTGTATCGCGCAAGCGTCATATGAGGTGGGGATGGATTTTATGGGCCATTTCCTGAACGATAATCCGGAAAGTGAGCATTTCTTCAAATCGGCGCGGCGGGAGGATCATCTGATGTTTGATCTGCCGGGCTATATTGCCAGCCGTCTGGCACAGGCCGGGGTGCGTCACGTTTCAATAACCGGGATCGACACCTATCATTCTGAAAAAGAATATTTCAGTTATCGCCGCACCACGCATAAAGGCGAAAGTGATTATGGACGCCAGATTTCAGCCCTTGTCATCCCGGCCTAGGGATTTTATAGTCGGCTTACTTCACATCCATGACGACTTTGCGGGAAGCCATGACCTTGTCCAATGCGCCGATGAAACTGATTTCAGGAAATTCCAACCGTCAGCTGGCAGAGGCGATTGCCGCTTATCTGAATATGCCGTTGGCACAGGCAACCATCCGCCGCTTTTCCGATATGGAAGTGTTTGTTGAAATTCAGGAAAACGTCCGTGGTCAGGACGTTTTTGTTTTACAGTCCACATCCTATCCCGCCAACGACAATATGATGGAATTGTTGATTACCATCGATGCGTTGCGCCGTGGGTCTGCGCGCCGGATTACGGCGGTCATTCCGTATTTCGGCTATGCACGGCAAGACCGTAAGACGGGGGGGCGTACGCCAATCTCCGCCAAGCTGGTTGCAAACCTGATTACCTCTGCCGGGGCGGACCGTGTTCTGGCGCTGGAACTGCACGCCGGGCAGATTCAAGGGTTCTTTGATATCCCGGTCGATAACTTGAATATTTCCCCGATTTTTATCCCGGACATCGAATCCAAATTTAAAGGGCAGGATCTTGTGATCGTGTCCCCTGATGTGGGCGGCGTGGTTCGCGCGCGTGCCCTGGCAAAACCATTGAACGCGGATCTGGCCATCATTGATAAACGCCGCGAAAAGGCGGGCGTATCCGAAGTCATGAACATCATCGGTCAGGTCGAAGGCAAAACCTGCATCATGGTTGATGATATTGTCGATTCTGGCGGAACGCTCTGCAATGCCGCCGAAGCGCTTAAAAACGCCGGGGCGAAATCCGTTCATGCCTATATCGTTCATGGCGTTTTATCAGGGGAAGCCGTCAACCGCATTGGCGCATCACCGTTGGAAACAATGATCATCACCGACAGCATCCAGGCCACGGATGAGGTCAATAACGCCCGGAATATCAAGCAATTATCGGTTGCGCCGTTAATGGGCGAGGCGATCCGCCGGATAGCGGAAGAGCGTTCGATTTCTGAACTATTCTAGTCCTTTACGCCGTAAACTTGACGGCATTGACATAATTGTGCAATGGGTGATGCAGTCGGTGGCATAGAAGATGTTGCTTTGTATTTAACCGATATTGTACAAGGAGATATATCAATGTCAGCGAATGATGATTTAACCAAACAACCCGTTAATAGCACTGTACACCAAACATTTTCAGCGATTTCCGCCAATCAGGATTTCGATCTGGATGATGTTATTCAGCAATTAAAAAAGCTTCATGGTGACAATTCCCATCTCTTCAAAAAATACTTTAACGCCCTGACGGATGGGATGGAAAAGGGTGAGCCTGTTGAGCATAATGAGTATTCTGTAAGACGGTTAGAAAGTCTTGTTAAATGCCATAATGCCATTATCGTGGCCGAATCTATGAAGAAAACCGGCGCGACCACCATCACCCTGAATCCTAAAAAAGAGCTGATGGATCAGGTGATCGCCAGGGCTCCCGGCCTTGACTTTAATATGGATAATTTACGTTCAATGGGTGTGGCTCCCTATCAATTGCGTCTAGCCAGCTAATCTTTGAAAAAATGACCTAATTTCGTAGAAAAGCTCGCCCCATGGCGGGCTTTTTTTGCGTTTAGAGGGCATCGGGCGAGCGGAGCGGCGTAATTCCCTTGTGTTTCCGTTCAAGAACCTTGCAATCCTGCCCATTTTCTGGTTTTTAGAGCCCATCGGCAGCACCCCTGGAGGCTGCCTTAACCAACTAACTGAAAGAGAATAGCCATGGCTAAAAATTACGCGCTTTTGGCGGAGAAAAGAGATCGTGCCGGTAAGGGGGTCGCTCGTGCTCTTCGTCGTGAGAAAAGAATTCCTGCTGTCATTTATGGTGACAACAAGGAACCTGTCCTGATTTCCCTGTTGGAAAAGGACATTACAAAAGAATATATGCGTGGGACAATGTTGACCCATCTGTGTGACCTGAATGTTGATGGCGGCAAACAACTTTGCCTGGCCCGTGATGTTCAGCTGCATCCGGTAACAGACCGGATCGAACACGCTGACTTCCTGCGCGTTACACCGAAAACGAAAATCGTTGTCGATGTACCTGTTCACTTCCTGAACCAGGAAACCTGCCCAGGCCTGAAAGCCGGTGGCGTTCTGAACATCGTTGCGCACGAACTGCCAGTTCTGTGCTCTGCAACTGATATTCCTGAATCCATTGACGTTGATCTGGCCAAAGCAGAAATCGGTGATTCCCTGCATCTTGCTGGTTCCAAACTGCGTTCAAGCGCGGTTCCGGTCGATAACGATCCGGAATTCGTTCTGGCGACCATTCTGGCACCAAGAACAGCGAATGCTGATGATGCTGCTGATGCTGCTGTTGCGGCTGCCGCTGCTGCGGAAAGCGCTGCTGCTTCACCAGACGGCGTTAAAAAAGCTGATCCTGCGAAGAAGTAATTATTTAAAGGGGGCGGGGCATGATTGGATTCGTGTCCCGTCTTTTTTCTTATCTTACGCCTCAATTACACTCTACGGATGATGGGACCCCGCCCATGTGGCTTCTGGTCGGTCTGGGTAATCCCGGCGCAAAATATTCCGGTCATCGGCATAATGTAGGCTTTATGGCGATTGACGCCATTGCCGCGCGTTATGGTATCGGGCCGTTCAAAGCAAAGTTTCAGGGTCAACTGGCCGAAGGCCGGATCGGTGATCAAAAGGTCGCGTTATTAAAGCCGGAAACCTTCATGAATGAATCCGGTCGCTCGGTCGGCGCAGCGGCAAAGTTTTATAAAATTGATCCTGACCATATTATCGCCTTTCACGATGAACTTGATCTGGCGGCCGGAAAAATCCGCACCAAGACAGGCGGCGGGAATGCCGGGCATAACGGGTTGCGGTCGATGGATGCCCATCTGGGGACACCAAATTATGTCCGCGTGCGTCTTGGCATTGGTCATCCGGGTGACAAGGACCGCGTTCACGGTTATGTGCTGGGTGATTTTGCAAAGGCCGAACAAATCTGGCTGAAGCCTTATCTGGAAGCGATTGGCGATTATGCCGACCTGCTGGTCCAGGACAAACAAAGCGATTTTATGAGCAAGGTTGCGCTCTCAATATCTGATCTTATCAAGGAGTAGAATATCATGGGTTTTAATTGCGGCATTATCGGCCTTCCCAATGTGGGCAAATCAACCTTGTTCAACGCGCTGACTGCAACGGCGGCGGCGCAGGCTGCGAATTTCCCGTTCTGCACGATTGAACCCAATGTGGGCCGCGTTGCGTTGCCTGATCCGCGTCTGGACGCAATCGCAAAACTTGGCGGGTCGCAAAAAATTGTTCCGACCCAATTGGAATTTGTTGATATTGCCGGTCTGGTCAAGGGCGCCAGCAAGGGCGAGGGGCTGGGCAATCAGTTCCTGGCTAACATTCGTGAAACCGATGCCGTCATTCATGTCCTGCGTTGCTTTGACGATGCAAATATCATTCACGTTGAAGGCTCAGTTGATCCGGTTCGCGATGCCGAAGTGGTCGAAACTGAATTGATGCTGGCCGATATGGATTCCGTTGAGCGCCAGATCAACTCCGTTTCAAAGAAGGCAAAATCCGGTGAGAAAGAAGCCAAGGCGCTTTTGGTCCTGCTGGAAAAGGTGAAGGTGGCATTGGATGCCGGGCAACCTGCGCGCACCGTCAAGGTCGATGATGACGAACAAAAAATGTTCCGTATGCTGGCGCTGATGTCCTCCAAACCTGTTCTGTATGTTTTGAACGTCGCCGAAGAAGACGCCGCAACAGGCAATGACTGGACTAAAAAAGCAGCAGAGATGGCAAAGGCCCAAGGGGCCGAGAGCGTTATCATTACCGCGTCGATCGAAGCGGAAATCGCACAGCTTGGTTCAGACGAAGAAAAAACAGAATTCCTGTCCACGCTGGGTCTGGAAGAACCGGGGCTGAATAAGATTATCCGCGCCGGTTACAACCTCCTCGGTCTGCAAACCTATTTCACCGTCGGTCCGAAAGAAGCCCGCGCATGGACGGTTCGTAAGGCCGCCAAAGCCCCGGAAGCAGCAGGGGCCATCCACACCGATTTTGAACGCGGCTTTATTCGCGCGGAAGTTATCGCTTTTTCTGATTTCGTTAATCTGGGCGGGGAACAAAAAGCCAAGGATGCCGGCAAAATGCGGCAGGAGGGCAAGGAATATGTTGTCCAGGACGGCGATATTATGTTATTCCGCTTTAACGTATAAAGAATGTCATATTCTTAAGAATTGCCATTCTATAATAACCGCCTGACTGGGAGATAAAAATGGCAATTCATCTGGATGACGACCTTCGCGCAATTCCAAAAGCGGAACTTCATGTTCACATCGAAGGGACGGTTACGCCGGAGAAATGCCGCGAACTGGCGGCCAAAAATAACATTACGTTGGCCGATGATCTGTTCACGGATGACGGATCGGCATTCCGTTACAACGATTTCTTTCACCTCGTCACCTCCGTCTATGACAACATGGCGCAGTCCATCCGGACCAAGGAAGATTATGCCGATCTGACGTGTGATTACCTGACCCGCTGCGCGGCTGAAGGGACTATTTATGTCGAGATGATTGCATGGTGTTCGGCGGGCAAGGCAATTGGCCTCAGCTATAAAGACATGATTGACGGCATGGCTGACGGAATTGACAAGGCGCAAAAAGAAACCGGGATCATTGGCCGGATCAACACAACAATGGTTCGCCACCAGCCGCTGGATGATGTGTGGGAAGAGGCACGGACGATTGCCGCTTATAACCACCCCTACATTGTTGGACTGGATATTGCCGGGGGTGAAGCGCTGGGCGATCTGCCGAAATACCAGCCATTATTTGATCACATCTATAAGGAATTCGGACGTCCGCTCGGTATGCGTGTTCACGCGGGTGAGGCACAGGGCGCGGCGAATGTCGATGATGCGCTTGATTTCTATCCTTCGCCGACCCGCATTGGTCATGGCGTGCGCAGTATTGAAGATAAGGATGTCGTTCATACGCTGGTCGATAATAATGTCGTTCTGGAAGTTTGCCCAACCAGCAATGTTTTGGCAAAAATTTATCCATCCTATGCGGACCACCCGTTGCGTCAGCTGATGGATGCAGGGGTTAAAATTTGTCTGAATTCCGATGATCCAGGTTTGTTCGGGAATTCAATCGGCATGGAATATCAGGTCGCACGCGATCATTTCGGCTTTACGAATGACGAGTTGCTGGAAGCGACCAAGACTGCGATTGCTGCATCCTTTGTCGAATTTCCTGTGAAGCGAGCCTTGTTGCAAAAAATATCAGGCAACACGCCGGGTTTTAATCCGCGGACCAGCAAACCGGCCGGTCCGCAGCCTTAAAAATAAAAACTTACGCCACGGCGCTTTCCGGGGCCTTGCCACGCACAAGGTTGGCATAGGCGTTTTGCAGCCGTGTCGTCACCGGGCCAATCGGCAAGTTCACAATATCATCAATTTTTGATACGGCGGCAATTTCGGCGGCTGTGCCGGTCAGGAAAATCTCGTCCACGCTTTTCAGTTCGTCCGGCATGATATGGGTTTCTTCGACGCTATACCCCAAATCACGCGCCAGTTGAATAACCGTCTGGCGTGTTATGCCGTTCAGGAAACATTCGGGAACCGGAGTTCTGATTTTTCCATCCTGCACGACGAATAAATTCGCCCCCGATGATTCCGCGACGCGGCCATGCACGTCCAGCAATAGCGCATCGTCAAATCCGGCGCGGTCTGCTTCGTGCTTGACCATCGTGCTGATCATATAAATTCCTGCGGCCTTGCTTTGCACCGGCATACAGCGCGGATCGCTGCGGCGCCAGTTGGACGTTTTCAGGGCAAGGCCGGTATTTTCACCACCCTTGGGGAAGAAATATTTTGGCCAGTCCCAGCAGGCAATCGCCACATGGGTTTTACATTGCTGGGCCGCGATACCCATTTGTTCCGGACCGCGCCATGCGATTGGGCGGACATAGCCATTGGTGATATTATTGGCGGCCAGAACGTCCTTTGACGCCTGCATAATTTCATCACAGCTATAGGTGATTTCCATGTCCAGATATTCGGCGGATTTGATCAACCGTTCGGAGTGTTCCTTCAGCTTGAAAATAACCCCTTCATAGGCGCGTTCGCCTTCAAAAACACTGCCGCCATAATGCAGGCCATGCGTCATGATATGCAGCTTGGCATCGCGCCAAGGCAGCATTTTGCCATTCATCCAGATAAAACCATCACGGTCATCATAGGGGAGCAGGGTTGCAATCGCCATGTTTCAGTCCTTAACTTTCATGCAATGTTTACGGCGTTCAGATTATCGCTTTCCGGGCAAAATTGCCAGATCCTGCCGCGACGATCGCTGGGGACTATTTTTCTGATGCCGCTTGATTTCATGCGCGCAAACTGCTGCTGTATGCGTCACAAAAAACAGGGAATATCATGAAAATAAACAGTGTTCTGGTAAATATTGCTTTCTTCGTTCTGCCCGTATTGTATTTTCCGGGGTTGGCTTTCGTTGAAACCACCATGCCGCTGGATCAGAAGAAATATTTTTATTCGGAATTCGGCATTTTGGAGATCGTTCAGGAGCTGAGCTTACTCTTTTCCCTTTGTCTAACGATATGGCTTTTACGCAATCTGGATGCAGCGCAGCCGCGCTGGCTGAAAATCTGGTTGGGGCTGGCATTTGTCGGGTGTTTTTATTCACTGGGCGAGGAAATCAGCTGGGGTCAGACCTTCTTTAATTGGCAAACGCCGGAAACATGGGCGCGGCTGAACGGACAGGAAGAAACCAATTTGCACAATATGTCCCATCTGCTGAACCAGTTTCCAAAAGCCATTTTAGAAATCGGGGTTCTGGTCGGCGGAATTATTATACCCGCCTTGCAAAAATGGGCACCGCACAAGCTGCCGGCCAAATTTGAGGCGGCTTACCCTCTTTGGCCAGTCTTTTTTACGGCCCTGATCGCCCTTAGTATCAAGTTGCTGGAAATCCCGGTGATGTTTGACCATTCCATCTTCTTCCGCAAAAGCGAAGTCCTGGAAACAGCTTTGTTCTATTTTGTGTTTGTTTATCTAATCTCTCTGGCCCTGAAATGGCGGCAAGAAGGTCGCCTGAAGCCCTAAATTATTAAGATTTATGGTGGCTGGGCCTTTGTCTCCGGCGACAATATCAGTATGATACGGGTATGACAGCAAACGCTCTCCCTCTGCTTGGCGAACGCCCTCATGTTCTGGTGATCGATGACGATGACCGGATTCGTGATCTTTTGGCGCGCTATTTGACGGAGCAGGGTTTTGTTGTGGCCACAACCGCCGATGCCGCCGAAGCGCGTCTGGCGTTACAGTCATTCATTTTTGATGCGTTGGTCGTCGATGTGATGATGCCCGGCGAAACGGGGCTGGAGTTTACGCAAAAGCTGCGGGCGGACAATAATGATTTGCCCGTTTTGCTGCTGACTGCGCTGGGCGAAACCGATGACCGGATTAACGGGTTGGTCAGCGGGGCGGATGATTATCTGGCCAAACCTTTTGAGCCGCGCGAATTGGTTTTGCGGTTACAGGCGATTCTGCGCCGTCGCCCGCAACTGAAAACTGTCCTGCAGGCAGTCAGGATTGGCCGGTGGGTTTATGACCCGGCGGAAAACACGCTGACCGATGGTGATGAAACACAACGCCTGACCACGGCGGAAATTTCTCTGCTGAACGCGTTAATCCAGAAGGCGGGGCAGGTGATCTCGCGCGACGATCTGGCGAAGATGTGTGACATGGACGATACGGGCGAGCGCACAATTGATGTGCAGATCACCCGCCTGCGCCGCAAAATCGAAGAAGATACGCGCACGCCGCGTTATTTGCAGACGGTCCGCGGCAAGGGGTATTTACTGCGGGTTGAAACAGTATGAATCTGTCACTGAAATTCTTGTTGCCGCGGACATTGTTTGGCCGGTCTTTGCTGATCATGATTACGCCGGTTCTGCTGATCCAGATCATTGCTGCCTATGTCTTTTTTGATATGCATTGGAGCAAGATGACGGAGCGGCTGGCCTATGCCGTTGCCGGTGAAATTGCGGTTGTGGCTGCAAAAATAGAGGAAGATCCATCGCCGGAGCGCGTGCGGGAAATGGCGCAGGCCGGGTCACAATATCTGAGCCTGTTAATCAGTTATCAACCGGGCGCAACGCTGACGCAGAAGGAACAGGGCTATAGCAGCCCATCTTTGATTACGCGCAAGCTTGCAATGGCGCTGGAAAAACAAGTGCGCCGTCCGTACAGCATTTCCATTGATACCAGCGAAAAATGGATTGAAGTCCGGGTGGCCTTGCAGGACGGGGTCTTGAGCGTTTCCCCACCACAACGCCGACTGTTTTCATCGACGGGTTATATTTTCCTCCTTTGGGTGATGTTCAGTTCGATCATTCTTCTGGCGATTGCCGTGTTGTTTATGCGTAACCAGATTCGCCCCATTCGCCGTCTGGCCATTGCGGCGGAGCGGATTGGCAAGGGGCGTGAGTTGCCGCCAAGCTTTAAACCGGAAGGGGCGCGCGAGGTGCGCCAAGCTTCCAAAGCATTCATTGATATGCATGACCGGATCAAACGTCAGATCATGCAGCGTACCGCAATGCTGGCCGGGGTTTCGCATGATTTGCGCACACCATTGACGCGGTTGAAGTTACAAGTCGCGATGCTGGGCCAGACGCCGGATACGGTGGCGATGAAGCAGGATATTGACGATATGGAGCGGATGCTGAACGCCTATCTCGATTTTGTCCGCGGCGAAGGCGGGGAGGCATCGACCCGCGTTGATTTAAGGGAAATGCTGAACCGGATTGTCCAGGCCACACGCCGGACAGGGTGTACGGTTGAACTGGATGCGGAGGGGGATCTTTTTATATCCTTGCGGGCCATGGCGTTTGAACGCTGTTTAAATAATGTCGTCGGCAATGCGCGTAAATATGCACGGTCCATCTGGATCAGGGCAGAGCGCCAGCCGGATGATATGATCAGGATTATTGTCGATGATAACGGCCCCGGCATTGCCGAAGACCAGATGGACGATGTCTTTAAGCCGTTTTTCCGCATTGAAAAGTCGCGCAATGCGTCAACGGGTGGTGTTGGTCTGGGGCTTTCGATTACGCAGGATATTGTGCATAGCCATGGCGGCGAGATCACGTTGTCGAAAAGCCCGCATGGCGGCCTTTGCGTTACAATTGTAATGCCGGTTTAAAACAGCTTTCCACCATTCGGGACGGGTAAGCTGGGGTTCACCAGTACAACATTGCCTTCCGTATCGGGAAAACCAAGTACCAGAATTTCTGACATGAATTTGCCAATCTGGCGGGGTGGGAAGTTGACGACCGCTGCGACTTGACGGCCTAAAAGGGTTTCCGGCGTATAGTGAACGGTGACCTGCGCCGAAGTCTTTTTAACACCGATGGGCGCTCCAAAATCGACAAATAATTTATACGCCGGGCGGCGGGCCTCAGGAAATTCCTGAACCTCGATAATGGTGCCAACCCGGATATCTACTTTTTCAAAGTCATCATAAATTATGGTCATGGGCCGAGTATAAACAAAAAGGCCGCCTTGAAAAAGACGGCCTTTTGAATTTTTTATGAACGCGAATTATGCGGCGTTCTTTGTTTTTGCCTGTGTTTTTTCCATACCGGATTTCAGTTCGGTCAGGCTGGCGGTGACGCGCTTATTCAGGACTTCGCCTGCTTCGCGGCCAGACTGGGTGACCAGGTCGGTCATCTCGGTCAGGTTCGTGACAGACATTTCGTAGGATTTCCGAACGGCATCGGCCTGACGCGATATTTTTTCTTCTGGTGTGCCTTCACCCAGAATTTGTTGGGCAAGGGCCGTATTATCGGCGACCAACTGTGTCAGCAATTCTGTCTGGCGTTGTGCAATGGTTTGCAGATTGCTGACAGCGATTTGTTGTGCTTCGGTCAGCGCTTCCAGATTTTTGCGCTGGGCTTCCATGATTGCGCCCATATCAAAAGGGAACATTGCATTGGCGGGCATCAGCCCTTTCAGAAAATCAGTATTAAAGAATTTGTTGGCATACGCATTGGCGTTTGGCGATGTGTTATTGGCCATAGCAAACCTCATTTCGTTGATTGTGAAATTATAAAATTATTGATTGGCACCAGAATTGGCCACAGAGGAGGGAGAGTCAAGGGAATTGTGCATTGCGATAACACAGAAAACGGCGGAAATCTGCCGTTTTTCTCAAATTCCCCCTGCATTAGCAAATGGTTAACCGGATACAGGCAAAGTCATAGTGGGGAGATCAAGTGTTTGATTCTCTCTATGAATACGTCCCTGGGTCCCGGTTTATCATGATTATCATTGATGGCGATAACGAGCGTAAAAAAGCAAAGCCTGCAAAAGAGGGCGTGCTGCGTTCGTTATTTGGAAATTTTGCACGTCTGATGGTTCTGGTTTCAGGGTTTATTGTGACCGGGACTTTATGCTTTGCCATGTCTTCTTTTATTGATGAGACGTTGAAGGGTGAAACAGCGCGTAATGTCGCCGCCACCGAAGATATTTTCACGCGTAAAGTTTCCGATATGGAGCGTTCGATCCGGATGATCTCAACCATCCTGACGATGGGAACGCAATATTCCGATCAAAACCTGCAAAACATTATTAAATACGCAGCCCCCAATTTCTCGCGTTTTGATTATTTAATCTGGATGCGCAAAAATGAGGCGGGATGGAGTGCCCATACTTTATATAGCGCGCCAAGCATAGCCGGGGACCCTTATGGCGATGTATCCGGGTATCCGCAATCCTTGCTGGCTTACGCCGTTGCGAATGCAGGGAAAGGCGCAGAGATCAAAGTTATGACCGATATTCCCGGTGCGCGTTATATTCAAGAAGGCTCCGCGCCACTGATGATGGATCGGCCTTTTGGCTTGATCCGTTCCATTAAGCGTGAAAATGGTAACGAAGAAATTGTATTGGGGCTGGCCCGGCTGTCCAGCATTGTTGATAATGTCTGGGCCGAAAATGACCCGGGCCTTTCAAAAATAATGATCCGGGAGCAGGGTTCCAGCCGCACCATTCTATTGATGGATTGGCAATCGCGTGTGCCGTCTGACATCGATGGGCAATCTTTCCGTGCGGATCGATCCTTTAAGCTTGGCGCCAATGTTTTGCAAATGCACATTGATCCCGGGTTTAATACAAATAACTATCTGCTCAAAAAATCTCCGTTCATGATGCTTATATTTGGCTTCACATTGACGTTTATTGGAACGCTTTATGTCCGGAACAAGCAAAATCAGGCGCTGCACTTATCGGTCATGAATAAGGCTCTGGCTCAGAAAAATTTTGAAATGAACAGCGAGGTTGCAGAGCGCGAACGTCTGAACCAGATTTTGCGTAAATCAGAACGCGAGAACAAAGCAATCATCAATTCCGTCAGTGACATCATTTTTGAAATGTCCACCGATGGAGAAATCCTGTTTTTGAATGACACTTGGCAAAAAGTGACGGGTTTTGAATTACAACGCAGTATCAACCGTAATCTGTTTGATATGTTGCACCCGCAGGATCAAGGGGATCAGCGTGACCAGTTCCAGATGATGGTGCGCGGGCAAAAACCGGCCTATCGTAGTTTTACCCGGCTGCGGTCTGCTGATGGGCTGTTCCGTTCCGTGGAATTGGCAATTTCGATGTTGCGTCAGGATGAAAACCGCAATATGCGCGTGGTTGGGACGATCACCGATGTGGAGGAACGCCGCCGCGCCGAAAAAGCACTGGGCGAAGCGGAAAAGAAATACCGCACGATTGTGGAAAACGCCGCAGGCGGCATTTATCAGTTGACGCCGGAAGGGCAGTATTTGAGCGCGAACCCGGCGATGGCGCGTATTCTGGGGCTGGATTCAACGGATGATTTGTTGCGCGAGATTTTAAATGCGCATGAACAGGTTTATGTCGATACGCGTGAACATTTATCCTTTATCCGTGAACTTGAAAATTACGGCCTTGCGAAAAATTGGGAATTGCGTGTGCGCCGGAATGATGGCGTGGTCATCTGGGTCAACGAAAACGCGCGGACCGTTAAGGATGATGAGGGCAATATTCTTTATTACGAAGGCAGTATCGAAGATATTACCCAGCGTAAGGAAGCCGAATTGCAATTGCGTGAAGCCAAGATTCAATCCGATCTGGCCAACCGTGCAAAGTCTGAATTCCTGGCCAATATGAGCCATGAGTTGCGCACACCGTTAAACGCCATTATCGGATTCTCGGAAATCATTAAAAATCAGGTCTTTGGCCCTGTCGGTCAAAAACAATATCTAGAATATTCCGAAGATATTTTCTCCAGCGGCAAACACTTACTGAAAATCATCAATGATATTCTGGATGTGGCGCGGATTGATGCGGGCGAACGTCAATTGAACGAAGCCTGGGTTGATATGGAGAAGGTAACACGCAATGTGCTTGAACTGCTGTCGCCAAAGATTGAAACCAACCGCATGATCGTGGCCAATTTTGTTGGTCCAGAAACGCCAAAAATTATCGGTGAAGAATTGGCGATCAAGCAAATGATGACCAATATCATTTCCAACGCCGTGAAATTTACGCCATCAGGCGGGCGTGTAACGGTGACCAGTGAAATTGATAATGAAGGCTGCCTGCGCGTATCGGTGACCGATACCGGGGTGGGGCTTGATGATATTGAAATCGAGCGGGCCTTGTCGCATTTCGGACAGGTTGATGGCAGCCTGCATCGTTCAACGGCGGGAACCGGATTGGGGCTGACGCTGGTCACCTCGCTGATCCAGCTGCATGGCGGATGGTTTGACCTGTTCTCCCAAAAGGGGATTGGTACGACGGCAACGCTGATCTTCCCGGCGCGGCGTGTTGCGCAATCCGATAATGCTGCTGTTGGCGGTATCGTTGAACCTGCGCCAGACTGGAATGCTATTCACCGGGATCGTCATTAAGGTCATCTGGCGTCAGGCGCAGAATATTCTGTGCGACATCAAATGAAAATCCGGCGCGGGCAAAGGCTGCAAGGGCCTTGTTAAAATCAAATTCGGCGACCGCATAAGGGCCAAGCCTTTTCTTACGCGCCAGTTTCAGCGCGGCCTGCCGTTCACTCTGGCTGGCATTGACCTGATTTTCTTCGTTAAATTCGATCAGGGCCGCACGGATTTGCGGTTCCGACAGCCCTTTATTTTGCAGCCGCATCAAGATGGCGCGTTCCGATAAGCCGCGGCGGCGCAGGCTGATGACCATGCCGCGCGCATACCCCTCATCATTCAAAAGCCCGACATTTTCAAATTTGATGACCAGCGCATTGAGAAGGGTCAGGCATTGGTCACGGTCCTGGTCAACATGATGGCGGCAGGAATTATCAATCTTGCGTTGCATAACGGTTCGAAACTGCCCCGAACTCGCTGCAAAGCGCTGCAAATAATATAGCCCGGCATTATGCAGATATGTTTCCGTAATCTTCTTGGGGATTTTAGGTCCGGGTGGCTTTTTCCGGTCGTCGCGGCTGTTTTGTGCATGGCCACGCGCTGTGGCAGTTTCAGCCTTGATATTCTTCGGGCTGCCGCTAGTTTTGCTGTTATCATCTGGGTCTTCGGACCGGCTCATAAGGACACATCATGACAGACTCTGGAATTCATCAGCAAGAGCCATCGTATAAAAATCTGCAACCGCGCAGAATCGGTAATTTTAATACCGTCGGTTTTCTCACTTTGATTGCGAAGGAAACCGGGCGCTTTACCAATGTGTATATGCAGACCATCCTGACGCCGATGATTACCACATTGCTTTTTATTACCATCTTTTCGCTGGCCTTTGGCGGGGCGGACAGGATGGTTGGCGATATTCCTTATATGGTTTTCCTGGCGCCGGGGCTGGTCATTATGGCGATGAGCCAGAATGCCTTTGCCAATACATCATCATCGATCATGATTTCAAAGGTGCAGGGGAACATCGTCGATGTCTTGATGCCGCCTCTTTCAACGCTGGAAATCCTGCTGGCCTATGTGATTGCCGGGATGTTCCGCGGTTTTATCGTTGGTGCCGCATCATTGGTCGTGGTTTTACTGGTTGTTGATATTCATCTGGAATCGCTGGTCGCGGTGATCGTGTTCTCGCTGCTTGGAACAATGATGATGGCGACGCTGGGCGTTGCGGGTGGTTTATGGGCAGAAAAATTCGACCATCTGTCTGCGGTGACAAATTTTATTATTATGCCGCTGACCTTTTTGTCCGGAACATTTTATAGCGTCCATATGCTGCCCGAAACATGGCAGCATATTGCCCATGCCAATCCATTTTTCTATATGATTGACGGGTTCCGGTATGGGCTGACCGGCCATGCGGAAAGCAATCTTTGGACGGGCTTCTGGCTCCTGCTGGAACTGAATGTGGGGCTTTTGATTTTCACTTTTGCAATGATCATGACGGGTTACAAGGTTAAGTAAATGAACGATAATATTGTCCAGACATTCCAACTCGAAGATTCCAACCTGCGTGGACGTATCCTGCGTCTGGGATCATCGATTAATGATATACTGACGCGCCATGCGTATCCGGACCCCGTATCCCGCCTGACCGGAGAGGCTGCGATCTTATCGCTGCTGCTGTCATCAATGCTGAAATATGACGGTATTTTTACATTGCAGACGCAAAGCGATGGGCCTGTGTCCATGCTGGTTGCTGATATTACGCGCCGTGGCGTTGTGCGGGCCTGCGCCAAGTTTGATGCCGGATTGGTGTCTGACGACGCCCTTCCCACCAGTCTTCTGGGGCAGGGGCATTTGGCCTTTACCGTTGATCAGGGCGATGACACCGAACGTTATCAGGGGATCGTTTCCCTGACCGGGGATAGTCTTCAGGATAGTGTTCAGCATTATTTCAACCAGTCCGAACAAATCGCCACCGGGATCCGCATTGCCGTGAACCGTAATGCGGCAGGTGAATGGCGCGCCGGTGCCATCATGCTGCAACGTCTGCCGGAACAGGGGCACCCTGATGACGGCGAAGCGCATGAGGATGACTGGCGCCGCGCGATGGTCCTGCTGCAAAGCTGCAAGGACGATGAATTGCTGGATGAAGGCCTGTCCCAAAATGATTTGCTGTTCCGCCTGTTTCATGAGGGCGGGGTGCGGGTTTATGATCCGTTGCCGGTTGAGGAAGGATGCCGCTGTTCACAGGAACGCGCAGACCATATTCTGGACATGATGTCAGACGAAGATCGTCAGGAGATGATTGTCGATGGCAAAATTACAGTTACCTGTGAGTTTTGTAGCCGTGAATATATTTTTGATGGCGATGATCTGGCGCGTAAAATTTCAAGTCACTAATCCAAGGAGCTACCAATGACCTCTCTCTTCCGTTTTACCTTATTAACAGGTGTGGTTTTATCCTTGTCGCCCTTGGCGGCCTGTACATCGACCAGCAGGGACATTAAGCCACTGCCGTCGCTGACGGCACAATTCACGCAGCCTTACTATGTGAATGTGGCAACCGTTTCGGTTGAAACGAAATATGATCCAACCGCCAATCCAAACGATGTGTCCAGCAGCTTCCCGACACCACCGGATCTGGCGCTGAAAACCTATGCCGAAAGCCGTTTCAAGGCGGCGGGCGGGCAGGGCGTTCTGCATTTCGTGATTGAGGACGCTTCGGTCACAAAAGATGATTTGAAATCAAGCAACAGCGTGGCCCGCTGGGTCAATGCCGATAACCGCGACCGTTATACAGCCGTGGTCAAAGTCGGCCTTTACCGTGATGCCCAAGGTGGGTTCGGTTCGACCGGAACAACCGGGGCGCAGTTGAAGGCAGAACGTACGCTGACCATCCCGGATGGCGTATCACTGGATGAGCGTGACCGCTTGCTGCAAAGCTTTATGGCGACCCTGCTGGCTGATGTTGATAGAACGGCGGTTGGTGCATTGAATGATACGATGAAGCTATCTACGGTTGAACCAGCGCCGTCCCCGGGACCATACCCGGTTGGACCGGTGGAAATCACACCGCAATACTCACCGATTGAAGTGACACCGATTCAGTAATTGACCTTCCAATAGCTTTAAAAGATCCCGGCGAGAGCCGGGATTTTCTTTTTATGTGCTAAACGATGCAAAAGAAAAAGCCGGGATGATTTCTCATCCCGGCTTTTCGTATGTCGTAGGCGTTGATTACTTGTAAGTAATCTGTGCGCGACGGTTGGCTGGCTCGCGGACGTTATCTGCGGTTTGAACCAGCAGTTCACGTTCACCACGGCCATCAATCTGCATGACGCTGACATCCACGCCACGCTGTGCCAGCGCATCACGGACGGCGTTACCACGGCGGATCGCCAGTTTATCGTTATAGGCGTTGGAGCCGGAGGAGTCAGTGTGGCCAACGATCTCAATCGAGGTCGCATTACGCTTTTTGACTTCTGCAGCAACAGCATCCAGAACGCTTTCAGCACCGGCACCGATTTTCGACTGGTTGAAGTCGAAGAATACCAGGTACAGCGCATCTTCTGCGTTCATCGGACCTGCGTTACCGGCACCCAGTGCGGATACAGGGGACAGGTCATCCGTTGCGGCTGGCATTGGTGCAGGTTTCTGCAGCATACCTTCCAATTGGTTCATTGCTTCTTGGAACTGGCTCTTGCAAGCGATGATGTCTTTTTCCTGCCAGTTTTCTTCTTGCTGTTCAATCCAGCAATCGAAACGGGCCTGAGCAACAGCGGAGAGTTGCGGTGCAATATCACGAGCGCCCAGATCAAAAGCGTTTACGAGGCGACCGCGTGCGGTGCCCAGCTCTTCGATATGAACAGGGAGCAGGTTCCAGTCGCTGATCGGTTCAGGCATGACAACGTCACCAGCGGCGGCGGCCAGACCCTTACGCGCGAAATGGATCGCATCCGGGTAATCAAACATTTCGGTATTTTCACGATTGGAATAATCACGATATTCCGCGGCAAGATATTGCGTGAATGGGCTGCCGACTGGCTGCACTTCATTCAGGGCTTCGATCTCGCTGTGGCTCGAAATTCCGGAACAGGCCGCCAGTGCCAAAGTCAGGCCTGTCAGAATCAATCCGCGCAGCTTAGTCATCATATGCTCCTTAAAGAAAACCTTGTTGTCTTGTAAATTTGGGTCGTCCACGCATCCGGCGGTTCTGCAAAAAACAGTCGTGGGTTTATGGCTCAGCACTTTATAAACGACTGGTATGGAAAGTAAAGTCCGATATCTCTAAAACTCCCAGCTTTTCTCTATAGTTACGAAGGGTCCGCAAAGGGGCTTGCGGGTTGCAGGTTTTCAGATTATCTCTATCCCCGCTTTCTGGACGGGCGGGTGTAGCTCAGTTGGTAGAGCACCAGCTTCCCAAGCTGGTTGTCGCGGGTTCGAGACCCGTCACCCGCTCCAGAAATCCTTCCCTTGGCCATGGGCTTGGTCTTTACACAAGGGAATCCGCGCATTTGCGCAATTTTCTTGACACAATGCCCCCCGATGGATCATGTTGCACCCCAATCTGGAAAACACGGGGTTCCCATTCCCTGTCAAAAATTAAAAAGCAATCAACCACTTAGCTTGAGGTCTGTGCTAATGAGTAAATCCCTGTCTGGTATGAAAATCGCAATTCTCGTCTCCAACGGCTTTAACCAACAAGATATGACTGACACCCAAAAGGTCATGAATTCTCTTGGTGTCAGCCTGAAACTCATCAGCCCTGATCAGGGCCTGGTCAACGGTTGGGAAGGGACCAGCTGGGGGCATCATTTTGCTGTCGATCAGCAACTCAGCACCGCTTTGGGCGCCGATTTTGACGTTCTGGTTGTTCCGGGCGGACAACGCAGCCTTGATAAGCTGAAAACCACCGCGCATACACGCCGTTTCGTGAACAGCTTTGTCACCGCGCAAAAGCCTGTCGTTATGTTTAATGATGCGATTGATCTGCTGGGCTATGCACAGCAATTGACAGGCCGCACTGTTGTTGGTCCTGAAGTCATGAAGGATGTGGTTGTTGCCGGTGGCGCAGTCTGGTCCGAGCAAAACCCGGCAATTGACGCTAATTTGTACACAGGCCGTGTCGAAACTGCGGAAGATCGTTCCGTTTTCGTTGCCGGGCTGCTGGACTTTTTTATGGTCCATGCCAAAATGACACCTGAAGAAGAGACCAAGCAAGCCGCGTAAGCGACTCTTTTAAAGGATAACCAACCATGCGTGCAGAGATTGAGGCAATTATAGGCGACATCAAAACGTCGCTGACTTTGCTGAGGAGGCATCTTTGACTGGGAACAGGCCGTCAGCCGCCTGGCTGAATTAAACAGCCTGACCGAAGATTCCAATCTTTGGTCAAACCCGGAAAAAGCGCAAGGCATCATGAAGGAGCGGAATCTGCTGGATCAACAGGTCCAGTCTATCCGCTCCCTCGATAACCAGATGAATGACGCCATCGGCCTGATTGCCCTTGGCGAGGAAGAGGGCGACGCTGAAATTGTCGCCGAAGCTGAAAAATCCCTCGAAACCATCCGCACCGATGCTGAAAAGCTCCAGATCACCAGCCTGCTTTCAGGCGAAGCGGATAATAACAACGCTTTCCTTGAAGTTCATGCCGGTTCCGGCGGGACCGAAGCGCAGGATTGGGCCGAGATGCTGCTGCGGATGTACACGCGCTGGGCGGAGCAACATGGTTACCGCGTGTCTGTTATGGCGCGAAGTGAGGGCGAGGAAGCGGGCGTTAAGTCCGCAACCATTCAAATCGAAGGCGAAAAGGCGTATGGCTGGCTGAAAACCGAAAACGGGGTTCACCGTCTGGTGCGGATTTCACCTTATGATTCCAATGCCCGCCGTCACACCAGCTTTTCTTCTGTTTCCGTATCGCCGGTTCTGGATGATTCCATTGATATCCAGATCGATGAGAAAGATATCAAGATGGATACTTACCGGTCCAGCGGCGCGGGTGGACAGCACGTTAACACCACGGATTCTGCCATTCGTTTGACCCATATTCCAACCGGGATTGTCGTGGCCTGTCAGGCGGAGCGGTCACAGCACAAAAACCGTGCAACGGCTTATTCAATGCTTCGTGCTAAAATGTACGAAATTGAAATGCAAAAACGGGCCGATGCAACCAATGCGGCCCATGGTGAAAAATCTGATATTGGCTGGGGGCATCAAATCCGGTCTTATGTTCTGCAACCTTACCAGATGGTCAAGGATTTGCGGACCGGGGCAGAAAATACAGATGCTTTCAAGGTGTTGGATGGCGATCTTGATCGTTTTCTGGAGGCGTCGCTGGCCCATGGATTGGGACCGGATAAGGGCGAGACAGAGACGTCGGCCGCTTAAGCTGGAATTTTAAAAGGCCCTTATAGGAGCTTGTAATAAAATGAAATTTTCGTTTTCATATCCTTGTCTTATAACTGTGTTATCTGCTTTTTTTATCAGCTTTTGCATTTCTGCGCCATCTTTCGCACAGGATGACACGGCGGCTGTTTATATGCCGACCAGCGCCTGGCTTGTTGGTCCGGCCAGCCTTGGTGATGCGGCACAGGCGGGTGGGAAAATGCCCTGCGTTGTGGCGAACCAGTTCGGGAATGGTTTTGTTCTGCGTTTATCTGGCGGTGGCGGTCACCTGATGGCCATGGCCATCGATTTCAAGCAAAAGGCTTTTGAGCCGCGCCGCAAATACGAAGTGCAATTTTCCGTTCCGGGCGTCTTTTTCCAGTCCTTGCAAGGCGCGGCCTATGACCAGCAGACCTTGCTGTTCGGATTGCAGAAAATGCCGAAATTTTATGAATCCTTGAAATCCGCAGAGAAGCTGGTGATTACCGTTGCCGAAGCCTCCGTGGCCTTAAATCTGACCGGGCTGGACGATGGTTTTCAACGGATGGAGGGCTGTTATGCCCCCGGTGGTGTGGCACCGGAGCAAAAATCAGCCAATCGCCCGGATTCCGCGGCGCCTGTGAAGGGCAGTACGCAAAATCCCCTGATCGCGAGAAACAATGCCTTGACCCCGATGCCGGGTGAGGAAGCGATGGCGATGGCAGCACAGCCCGTGCCGGAACGCGCCCCCATCGAAGCACCGGATGCGCAACTTTCCGTCAATGCTGTTTTAAATGATGTGGCCAAGGCCGCGGCTCCTGTTCCCGGCGGTTCAGCCGGGTTCCTGATTGCCAAGGCGCAGGAAGCGGAGGAGGCGGCCAAACGTCTGAGTGCCAATTCCCCGAATAAGCCGTCCGAAGGCAAGGCCATGGCCGGAAACTGGACCAAACCCGATGTTGTTCGCCCGAACGGGGCGGATATCATGGCGGGTGGCTCCAATGCTGCCCCGGCCAAAAACGCCAACCAGAATATGCGCTGGCGGGCCTTGAAGGGCGCAAATCTTCAGGATGTCCTGCGTTTATGGACGGATGGGGCGGG
>CAACXI010000030.1_pt1 | contig 20812 bp, 18 predicted proteins | sample 2275891 | NCBI WGS metagenome assembly CAACXI01 (sample SAMEA5312484, study PRJEB27640) | indoor metagenome | biome: indoor environment; feature: controlled; material: polymer antistatic dissipative epoxy resin | place: Italy | collected 2014-05-27 | reverse complement strand
ATGCCGACGCCACCGATGCCAACGCCACCGATGCCAACGCCGCCTCAACACGCACCCGGTGGACCATAAGAACAGAGGCCTCCTCAATAAAAAAACGGACCCATCACAGGGTCCGTTTTTCTTTGCATGGCTTTTTAACCCTGGCGCAGTCGTCCGAAAGGAATCATCCGGCGCAACGTATCGTCCCGGTCAATCAGATGATGTTTGAGCGCTCCCGCGACATGAAGCCCCAGCATGGCAATCAGCGTATAGGCTGTGACCTCATGGATCGTGACCATCAGGTTGGCCATATCGTCACTGGGCTTGATAAAATCTGGCAAGGTAAACCAGCCGAAAACACTGACCGAAAAACCCTTGGCCGATGACATCAACCACCCCGAAAGCGGCATCACCAGCAAGGATACATATAATAAGCCATGCACGATTTCGGCGAGAATTTTTTCAATGCGCGTGTGGCTGGGCAAGGACAGCGGACGGATATTGGTAACGCGCCATAAAACGCGCAGCACAGCCAGCAGCAAAACAATAATACCGATGGATTTATGCACCCCGTAAAGCTGGAACATGGTCGGCGTCGGCGGATCAATCCGTGTCATGTACAGCCCGACGCAAATCATCCCAATAACCAGCAAGGCCATGATCCAGTGAAAACTTTTATGGACAGCCCCAAAACGTGTCAGCATATTTCGCAAAAGCATCTATCAAACCCCTTTTTGTTACCCGTAATACTGGCGGTAAATGACCACAAAAGCAAACGCCCCGCCCGCAGCGACCAGCCAGTTCAAAAGTCCATAGATCTTCAAGGACGCATCACTGGTTAATTCCTGATTGCTTCTATGGCGCAGAATAAAGGCCAGCAACATTTGCCCGGCCAAAAAACCGCAGATGAAACCCAGCACACCGAGAGCATAGACCATGCCTGTATTTTCCTTTATCCTGATGGCTCTGTTCTTCCAAACCCCAAAGCCAAATCATATCAATGCTGATCCATCATATTGTCATTCTGGCCATCATCCAAGGCATCACCGAATTTTTGCCGATTTCGTCCAGCGGTCACCTGCTGCTGACCCATTCGATCCTGAATCCCGGTGGTAATTTTTGGGGCGATGCGCTGACCATCGACATTGCCGTGCATATTGGCACGCTGCTGGCGGTCCTGCTGTATTTCCGGAAAGATGTCTGGGGCATGGCCGGGGCGGGCATTGGCATTTTGAAAACCCGCAAAGTTGAAACCGCCGAAGGACGGATGCTGATTCACATTATCATCGCATCCATTCCGGTTCTGGCGCTGGGGCTTTTGATTCACACATTGGAACCGTCATGGGCGCGATCATTAAAGGTGATTGGCTGGACCATGGTTGGTTTCGGGATTTTGCTGGGTCTGGCCGATAAATATGGCCCGAAAACCCGCATGGCATCGGAAATGACCCTGAAACACGCCCTTCTGATCGGGCTGGCCCAAGCCTTGGCTTTGATCCCCGGGACCAGCCGGTCCGGTATTACCATGACCGCCGGACGCAGCCTTGGGTTTACCCGGGTCGAGGCCGCGCGGTTTTCCTTCCTGCTGTCCATCGTCGCCACCGGTGCCGCCGGGGCCATGGGGATTTTGGATTATATCCAGGACCCGCAACCCGGCCTTTTGCTTGGGATTCTGGTGGGGATCGGGGTGTCCTTTCTGGCGGCGTTAGGGGCCATTCATTTCCTGATGCGCTGGCTGGCGCGGGCCAGTTTTGCCCTGTTTGTCTGGTACCGGGTCATTTTTGGCGTGGCCCTGCTCACATTACTTTACACCGGCGTTTTGACGTGATACTTCTGGGCCACAATCAATTAATACGGAAAATGTTGTGGCGCAAAAAAAGTATCTCCCTAAATCCCTCGTCATTTGGGATGTCGATAACACGTTGACCGATTCGGCCAAATTCTGGGGCGTAGCCACAGGGTCGGCAGTCGATAAATTGATCAAAACCTTTGATCTGGACAGGGATGATGTTCGCGATGCCATTTTACGCGCCCCCGCCCAATACCGTTTTTCCGATTTCGGATCGCTGATTCACTGGCTGGATGATCAGGACATTCTGCCCAAGGGCAAAACCCCGGCAGAAGACCATGATATTAAAATGACCCAGTGGGCAATCCGCCAAGCCTGGTATCACCGCCAGAAAGAATTGATCCATTTTTATCCCAATACCACCGCAACATTGCGGGCGATCCGCGCGCATGGCACAGCCATGGCGATTTACACCGATACCGAAGCATCATCGCTGATCCGCCGGATGTGGTTTTTGGGACGCAATGCCGCGCAGGACGGATCCCTGTCCAGCGAATTTGAAATCTTCAAATTATTCGATCATTTTTATTCCCAGCCCAGCATCGAAGACGACGCCGCAATCCTGCGCGAGATCGACCCCGATTTTATTCTGGCGTTGAAAAACCGCCTGACGATTTTCCGTCCCGATCCCGTCACGGGTTTAAACCGCGCCAAACCATCGGGTGACAATATGGGCCAAATTCTGGCCGATTATAATACCGAACCGAAATTCGCGCTGATGATGGGCGATAGCGACAAGGATGGCGGCAGCGCCCGATTGGGCGGCGTAGATTTCGCATGGCTGAAATTCGGTGCCACGTTGGACCGTCTGACGATCAAGACAGCACAGACCATGGCATCACCATCGTTTAAGTACGGGCTGAAGGCCATCCGCACAGCGATGAAGGATCAAAACATTACCCCGACCGTGACGTTACAACGCGACGTGTCGGAAGTGATGCGGAAGTTTGATTTTATCGCGGGCCGTGGGTTTAACCCTTGTAATGAACAATCCGGACCACACTGTCCCCATACGGGCGTTTGTCCAGCAGATCAAATGGCAGATGCGACAATTCATCGTCTGCGATCCGTGTTTCACTCTCAAGAACGCCAAGTGCCGACCGGGCCAGCCACCCATTTTCCACCAGCGCCGCCAGTGTCGGAGCAATCAAACCTTTGCGATAAGGTGGGTCAACAAAAACGAGGGTTGCCGCCGGCACATTCGCCGGTCTAGGGCCGATCTTTGTCGCGTCCTTTAAAATAAACTGCACGCCGGATTCAATGCGGAAATTTTCCGCGTTCTGGCGCGCGCAGGCGAGACTGGTTTTTTCCTTATCGACAAAAACGCATCCAGCAGCCCCGCGCGATAACGCCTCAAGCCCCAGCGCACCCGTTCCGCAAAACACATCCAGAACCTGTGCATCGACCAGTTCAAAATCAATTTCGGACAGGAACCGTCCGGATACCAGAATGTTGAACATCGCCTGACGCGTCATATCACTGGTCGGGCGGACACCATCCCCCTTGGGTACGATCAAATTGCGGCCACGGTATTCGCCAGCGGTAATTCTCATTTGAAATATCCCGGAATCATATCGCGCAGATCATGCATCCGCACTTCCTGCACTTCGTTGACGTCCATATCCCCCAGCTTGAACGGGCCATAGGATACGCGGATCAAACGGTTGACCTTTAATCCCATGAATTCCAGCACCTTGCGCACTTCGCGGTTCTTGCCTTCGGTGATTGAAAAAACCAGCCAGCAATTCGACCCGATCTGTTGTTCAAAAATGGCGTTGATCCGTCCATAGCGAATCCCGTCAATCGTCACGCCGTCCTGCAACCGGTCCAGTTCACGCTGGCTGATCGTACCATAGGCGCGAACGCGATAGGTCCGAACCCATCCGGTGGACGGCAATTCCAGATGACGCGACAACCCGCCATCATTGGTTAAAAGCAACAGACCTTCGGTATTCAGATCCAGCCGCCCGACACTGATCACCCGTGGCAACCCTTCGGGCAGATAATCGAAAACTGTTTCCCGGCCCAATTCGTCCCGGGCGCTGGTCACCAGACCGGCTGGCTTATGATACAGGAACAGGCGTGTGACTTCGGCGCGGGGCAATTTGCGGCCATCCACTGTGACCTCATCACTGTCTTGCACATTATAAGCAGGGCTTTCCAGCACCTGCCCGTTCACACTGACACGGCCCTGTGCAATCCATGCTTCGGCATCGCGGCGGGAGCATAACCCCGCCCGCGCCATCACCTTTGCAATGCGTTCGCCTTTAAATTCCTTATCCATCCGGGTGTTTTACCCGAACAGGGGGCAGACGCGAAGAAAATTATGCGTTAAAACCATACTATGGATATACAGGATCAGGACTATATGGCACTGGCGCTGGAACAGGCGCGTCTGGCGGGGATGCGGGATGAAGTCCCGATTGGCGCCATTCTGGTCGATTCCGTGACCGGGGATGTTGTGGCCCACACCGGAAACCGAACCATTGAATTATCCGACCCCACCGCCCATGCCGAAATTCTGGCCATCCGCGAAGGGTGCAAAAACGCCGGATCGCAGCGGCTTCCCCATTGTGATCTTTACGTCACACTGGAACCTTGCGCGATGTGCGCGGGTGCGATCAGTTTTGCCCGGATCCGCCGCGTGATTTTTGCCGCATCCGATCCAAAGGGGGGCGGCGTCCTGCATGGCGGACAGTTTTATGCCCAGCCCACCTGTCACCACCGCCCGATTGTCGCGCATGGAATACAGGCCGAAGAATCGGGAATCATCCTGCGCAATTTTTTTAAAGCCCGGCGTTAAAATCCAGAAGATAGATTCACTTGAATAAACCGCTGCGCGTCATCGCTGCTCATCGGCTTGCCGAATAAATACCCTTGCGCCATTTCGCATCCAAGACTGCCAATTACGGCGGCGTCCTGCTCTGTTTCGATTCCTTCGGCAATAATGCCCAGTTTGAAATTGCGGGCCAGACCCACAATCGCATTCACAATTTCAAGACTTTTCGAGGAATCGTGAATGGCCCGGACAAAACTGCGGTCGATCTTCAGGGAATCGATGGGAAATTTATGCAGATAGCCTAAGGATGAATAACCCGTTCCAAAATCATCCAGTGCAATGGTCACGCCCAAGGCACGCAAACCATGCAACACCTGTTCTGCGCGTTTGGGATCGGAAATCAGTGCGCTTTCTGTGATTTCCAGTTTTAAATGGCGCGGGTCAACATCGCTTTCGATCAATGCTTCGCGCACATCGTGAATAACATCCAGTGTTTCAAAATTGGTCCCGGACAAATTGACACTGATAAAAAAATCATCTGGAAGCCGCGGTGCGTTGCGTAAAAATTCCGGGATCAAACGGCAGGCTTTCTGCATCATCATCTTGTCCAGCAACTGGACCACCCCGGTTCGTTCGGCAACGGGAATAAAATTATCCGGAAAAATCAGACCTTTTTCCGGATGATACCAGCGGATCAATGCTTCAAATCCGACAACGCGGCGGTCGGGCAGGCTTAAAATCGGCTGTAGCACCGGAATAAATTCGGCCCGTTGCAAGCCCCGCCGGACATCCTGTTCCAGCTTTAATTCCGTCAGGGCGGCGGCGCGTTGGTGATGAATATTGGACAGGCTGGTCAGATCATCCGACAAGAGGGAGGTTTTATCATCATGCCCATTTAACGTCTGGGACAAACGCCCGGCCTGTTCCTGCTGGATGGATTCGGGCAGGGAGATATGCGCCGAACGGTAGCGTTCAATTAAAAAACCGATCAACAGGGTCAAAATGGGATCAAGACCGCGTACGCGATCTTTTAAGGCCGCCCGTGGAATAACAAAAACATCAGTGAGAACAGATGTAACCGCCGTTGCGCTGCGCTGCCCGCCTTCAATCAGCGCCATTTCGCCAAAAAAATCCCCCGGCCCAAGGCGACAGATTTCCTGATCCGCCGCATCCTTAATAATCACTTCACCCTGATCAATCAGATAAGCATTATCGCGATCATCCCCGGCGGAAAAAAGAACATGATCGGCAGCATAGGTTTTGGCATGGATACGTTGGTCGGAAATCGTGGGCGTCGCGCCATCATCCGCGCGGTCCAGGGCGTGCAAAGGGGGCATCAAATTGCTCATTAAAATATCTAACCCTGTCATGGCCACTCCAAGAATCTATAATGCCTTGAAAAAGTTAACGCGCCATGATTTTTAGAAACAATATTGCAATAAATCAGCCCGTTAGCTTTTCTTTCTGATGAATAATTGCGCGCCATCCAATATCGCGACGACAAAACCCACCGTCCCATTCGATCTGATCAATGGCCGTATGGGCGTTCTTCTGCGCGTCTGCCACGGTTTTCCCAATGGCTGTCACGCCCAGAACACGGCCGCCAACAGATACAATATCGCCCTTGTCATTTTTTGTTGTTCCCGCATGAAAAACTTTAACCCCCGGAAGGGTATCGGCTGACTGCAGGTTTTTGATGACGGTGTTTTGTAAAACCGGACCCGGATATCCCTTTGCAGCCATGACGACACACAAAGCCGGGTCGTTCTTCCAACTGATCTGCCCGCGAAAAAGTTCCAGATTATTTGTCGAAGCCGCGTAAAGAAGATCAAGCAGGTCATTCTTCAGGCGCATGACAATGGTCTGGCATTCCGGATCGCCGAACCGTGTATTGAATTCCAGCAGGATCGCCCGCCCCTTCACCACCATGATCCCGGCAAAAAGAACACCGGAAAACGGATTCCCCTCCGCCGCCATGCCCGCCATTGTGGGGTTGATAATATTGGATAAAATATCTTCTTCGATGACGGGGTTCAGCAAATGGGCGGGGGAATATGCCCCCATACCGCCGGTGTTCAAGCCCGTATCACCATCGCCCACGCGCTTGTGATCCTGCGCGCTGGTCAATGGCAGACAGGTTTTTCCATCGGCAATCGCAAAATAGGATAATTCTTCCCCGTCCAGAAATTCTTCAATGACAATGGTCGATCCGGCCATCCCGAACGCTTCACCGGATAACATTTCCCGCGCCGCCAAAATGGCGTCTTCCACAGTTTCAGCAATCACCACACCCTTACCCGCCGCCAGACCGCTGGCCTTTACAACAATCGGCGCGCCGGTTTGGTGAATAAATTTTTCCGCCTCTTCAATCTGGTCAAATCGCCCATAGGCAGCGGTGGGAATATGATGCCGCGCGCAAAAATCCTTCATAAAGGCTTTTGAGCCTTCCAGCTGCGCTGCGGCCTGTGTCGGGCCAAAGGCGGCAATATTCACCGCCTGCAAACGATCCACCAGACCGGCGACCAGCGGCCCTTCGGGACCGATCACCACCAGATCAATGTTCTGCGCCTGTGAAAACGAAACGATCCCATCCAGATCATCAATCGCCAGATCAACGCAATCCGCGCATTCCGCAATGCCGGGATTACCGGGTGCGCAATACAAAGCCTCGCACCGATCCGACTGCGCCATACACCAGGCCAGCGCGTGTTCGCGTCCACCGGACCCAATGATTAAAACCCGCATTTTTTATTCCTCCAGCGAAACAAGGCTCGCATTGCCGCCGCTGGCGGTGGTGTTGATTGAAACAACTTTTTCAGTGGCAAAGCGCGCCAGATAATGCGGGCCACCCGCCTTTGGTCCCGTCCCCGACAAGCCATGCCCGCCAAAGGGCTGGACCCCGACCACCGCGCCAATCATGGTGCGGTTGATATAGGCGTTGCCGACATGGGCATCATTGGCGATTTTTGTCATGGTTGCTTCGATCCGGCTGTGGACACCCAACGTCAAACCATAACCGGTGGCATTAATATTCGCGATCACCTGATCCAGATCCTTGGCCCTGTAGCGAATAACGTGCAGGACGGGTCCAAAGATTTCGCGTTTTAAATCAGACAGGGATTCAATTTCATAGGCAACCGGTGCAAAGAAATGTCCCTGTGCTGACCAGTCCGGGTCCATTGGAGCTTCGGCAATTTTTTTACCGAACCCATCCAGCGCCGCCTTGTGACGGACCAGATTTTCCAGGGCCTCGGCATCAATCACCGGGCCCAGATCGCTGGACAGGAAGATTGGATCGCCAATACGCAGATTTTCCATCGCGCCTTTCAGCATATGCAATGTTTTATCGGCAATATCGTCTTGCAGGAATAAAACGCGCAGCGCCGAACAACGCTGCCCCGTGGAACCGAACGCACTGACCAGCACATCGTCAACAACCTGTTCCGGCAGGGCGGATGAATCAACAATCATCGCGTTCTGTCCGCCGGTTTCGGCGATCAATGGCACAATCGGCCCGTCCTTTTCCGCCAGTGTGCGGTTAATAATGCGCGCCACATCGGTTGACCCGGTAAACGCAACACCCGCAACGTCCGGATGACGCACGATCATCGCACCCGTATCACCATCACCCGGCAACAGTGTAAAGGCATCGGCATCAATCCCGGCTTCCAGAATGAATCGCGCCATGCGCATGGCGATTAAGGGGGTTTGTTCCGCCGGTTTTGCGATGACCGCGTTTCCGGCCATCAATGCCGCCGTAATCTGTCCGGTAAAAATAGCCAAGGGGAAATTCCAGGGGCTGATACAAACGAAAACACCGCGCCCTTCCATCGTCAGCGTATTGCGTTCACCCGTTGGTCCGGCCAGTTGGCGCCCCTCCCCGGCGAAATCGGCGCGTCCGCGCATGGCGTAGTAACGGCAGAAATCAACCGCTTCACGAATTTCCGCCAATGCGTCCTCAACCGTCTTTCCGGCTTCGCGCACGCAAAGCCCCATCAGTTCGGTGCGGTTTGATTCCATCAGGTCGGCCAGACGGTCCAGCGATTGCGCGCGCTTTTCCGCCGGAACGCGGGACCAGCGTTTGAAGCCTTCTTTGGCGTGTTCAAATGCACGATCAACCGTTTTATGATCGGCATACCAGACGGTGCCGATCTTTGTATGCCAGTTCGCCGGATTTAAAATATCGCGCGGGGTTCCGTCACGATAAACTTTTCCGCCCAAAAGCGGCGCGGCTTCCCATTTTTTGTCATCGACAAGATTTTTCATTGTCCGCAATAACGGCTCCGTCGTCGCCGTATCGGTCAGATCAAGCCCGATGGAATTGCGCCGCGCGGGTCCGTAAATTTCGATGGGGCGGGCGATACGCGGATGGCGTTTTTTGGGATGCTTGATGGCGTCTTCGACCGGATCGGCAATAATTTTTTGCACCGGAACAGCAGGGTCCAGCAATTGATGAACGAAATTGCTGTTCGCGCCATTTTCCAGCAAGCGACGCACCAGATAGGGCAGCAAATCCTGATGCGTTCCCACCGGAGCATAGACGCTGACATTCGCGCCGTTTTCCAGCACCTGATCGTGCAATCCTTCGCCCATGCCATGCAGGCGTTGGAATTCAAAGTTATCGCGGTTATTGCCCGCCATTTCTAAAATCGCGGCAATGCTGTGCGCGTTATGCGTGGCCAGCATCGGGTAAAATGTCGCGCGTTCGACCAGCATACGGTGCGCACAGGCCAGATAGGACAGGTCGGTATTCACTTTCCGTGTATAGACAGGATAATCGGGCAGGCCCATAACCTGCGCCCGCTTGATCTCCGTATCCCAATATGCACCCTTGACCAGACGCACACTCAAACGGCGGTGATGGCTTTGCGCCATCGTGTACAGCCGGTCAATCAACGGTAAGGCGCGTTTGGAATAAGCCTGAATGGCCAGACCAAACCCGTCCCAGTCGCGCAGTTCCGTATGCCCCGCAACCGCATCAATAATTTTTAAGGATATTTCCAGACGGTCTACTTCTTCGGCATCGACGGTCATCGCAATATCATGACGCGACGCCAGCTTGCCCAGCTCCGTCAATCGCTCTACCAAAACTGGGACACAACGATCTTCCTGTGACACGCGGTAGCGCGGATGCAGCGCCGATAATTTTACCGAAATACTCGGCATTTTATGTTGGCCTTCGGGCTTTGGCTTTGCCGCCAGCGCCCTGATCGCATCGACATAGGCCTGGTAATAGCGCGTTGCATCTTCCTGCGTCCGCGCGCCTTCCCCCAGCATATCGTATGACATACGGTAGCCTTTTTTCTCATAGGCTTTCGCGTTCTTCATCGCTTCGGTGATTGACTGGCCGACAACGAACTGGTTGCCCATGATGCGGATCGCCTGCAACATTGCCTGACGGATCACACCTTCACCCAGACGTGCAATCGCGCTGTCCAATGTTTTGCGTGTGATGATCATGCCCAACCCGGCGGCCTTGACCATCCAATCCGCAGGGCTGCCGTCCAGCGTCCATTCGGCGGACCCGACCTTGTCGCGGATCAAGGCCTTGGCGGTGCGTGAATCCGGAATGCGCAACAAGGCCTCCGCCATTCCCATCAACGCCAGACCTTCTTCGGTGGTCAGTGAGTATTGTTGCAGGAACGCTTCCATCTCACCGGATTTGCGTTTGCTGGCGCGCACTTTATTGACCAGCTCTGATGCTTTTGCTTCGACGCGGTCATGGCGGGACTGATCCCAGGGCAGGGCTTTCAACAGCGCTTCGACGCGCGCGGCTTCATCGGTGTAGAGATAGTCGGAAAGTGCCTGTGACATAATGCTGCCCCTTTAAAAAATATCAGGGACAGACTCTATCATTCCGCCTTGGCTTCTCCTAGAGAGGCGCGATTTTCCTTAACTTACTTTGCAATCTTTACGGGCTCCGGCGCGATGCCGTCCCACGGGCGCATAATCACCGCCGTCACCGCATTTTTGGGTGACCCGTCGAGCAGCTTGTCGCTCCAGCTTAGGTAAACCAGACTCTGCGATGCAGCATCGTAAAAACGGCTGACGTGCAATTGCTTGAACAGGAAGGACCGGCGTTCATCAAAAACTTCCTCGCCCTTGTCGCGGGCCTTGATTGGTTCTTTAAATTTAATCGGGCCGGTTTGCTGGCAATACAGGCTGGCATCGGATGCATCCTCGGCAACCCCGATGGCACCAGAAACCCCGCCCGTGACCGCACGGCTGATAAAGCAGGTAATGCCGTCCACCTTTGGATCCTCAAAAGCGGCGATTTTGACTTTGCTGCTGGGGCCGATCAGCTGGAATTTGGTATTCACCTCGCCAATATCGCGGGCATAAGCCTGTGTCGAAAGGAAGGATAACACCGCAGCAAAAGCAAAATATTTTAGAGAAAACATGGCCAAGCCCCGTTCAAATGAAAGATGAAATGATAAAACAATCTATCACCGCATCAGGACGGCGTCATCCGCGCTGAAGGGAGGCGGAATTAAACTTGCACATTATTATGGCAATCTATACAGGATAACCATGCTTACCCCTGTCCGCGTCATTTTTAACTATGCCGTCCGCTGCAATATGCCGTGCGGCTTTTGCTATGTGCCGTTCACCAGCCAGAAAACATCCCTGAACGACAAGCTGCGTTTTATCGACCGGCTCAAGGACATGGGAACGACGCTGGTGACCTTTGGCGGCGGCGACCCATTGATGGATAAGGACTTTACGGCCTTGGTGGCCCATACGGTCAATCGCGGCCTGACCGTTCAACTGGATACGAACGGCCTTGGGCTGCACAAAAAGCACCTGCCCATGCTGCGCGATCACATCGCGTTTATGAGCCTGCCGCTGGAGGGCAATTCCAAGACGCACGGCGAAATGCGCGGCAATACGAAACATTTTAACCACGTCCTGACATGGCTTCCGCGCCTGTTGGATGAAGGGGTAAAGGTCAAGATCAACACGGTTGCATCACGCCGGAATATCGCCGCCCTGCCCGCGCTGGCTGAAATCCTGCGGCCCTTTGCCCTGCGCCAAAATAACCCCCTCGCCCGGTGGAGCGTTTATGAATTCATTCCGGCGGAACAAGGTGCCACAAACCGTGACATTTACGAACTGTCTGCCGGGGAATTTGCAGCCAGCATCGACAGGCTGAAAACAGCTTTTCCGGCACTGCCCATGGAGCCCGGCCCCAGAAGCAAACGGAAATCGGCTTATTTCTTCATGAATGATGACGGGATGGCCTATATCGCTGACCAATCCCCGGAACGCGACAGCTTCATCTTTATCGGTCACATCATGGATACCGATATTGTGCAAAAATGGTCGCAACATCTGGAAGATAAGGATCAGGGCAGCAGTTTCAAAAATCGCGCCGATCTGCGGATCAAATTGATTCCATAATTTTATTCCTCCCCAGACTGCCATTTGACGAAATCCCACCCAATGCTAGTATCGGCGCCATACCCTTAAGGATGCCGTGTCAATAATGCCTGCAAACTTTGATGATGCCACACCCCAACCCCGCAGCAATGTCCCGGAACTGAGCGTTTCGGAGCTGTCCTTTGCCATGAAAAGGACGCTGGAGGATAGTTTTGGCCGGGTGCGGGTACGCGGGGAATTATCAGGGCTGAAACTGGCCACATCCGGGCATTTATATGCCGATCTGAAGGATGCCGATTCCAATTTAAACGTCATTTGCTGGCGGACGACCGTTTCAAAACTGCAAATCCGTCCTGAAGATGGGATGGAAGTGGTTTGCACCGGAAAGATCACGACCTATCCCAAATCATCCCGCTACCAGATGATTATCGATTCAATGGAACTGGCCGGGGCCGGGGCGTTGCTGAAAATGCTGGAAGACCGCAAGAACCGCCTGGCGGCGGAAGGGTTGTTCCATGCCGACCGCAAAAAGCCGATCCCCTTCCTCCCCACCCGTATCGGTGTTGTCACATCCCCCACCGGGGCGGTGATCCGCGATATTTTGCACCGCCTGAATGATCGCTTCCCGCGCCACGTTCTGGTCTGGCCGGTTGTTGTCCAAGGCCCCGGTGCAGCGGAACAGATTGCTGCTGCCATTCGTGGTTTTGACGCCATGACCGAAAACCGTCCCGATATATTGATTGTGGCGCGCGGCGGCGGATCGCTGGAAGATTTGATGGCGTTTAACGAGGAAAGCGTCGTGCGCGCGGTGGCCGATTGTTCCATCCCGGTCATTTCCGCAGTTGGCCATGAAACCGATACCACATTGATTGATTATGCCGCCGATCTGCGCGCACCAACACCCACAGCCGCCGCCGAAATGGCGGTTCCGGTGCGGCGTGATTTATGGGTGCAGATGATGGATGATGCGCGCCGGCTTTATGGTACGGCGACCCGCAATTTGCATCTGTTACAACAACGCGTGGATACCAATGCCGCCAAGCTGGGCGACCCGCGCCGGATTCTGGATGCCAAGGTGCAAACGCTGGATCACCTGTCGCATCGTCTGGAATCGGCGTTTGAAAAACGCCTGACCCGCCGCATGGCAAGGGTTGCCGAACTTTCCGGGATGTTGCGCCACCCGCGCCAGATTTTGCAGGAAGCAGGTCGCACCCTGACAATCTGGGACCGCCGCTTACAGGATTTAACCCCGCGTCTGTTGCAAACCCCGGAACAAAAACTGGCCCGCGCCGGGGCGTTATTGGAGGCGTTGTCGTTCCACAAGGTGCTGGAGCGCGGCTTTGCCGTCGTGCGCGATGCCAAAGGCCAGCCCATCACCAAAGCCGCCGCCCTGAAACCGGGGGAAAAGATCGAACTGGAGTTCGGCGATGGCCGCGCCAAGGGCATCATCGACAATTCCCTTTAATATCTTAACGATTCCGGGTAATTTGGTCGGGTAAGGATTATAATAGACCAATGAAAATGACCTTCCGCGAAGTCATGGATAGCTTAGGGGTTCCGCACACGCTGAGCCCTTACGAAACCTATCCGTTTAACGTCTATGACTCTGAAAAGGGTCTGACCTGTAGCGCCGAAGTGCGCATGGGCATGGATGACGGCGAAGTCGAAGCGGAAATCCAGCTGATGTACGACACCCCGCCCGCCGGATCGGCATCGATGCAACAGATCATCTGGTTCAAAATCATGCCCCAGACATCGGCTGGCAATGACTGGGCAACCCGCGAAGCCCGGTTAAAAAACGAAAACATCGACCCGGAAATGTATAACTGGGAAGAGAAATGCTGTAATTTTTTTGGGTCCGTTGTCCGCTTTTTGAAACTGGATCAGGTTCCCGATATCGAAGAACTGATTGATGAAGAATTTAACACCCGCGAACGCTTTCACGACCAGTATGGCGGCGGCGGCGGCAAATCCCCAAAAATCAAGCCGGGACAATTGCTGAATATTAAAAAGGGCGGGTTCTAAGGATTTCAATCACTTAGAAGATTCTTCGCGCAGCCTTGCCATTAAATGTTTTTTGCACGTTTCAAACATGGTATTCTCCCCCTCGTGTGTACACACAACAAGTGTGAAAAAACAAAACTTAAAATAGAGGAGAACTAAAAAATGAGCACAACAGCAGAGTTCAATGCACCGAAAGTTGAAACTGTAAAAGCCGAAGCCGTTAAGGTCGAAGCGCCAACAGTGAAAGCACCGACACTCTCTAAATAATTTAATAAAAGCTCTCGCGAGATTCGGCGGCCCCTGTGACGACAGGGGCCGCTTTTTAAACCGAAAAGGACAATGTTATGGGCGAACGATTTATTTGTCTGGGCGATTCCATTACCGAAGGGATTGGCGATGACAAAAATCTGGGCTGGCCCGGACGCCTTGCCATCCATCTGGGCGAAACGCGCCCCGATAAATGGAACACCGTTAATCTGGGCGTGGCCGGGGATACATCAATTGATATTTTGCACCGCCTGAAATCCGAAGTGATTTACCGCGAACCGTCCCGTCTGGTGATTGCCGCCGGGGTCAATGATACCGGTCTTCGTTTATGGCCGGATGCCATCGGGTCAAAAGTCGATTTGCATTATGCCCGCGCCATCTGGACCGACATCACCGCATTTCTGGTCAAGCTGAACATCCCGACTGTTTTTATCAGCCCCCTGCCGGTTGATGAAAGCAAGATGCCATTAGTCTATATGCCCGTTGATGCAAACGATCATGGCAATGATTTTAAAAATGCATTGATCGAACGCTACAACACGATGCTGGAAAAAACGGTCACGGATGCCGGGTTCAAATGGATTGACCTGCACAGCCAATGGGAAAATTCCGACTTTCACGGATTGCTGGGCGATGGCCTGCATCCGAATGCGGCCGGGTATGACAGGATGGCGGATGAGATTATAACAGCGCTGGGCGCAATGGATTTTCTTTAGGGCTCGCCCCTGAAACTGCCGTCTGTGTCGCGGCCAGTGTTTTATCAATAATTGTCTTTCCATCGGCCAGGCTTGCCGCTTGATAATTTTTGACGGCCATCGCAAAAACATTTTGCAGGCGGTTCAGATTTTTTTCAATCTTTGCCACAGCGGCAGTTTTTTCAAAACCCTTGGTCGCTTCGATCTGGAATTGACGCGTTGCGCCGTTATGAACGGCACTGGATTCATCGCCCATCATGCGGATCGCCTGACATAGGGTCGGCGCGGTTGCGATGGATGGATAAACGCCCATCTTATTTTCAACGCACAGGCGATTGGTATAAAGACGCAGATCATGTCCCTCTACATCCAGAATATGATCGATGCGCGGAAATAACAAACCGCTGCCCAATGCCGTGTAACCAATCCGGCGTAAATAAGCATCACCCGTTCCATCGACCACGATGCGTGTCGTTTGCGAACCATAAACCTGCAGAGGGCCAGCCTGATCAAGCGGACCCGTCATTGCTTGTTGCATCACATCGTCATTGATCTTGTCATTCCGGCGCAGGAAAAATCCTTGGGAAAAAAGACCGTGCGTGTCCGGTGCATCAACCACACCGTGATCCAAACGGACGATGGATCCGTCATATTTAAACGCCAGCGGACGGGCAACAGGGCCGATATTCACCGCCCCCACCGCGCCCATGCATTCGGCCACATCCTTGTGCGCCGCGGACAGGCCTAAACGCTGGCCCAGAATCATTTCGGCTTGCTGAATCAGGCTGCCGCCATAGGAATATCCAACCAGATTAATTTTCGACAAGGCCTGGCGTGTCGTTTTCAAATCACCATCCGCATCGCCGGGCAGCAGCAGGTCATCAACCAGCGCATAGGCTTCGGGGGACAGGGTTTCCTGATTGTGAAAATCATACATCGCCTTGGCCGTCACACCGATATCCGGATCCGAAGACCGTAAGGCGACATAGACGGGAATTTCGGCCCTGTCCGGGCCCTGCCATGTCACATCACGCAGGATAGAGGCCAGAACTTGGCCAAAACCGATTCCGTTTTGATGAAGAAGTCCGCCGAGGAAAAGATAAAAGGGCTGATCAGGCGCAAGGATTTCGGCAGGGGTTACACTCAGAAACTGGCCGTTTTCAACCCGCTTATACTGCAACATTGCGCAATGAATCCCTGAAGATGTGAAAGCTGGGTCTTTATACCCCCTTCAACGCATTGCGTCAAGAATTATGACAAAATAAAACGCCCGGAAATCCTCGATTTTTCCAGATTTTCCTAGATAAAAGAGTCAAAATCTGGTGTTATCGGGCCGGTTTTACGAGCGTTTCGCGCCCGCCCGCCTTTGGGAAAATAATATATAAGGATTTCAATAAGATGGCTTCTTATCAATATATCTACAACATGAGCGGCGTCACTAAAGTCTGGCCGGGCGGAAAAAAGGTTCTGGATGGCGTGACCCTCCACTTCCTGCCGGGGGCCAAGATTGGCGTTCTGGGCGCGAACGGGTCGGGTAAATCGACCCTGCTGAAGATCATGGCCGGGATTGATAAGGAATTTGGCGGCGATGCGTTTGCCGCGGATGGCATTAAAATCGGCTATCTGGAACAAGAACCACAGCTGGACCCGACCAAAACCGTCTTTGAAAACGTGCTGGAAGGCATGGGCGAGGTCAAGGCGATGGTTGACCGTTACAACGCCATTGGTCTGGAAATGGCCGAACCCGACGCCGATTACGATGCGTTGATGGCGGAAATGGGCGAATTACAGGAAAAAATCGATGCCGTTGACGGGTGGGAAATGGACCGCACCGTTGAACTGGCCATGGATGCCCTGCGTTGCCCGCCAAAAGATTCTGCCGTGACCAAGCTGTCGGGGGGTGAAAAACGCCGGGTCGCGCTTTGCCGCCTGCTGCTGGAACACCCAGATATGCTGCTGCTCGATGAACCGACCAACCACTTGGATACCGAATCCGTGGCGTGGTTGCAGCGTTTCTTGAAGGATTACAAGGGCACCGTGGTCATGGTTACCCACGATCGTTACTTCCTGGATAACGTCACTGGCTGGATTTTGGAACTGTATTACGGTCAGGGCATTCCGTATGAGGGCAACTATACCGCCTATCTGGATGCCAAGGCGAAACGGATGCGTCAGGAAGCCAAGGAAGAAGATGCCTTGCAGAAAACGCTGGAACGCGAACTGGAATGGATGCGTCAAACACCTGAGGGCCGCCGTAAAAAGTCCAAGGCCCGGGTTGCCGCTTATAATGACCTTTTGATGGAATCCGAAGGCCAGAGCGTCCGGACCACCCAGATTGTTATCCCGACCCCGCCGCGTCTGGGGACGCTGGTGGTTGAGGCTGATAATATCAGCAAATCCTTTGGCGAGCGCCTATTGATCGAAAATCTGTCCTTTAAACTGCCTCCGGGCGGTATTGTTGGCGTGATTGGGCCGAATGGTGCGGGTAAAACCACCCTGTTTAAGATGATTACCGAACAGGAACAGCCCAATACCGGTACGTTCAAGGTCGGCGAGACCGTAAAACTGGGTTATATCGACCAAAGCCGCGATTCTTTGGACCCGAACAAGAATGTTTGGGAAGAAGTTTCCGATGGTCTGGATATCCTGAAACTCGGCAAAATTGAAATGGCATCACGCGCCTATGTCGCCGCCTTTAACTTCCGCGGGTCTGACCAGCAGAAGAAAATCGGCCAGCTTTCGGGCGGGGAACGCAACCGCGTCCATTTGGCCAAGATGCTGAAAACCGGCGCGAACGTCCTGCTGCTCGATGAACCGACCAACGATCTGGATACCGAAACCTTGTCGGCCCTGGAAGAAGCCTTGGAAAGATTCCCCGGCTGCGCCGTGGTCATCTCCCACGATCGCTCCTTCCTTGACCGTCTGGCCACGCACATCCTGGCCTTTGAAGGGGATTCCCAAGTGGTCTGGTTTGAAGGCAATTATGAAGATTACGAAAAAGATCTGCATAAACGCATGGGGTCCAGCGCCGATACGCCAACCCGTATCAAATACAAGCCATTGGACCGCAAAAGCGCATAAATCCGGGCTTTGCGCAGGGCTCATTCCAGCCCTGCGCCCCGATTATATCAGAATATGAAAAATATTCTTGACGGGGGGCCAGATGAGGCGCATACCGCTGATTATTGAATATCTGCGTATCCCCAAAGGAGGATTAACATGACCTACGATTATAATACCTACACTGTGGCCCTGTCCGAAAACACCGCCGTTCCTGCCATTGTTCAACTGATCCAGTTAGAAGACGATATTCGCGATCTGGGTTTTGTTGGGGGCGAAACGATTCACGTTGCCAAGGATGATGTCCCGGCTTCCGGTGGCCCGCTGACCCTGTCTTTGACCTGCAATGCTGCTTTTGCCGCTGAAATCGAAAATACCGTTGGTGTTGCCGCGGTCCAGAAAAAGATCGCTGCCACTCCTGCGTACACGCTCTAAACACGAAATCCAAAAAATACCGCTAAAACAAGGGCTGGGGCTTATCCCGGCCCTTTTTTAATGTGGGATCGCACCCCCTGAATATGGTAGAATATCTGTAACTATAAACTTTAATAAAATTTTATGAATCTAAGCCGTAAGCTGTAGGCGGGGTGTATCAGAATCGTGCAAAATATTCGCGCCAAAGAAGTTTTAGGATATGTGTTTTTGCCGGGCATCCTGCCGCGGGCAAAGTCTTTGTTTGGGTCCGGATTCGGCTTCCTGGCTTATCTTATGGCTACCATTCTGAACGCGACACGCCTGCTGCCCAATGAACACCCTTATCTAAGCCCAGCCAATATTGGTAAATATAGTATTCGTTCCGTCTTTGCACAGGCCGGCGAACGCCTTGTTTTTGACCGCAAACATATTGACCAGCTGGCGATTTATTTCACGCTGATGCTCGGCTTTATCCTGCTGGTTCTGCAATTCGTGTTTTTAATTATTGGCATGGTTGCCAAACCGGTTATGGCCGCCCCCGCCTTTACCGGTATGTTCAATACACCCAGCCCCAATCGTGACATCGCCTTTGTTCTGCTGGACAAGGTTTTTGGTGTTCCGGGCTTCTTTAATTCCGATTACGCCCCGACTGGCGCACCGCTGCCATTCCATCAAGCGTTACACAGCTTGTTCCAGTTTTACAGCACAGCGCTGCTGCTGGTTGCCGTCATCATCTTCCTTTATTACGTTTTGGTCATCGTTGCCGAAACCGCACAGACAGGCACGCCGTTTGGACGCCGCTTCAATCATTTGTGGGCGCCCATTCGTTTGGTTGTCGCGCTTGGTCTTCTGGTTCCGATTAATTACGGTTTGAATTCCGGCCAGTATATTGTTTTGATGGCGGCGAAGATGGGTTCTGGTTTTGCGACCAATGGCTGGTTTTTGTTTAACAGCTCAATGGGCAATGGTTTGGGTGCCGAAGACAACACTCTGTTTGCGCGTCCCAAGGTTCCCGATTCCTGGCCGCTGGTCAAATTCATGACTTTGGCTACGACATGTAAGATCGCCTATGAAAGTCTCGGCGTGACGGGCATTAACGCCTACATCATCAAAAACCCTGCCAACTCTCAAATTGTGACCGGGGCCGATTATGCGACGGCCCTGGCGTTTTACAATCAAGGCGATATCGTTATTCGCTTTGGCCAAAAAGATACCGAAAAACATGGCGGCGAAATTGGTGCAGTCTTCCCCTATTGCGGGGAAATTCAGCTGAAGACAAGTGTCGCCACCAATACCGGGACATTGATTGGCCCCTATAATGTCCAGATGCGATATTTCATTGAAACGATGTTGCTGTGGGAAGATTTTTCTGTCGAATTTGGCGAAATCATGGCTTACAAGTTTCTGCCGAACAAAACAACGGGCTGTCCTGCTTCCGCATGGTCGGGAAGTTATTTTGATGTTGCCGGATGTACGAGTGAGGCCGGCATTCCCAATGCAGAGATCGCCGCAATGCGGCGCGAAGAACAGGCTCTTGGGTATGAACAGGCCGTCAGACAGGCCCGCCAAGCCATGATCGACTCCGGCTCCTTAGCCATACCGCAAGATATGCTGGACCGGGGCTGGGGCGGTGCCGGAATCTGGTATAACCGTATTGCCGAAATGAATGGTGCATTTTTCAGCGCCGTCAGTAATCTTCCAACTGTTTCACTCTTGCCCCTGCCCATGAAAAAAATCATGGAAGAAAATACCAAGGCGAACCAGAACGTTTCGATTGAAGAAATGTTCACTCCCAACTTGTCCGATGGCCAAGCCACCCCGATTGAGGGCAATGATGCGCTGGTCGGCCAAGTCCTTTATCAATCTTATAAAAAACTGGGATCTGATGACGCCTTTATGTCCAGCGAGACATCTAAAAAGCAGAACATCTTCCGTGACACCCTCAATCTTTTGATGGGCCTGAATGGTCTTTTTACCATGCGTGAAAATACCGATATTCACCCGCTGGCGCAGCTGGTCGGGCTGGGCAAGGGGATCGTGGACAGCGCAATCCGCAACTTATTTACAGCCACCGTCTTTGGTGCCGCCGGGGGTGCATTCAATGCGTTCCCCGATGCCAAGGGGATGGCCGCGATTGCCAGTATGAGCAGCAGCATCTTTACCACGCTCGCCACAATCGGGTTGGGCGTTGGGTTTATGCTGTACTATGTTCTGCCGTTTTTGCCTTTCATGTATTTCTTCTTCGCCGTTGGGACGTGGTTGAAAACCATTTTTGAAGCGATGGTCGGCGCGCCGCTTTGGGCTCTTGCGCACTTGCGCATTGATGGACACGGATTGCCGGGCGAAAGCGCGATGGGTGGATATTTCATGATCTTAGAAATCTTC
>CAACXI010000109.1_pt1 | contig 20824 bp, 19 predicted proteins | sample 2275891 | NCBI WGS metagenome assembly CAACXI01 (sample SAMEA5312484, study PRJEB27640) | indoor metagenome | biome: indoor environment; feature: controlled; material: polymer antistatic dissipative epoxy resin | place: Italy | collected 2014-05-27 | reverse complement strand
CGGATATCCTGTCGCTTGCTGCTGCCATAGAAACAGGTTCCTCCCATCCTCTAGCACTTGCCATTGTCGCGCGGGCAAAAGCTGCACAAGTGAATATTCCAATCGCGTCGGATTCCAAAGCCATTGCAGGGAAAGGCGTTTCAGGGAGTGTGGCCGACCAGACTGTCTATTTATATTCCCCATCGGCGGCGCAAAAAGTGGCCCCGTTGAGTTTAGATCAAATATCCAAGATCGAGCTTCTCAACGATGAGGGGAAAACCGTGTCGGTTTTGCTTGTGGACGGAGAGATTGCGGGATTATTGGCAATTCGTGATGAACCGCGCGCAGATGCACTTGAGGGGCTTAAAGCGCTAAGAGATGCAGGAATTGTTACGCTGATGCTGACCGGCGATAATCAGCGGACGGCGGATGCTATTGGCAGAAGCATGGGGATTTCGGAAATTTACGCGCACATGATGCCGGAAGATAAACAGGCCATTATTCAAAAACTGCAATCTAGCGGTTTTATCGTCGCCAAGATAGGCGACGGCATTAATGATGCGCCCGCCTTAGCCGCGGCGGATATCGGCATTGCTATGGGCGGCGGCACGGACGTTGCCTTGGAAACAGCGGATGCTGCCATTCTTCACGGCAGGGTTCTTGATATCATTAATATGATTTCCCTGTCTAAAAAAGTGATGGAGAATATCCACCAGAACATTGTAATTTCCTTGGGTTTAAAAGTCGTATTTTTAATCACGACCATTGCGGGTATTACAGGATTATGGCCCGCCATTCTGGCCGATACAGGGGCAACCGTGCTGGTAACGGCCAATGCAATGCGCCTTTTACGCTGGCGAGGAAGGATTAGTTAGGAGGAAGATATGAATGAAGCTGTTTTTCTTTCGATTATAATTCCATTTTAAAAGTCTAATCCGCAATAAATAAAATGATGGAAAAAGTGGGATTCGAGCCCATCGGTGAGGTTTATCCCCACGATGGTTTTCAAAGCCGGCAGTGTAGAAAGTCCCTACGATAATCTATGAAAAAGTTTATAGACTATAGAATACATGTAAGAAAATATAAGAGAATCTCTCCGAAAATGCAGTTCAGGATTGCTTTCATTTATGTCGCCAAGCGACTAGTTGGCGATTAGGGGCAAACCCATCGCCTTGGCAGAGGGTGTTCACCCTCTGTTTAGAGGTTGACCATCCTCGTCGAGGATGGATTGAAAGTCTTTTTCTATCTGTTTGCCTGTTTTGGATCTGCGCACGTTGATTACCGAGGCGTCCAGCATGTTTTTGATGTGTGATGCGTAGTATTTTTCGATCATCTCCACACTGGTGCGACAATTTTTGGCAATTTGATAGATGTCTGCTCCCTCCATCAATCGCATACAAATATAGGTATGGCGGAGACTGTAGGCGGTGCGGCGGTTACCCTCGCGGTCAAATTTAAGACCCAACTCGTCAAGAATTGTATTGAATAATTGTCTGTGTGTTTTAGGAAATAGGTTGTCTGTTTTTTGTGGATTGTTTCGTTTGACCAGGCGTTCAAATGGTTTTACGGCTCCCGGCATACTTTTGCAGTAACCGACACCGCGTTTTCCTCGAACACTGATTTCTAAGATGGTTTCGCCTGTACCAGCATCATCAACAATGACAACGTCACGAAACTCAAGGCGCATGGCTTCATCGGGGCGCAGCCCTGTATTTGCCATGAACAATACATAATCGTGTAACTGTTCGGATTCCCATTGATAGCGTTTTCTTAAAGGGGATTTGGCACGCTCACGCGTGGCTTCGTATAATGTTTTATATTCTTCTGGGGAGAACCAAGCACGGTGAGAGATTTTGCCGGAGCTTCTATAGGGCTCTGAAAAATCTGGTAGGTTGGCAAGCCAGTTATGGCGCAGGGCTACCTTTAGGGTTTGGCGTAGGGTTACGATTTCTTGGTGGATGGTGTTTCGGGCTGGGGGTTTCCCCCAACGCTCTGCTGCTTTTTCAAGACGATAGATTCGATATTCCTGTAATTGTCCGGCGGTGATCTCGGACAGGCCCATTTCGCCAAAGAAGGGGATGAGGTGGGCGTTGAGTCTGCGACCGTGGCCTTTCACATACTCTTTGTTGCGGTGGCCTTCGGTGATGATTTCGTATTCGCGTAGGAATTGATCTGCGGCTTGTTTGAAGGTCTTTTCATCCTTCATCTCGCCCCGGCGGTGTTTGCCGAATAATTCCAGATACCAGTCCTCGGCAAAATCCTTGGCCTTGGCAAGGCTGGTTTCTTTGGTGCTGACGCGTCTGTTCTTGCCGCCGAGATAGGTTGAGCACTGCCAAACCTCGCTGTTTTCGCGCTTATAAACGTGGAGTTTGCCACCCATAAGGGTGTGTTTTGCTGATTCTGCCATCAAGAGCCTCCACCTGTGAAAATGTGTAAGTCTTGTGTAAGTATAACGCAGAATGTTTACGAGGGGAAATTATCCCATAAGTTATTGATTTAATTGGTGGCCCCGACCGGGGTCGAACCGGTACGTCCTTACGAACGAGCGATTTTAAGTCGCTTGCGTCTACCTGTTCCGCCACGGGGCCGTGTCTAGATTTTGAATTCAGGTGGGCATACCATAAAGGGTGATGGGCCGGGTTGCAATCGGGATTGGTGCCCTTTATCCCCGTATTTCGGGATCAAAAGGGGGGCTTTCGATCAGATCGTTAATGCTGTTCATCACCGCATGGCCCCGCGTGGTCAAAGTCAGCTCCTTTTTCCGGCGTTCTGTAGCGGAAATTGTGACGCGTACCAGGTCATAGGCGGTGCCTTTCTGGCGATTGCGGGACAGGGCGCCGACAATCCGGGAAACGGTCGAAAGGGGCATTCCTGTACGCTCGGCCAGCTGGCTGAGGGATAGGCCCTCATGACGGGCAATTTCCCCCAGACAAACAGCGTATTGCAGCGGGAATTCAGAATCTATTTTCTGAAGCTCCCGCAGCAGGCGGAGAAAAAGGCTGATTTTCTGCATCATTTGTTATGCCCAGTAGGTGACCGGGCGTCCATATGGCCCGGCAATACGGTATATCAAATATAGTTTCACCATTGCAAGTATCAATTTCAAAGAATGGGGCTGCTGATAGGTGGCGCGACCATTCAATATAAAATGCCCCCAGCCTGCCAAAATGCAGGTAGATCATTGTAATTCCCCCTTTAATTATTTCGCTGTCACGAAATCTCCCGCACAGGGCATAGGTTTAATCCAGTCCTTTATGAAAAGTCAAATCAGTGTTGTGGGGCATACACTTGAATGCGGCATATTGTTCAAGGCGTAACCGCAAATTCATGATTTCAAGATCTGAGCAGGCCGCAATGTTGCCCCACCGCTCAAAATCATAAACGTCGTGACCGATTTTCATGTGTTGATCGAGGAAGATGACCGGATGTTGCAATCCGTGTATCACTAAAGGGGGTCGCGTCATCGGGCAGGATCGTCCGCACGGATTAATGAAGCAGCTGTCTTCCATTGACGCGGTTTGATTAAAATCCAGCTTAAACGCTGACAATGTTGAAAAGATGCAGTGATCAAGGACACCATCAAAAACCTCTGTTCCGCCGAATGACGCGCCACTGAAATTAGCGCCCGCCATATTGGACTCACACAATGCCGTGCCCAGCAAAACCGTATTTGAAAAGTTGGCGTTGGCCAAAAGGCATTCACTGGCATTCGCACCGGATAAATTGCAATTTGCGAAATTGGCGTGGCTGAAATTACCGCCATCCAATTGTGCATTTAATAAATTCCGATTGGAAAAATCCGCTCCCCGCAGGTCAACGGCATCCAGAACGGCTTGTTCAACGCAGGCCCGGAAAGTTTTGAAATTCCCCTTATAAAGCGTCGTTTGCTTCAAAGCGGAATGAATTTGATACTCGTACATAGTGCGTCTCCCCACAGATTATAAGCGGGCTCTTCGGCCCGCCGAAAATGACGATTACTCGAAACACTTGTTACTATGCAAGTGTTATTTCGCGTTCTGGTTTAGGTTTTTTGCAAAATGCACCTAACCTTTGCGCGTGCGGATTGCCGGAACAGGCCGTTTGTCCTACATCTATTGCTATGGCCGATCACGATTCCAAAGGACAATCAGCATTAGAACGGGGCGCGGAGATTATCCACGCTCAGGTCCAGACTTTGCCAAATGCCCCTGGTGTCTATCGTATGCTGAATGCCGCTGGGGATGTGTTGTATGTCGGTAAGGCGGTCGCGTTAAAGCGGCGCGTGGTCAATTATACGCAAACAGCCCAGCTGCCGAACCGCCTGAAACGCATGGTGGCGGAAACGGCGAGCATGGTTTTCGTCGTGACGCATACAGAAGTAGAAGCGTTGCTGCTGGAAGCCAACCTGATTAAAAAGCTGAAGCCGCGTTATAATATTCAGCTGCGCGACGGAAAATCCTTTTCATATATTCTGATTACCGATGACCATGATTACCCGCAGCTTTTAAAATACCGCGGCGCGCGCAGCCGGAAGGGGCAATATTTTGGTCCCTTTGCCTCGACCAATGCCGTCAACGGTACGGTGACGATTTTGCAGCGTGCCTTTATGTTGCGCACCTGTTCTGACAGCATCTTTGCTCAGCGCACACGACCCTGCCTGCAATATCATATCAAGCGTTGCACCGCGCCGTGCGTGCACAAAGTTTCGCAAGAAGAATATACGCAGCAGGTGCAACAGGCGCGCGATTTTATGACCGGGAAAAGCCGCCATATTCAGGACCGGTTCGGCGAATTGATGCAAAAATCCAGTGATGAGTTGGATTTTGAAATGGCGGCCAGCTATCGCGACCGGATCAAGGCCTTGACGGCGATTCAATCGCGTCAGGATATTAATGTCAGTGAAGTCGATGATGCCGATGTCATTGCGCTGGCCCAGCGCGAAGGGCAAAGCTGCGTTCAGGTTTTCTTCTTCCGCAGCGGTCATAATTACGGCAACCGTGCTTATTTCCCCAAGCATGAAAAAGATGAAACGCCAGAGGCGATTTTAACCGCTTTTCTGGCGCAGTTTTATGAAGATAAGCCCGCCGCACCAGTCATTCTGATCAGTCACGAGGCTGCGGAAATTCCGCTATTGGAAGACGCGTTGAGTGCCCGTGAAGGAGCCACGCGCCGCGTCAAAATCTTGCGCCCGGAACGCGGGACGCGCCGTCGTCTGGTTGAGTTTGTAGAAAAAAATGCCGCCGATGCACTGGCCCGTCACCTGCTGGAACGGGCCGGGGATGCCGCAATGCTGGACGGGGTTGCGCGCTTATTTGGCTTTGAAGAACCGCCGCGCCGGATTGAGGTTTACGACAACAGTCATATTTCCGGCACCGATATGGTGGGCGGAATGATTGTCGCCGGACCGGAAGGATTTTTAAAAAGCGGCTACCGCAAATTCAATATCCGCGATGCCGAAGCTGGAGATGATTTTGGAATGATGCGTGAAGTCATCATGCGCCGTTTCCGCCGTGTCGGTGTGGATGGCTTTGGTCCGGGGGCAGAAGATTGGCCAGATCTTTTGCTGATCGATGGTGGTCAGGGCCAGTTAAGCGCCGTCCATGAAACGCTGGTTGAAATGGGTATCGCGCAGCAGGTTTGTGTTGTAGCGATTTCAAAGGGCCCCGACCGCAATGCGGGGCGTGAAAAATTCCATATGATGGGGCGTGAAATGTTCCAGTTGCCGGAGAAAGATCCGGTGCTGCATTACCTACAACGCCTGCGTGATGAGGTCCACCGCTACGCAATCGGGACGCACCGCGCCAAAAGAATTAAGAAAATTGCCAGCTCGCCGCTGGATAATATTCCCGGAATTGGGGCACAGCGGAAAAAGGCCCTGTTGCTGCATTTCGGGTCTGCCCAAGGGGTCGCCCGGGCGGGAATGAATGAGCTGCAAAAAGTGGACGGGATCAGCCAGTCAGTCGCCGAGAAGATATACAACTTTTTTCATGAAACACTTTGATATAAGCCATTGATTTATCAATAAAAACGATAATTTTCCGGATTCAAATTCAAATCCCCGCTTGCGGCCCCGCAAAATGGCATGGTAGGGTCGCCCTGTTTCAAGACATCAGGTAAAAAGTGGTTCGGGCTGCCATAATTGCGCCCATTCCGGCTGTCATCCTGTTTTTTCTTGTAACCTGTGTGTAATGAAAAAAGGGATGTGACAGCGAATGTTCCACCGTCAGAAACCAGAAAGTGATAACGCAGCGCAAGCTTCTTTCCTGAAAGATGCTCCAAAGGACGCCCCAAAGGCGCCGGCGAGAGCAGCAGCAAGACCCGCGGAAGAAAAAGCGCCTGTACAAAATTTCGTGAAAAGTGAGAAGGAAAAATCTATGTATCCAAACCAATCCAATGCTCAGCCAAACCCGGCTGAGGATTCCACAGCGACCGAGGGCAATGCTCAAGGCCGTCCGCTGGATATTCCAGGCAGCCCTGCCGGTCTGCAACGCGCCGGTCAAGCACCGCGTATGCCCGGTACATTCCCAGGCAGCTCTTATGCTCCTGCGCCGTCCCCGTCTTATGGCTCCGCTCAGCCTGCAAAGGCACCTGATGGCCGTCGTCTGGTCGTTGGTGAAGGCATCTCCCTGTCCGGCGAAATAGAAGCTTGTGATACGCTGATCGTTGAAGGCACGATCGAGGCTGCGCTGAAAGGTGCAAAAGTTCTCGAAATCGCTGAAACCGGCGTATTCTACGGGACAGTAGAAATTGAAGAAGCCACCGTGGCTGGCCGCTTTGAAGGCGACCTGACCGTGAATGGCCGTCTGACGATCCGTGCAAGCGGTTCGATCACTGGCGCGATTGCGTATAAAGAACTGGCGATAGAAGCCGGTGCAATCCTTGACGGTAAGGTTACACCGTTGTCAGGCAAGGGCGAAAAAAAGTCTGAAGGCAGCCGTTCAAATCAGGGACAAAAGAAAGCCCCTGCACGGAATGAACATTCCGGTAACGAGCTGCCATTTGCCGATAACAAGGCGCTGACAGCGTAATCATGCTGGTCAGTCTGACATCAAAAATCGTGAACCAGGTCATTGTACCTGGTTCACTTTTTTGGAAGCGGGAAAAGCGGGCCCTCGTGCGCCGCTGGAAACGCGCCATGCTGCTGCCGGAAACCGTTTTGGTGGCAGGGTTGATTATTATTTGCGGTACGTTGTTGAACCATTCTGACTTCCGTCCGGGACAGCAAGCCCAGGCATCGAATGCGATTGTGCAGGATGGTGTTTCCGCCATTTCATCGAAACGGAAGCAGCGCCTGTTACAGGACCGTTTGCAAAACAAACCTGAAAACTTGATGGTTTTGACCGGGGATGATGTTGTGGCCGCATTTTCCTATGCCGATTTGCAACGCCGCGAAGGCGATATGCTGATCCTGCAATTCCGCGGCAATGAATGTGTTCTGGATATCTTTTTCAAAGAGGGCGGGGATCAGACTACCCATTACGAATTCCGCCAGCGCCAAATGGCGGCGTTTAACAATGATATCAAGGCACGCAAGATGAATGCCCGTCATTGTGTTGATGATATCGTCAAATCACGCCGCGCCTGATTTTTTGGCCGCGAATATTTTCTTGTCTTTAAATTCACAAACATCATAAACCGGGCAATGCCAGCATTCCGGTGTGCGTGCCTTGCAGATATAACGCCCATGCAGGATCAACCAGTGATGCGCATGAAGGCGATAAGGGCCGGGCACGACTTTTTCCAGCATGGCTTCAACATGGTCAGGTGTTTTCCCCGGTGCCAGCCCGGTGCGGTTGCCAATGCGGAAGATATGCGTATCGACGGCCATGGTTTCCTGACCAAACGCAATGTTCAAAACCACATTGGCAGTTTTGCGTCCGACACCGGGCAGTTTGATCAGGTCTTCGCGGGTGTCCGGGACTTCGCCATTATAATCGCTGACCAGTAATGCGGCCATGGCGATCACGTTTTTGGCCTTGGCGTTATAAAGGCCAATGGTTTTGATATGCTCTTTCAACCCATCTTCGCCCAGTTTCAGCATTTTCTGTGGCGTGTCCACAATTTTAAAAAGCTTTTCAGTGGCTTTATTGACGCCCTTATCCGTTGCTTGTGCGGACAGGGCCACGGCGACCAGCAGCGTATAGGCGTTGGTATAGTATAATTCGCCCTTGGGGTCCGGGTTGGCGGCCTGAAGGCGGTGAAAAAATTCTTCGATATTCTGTTTTTTCATGATTTTACCAAATAAGCGGGTCGGTAAATTTAACACCAATAAACGGATTGGCTACAACGGCAATCATCGGTAATGATAAAGAATGAGCAAAAATCCTGAACAGGCGGTTTCTGACGCCATTGATTATATCGTGACCCACTGGCAGGACCAGCCCGATCTGGATGTGCTGGCGCGGCAGGCGGGGTATGAGTCCACGCATTTTCAAAAATTATTTACAAAAATGGTCGGGATCAGCCCAAAAAGATTGGTTCAATTTATGAATGCCCGTCATGCACGGGATTTGTTGCTGACCGGGTATTCAACACTGGATGCGGCGTATGAATCAGGCTTGTCAGGGAATGGGCGCTTGCATGATCTGCTGGTCAATTTTGATGCGGCCACACCGGGTGAGGTAAAACGCAAAGGGTTGGGGCTGACCATTCATTACGGCTTTCATCCAACCACAATGGGCGATGTGCTGATCGCGCAGACGGGCCGGGGATTATGCTGGCTGGGGTTTGTCATGGAGGGGGACCGGAATGTCCCGTTGGAGCGTCTGTTTACATACTGGCCACTGGCGGAGTTTGTTGAGGATGCGGCGCAGACAAGCGAAACCGCTGCCAAGATCATGAAGATCTGGCGCGGCGAGTCCGAGCAACTCAACCTGCATCTTTATGGAACAAATTTTCAGCTGCAGGTCTGGCAGGCCCTCATGCGCATTCCCTGCGGCGGGGCGGTCAGCTATCAAAGCGTAGCCAATTATATCGGCAAACCCAAGGCCAGCCGCGCGGTGGGCAGTGCCGTCGGTGCCAATCCAGTATCATTGCTGATCCCCTGTCACCGCGTTATTCAATCGACCGGTATTGTTGAAAATTATGGCTGGGGGACGCCGCGCAAAAAACTGCTGCTGGCGTTAGAGAGCCAGAACATCACGCATTGAATAAAGGCCATTGGGCTGGTCCTTCAGCCATTGGGCGGCGCGTAACGCGCCCTTTGCAAACAGGCTGCGGTCATGGGCGCGGTGCGCCAGTTCCAGACGTTCGCCCGGACCAAAAAAATTCACGCTGTGTTCGCCAATGACATCGCCGCCGCGTTGCACGGCATAGCCAACCGTACCGGTGCCGCGTTTTCCACTGCGATCCATATTTTCTGCATCGCGTCCGGTGGCGCGTCCCAATAGCAACGCCGTGCCCGATGGTGAGTCCACTTTATTACGATGGTGGGTTTCCATGATTTCGATATCGAAATCTTCACCAAGGCGAGCGCTGGCCTGCTCCACAAGCGCGGCGAGGAGATTGATTCCAACGCTCATATTCGCGGAATAAAGAATGGGGCAGGTGTGGGATGCATCGTGGATCAGTTTCAGATCATCTGCGTTCAAACCCGTGGTGCCAATGACCAATGGCTTTTGGTGTTTCACCGCAGATGCTATGTGGCCGCGTGTGGCGGTGGGGGTTGTAAAATCAATCACCAGATCGGTGGCTTCAAAAATTTTGTCTGGCGCATCGGTGGACAGGCTGCCCCCGCCATAGGACAAGGTGGGCCAGGAACCGGATTCCAGTTCCCGGACCAATATCTGGCCCATCCGTCCGCGCGAACCCGTGATGCCGATTTTTGTCATGGTGTTATTCGGTAAGGTCGCTCCAGAATTCCTTAGCCTTGTTTAAGAAGCCGGAGGATTCTGGTGAATGTTTGCTGGCTGCGCTGCCGCCGGTGGTTTTATCCAGTTCTTTCAGCAGATCAGCTTGCTTGCGCGACAAATTGACCGGGGTTTCAACAAAGATATCGATATACATATCGCCCCGCGCCTGTGAACGCAGGATCGACATACCCTTGCCCTTAACGCGCAATTGCTGGCCCGATTGTGTGCCTTCGGCAATTTTCACCTTTGTCCGTGTGTGATCGATGGTCGGGATTTCAATGTCCCCGCCCAAAGCTGCAACGGTCATTGGAATCGGAACGCGGCAGAACAGGTCAGCCCCGTCACGGCGGAACAGGCGATGTGGTTTAACCGCCAGCAGGACGTAGAGATCGCCCGATGGTCCGCTGCGCATTCCGGCTTCGCCTTCACCGCCCAGACGGATACGGCGGCCATTTTCGACGCCCGGTGGAATCTTGACGCGCAGGGTTTTTTCCTTGCGGATCCGTCCCGAACCGGAACATTTGTCACATGGGTCACGAATGATGGTGCCATCGCCGTTACAGGTCGGGCAGACACGTTCAATGGTGAAAAATCCCTGTTGCATCCGCACCCGGCCATTGCCGCTACAGGTGCCGCAGCTTTCCGTCCCGGTGCCCGTTTTGGCGCCGGAGCCGGAACATTTATCGCAGGCCTCAGAAAGTGGAATCTTGATTGTTGCTTCTTTTCCCGCGAAGGATTCTTCGAGGGTAATTTCCATGGTGTACTGGACGTCATTGCCGCGTTGCGGCCCGGTGCTGCGACCCTTGCCGCCACGGGCGCCGCCGCCCATGAAGTCGCCAAACATATCTTCAAAAATATCGGTGAAGGCGCTGCCGAACCCGGCATCACCGCCCGGGCCTGTTGCGCCGCCGGGACGGAACCCGCCCATGCTGCCATCAAAAGCCGCCGCGCCAAAGCGGTCATAGGCCGCTTTCTTTTGCGGGTCTTTAAACACATCGTAGGCTTCGCTGATTTCTTTAAATTTGGCTTCGGCTTCCGGATTATCGCTGTTGCGATCCGGGTGGTATTTCATAGCAAGGGCGCGATACGCCTTTTTAATTTCATCATCGGGTGCGCCGCGTTCAACGCCCAGTGTCTTGTAATAATCTTTTTCGGCCATGGTATTTAATAATCGCCTGAAGGTTCGGGACAGTAATGTTCAATCGCAAGAACACCCGGCCCTGATGAAGTCAGGAAGCCGGGTGTTTTTGCAGGATTTTATTTCTTGTCGTCTTCGTCTTCCAGTTCAAGGAAGTCCGCATCAACGATGTCGTCATCCTTGGCACCGGACGGGGCTTCGGAAGCCGTTGGCTCCGCAGCGTTATCCGGGGCGCCAGCAGCGCTTTCCTGTGCCTGACGATAGGCGATCTCGCCCAGCTTCATGCTGACCTGTGACAAGGCGTTGGTTTTTTCAACGATGGCATCCTTGTCTTCGCTCGACAGAACAGCCTTCAGATCGTCAATCGCCGCCTTAACGGTTTTTTGTTCATCTTCCGGAATCTTGTCGCCAAGATCAGCCAAAGATTTTTCAACCGTATGGATCATGCCTTCACCCTGATTGCGGGCTTCGATGGTTTCACGACGCTTTTGATCGCCTTCTTTATTGGCTTCGGCTTCGTTGACCATCTTTTCGATATCGGCATCGGACAAACCGCCGCTGGCCTGAATACGAATGGTCTGTTCCTTACCGGTCGCCTTATCCTTTGCCGCAACGTGCACGATGCCGTTGGCGTCAATGTCAAAGGTCACTTCAACCTGCGGAATACCGCGTGCTGCCGGTGGGATACCAACCAGATCGAACTGGCCGAGGATTTTATTATCCGCCGCCATTTCGCGTTCGCCCTGGAACACGCGGATGGTGACGGCAGTCTGGTTATCTTCAGCCGTGGAGAAGACTTGCGACTTCTTGGTCGGGATCGTGGTGTTGCGGTCGATCAACCGGGTGAACACGCCACCCAGTGTTTCAATCCCCAGCGACAGCGGGGTGACGTCCAGCAACAGAACATCCTTCACATCGCCTTTCAGGACGCCGCCCTGAATCGCCGCGCCATCGGCCACGACTTCATCTGGGTTCACGCCTTTATGCGGTTCCTTGCCAAAGAAGTCCTTGACCGTTTCGATGATTTTCGGCATCCGGGTCATACCGCCGACCATGACGACTTCATCGATATCGCTGGCTTTGACACCGGCGTCTTTCAATGCGGCCTTTAATGGATCAAGCGTTCTTTTGACCAGATCTTCAACCAGGCTTTCCAGCTTGGCGCGGGTCATCTTGACGTTCAGGTGTTTTGGACCGGACGCATCAGCGGTGATGAAGGGCAGGTTGACTTCGGTCTGCGTTGTTGACGACAGTTCGATCTTTGCCTTCTCTGCGGCTTCTTTCAAGCGTTGCAGCGCCAGCTTGTCATTGCGCAGGTCGATGCCCTGTTCCTTTTTGAACTCATCCGCCAGGAAGTGAATGATGCGGTCATCAAAATCTTCACCGCCCAGGAATGTATCGCCATTGGTCGATTTAACTTCAAAAACGCCATCACCGATTTCAAGGATGGAAATATCGAACGTCCCGCCACCAAGGTCATAAACCGCAATGGTGCCAGCCTTTTTCTTGTCGAGACCATAGGCCAGCGCCGCTGCCGTTGGTTCGTTGATAATGCGCAGCACTTCAAGACCGGCAATTCGACCGGCGTCCTTGGTTGCCTGACGTTGCGAGTCATTGAAATAAGCAGGAACGGTAATAACCGCCTGTGTGACGGAGTGGCCGAGGAAGCTTTCCGCGGTTTCTTTCATTTTTTGCAGGATCATCGCGGAGATTTGTGCCGGAGCCATTTTCTCGCCATCGATTTCAACCCATGCATCGCCATTATCACCCTTGATGATATGGAACGGGGCTGTTTTAGCCATTTTCTGTACCTGTGGATCGTCAAAGCGGCGACCAATCAGGCGTTTCACGGCATACAGGGTTTTATCCGGGTTTGTGACGGCCTGACGTTTTGCAGGCTGGCCAACGATACGTTCGCCGTCTTTGGTGAAGGCGACCATGGACGGTGTCGTCCGTGTGCCTTCGGAATTTTCGATGACCCGCGCTTCTTTGCCATCCATGATGGCGACGCAGGAATTGGTGGTCCCAAGATCGATACCGATTACTTTGCTCATTTTTTCCTCATACTGATTGGCAAATACAACTGACAGCCCGCACCATGCAGCACCATCATGATTTCCATTCTGGATTGGGTTTTAATGCATCCTTACGCGATGCCTGTGGAATATAGCACACCGCCCCAAGATGACCAGTCCAGCGACAGAAAAATCCGCAGATAACCGCGTCTTTTCCTCATCTGAACTTTATACGGCAGGCAGGGATTTTAGATCACAGTTTTGGGAAAATTTTCCTGAAAAAACCGGTTTCTGCCGTTCTTGCGGCAGGGGCAGGAAACGCCAGAACCATGCTGGCCCGTTCTTGTTCGGTCAGGTTCAGGGTGTCTTCGGTCAGATTGTTCTGATCCATATATCCACGAATGGCCAGACGCATGGAATCGCCCACACGCGCCCAGTCGGAGGAGATTGCATCCTGTGCGCTTTGCGCAAGGGCTTGGTCGTACATATCCTGTCTTTCCGGGGACGGCATATCAAAGCTGCCGGGACCGGGATAGATAATCATCGTGTTCAGAAGATCTTTCCAGCCCGTTTTCGCCGCGCGGGAAAAGCGGTTAACGAGTTTCATTTCAGTTTCACGGCGCGCGGCAGCCAAAGCTTCGGCAGAGGCCATGATGGTCTCCGGCGCGTTCGCATCCAGTTCTTTCAGTTTCGCTAGAATGGAAGGCTGCGGCAAAAGCGTTTCTGAATTGTACGGCATGATCGTTTTATCCTTTAATGACAGGTATAACGCAACGTTTGGGCGGTAATCGCCGAGTGAATGGCTTGATTGATTTCCTGGCCCTTATTCACGCCATCTGCCGCTTGGTTAAAGATGCGGCGGGGCAGGGATGTGTCGCGGATCGCCATTTCATAAACGGAATGCAGATGCGGCAGATCGATGACTTTATCTTTGCTGTTAATGGCGCTGGCAAATTCAAATGCCGCTTCGACAGTCGCCAGCATGGCCGGGTCGGTCGTATCCAGAATGTGACGTTTCACCGCCTTGAGGTTAACGCGGCCTTCGGCATCGGTCGCGCGCAGGGCTGCGGCACGAACCAGCTTGTCGTCATTATTGGCGAGTTTTAATAAATTCGCCCACAGATCGAGATGTTCCTTGCGATGAGTCGCCATGAAATACGTCCTAAATAGAAATACACATTATGAAAAATTTAACGGGGGCGCAAGAAAATTAGACGGATTCGTCAATCTTGTGCGCCGGGCCGCTTCCTTCGGCGGAATCCGCCTTGGAAACACCCACTCTGGCGGGCCTTAAAAGCCGTTCATTGAGGGTATAGCCAGCTTCCAGAACCTGAATAATGGTGCCGGGCTGTTTATTGGGAATAGGGGCTTCAAACATAACTTCGTGGAAATGGGGGTTAAACATCTCGCCAATCGGCTCGATCTTTTTAATGCCGTGTTTTTCAAACGTGCGCAGCAGGCCGCGTTCAATCGCATCAATCCCGGTCAACAGGTTCACCAGCAGCGGGTCTGCGGCTGTTTTGACTTCTTCGGGAACGGAATCCAGGGCGCGGCGGAAGTTATCGGCAATTTCCAGCATATCGCGGGCAAAACCGGTCACGGCAAATTTAGTGGCGTCTTCGCGTTCCTTGACGGCGCGTTTACGCGTGTTGTCGGCATCGGCCAGCGCGCGCAGGATGTGATCCTTCAGGCGCGCATTTTCAGCTTCCAGTTCGGTTACCCGGTTCCCCGCAGGATGCAATGGTGCCACCGTTTCCGGCGTCGCATCAGCATTTGTGTCCGGGCTTGTTTCCGGTTCCAGCGACAGGCGGTCTTCCGCGTCAGGGATTGGGGTAATGTCTGGGTTTGTATCGTTCATCATGGTTTTTCTTCTTCGTTTTTTTATTCATAGAGGCCGGGGCGACGGGCATAAATGCCATCACCAACAGCAACATTTTCAATTCCGGGAACTTTGGCAGCCAAGGTTCCCGTTCCATCGACATAGTAGTAACGGCCCGCATATCCAGCCGGGGTCACAAAATCAGGCATCAGGTTTTCCAGCGGGGTCAGGCCATTGGCCCGGGCAAAATCACCGGTAATGCTGGCCTGTGGCGCACCGGGGCGCGGTGCGCTCAGGATCAGCGTATTTTCAGGATAATACCAATGGCTCAGAACAATCTGTCCGCCAGCAAGGCTTTTGCCCGGTTTAAAAATGTGTTGCGTGCGCGGTGTCAGGTCCAGGCGGTCCTTCCCCAGATTGACGACATAGTAATCGGACCCAAGGCCGCGATCGAGGACCAGTCGGATTTGCTGGATTTTATTGTCTTCCAGCAATTTGCGGTCCAGCGGAATGTCGGCAGTAGAATATTGCGACCCTTTTTTACAGGCATTGGGATTGCCGGGAACAGCGCTGAAATCAACGCTGTATCCCTTCACAACGACATCCAGATAGATGTTATTGATTTCAACGTCGTGGCGCAGTGGATGAATAACAGCGCAACCCGTCATATTGACCGTTGTGCTGAGGCGCAGCATGGCTTCGCCGCTATTGTCCTTCTGCCGCAACAGGCTGACATTCAGGACGTTCGGCATATAATCGCGCGCCAGGGCGGCAGGCGCAAAGAAGCAGGTCTGCAAAAGCCCGGTCAAAGCGGCAAGTACCAAAAATTGTTTTCTTATTTTTGTTGGCGCAAACATGGGGCACATCGCTGAAAATTGGCAGAATACCGAGCGAATCACCCGGCACAAACATTCGCTAAATTTAGTCGGATCATAGGGCGATGTCCAGAGAACAAGGGTTTAAGACCCCAAAAGCTTGCCCATAACTTTTGACGTGTAATCCACAATCGGGATAATGCGCCCGTAATTCAGGCGGGTGGGGCCAATAACGCCAATGGCGCCGATTAATTGCCCTTCGCCACTGCGGTAGGGGGACATAACCATGGACCAGCCGGCGTGTTGAAAGGTGCGGCTTTCGGTGCCGATAAAAATCTGGATACCCTCGGCGTCGTGGGTGGCTTCCAGCAATCTTGCAATCGTTTCCTGTTCCTCCAAGGCGGAGAACAGCAGGCGGGCGCGCTCCAGATCCTCAATCGCTTTGACATCCTGTAACAGGCTGGACTGGCCGCGAATGATGATGTGTCCATCCGGCGTATTGGCGGGTGGAACGGCGATACCCTGCGCCACCAGCGAGGATGCAATGGAGTCAAGCTGGGCACGATTTTCGCTGATTTCGCGCATGATCTGGTGACGGACATCATCAACCGTTCGTCCCGACAGGCGATCGTTTAAATAGTTACTGGCGGCGGTTAAGGAAGACGCTGGTATGTCATTGCTGACATTCATCACGCGGTTTTCAACCATGCCGTCCTGCATGACAAGGACAACCAGAACGCGGCTTTCATCCAGTTTGACAAATTGAATTTGTTTTACGGGCTTTTCTGTTTTTGGCGCGATGACAATTCCGGCTCCGGCGGATAACCCGGCCAGCAGACTGCCCGCGCGTTCCAGCATCTGGGTCATGGACTGGCCCGATGTCATGCATTGGCTTTCAATCTGGTGACGGTCGGCTTCGGCCAGATTGCCGATCTCCATCAATCCGTCAATATACAGGCGTAACCCTTGCGGGGTGGGCAGGCGTCCTGCCGAAACGTGCGGCGCATATAGCAAACCGGATTCTTCCAGATCCGCCATCACATTACGGATGGTCGCAGAAGACAGCGTAACCCCGGTGCGCTGCCCCAGTCGTTCCGACAGGGTGCGCGAACCAATCGGGTCGCCGCCCCCCAGATAGGAGTCGACGATAAGTCTGAAAATTTGCCGTGAGCGTTCATTCAGTTCAGGGATCATGGGAAATATATAGCGATTTCAACGCGAAAAGGCAATTTGACATCATCGGATTAGTGGCTAAAGTGGCCCCGAAATAAACAGATAATTTAACTGAATCAAAGGATCTTCCATGACAAGACCATCCGGTCGCGACCCCCAATCCCTTCGCTCTGTCGCTATTGAGCTGAATGTATCCAAATATGCCGAAGGATCCTGTCTGGTGAAGTTCGGGGATACCCATGTTCTTTGCACGGCAACTGTTGAGGAAAAAGTCCCCGGCTGGATGAAAAATACCGGCAAGGGCTGGGTCACTGCGGAATACGGAATGTTGCCGCGATCCACCCACAGCCGCATGGACCGCGAAGCGGCCAAGGGCAAACAATCGGGCCGCACACAGGAAATCCAGCGTCTGATCGGACGCGCCTTGCGGGCTGTTGTCGATATGCAGGCGTTGGGCGAACGCCAAATCCGTGTTGATTGCGATGTGATTCAGGCCGATGGCGGAACCCGCACCGCGTCCATTACGGGCGGTTATGTTGCGTTGGCCATGGCGGTCAATCATCTGGTCAAAATCGGCGCGTGCAAAACATCGCCGCTGGTTGATAGCATTGCGGCAATTTCATGCGGCATTTATCAGGGTACGCCAGTTCTGGATCTTGATTATGATGAAGATTCAAACGCCGAAACCGATGCTAATTTTGTCATTCTGGGCAAAGGCGGCATTGTTGAAATTCAAGGAACCGCCGAAAAGGAACCGTTCAGCGAAGAACAATTCCTGACCCTGCTGGGACTGGCCAAGGCTGGATGCAAAGAATTGAAAGCCGTGCAGGATGCGGCGATCGGAACCCTATGACACCGCTGACCAAAATCGTGCTGGCCACGCATAATCAGGCCAAGGTAAGGGAGATCGGCGATCTTTTGAAACCGCTGGCCATTGATGTTGTGGCCGCCACCGATCTGGGCTTACCGGAACCGGATGAAACGGGCACGACTTTTGCGGAAAATGCAGCATTGAAAGCGTTACTGGCGGCCCAGGCCAGTTTTCTTCCGGCCTTGGCGGATGATAGCGGCTTGCACGTTTATGGCCTGAACGGTCAGCCGGGGATTTATTCCGCGCGCTGGGCGGGCGAGAGTAAAGATTTCGATGCGGCCATGAAACGCGTGAATGACGAGCTGGGGGAAAACCTCGACCGTTCGGCAGCATTTATCTGCACATTGGCTTTGGCTTATCCGGATGGTGAGTGCGAAATTTTTGAAGGACGGATCGAAGGTACATTGGTCTGGCCGCCGCGCGGTCAGGGCGGATTTGGTTATGACGCCATGTTCCTGCCTGCCGGGGAAAAACGGACCTTTGGTGAAATGAGTGCCGGAGAGAAAAAGGCCATCAGCCACCGTTCCATCGCCTTTGCCCATCTGGTTGACGGATTGAACCGGTAATGACTCTTTCTTCCGATCCGGCAACGCAATTCGGATTATACGTTCATTGGCCTTTCTGTCTGTCGAAATGCCCGTATTGCGATTTTAATTCCCATGTTCATGACAGTGTCGATCATGCGGCGTGGCGCAAGGCGCTGGTCGATGAAATACACCATTACGCGGCGCAGACTCCGGGCCGAAAACTGACCTCGATCTTTTTTGGCGGCGGCACACCATCCTTGATGCAACCGGAAACGGTGGCAGCGGTGATTGATGCCGCGCAAGGCGCATGGCAGTTTTCAAACAATATTGAAATCACGCTGGAAGCCAACCCGACATCGGTTGAAATCGGGAAATTTCGTGCCTTTCGGCAGGCTGGGGTCAACCGCGTGTCGCTGGGCATTCAATCGTTGCGTGAAAACGATCTGATTTTTCTGGGCCGCAAGCACAGCGTCGAAGAAGCGCAAAATGCCATTGATATTGCCGCCAAAACATTTGACCGTTTCAGCTATGATTTGATCTATGCCAGACCGCATCAAACGGTTGAGGCGTGGCAGGCTGAATTGAAAGAAGCCTTGGCCCTGTCCGATGCGCATTTGTCGTTGTATCAATTAACGATTGAACCGGGCACAGCGTTTTTTGCGCAGCACGCGCGCGGTGATTTTATGATCCCGAATGATATGGCGGCGGGTGATTTATATGAAGTGACGCAGGATACGCTGAACGCTGCCGGAATGCCTGCCTATGAAATTTCCAACCATGCCAAACCGGGTGAGGAATCCCGCCATAACCTGACCTACTGGCGCTATGGCGATTATGCCGGGGTGGGGCCGGGGGCGCATGGACGGCTGACACTGGATGGACAAAAAATTGCAACCAGGGCGCATCGTGCGCCTGATATCTGGTTAAAGAATGTCGCCGCCCAAGGGCATGGGGCGCATCCGGTCGAAACCATCACACCGGAAGAACGTTTTACTGAAAGCCTGATGATGGGGTTGCGGCTGTCCGAAGGTGTGCCGCTGGCCCGTTTGGAACATGAATCCGGACGGTCGCGTGCGGATTTCTTTGATCCGAAAAAGCTTCAGGCGTTGCAGGATGAGGGCTATCTGATCCACGACAACGATCATATTGCCGCCACCGCCGCCGGGCGCCAGCGCCTGAATGCGCTGCTATCCTTCCTGCTCGGTTAAGGGGCAGGGGCTTTTTCAGGAACAGATGGTGTTGCTTTCGGTTGGCCAGCACCGGCCAAAGCTTTCAGCATTGAAAGGTCTGCACCGTTAATCATGATCTTCCCATCATTGGTCAGTTCCAGATTATAGCTGCGAACGGCTTTGCCTTCGGCATCTTTGCTCTGTTGTCCGGCCAGTTGTAAAACGGTCATGGTTACCATCGCGTTATTCATGCGTTTTTTGATTTCAGCGTCCAGCGAAGGATCTTTCAGGCGTGTTTTTAACAAAGCCAGCAGCGCATCAAGTCCGGTGATATCAAGTTTAGCCTTACCTTCGGCACCCATCACGGCTTTGAGATTGGCGTTTAAAAGGCCGTCCATATTGACGTTGTAAATCGAATTCCCCAGATAGGACTGGTTGATTTTCAAATTCGTCCCGGCTTCTGTCAGCAATTGCGGGATCAGTTGCGCGGCTTGCATCCCGGCGACTTTACCGCCATCGGGTTGGGTATTGGCGGCCTGTACGCCTTCACGGCCCAGACGCACCAGTTCCTTAAACGGCAGCTTATCAATATGAATGTCCAGATTCAGGCGGGCCGGTGTGGATTCATCAAATCCTGCCGGGGCGGGAACAAGGCTTAATCCGTCATATTGTGTGCGCAGGTTCATGGTCACAGAATCGCTGCGGAACCCCTTGGCGTTAAAGGTGAAGGCCGCCTGTTTCAGGGTCAGACGTCCTGCCGGGCTGCCCGGAATGGCGGGGCGGGCAAGGTCGATATCCTTGACAGATACTGTGGAATCGAACCCTTCCCACGCATTGCTGATCAGGTCGAAAAAGACATTGGCCAGGCCTTGCGCATCGTCCGTGGCGGCCAGGGAATTGACCTTGTTCTGATACGTCATGACCGCGATGGGGTCATAATTTTGGACGTTCATATTGATTTCAAGCTGGCCGATTTTTGACTGGCCCTCATCACCCTGTTTGGTCACAGTAATGTTGTCCATGACGTAACGCACCGGACCAGACCATGTTTTTCCATCGGTCGAGGGCGCGAGGTTATAAAGAATGGACGCCGATGGAATTTTCATCGTGATCCCTTCAACCGACTGGACGGCTGTAATGTTCTGGTAACGCGCATCCAGTTTCGTGAAATTTCCCATCTTTTCATTCCACAATCCGGTAAAGGATTGTCCGCCGATATCAATCCGCAGATTTGGTTTTTTCAGCGCATCATAACCAATAATTGGGGTCGGCACGGCAACCGTCATCTTCCATTCCCCATCCGTAGCACCGGGTAAGGCATTGATCGCCAGAATCCCGATATCGGTATAACTGCCGTCCTCATTGACCAATGTCAGATGCGGCATGGTAATCGCATAATATGTTCCGGCAGGTTCGACCAGCACATCGCCCTGTGCCTTTAATTCCTGTTTTTGGGATTTGGTCGCGGCTTTCTGGTCGTCCAGATAC
>CAACXI010000007.1_pt1 | contig 20878 bp, 19 predicted proteins | sample 2275891 | NCBI WGS metagenome assembly CAACXI01 (sample SAMEA5312484, study PRJEB27640) | indoor metagenome | biome: indoor environment; feature: controlled; material: polymer antistatic dissipative epoxy resin | place: Italy | collected 2014-05-27 | reverse complement strand
AGACCTTTGAGGATTTAGGGCTGGATCGCCATTTATCCCCCAACCGCAGAAACGGCTTTTTCGCGATGGTCGAACGTATAAAAAAGCTGGCTCACCCGGCTTCGGTATAGGGCACTTCAAGATTGCTGTTATCAAGGTGCAGGAAATCATCCGCCAGTGCCTTATAAAGCGGCAGTAAGGTTGCCAGCGATGTGGCGCGGTCGATGACCATTTGGGGCGGTGTGTGGCGGATGCGGTTGGCCGTGCGGCGTAAGGCTTCTTCCACCGGGCATTCAATATAAACCATCAAAACCTGATAACCGCGCTCTTTCAGCGTTTGAAGGTGTTCATAATTCTCGCTGCGGGCAAGGCTCATATCCTGAATAATGTTCAGCTTCGCTGCCACGGCCCGTTCAAACAAGCTATAGGCCAGCGCCCGGGCGGGCATTTCCCAGATTTCATAGGCATCAACCGGCCCCAGCTTTTCAAAATCTTCCTGATATTCCGGCAGGGATGTCATGACGCGGTCCGGATCAAGGATAAAGGCGTCCTTTGGAAACATTCCGCCTTCGATGGCTTGGGTCACATAGGTGCTTTTGCCGGCACCAGGAATCCCGGCAACACAATAAATGCAGGGTTCGTCCGCCGGGGGGCGCCCATCCAGAAAAAGTTCGCTAATAAGATCGATGCTGCCTTGAGCGATACGTTCCATGGTTTTATTTGTCATATGGTTGAAATGAAGGGCGGACATTATGCCCGGGCATGAAATCTGTCAAATAAGAAATCCGGGCAGGGGGCTATATAGGCCGCCTGCCCGGAATCTCAATGATTAATAGCTGCTGCCGCCGCCGCTGGTTTCGCCATAAGGAATCCAGATGTTTTTGATCTGGGTGACACGGCGCAGGAATTCTCGGCCTTCGCCCTGATCTGTCTTGGACCAGTCGCGGATTTTACCATAATTGCACCAGGTCTGTTTCAGATTGGTGGTGGACGCGTCCTCGACAAACTTGCTGCCTGCCGTGGACCCGAAATACCACAGGGCATCAACCCCGTCATGTTCGGCCAGCGTCTTGGTCAACGTGTCGCGGTCACCCGTCACAATGTTAACCACACCGCCCGGCACATCCGATGTTTCCAGCACCTGATAAAAATCAGTCGCCGCGAGAGGATAAAGCGGGGACGGAACAATCACGGACGCATTCCCCATCGCCATTGCCGGGGCGAGCAGGGAGATAAAGGACAGCAAAGGCTGTTCATTCGGGCAAACAATGCCCATGACACCCATCGCTTCATTCATCGCCAGCGTTACACCGCGCCCAGAACCGGTATGGGGCGGGGTATGAACGGACCCATCATATTTATCGGCCCATGCCGCATAGGTGAACAGGCGTTCCAGCGAAGCCTGAACTTCCTTCTTCGCGGCGGATGGCGTAACGCCCGTCATTTCCTGTAAACGCTTGGCGAATTCATCGGTGCGCGCATTCAGGTTTTCGGCGATGTAATACATGATCTGCGCCCGCGCATGACCTGTGGTATTCGCCCAGCCGCCGGACGCTGCCGTGGCCGCTTCAACGGCATCACGAATATCCTTACGGCTGCCTTCACCCACTTCACCAATCAGCTTCCCGGCAGGGGAAATGACAGGCAGCGAGTAATTACCGTCAGGACGTTTCTGTTTGCCGCCGATGTAATTTTTGGCCGTACGGTCAATCGACGAGACGTTTTCGGTTGTGCCTTTCAGGGCAGGACGTTTTGCCGGATTGGATATTTCCAGCAAGGCATCCATTTTCGGTTTCATGTAAGAATAAAGCCCTTCGCGCCCACCTTCGCGGCCATAGCCGGATTCCCGGTAGCCGCCAAAACCGCACGCGGCATCGAACTGGTTGGTCGTGTTGATCCAGACCACACCGGCTTTCAAACGTGGCGCCATTTCAAGCGCCATATTGATATTTTCCGACCACACGCTGGCGGCGAGGCCAAAGCGCGTGTTGTTGGCAATTTCAATTGCTTCCGATTGATGGCGGAATGATATGGCCGCCAGAACCGGGCCGAACACTTCGACCTGCATAATTTCGTCGGCTGTGCCGACCCCGGTCAGCAGGGTTGGGGGATAGTAGCAACCCTTGGTCGGGCAATTTTTGGTCTGATAAATCTGTGCACCGGCTTTAACGGCTTTTTTAACCAGCATATCAATGCGTTTCTTTTGCGTGTCATCGACGACAGCGCCGATATCAATGCACTTATCCATCGGGTCACCAAGGCGCAGACCGTCCATGCGGTGCTTCACCTTTTCAATGAATTGCGGATAGATGCTTTCCTGCACCAGCAAGCGTGACCCGCCGCAGCAGACCTCGCCCTGATTAAACCAGATGGCATCGACCAGCCCTTCAACGGCGGAATCCATATCGGCATCTTCAAACACGATGAACGGGGATTTACCGCCCAGTTCCAGCGTCAGGCCCTTGCCGGACCCTGCGGACTCTTTCCGGATCAAGCGGCCAATATCGGTGGACCCGGTAAAGGCCAGCTTATCAATCCCGTTATGTTTGACGATCATTGCGCCAACCTTGCCATCACCGGTGACAAGGTTAAAGACGCCCTTGGGCAATCCTGCTTCGACACAGATATCAGCAAAAAGCTGCGCGGACAGATTGGTTTGTTCCGCAGGTTTCAAAACAACCGTATTCCCGGTTGCCAACGCAGGCGCCACTTTCCACGCCAGCATCAGCAATGGGAAATTCCATGGAATAATCTGACCCGCAACGCCGTACGGTTCGTAATCAGGCATTTCCTTCGCAATCAACTGCGCCCAACCCGCATGGTGGTAGAAGTGGCGGGCAACCAGCGGAATATCAATGTCACGCGTTTCCCGGATCGGCTTGCCGTTATCCAGCGATTCCAGAACTGCGAATAGGCGCGCGTGTTTTTGCACCAAGCGCGAAATCGCATAAAGAAATTTTGCGCGTTCAAAACCGGGCAGGGCAGCCCATTCAATTTGTGCCTTGCGCGCAGCGCGAACCGCCGCATCGACATCTTTCTGCGTCGATTGATAAACCTGTCCCAATTTTTCGCCATTCGCCGGATTTTCAGACGCGAACCACGATGGTTTTTCCGGCGTTACGAATTTCCCATTGATAAAGGAAACAAATTTCCCATCCCGCTCTTTAATCCATGCCAAGGCTGGCTTGCTGTCTTCCGGGGCTGGACCATATTCCATGCTGTCAAAAATTTCTGCGACTTTGCTGTTGCTCATTTCTCTCTCCTTTGTCATCCCCGCCTTTGTGCGGGGATCCGGTCTTATTGTGTGATCGTTTCGTATAAATCTTTCCATTCCGGGTTTTTGTCTTCAATAACGCGCATCTTCCAAAGTCGCGGCCATTTTTTCAAACGCTTTTCCCGTTTTATTGCATTCTCCGGATCGTCAAAAACTTCGTAATAAACCAAGGTTTTAATTCCGTATTCTTTCGTAAATCCATCCATGGTTTCATTCTTATGGTCCCATACGCGCTTTACAAGATCCGATGTCATGCCAACATAAAATGTTCCGTTCGCTTTGGTCGCCAGAATGTAAACGTAGAATTTTTTCTCCTGCATTTGTTTCAAGTCCGGATCCCCGCACAAGGCGGGGATGACAATCATGATTTATCCAATCGGGTGACGGTTGCCGGCGCTGTAATGGCCGGTGACGTGGTGTTCGAGCTGACGTTCGATATCGCCGAGCAAGGAGGATGCGCCGAAACGGAACAGTTCCGGTTCCACCCATTCACGGCCCAGCTCATCCTTCATCAGCGCCTGATAGACGAGGGCGTCTTTTGCCTTTGAAATACCGCCAGCAGGTTTGTAGCCGACCATTTGTCCTGTCATTTCCTGATACGCGCGGATCATCCGCACCATCACCATGCTGACGTTCAGATTGGCATTGGTGGTTTCTTTCCCGGTCGATGTTTTGATGAAATCCGCACCCGCCATCATACAAACCATGGATGCCTTTGCGACATTGCGCATCGTGGCCAGTTCGCCCGTGGCAAGAATGGTTTTAATCCGGGATTCACCGCAGGCGTCACGATAGGCTTTGACCTCGTCATACAAGGCTTCCCATTCGCCGCGCAGGACATGGTGGCGTGTGATAACAATGTCAATTTCCTTGGCCCCCGCGGCAACGCTGGCTTTAATCTCCGCCAGCTTTTGCGGCAAAGGCGACAGGCCGTGCGGGAATCCTGTCGATACGGCGGCAACCGGAATATCGGTGCCTTCCAACGCGCGCACAGCGGTTTCAACCATGTCGTGATAAACGCAAATCGCACCCGTATGCAAAGGGCGGTCAAAGCCGAGGGCTTCGAGAATATCTTCCCGCACAGGATTTTTAGCCTTGGCGCATAACCGTTCCACGCGGCCCGGCGTGTCATCACCCGACAAGGTGGTCAGGTCGATGCAGGACAGCGCCTTTAACAGCCATGCGGCCTGATAATCTTTCTTCACACTGCGGCGACCCGATATGGTCGCGGTGCGGCGATCAATCGCGCTGAAATTCATACGGATGTCTTCGATCCGTGACAGGTCGAGGGCAAGGCCGGGATTGCGGGTCATATTGTTTAATTGATTGTGATTACGCTTGGCGGTTGTTGCATCATTTGCAACCGGCTTTAACGGCAATGGTTCTGCGCCCATCTGCATTCTCCCCAACATCTTTGAAACCGGGGAAAGACTAGCATAAGAGCGGGTTTGGTCAAAAGGTTAGGGCGGGAATGCGGACTTCTGATGCTGCATTGCGGGGGATAACTATTGCGGCCTGAGGTAAGGGCCTGATGCGGCTATCGTTTTCAATTTCTGTAATTCTTGTTGCTGCTGCGTCACTGCATTTTTCAATGAACTGATCAGGGGTTTGAACGTCATTTCGATCGTTGGGGGATTCGGGTCGATGATCATGTTCTTAACACGCCACAGGTCATCTTCCTTGCCGCCCAGTTGCAGGAATTTTTGTTCGCATTCATCCGCATCGCGCATCACCATGGCCAGTTCTTTGCGGAATGGATTTGCCGCCAGGCGGTCTGTTGAAATCAGATAACGCGAAGCCGACAGGCGATAATATAAGCCCAAGGACTCAACGCTTTTTTGCCACGGGCCCTCAGAGTACCGATCCAATGCCATTGCCTGATCACGCGCATGATGGAACAGCTTGTCGAAGGATTCATCAAGGTTCAAAGCACTCAGAGTTTTCATCGTGAGGACAATACAGGTCAATGCCTTGAAATTATCAGACTTATGTCGAGCAAGATCGTTGTAATCAAACGGTTCGAATAGTGTGCTTCGATCGAGGGTCAGTAAGTTTAATGTTCTGTCCTTCAACGGGAAATCAATGAATGATGCGGTCATCAGCTGGGAAAGCTTTTCCAATGTTGTTTGCAGCTGCATCAGGGCTGATAAATCCGCTGTCTTTTCCATTGCCTGGGCGTAGCTGCCAACAAGTTCCTGGGGCTTTATCAGCAAGGGCAGAATGCCATCTTCTCCGCCGGGGGCATAACGGGCGGATGATTTTTTACTATATGCCATGGCGCGTTCAACGGCGGCCTTTGTAAATGTTCCATCGGTAATAATTTCACCGTCCAGTGTCGGGTGCGGTTCACCATCCGTATCAAAAACGATGCCTTCTTTCTCAGCGAAGGTGATGTAGTGTTCGGCACCGATATCTTCGGCCTCGTTCATCGCAATGATGCCATTGGCCAATTGTCCGCGTTCATACAGGGACAGAATTTCAATCGCCTGATAAAAGCTGACATTCACATGCAGTGTTTTTGTCTTGATCGATGGTTCGCCCACGCGTGCGGCGGGACCGGTAATGTTTTCGCATTCCACATTTTTACGGATGTTCCATGTGCCGCTCAGCGGGTCTTGCTGGCCGCTATGCCATTCAATGTCACCCGCAATCAGGGTAAAGGAGCGTGTACGACAGCGTTTGCCGTGGCGGGCCGATGCAAATTGGGAGAGGGCGGTATTAAGATGCTCTTGCGTGATACCCTGTGTTGGACCGGAAAGGGCAGGGAGTCCGCTGCTTGCGAAACTAAAGCGGCTGCGCAGCTTCTTTAGAATGTCCATGTTTGATCCCCCTGATTGACTGAGGAAATTTAACATAATCATTTGCTCTGGGGCAAGAAAAAATCAGACCTGATTTTCAGGTCTAATCCTTTGATTTTTCTTCTTTTTTATCTGTTTTGACGTCTGGGGCGGCTTGTTTGTCCGTATCCCAGCTTTCATGGCGAATGCTTTTGAAGATTTCGCTGAAAATGGCATCGGCTTCGGGGGAGGCGGTTCCCGTGACTTGGCCTTCAATGGTAAAGACCGATTTTTTGCCGATCCAGAGCTGGGCCATATAGACCTGTTCTGTCCCGTCTTCCTGCTTTTGGTTACCAAGAACAACGGCCTGTTTTGCTACGCCGTGATCGTTAAAGCCGGATTCATATTCATCGACTTTTTGTTTGGCCATCGTGCCCAGCGTGTATTGCATTACATCGCCGCTGTAGCGTTCCAGCATTCCGGGTTCGGCATTGTTGCACGTTGTATTAATGCGGACGGATGAATCCATGGCCAGCACGCGAACAAAATTGCTGGCCTCATAACAATCTTTCGCATTTTCAGGATTGCAGGCCTGTGCGATGGATGGCTGTTCCGGGTAGGTGATTTTAAATTCACAATTTTTCGGCGCATAGACGTAATCCGCAGCAAAGGCGGGCGTCGCCAAAAAAACGGCCAGAATGAAAAGAAGGTTAAACCGCTTCATCAACTTTACGTCCTTCCGGGGTCCATGTGGCGGGGTCGGCCTTTGCCTGTTCACCGGTCACCATGTTTTTTACCTGATAAGTGCCATCTTCTTCAGTAATCCAGACATAGGGAATGCCCTTGCGGCTGGCGTATTTCAACTGGTCCGGGAATTTTTTGGCAGCGTGATACATTTCGACGCGTAAGCCGCGCGCGCGTAGCGTCTGGCAAAGCTGTGTAATGGCAGGACGCTTATCTTCATGCGGCATCATCACCATGACATCGGCAGGCGATTTACGCGCGGTGTCAATTTTCCCCTGATCAACCATGCGGGCGAACAGGCGCGAGAAACCAACCGAGATACCAACACCGGGCAGGTGCTTGTTAATATAAGATCCGGCCAGATCATCATAACGCCCACCGGAACAGATGGATCCATAACCCGGGTCTTCTAAAAACACAGTTTCATAAACAGTGCCTGTGTAGTAATCGAGGCCACGCACAATGGACAAGTCAGCGACCACGGCACCTTCTGGCAGATGGGAGAGGTTATTCATGACCATGGTTAATTCCTCAATCCCTTCGCGTAGCATATCATTCGATGCGGCGACATTTTGGGATAAGGATGCAATGTTTTGCGGCGTTGCTTTAAACTGCGCCAGTTTCAAGATTGATTGAATATCGGCATCGGACAGATTTTGTTCTGTTTTCAGAATTTTAGTAACGGCTTCGGCACCAATTTTTTCTAACTTATCAATCGTACGCATGATTTGCGCCGGGTCATCGCAATCAACGTCTTGTAATAGGCCCAGCCAGATTTTTCGGTTATTGATCCGGATCTGAATCTTTTCATTTTCCATCCCCGGCAATCCGGACATGACCTCCCACATGATCGCGGGCATTTCGGCGTCGAAATGGATTGGTAATGCATCGACACCGATCACATCGATGTCGCATTGGTAAAATTCACGGAAGCGGCCTTTTTGTGGGCGTTCGCCGCGCCAGACGCGTTGCATCTGATACCGTTTGAACGGGAAGACCAGATCGTTGAAATTTTGTGCCACATACCGAGCGAGCGGGACGGTCTGGTCAAAGTGCAGGGCCAGACGGGCATCGGACTGGTCGTTCTCGTCCTTGTGCAGGCGTTCCAGAACGTAGATTTCCTTATCAACTTCACCCTTGGCGCGCAGGACATCCAGTTCCTCAACACTTGGGGTTTCGATAGAGCAAAAACCGTAAGATTCGAAAACGCGGCGGATATGGTCAAACCATTGCTGTTCCACAAGGCGCACTTCCGGCAGCCATTCAGGGAAACCCGTGACGGGGCGGGGTTTATAGATTTTTTGCTTTGCGGTGTCGGCGGCCATGCGGGCTGGGTTCCTGTATTATGGTATTTATTTTCTTGCTAGAATCTACAAAACTTTCTAAGGTTTGAATACAGGGTAAAAAACAATAAAGGCATAAAAATGCTGAAAAATCGAGACGATGTCCTCAAATTGCGGGATTGCTGGCGTCAAAGCGCAGGGGATTATTTTATTCCGCTGGGTGGGCACGATACGGCCACACAAGCCAAGCAAGACATTTCAAACCTCACGGGCACGCTTTACAACCATTTGCCGCTGGTCAAGGCGATTGTTGATGCCGCCAGGGCCGATAATATTCCCGTCTATGTCGGTTATGACGGGCGGGATGCTGACACCCGCAATGGCACCTATACCACCAACCTGATTTTGCTGCATGAAGAAGCCGATGAATCATCATTGGCGTTTATCCATGCCTATACCCATGAACTCGTCCATCTGGATCAGGACCGCCGTGGCTTGCTGCGGGAATCCGCACCCGTTCCGCAATCCTCTGAGATGGTCAATTATCTGGCGCATAATTTGATGCTGGAAGCGGCGGCCTTCGCCACCGAAGCGGTCAGCCTGTATTACATTTCAGAACGTTCTTCGCTTGTTGAAGTTGAGGAAGAAGCGCAGGATTATTTTGACGAATATGCTGCGGGCTTACCGGCCAACATATTCATGCGTGAATTGATTGAAGAATCCTTGGCCGGAAAACGTGGCAATGATTTCCTGTCCCTGAAACCTGCGTGGCAAGCGGCCTTTCAGTCCTTCTTTAATCCAGATTCTGAACACGTCAAAAATTACCTGAAACAGTTTTCGCAAGTGTATTTGAAGAAAACGATTGACGGGAATACCGAACACGCCGCCCAGCACAGCGCCGGGAAATGGGGCGGGGTTGATGAATTGAAGGGCATTACCACAATGACCGGGTGGGGGCCGATGTTCCCGCAAGCGGCCTTGCCCGTGTTGCTGCGTGCCATCCGTGCGACAATTCTTCAGGATAAAAACCTGCCGATGATTGATGTGGTGCGCAGCCATGTTCGGGCGGGGGAGGATCACGAGGACAAGAAGGCCGATGCCGTCCTCAACTTCTTAAAAAACCTGACGCCTTAAATTATTTTTCGGTAAATAATTCGTCAAGCCGCGCAATCAGCGCCGTGGCCAGCTCATCGGCATCTGCAATCGTAATCGCCTTGTTGTAATACCGCGTCACATCATGGCCAATGCCAATGGCCGTTAATTGCACATTCGACGCGGTTTCAATCCATTGAATCACATTGCGCAAATCCTGTTCCAGAATATTGGACGGATTGACGGACAAGGTGGAATCATCCACCGGCGCACCATCGGAAATAATCATCAGGATTTTGCGCTGTTCGTGGCGTTTGACGATCCGGTTATGCGCCCAGACCAGTGCTTCGCCATCAATGTTTTCTTTCAGCAACCCTTCTTTCAGCATCAGGCCGAGATTTTTATGGGTGCGGCGCCACGGGGCATCGGCATTTTTATAGACAATATGACGTAAATCATTCAGCCGTCCGGGGTGTGGTGTACGGCCCGATTGAATCCATAAATCGCGGGACCGGCCACCTTTCCATGCGCGGGTGGTAAAGCCCAAAATCTCAACCTTGACGCCGCAGCGTTCCAGCGTGCGGGCCAAAATATCCGTACACATGGCGGCAATCGCAATCGGCCTGCCGCGCATCGACCCGGAATTATCGATCAGCAATGTCACAATGGTATCGCGGAAATCCGTTTCGCGTTCCTGTTTAAAGGAGAGGGGGACGGTCGGGTTGGCGACAATCCGCGCCAGCCTTGCCGCATCCAGCATTCCTTCTTCCAGATCGAATTGCCAGCTGCGCTGCTGCCGCGCCATCAATTTTCGTTGCAGGCGGTTGGCCAGTTTTGTGACGACACCTTGCAAATGGGCCATTTGCTGGTCCAGCAGATGACGCAGGCGGTCCAGCTCTTCCGGATCGGCCAATTCGGCGGCTTCGACGATTTCATCAAACACATCGGTGTAAATAGTATAGGGGTTGTCCGGGCCGGGTTCATAACCTTCGGTCTTTTTGCGTTTGGGTGATCCGGCGTCTTCGGCATCCATATCGCCGGTCGTTGTTTCGGATTCTGTTTCATCGAATCCATCTTCGGCGCTGTCTTGAAGCGTGCTGTCATCGTCAACGCCTTCCGGGTTCAGGCCGCCTTGAGATTCCGGGGATTCTTCTTCCGTGCCGGGATCATCCTGCCCGTCACCATTGCTGTCGTCTTGATTGTCTTCGTCCTTACTTTCGGGATCATCCTCTGTATCGCTGCCATCCATGACCTGCATATCAAGCTGTTCGATAATTTTGCGGGACAGGGTCGAAAATGCTTTTTGATCGTCAATCGCAGCGGTCAGATTTGAAAACCCTTCCGGCCCCAATTTTTCGGTCACAAACGGACGCCATAACGCCGCCAGCTTTTCAGCCGTGGGGGGCAGGGTTCCCCCGGTCATCGCCTGATGTGCCAGCACATGAAGCGCATCGGCCTGGTTCGTATCTTCGCGGCGTTCCACATTGGCATAGCCAAGCTTCCGGCATTGATCTTCCAGCGTTGCGGTCAGGTTCTTTGCCACACCGCGCATGGCATTCGCCCCTAACGCTTCGCAACGCGCCTGTTCCAGCGCATCGAACACTTCCTGTGCGGATAAATCCATCGGTGCATTTCGGCGGTGTAATGAATCGTCATGATGGCGCAAATGGAGCGCCCGGGCATCCGCCTGTCCACGCGTCAAGGTTTTGCTTTTTTTGGAAAGGTCATGATCGGGCAAGGGGAGGCGAATTTTTCCCTTGGGCAGGGCAAGGTTGCGCGCGCTGCCTTCAACGGCTGTAAAGCTGGCCTCGGCATCGCCCTGATGCGCCATGGCCCGCAACGTCGATAAGGTTGCAGATTTGAATTTTTCAAACTTATCGTTATCCCCGCTACTCATCAGAGCAGGTCAACACCAAAGCAGCGTTGGTAATATTCGGCCACCGTTGCGCGTTCGGCTTCATCGCATTTGTTCAGGAAAGACAGGCGGAAGGCCAGTTCGCGGTCCTTAAAGATTTCCATGTTTTCGGCCCAGGTAATCACGGTGCGCGGGGACATGACGGTGGACAGGTCGCCATTGATAAAGCCCTGACGGGTCATATCGGCTACACGGACCATGGCGCTGATGTCTTTCTTTCCGGCTTCGGTTTGGAAGGACGTCCGTTTGGCCAGCACGATTTTCACTTCATCGTCATGGGCGAGGTAATTGAGTGACACGACAATATTCCAGCGGTCCATCTGGCCCTGGTTGATCTGTTGTGTGCCGTGATAAAGCCCGGTGGTGTCGCCAAGGCCAACTGTGTTGGCTGTTGCAAACAAGCGGAAGGCCGGGTGAGGGTGGATCACCAGATTTTGATCCAGCAAGGTCAGGCGGCCTTCGGCTTCAAGCACCCGTTGAATCACAAACATCACATCGGGACGTCCGGCGTCATATTCATCAAAGACCAGAGCAACGGGGCTCTGCAATGCCCAGGGCAGGATCCCTTGTTTATATTCGGTGATCTGCTTGCCGTCTTTCAGGACGATCATATCCTTGCCCAACAAATCAAGACGGCTGACATGGCTGTCGAGGTTCAGGCGAACGCAGGGCCAGTTTAACCGTGCGGCAACCTGTTCAATATGGGTGGATTTCCCGGTGCCGTGATAACCCTGCACCATCACGCGGCGGTTATGCGAAAACCCGGCAAGAATGGCCAGCGTGGTATCGTGGTCGAATTGATAGGATGGATCAATCGCAGGCACATTGCCGTGATCTTCCGAAAACCCCATCACGTCCCAGTCGATATCCAGTCCGAAAGTGTCACGGACGCTATATTTTTTATCTGGCAATGCCATGATATGCGCCGGGGCGGGGGATAGGTTAGTAATGTCATCAAGTTTTCGGGTCATTTATCGGTCTTCCAGAATTTCAAATTTTTCGTAGGCCAGTTTCAGGATCGTGTAAGACATATTGATCGTTTTGATCATATCTTCGGCTTTTGGGTCATTCGGATTAACATCCGGATGATACTTCTTCACCAGCACTTTGTAACGGGCTTTGATCGCCGCCAAATCAACGGGCGGCTGTAATCCCATAATGGCCATCGCCTGCATTTCCGGTGTGGCGTGGATGGTGGGGTCGTTGGAAAAGCGGAAACCTGCACCCTTTTCCTGATCGTGCGGGTCTTCATCGGTGAAAAAGCGGGTTTGCCATGCTTTGCGGCGCAACCCTTCCTCGGCATCGCCATTGTCGAAACGTCGGGTTGGGCGGTCCCACAGAAATGAACTGCGAATATGATTTTCGATATCATTCTGGGACATACCGGAAAAGAAGTCCCAGGCCTTGTTGTATTCCATCACATGATCGAGGCAGAACCAGTAATATTCATTCAACCCGCGGTTTTTCGGCGCTTTATGATGCGCTTCGGCCCGGCAACCGGGCATATCGCAATAATGCGTGACGGGATCTTTCTTTCCGTCATCGGCAAATTCCGGCGATTTTGGTTTTAGAAATATTCTTGGCATACGCTGTCTTTTTAGGCCCTTTCCTGATGCTATCTCTTATATTATGGGGCGCATCAGGAAAACCCTCAAGATTTTGAAAGATAGGATTGAAATATGACGATGGAAGAGGTTATCCGTCAGAAACTCACAGAATCCCTTAATCCAGCTGTTTTGGAGGTGATGAATGAAAGTCATCTGCATTCCGGCCATGCTGGCGATGACGGGTCTGGCGAATCACACTTTCGCGTTAAGGTTGTATCATCGGCCTTTGCTGGAAAATCACGTGTTGAGGCACAGCGCATTATATACCAAATTTTGCAAAATGAGATTAAAAACGGAATTCATGCCTTATCTATCAGTGCTTTAGCAGAATAAAAAACGACCTATCCCATCCCCTAATGCGTGATATTATTTTACAGTATCATCTTTAGGTTGCATTTGCTGAATGCCTCCTATTATAATAACCATGAGTGAACAGGCGGTTACGTCTGTACTATTTCAACTTATTGGCGTGGGGGCACAATAAATGATTAAGAACACAATGATGGAGTTTGCGGAAACTGCGGGAAATGACGAAGGGGCGCGGAGCACTTTAGTGAGTCGGAATATTACGGTTTTAGGGCGGCGGACCTCTGTCCGGCTTGAACCGGAAATGTGGACAGCTTTGCGGGATATTGCGCGGCGGGAAAATTGCAGTATTCATGATCTGTCATCACTAATTCAATTGCGTAAAAACCCTGATACATCGTTAACCGCGGCAATTCGGGTGTTCCTGATGCTGTATTACCGGGCGTCTTCAACGGAGGAAGGGCATCTCCGTGGCGGGCATGGCAATTTCAATACGATGCTGGCGCGGGCAAGGTTGACGATTGATGCGTTGCGGGCGTGCAAGCGGCCATCCTCGACACCGCTGGAGCCTCCATGTGTATTACCGCATATGGTTCCGGTGACGGAGCGCACATCTGAAGCGCGGCGTTAAAAATTTATTTCAAAAACGAAAAACCCCCGGTGAAGGCCGGGGGTTTTAATTTTGGTGGGGCAGGGATTAAAGCCCGCGACCCATTGCCAGAAATTTCTCACGGCGAGATTGTTTCAGCGCGTTGTCATTCCACGGGATCAGGCTGTCTAGCGCGGCATCAATTTGTTTTGCCGCGTTCTGGATGGTTTCATCCTTGGCGCGGTGCGCGCCGCCCATAGGTTCTTTGACAATCCCGTCAATCAGTTTCAGCCCAAGCATATCTTCGGCGGTCAGCTTCAGCGCGGTTGCGGCTTCATCGGCGTGTTCGGCGCTGCGCCACAGGATAGAGGCGCAACCTTCAGGCGAGATGACAGAGTAAATCGCGTGTTCCAGCATATAAATGCGGTCTGCTGTGGCAATCGCAATCGCGCCACCGGAACCGCCTTCGCCAATCACCAATGAAACCATTGGTGATTTCAAACGCAGACAGGATTCGATGGATTTCGCAATCGCTTCAGCTTGACCGCGTTCTTCCGCACCAACGCCGGGATAGGCGCCAGCGGTATCGATCAGCGTAATAACAGGCAGTTGGAATTGCGACGCCATTTCCATCAGGCGCTGTGCCTTGCGGTAACCTTCGGGGCGGGCCATGCCAAAATTATGACGGATGCGGCTTTCGGTTTCATGGCCCTTTTCCTGACCCATGATAACAACTGAGCGTCCTTTAAAACGACCCAGCCCACCGATCAGCGCTTTGTCTTCGGCAAAGCGGCGGTCACCGGCCAGCGGTGTGAAATCTTCGATCATGCCGCGCACATAGTCGAGGAAGTGCGGGCGGTCCTGATGGCGGGCCACTTGAACTTTTTGAACCGGGGTCAGCTTGCTGTAGGTCTGTTGCAGCAGGCGGTCGGCCTTGGTCTGCATCCGGCGAATTTCTTCGGAGATGTTCAGTGTGCTGTCGCTGCCGACATTGCGCAGTTCCGCAATCTTGGCTTCCAGCTCCAGAATTGGTTTTTCAAAATCGAGTTTACTCATGACCATTCGATCCGTTGTTGCAGCAATACATATTCGGGTATTTCATAGCAAATCAGGCAGACATATACAATGTCTGCCTGATTGAATTGTTTTATTTCAAAAGCTTAGACAGCTTTCTTTGCAAGCGGGTGCTTCTCATCAACCGTTTTCTTGCTCTTATCGCCAACAATGTGGGTATAGATTTGCGTGGTCGCAATGTCGGCATGGCCGAGCATTTTCTGAACCGAGCGCAGATCAGCACCGTTGCTGAGCAAGTGAGTTGCGAAAGCGTGACGCAGAATATGCGGGCTGACGCGGGTTGCTTCGATACCGGCGTTATCGGCCAGGTCTTTCAGCAATTGCGCAAAACGCTGACGTGTCAGGTGACCGCTTTCCGATGTACGGGAAGGGAACAACCATTGACCTTGCGAACCTTTATCTTCGGTGCTGATGAACTGCGCGCGCAGATCAACATATTTGCTCAAAGATTTTTGGGCTGGCTCGGACAATGGAACCATGCGCTCACGACCGCCTTTACCAGCAACCATCAGGAACTGACGGTCATCAGAAATCGCGGAGAGCGGCAGGCCAACCAGTTCGGAAACGCGCAGGCCGGTGGCATACAGCATTTCAAGCAGGCAGACCAGACGGATGCTGTCTGCACCGCCCGTTGTCGCAGCAGCCTTGATCAATCCGCTGACTTCGGACTCGGACAGAGTCTTTGGCAGTGTGCGGGCTTGTTTCGGGCTTTCAATCGCCGAGGTCGGATCATCCTTGCGGATATTCTCTGACACCAGATAACGGTAGAACTGGCGCAGGGCGGAGAGGCGACGGGCAACCGTACGGGTTGCGATCTGTGCCTGGTTCTGACCCTTCACATGAACTTTATCACCAAGATCCTTAAGGTAGGATTTGATTTCTTCGACGCTCGCGTCAACGATTTCCTTCTTGCCCTTGTCGCGAAGGTACAGGCTGAAATCAGCCAGATCGCGCCAGTAAGCCTGACGGGTGTTCATTGCTGCTCCACGCTCTGTTGTGAGCATATCGAGGAATGAATCCACGAGCGGATGTAGTTTAGGTTTCGGCATTGCCGGACGACCAGGACGAGCCATGGTTAGTTCTCCTCTTATTGTTTCAAGCTCAATATAACTCCCAGAGCCATATTACGAGCTTCTTCCTTTAACCCCACTGTTTCAAGACTTCTCAGCACTTCCTGAATGACGCCTGGATGTATCTGTTCCAGGTTATCGTTATTCAGGGCCACTGAAGCCAGAAGAGCCGTTTCACCAAGTCGCCCGTTTTGGGCTGCATCGCGAATCTTTTCCACCAAGCTACCTGATGGCATTACATAATCGGTAGATACTGTCAAGTCAAGATGTTTTTCATAAGCATCAGGATTGTCTATGTTATGTAATTGATCTGTGCGGCCGAGTCCAGAAAAAACAGCCCATAAAATCAAAGAATCCTTAGTTATTTCAGGCTTAAAGACGGTGTTGAGCTGTTCCGCGGTGAAAGCGACTGAATTTGTGGGTAAATTTTCCGGAACAAGGTTTGCCAGATATAATAACACGGTTTCGCGTGATTTGCGCGAAACCGCCGAATCAGCGGCCAACCAGCTTGATACCCATTTTTCAGACGGGGTAATCCCGGCCTGCAGCATGACCAGAAGCCCGTTTTCAAGCGCGTTCGCCGATAATCCTGTCGGGTTCACCTCATTCACCATGCTGGCAAAGGGCAGCAGGGCTGTTGGCAGGGGCTGGCGGCGCTCAAAATTCAGTATTCCGGCAACAATGCTGGTGCGGTTGGCGTTATTCGCTGCCTTGGCGGCATTGGCATAGCTCGCGGTCAGTCCGGGCGCGCCGGTGGTTTCAGAAAGCGTCTTATATAATGTGCCCAGCTGGTCCGGTGTTATCAATCCGCGGGCTGCGGCTTCAACATTCAGGGCAAGGCGCAGATTGACCGTCATATTCGGATCACTGGCCATGGTCATCAAAACAGGCGCAGATACCAGATGCAGCTTCTTCAGTTTCAGGCGTGAATAGTCAAAACGCCCCAGACCGCGCAACGCGGCCCGTTCCAGTGTGGTCAGTTCCGCCATGTCATCCGCAGACGAAATGTTGTGGCGGTAATTATCGCGGTTGACCAGCGTGCTGAGAACCTTGCTGCCGGGGATTTCACGCGCGACAAGGTTGTTCAGGCCTTGCAGATTGATTTTAGAGAAGCCTGTATCTTTGATATTGCGTGCTGATTGCGCCTGAACATAGGTGCATACGCCATCAATCTGGGCCCAGAACAAATCTTTTTCGGACAGGGATGGTTTTGTTTTTACCGCCAGCGCTTCAAGGCAGGCTTGCGAAGCCTGTCCATTTTGAAGCAGAGCCAGAATACCCGCGCGCACCATGCGGTCATGCAGCGGGTTGCCCTCAATCAGCCTGTAAAGCGCTGCGGCATCGGCATAAGCGCCCATGGCCAGCAAGCGTTCAAGGCGCAGTGTGAAGAGATCTTGGCCCTCTGCTGGCGTCTTATCATTTTTCATCATCGTGACATCGCCATTGCTGAGAACAACGCGGCGCGCCAGCCATTGTGCAGGCCAAATCGTTTTCCCATCCGGCAGCAACGGTAAAAAGTCCTGCACGACGGAGCGGGGCGTATCGGCCCACATATCATTGCCCAAACCACCACGCAGCGGGTTGGTCAGGGGGCCGAGGCTTTCCAGCGCCCGGCGGTCCATCATTTCCCCGGCAGCAGGTTTTAGCGGGGAAATAATCTGAGCAGAAGCCTTGACCGATTCCGTTTCCTTTACCGTGTCGTCTGCTACAGGTTTTTCAGAGGCGGCAGCAGGTGTTTCTTTTGCTTTTTTTGCCGCCTTGGGCGCGGCTTCATCCTTTTTTGAATCTGGCGTTTCTTCGACCTGTTGTGGCGCAGGGTCCGGTTTAGACCCCGCCATGCGATCATTGGCGTACGCAGTTTGGGTCGCCAGCCAAGTCGCGCCGGTCAGCAGCGTTGTCATTAGGGCCAAAGCCACAGGGCGAGAAACAAGATTCATGGATTTAATCACTGGAAAAAGCGGTTATTCGGAATGTTTTTTTCAATCGTGGTTTGCTGGACCGGAACATCGGCAATTGCGACATAACCAATGCCACCAACAAGCAGTAACAGCACGAGCAGGGGGAGCCATTTTGTCATGATGGATTTTATCTCTTTCTTTCCTGTGAGGCTTAAATGGGCTAATCGCCTGAATTTACCAGAGATTCGGTCAAATTCAACCGTTCAGACTGATGATTAACCTTATATCCAGTCCATTTTCATTAATGTCTATTCGTGGCATAAGCATGGCATGAGTGATGAAACACATATTGATGCTATTGGCGCCGGGCTGGACAGGCCGCTGGTTCTGATCGGAATGCCGGCTTCGGGGAAAACCTCGCTGGGCCGGGGATTAAGCCATAGGCTGAATCTTCCCTTTATTGATCTTGACCGCGATATCGAGTCCGCTGCCGGACGCCGCATTGCCGATATTTTTGAATCGGATGGAGAATCCGCCTTCCGCGATCTGGAATCTGCGGTGCTGGCGGATGTTTTGAAAAACAATCAGGGCCCATGCGTTATTTCGACCGGCGGCGGCGCCGTTTTGCGGCCGGCGAACAGGGAGCTGATCTTTGGGCGCACCTGTTCAATATGGGTCAAGGCGTCGATCCTGTCCTTGCTGGATCGCACCGCCAAGGATACGCACCGCCCTTTGCTCAAGAATAAAGATCCAGAAAGTGTGCTGCGCAATCTGGAATCTGCGCGTACCGCTTTGTATCAGGATGCTGATATCATTGTGGATACGGACAACCGTTTACCTGAAGACATCATTCCTGAAATTATGACTAAAATTTACGAAAGGTTATCATCATGAATATGAACGGATCTGAAAGTGGATTGCGGCTGGTTGCGGTGCATCTGGGGGAGCGGACTTACCCGATCCATATTGGCCGCGGTTTGATTGATGATGTAATGGCGTTCCTGCCGGAGGAATTGAATCTTGTTCAAAAAACGCTGTTTATCCTGACGGATGATAATGCGAAACCCTATGCTGAAAAATTGAAAGCCGTGCTGGAGGATAAATCCGGTGCTGCGGCGGTACACTTGCTGCCCGTCCCGCCCGGCGAAGAAACAAAAAGCTTTTTATGGTACGAAAAAGTCGTCAACTGGATGCTGGATAGCGGCGTGACGCGCAAATCCACGCTGTTCACCGTTGGTGGCGGTGTTGTCGGGGATCTCGGCGGGTTCGCAGCGGCAACTACGCTGCGCGGCATTGGGTTTGTACAGGTCGCAACGACCCTTTTGGCGCAGGTCGATAGTGGTGTTGGCGGTAAAACCGGTATTGATACCGCACAGGGTAAAAATCTGGTCGGTGCGTTCTATCAACCATCTGCTGTCATCTGTGATCTGGGCACGCTTGATACGCTGGACAAGCGGCAAATTCTGGCCGGGTATGGCGAGATCATAAAATATGGGCTGATTAACGATCTGGATTTCTTTGAATGGCTGGAGGAAAACGGCAAGGCTCTTTGTGACCGCGAAGCCGATGCGCTGGCGCAGGCGATTGAAATTTCCTGCCGGAAAAAGGCCGATATTGTTTCGGCGGATGAATATGAAGCCGATATGCGGATGTTGCTGAATTTCGGACATACCTTTGCCCATGCGATGGAAGCGGCGGCGGGTTATTCCGGGGATCTGTTACATGGCGAAGCAGTTGCGGTCGGCATGGTGCAGGCGACCAATCTTTCGATCCGCCTTGGCTATTGTAATGAACAGGTGCTGGAGCGTCTGACCTCTCATCTGAAGGAAATCGGCTTGCCGACCTCGCTGCGTAATCTGTCCGGTATCGTACCGCATGATGCGGCGCGTCTGGTGCGTTTGATGTATGCCGATAAAAAGGCGGAAACAGGGGGTTTAACCTTTATTCTTTTGAAGAAAATCGGTGAAGCCTTTGTTGAGCGGAGTGTCCCCGAAGAAGAAGTTCTGGCCGTTTTAAAACAATCAATGCATGAGTAATCGTGATGGGATTTGAATTTTGGGCATCGATTATTGCCATCGTTATTCTGATGATTTTATCGGCCTTTTTTTCGGGTTCTGAAACGGCCCTGACGGCGGCGTCGAAAGCCCGGATGCATGGGCTGGAACAAAAGGGCGATCGCCGCGCCGCGCTGGTCAACCGCGTCCGTGATAAAAAGGAACGGATGATCGGGGCGCTGCTGCTGGGGAATAATCTGGTCAATATTCTGGCGTCGGCGCTGGCGACCAATATCCTGATTGGGTTTTTTGGCGATACCGGGGTTTTTTATGCCACGCTGATCATGACGGCGATGATCCTGATTTTTTCTGAAGTCCTGCCGAAAACCTATGCGCTTTATAATGCCGATGCGCTGGCGATGTTTGTGGCGCCGCTGGTGCGGGTGGTGATTGCCATTTTTTCTCCGATTTCCGAGTTGGTCGGCCATATTGTCCGTATCACATTGCGCCTGTTTGGAACCGATGTGACAAAGAATCAGGTGTATGACAACACCGATGAATTGCGCGGTGCCATTGACCTGCATGAGGGTGTTGCCGAAGAAACGCGGGAACAAAAAGCGATGCTGCGGTCGATCCTTGATCTGAATAATGTCTGGGTCAGCGAGATTATGGTCCACCGCAATAACATGAAAACCATCGACCTTGACCAGCCTGCCGAAGATATTATTCAACAAGTGCTGGACAGCCCCTTTACCCGCATCCCGGTGTGGAAAGACACGGCAGATAATATTGTCGGCGTTTTGCACGCGAAAGCCTTGCTGCGGGAATTAAAGGGCACAAACGGTCCTTTGAATAATATCGACATTGAAAAACTGGCGGCAGAGCCGTGGTTTATTCCAGATTCCACCAGCCTGTTTGACCAGCTTCAGGCGTTTCGTAACCGCCGGGGCCATTTCGCGCTGGTCGTTGATGAATATGGCACGTTGATGGGCATGGTGACGCTGGAAGATATTCTGGAAGAAATCGTCGGCAATATTGATGATGAGCACGACATCACCGTGGCCGGGGTCCGTAAACAGCCAAATGGCAGCTATATGATTGACGGCACAGTGACGATCCGTGATTTGAACCGTGAATTTGGCTGGCATCTGCCGGACCAGACTTACGCGACATTGGCGGGATTGATCCTGTACGAAACTGAAACCCTGCCGCAAGCCGGACAGGTTTTTAATTTTCACGGTTTCCGCCTCGATATCGTTCGCCGCCAGCGGAATCA
>CAACXI010000004.1_pt1 | contig 21343 bp, 14 predicted proteins | sample 2275891 | NCBI WGS metagenome assembly CAACXI01 (sample SAMEA5312484, study PRJEB27640) | indoor metagenome | biome: indoor environment; feature: controlled; material: polymer antistatic dissipative epoxy resin | place: Italy | collected 2014-05-27 | reverse complement strand
GCCTGTCTATGGCGGGTTTTTTTATGTCCCGGTGTTTTCCCCGGTGCCAATTTCATGCGTGCCCAATGCTTCGGCAAGGCTGAATTGCGCGCTGCCGGGGCGTAAGGGTTTTTGCTGGCTTTCATGCGGGGCCCAGCCGATCATAAAAATAATCTCGAAACTGGCGGTGATGCGACCATCGCTTTCCGCATATTTTTCATGATACAGACGCGCGGCTTCCATAAAAAAATCACGGCCCGGGAAGCGGCGGTCGCGCAGCGCAATCGCATTGCCTTCGCCCATATAACGCAAATCCTGCATCAGGCGGAAGATGTTGTCATAGGTGACTGTGATGATATCAGAATCAATCACGGGGAGATTAAATCCGGCCCGTTGCAGCAGCGCGCCTGTTTGTGGCTTGTCGGCAAAGGGGGCAACACGCGGGCTGACCCCACCGCGCAGATTCATTTCCGCGTCAGCCATGACATCGCGCAATTCACGCAATGTCTCACCGCCCAGCATCGCGGCCAGAAACAAGCCATCGGGTTTCAGGGCCTGGCGTATTTGCAGCAACGCGCCGGGCAGGTCATTGACCGTATGTAACGCCAATGGTGATAAAACCAGATCAAGGCTTTCGGGCGCAAAGGGCAGAATTTCTTCATCCGCCTGAACCCGCAGTGCAGAGATTTTTTGCAAAGGACCTTGAGCCAGATCCATAACGACCATCGTATCAATTTTGTCATGACCTTGAAAATGATCAGCACCGTTTGCGCCAATAATAACGGCCATGGGAAAGCGGCGTTTAATATCCGCCAACCGCGCATCCAGCATCTTTGCCGCCCAATGCTGTAGAAATCCGTGATCGTCGGAACGCAGCGCGGCGCGGTCGCGGTTGGCACGCACGCGGTGGCGGTCAAAAATCAGAATATCATCACTCATGAAATTTACTTCGGCAGCGGCTTGCGCTGGTCATTGCCCTGTTGAGATTTATCGCGGTCGCCATAGCTGTCGGGGGCCGATTGTTCGCCGCCTGCGGACCCGCTGCCCGTGCTGTCGCCCGATTTTTTGCCGCCGTTAAATCCACGCATATCGGTGGCATGGACGGTTACCGGACGTTCATGGCTGTCGGCCAATTTACGCCCAAAATCCCAGGACGAGCTGAGGTCGGATGCTTCACCAAGGCGCTTATAGGCCAGTGACATGATCTTCATAAAGCTTTTGCTGTTGTCCCAGTAATTCAGTTTCCACAGATCGCTGAGCGGCGCATAGGTCGAACGGCCAAATGGCCCGCTATTCCCGCTGACCGGGGCGGTCATGGCAAAAGGATAAATCCGTTGTGGTGTGACACCCAGATGGCAGAAGAAGCTTTCGCCCATTTTGGTAATGTGTTCGGGGCTGACCTTGAAATGATTTGCAATGTGAACGCGCGCCGCATCCATCGACGTAATTTCGCGGGGCAGGGCCAGTGTCGGGGCGCTGACGGTGAATCCTGATCCCTTAAAGCGTTGCGGCACAGGCAGGTAATCCTGCACGAACCCGGCCAGAACTTCACCCGACAGGCTTTTGACCAGGGGCAGGATCACGGCAATGTTTTCGGTTGTTTCATCCGAAACGGCAAAGTCGATATCGCGTGCGGCAAGCCCGGTCAGGGCGCCATTCACATGACCTTCTTCGACAAAGATGGATTGCAGTGTGCGCCATTGTCCGGCGGTTCCACGGGCCTGTTTATAACGCCCGTCCTGTTCGGTCATTTTGACGAGCAGGTCGCGGATGTCGGTTTGTTCGACATCAACCTCTGGCAGGGCCAGCGGGCTTTCCATCCATGTTTCAGCCTTCAGCCCAAGTTTTTGATACAGGGCTAGAATTTGCAGTTCCAACTGCGCATTCGGAATGATGCCGACAGAGATGGAGTTTAAAAGGCTTTGCGCGCTCAATTCAACAAAGCGGCCCTTGGCCTGAAAACCCGAAATATCCGCATTCATGGTTTTCGGTTCAATCGGGCCGGCTGGTTCTTCCACTTCGATAAAGCGCGTCTCAATACGCTCATCAATAAAATCAGGCGCGGGATAATAGGCCGGTCCGATTTCCAATCCCTTATTCGGAACCGGGCGCAGACCAAACAGATCATTCATCAGGTACAGCGCACCTTTGATATCATTCTCACCAATGCCGCTGACCACTTCGGAGCTGACGGCGATCGCTTCGGTCATGTGACCGGACCAGCGTTTGCCGTCCAGGTCACTACCATTGCGTGGAACCGCGTTGACGATGCCGCGTGGAACGCCGACATGGACAAAGACGTTCAGCTCATGATTGGGCGTAATACGATAGGGAAGGATCTCCGTCGTGCTGATCCCGCGGCTTAAAACATCAATGATCCGACCATCCAGTTCATTGCGCATGGCGTGGACGTTCAAATTGCGTCCCGGATTGGGTGAGGAGCGACGTTCGTTCAGGCGCAGGGAAACACGGTCGCCAATTTTCTGGGCAACGGCGATAAAGCTGGTCGGTGGCGTTCCCAGCGGGTTGCCGTTTTCTTCATATAAGCGGAAATGCCCGTCAAAACGGGTTTTGATCAACTGGTCATCCCAGTGTGGTGCGGTATACAAAACGCGTCCACCAAGGCTGCGCAATGTCTTGCGATATTCGCGTTCGCTGAAGAACGTATATTCCTTGGGCAGTTCGTCTTCCCAGCGTTCGCGTTCATCTTTCCGCATGATAAATTCATAAGCCCATTTCGACGGCAGGCGGAACAAGCGCGTTTTCGGAAAGCGCGACGGCATTTCTTCGAGGAAGAATCCTGTGCAGCCCGGATCCTGGCGCGGGCGCGCGTGTTCGGAATACCAGACCAGCAGATCGGCTTCGGACAGGTCATCAAGACTGTCGCCCTTGCTGGGCGCATCCGGCATTTCCATCAAAACATATTCGCCGGTCATGGGCATGGCGAAATCGCGGATATACATCGTGCCTTCGGGCTTCAGCAGCGCAAACTGGTTTTCCAGCATTTGCACCACGGGGCGGTCATTGTAATGCGACCCGGAATAAACTTCGTGCAGGATAAAGGAATTGATAATGGCATCGACGCTTTCCGGTTTCATCAGGCCCGGCGCACCAACATCACCCACCATGAATTCCAGATTGGATCGGGAAAAATTCTGTTTGGCTTTCTGGATCAGCTTTTTATCCAGATCAATGCCGACGAAATGACAGTCCGGTGTCAGCACCGCCATCGTGAAAGCCATCGCACCGCCTTGGCAGCCCATGTCGATGATGGTGGAACCGGGAGAGAGCGTTAAGTGCGCCAGCGTAAACCATGCTTTACGAATGGTTGTGCGCGGAATATCGCGCAAGAGTTCATAGCGATCAAAGAGGGGATTGTCTTCGGTAACGATGGCGCGGGCGCGATTGCGGGCAGCCGCGCGCTCGGCGCTATCCTCAACGCCGATGGCCTTTCTGTGGCCTTCACTTAATGATCGTTTCTTTGACGTTGCCATTTCCGTCCTAGAGACCTGTTTAATTTGGTTTTTCACAAATTATTCTTGGTATTTCAATAATATGGTTACTTTAGCGCGGACACCCTCGCAAAGCAACAAATATTAGGGTAAATAACAGGGGTTATGATAGCAGATTCGCGGGCCAAAAAATCCTTCTGGCTGAAACTTATCGACCTGATTTTGCCGCCCCGCTGCGTGTTAAGCGGGGAAATTGTCGCTATGCAGGGCACATTATCGCCGGATTCATGGCAAAGCCTGCGCTTTCTGGCCGCGCCATATTGCGCCATTTGCGGCTATCCCTTTGAATTTGAAACGGAAAAGGACGGGCTGTGTGGCGGGTGCCTGGCTGAAAAGCCGCCTTTTACCAGCGCGAGGGCCGCTTTGGCGTATGACGAGGCCAGCCGCGACCTGATTTTGAAATTCAAACACGCCGACCATTTACAGGCCGTGCCGACCCTGACCCCGATGTTATTGCGGGCGGGGCAGGAGATGCTGGAACAATGCGATTTGCTGGTTCCCGTGCCGCTGCATCGCTGGCGTTTGCTGGGACGGCGGTATAATCAGGCCGCTTTGCTGGCTTGGGCGTTAAGCCGGGCCACCGGGAAAACTGTGCTGCCCGATGCGTTGCTGCGGACCCGTGCCACGGTCAGTCAGGGGCATATGAAGGCGCATAACCGGGCGGCCAATGTTCGCCACGCCTTTGCCATTCATCCGAAAATGGCGGACCGCATTGCCGGGAAAATTATTGTGCTGGTCGATGATGTTTATACGACCGGCGCCACGGTGCGTGAATGCACGGATATGCTTTTACGCGGCGGGGCGGCGCAGGTTCATGTGTTGGCCGTGGCGCGTGTGGTGCGCCCGGATCAATGATCCTAAAGCTGTTCGCCCCGGGCCAGACGGCTGTCATCGTAACCGGGCATGACGCCTTCATTCATCGCAAAGCGGCGTAAGGGTTCAATCGCATCAATGGTTTTTAAACCCACACCGCGCAAGGTGCGCAGCAGGCTGACATCATTGCTGACCATGCGGTTCAGGCTGTCTGTTCCGACAACACGGGTCAGGATATCGGCGTGGCGGCGGGATTCATAACGGTTCAGGACGCTGATGCTGCCAATATCCTGTCCACGCCGCGCCGCATCGGTGATTTCTTCGGCCAGTGTTGCGACATCGCGCAAGGACAGATTTAAACCCTGCGCCCCCAGCGGATGAACAACGTGCGCGGCTTCGGCAATCAGCGCAACGCGCTGCGCAATCAGGCTTTTCGCCCGCAGGGCTTTTAATGGCCAGGCTTGCGGTGGCGTCGCCAACGTAATTTTGCCAACCAGATTTTCAGTGCGCTCCTGCAGGGCGGCTTCAAAATCATCGCGGCGCAGTTTCAGGAAATGATCCGCATCGGAATCATATTCCACCCACACAATGCTGGACCGGTTACCGGGCAGGGGGACAATGGTAAATGGCCCGCCGGGGCGGTGAAATTCAGTTGAAATATGATCATGCGAACGGGAATGGTCGATCAGGCAGGTGATCGCGCTTTGCCCGTAATCGCGTTCCCAGATTGAAATGCCGGATTGTTCGCGCACCGTAGACCGGCGACCATCGGCCCCAACCAATACCCGCGCGCGAAGCGTTTGCCCATTGGATAATGTTGCCGTGACTCCCATGTCATCGCTTTGAAAATCTGCCAGTGTCGTGGTGATCAGGTTGATATTGGAATTTTTTATCGCTTTTTCAGTCAGGATGGCGCGTTGCAGATTATTCGGCATATTGATCCCGAAACAGGGCAGCCCGATATCATCAGCATGAAAATCCGCACGGGTCTTTTCGCTCTCGATAATCCGCAAAATGTTCAGCGGCGCGCCATGTGGGGCGCAATCATCCCATACACCAGCCGCCGTCAGGATATTGACGGATTTCGCCATCAGCGCAGCAGTTCGTCCATCCGGTTTGATGCTATCAATGGGGCCGGGCGGGTGTGGTTCAATAACGGCAACATCCAGCCCAAGCCCACCCAGCAACAAAGCCAGTGTCAGCCCCGGAACACCACCGCCGCTGATCAGAATATCAATTGTTTTTTCGGTCGCCGGCATTGTCACAATCCTTAAATGCGCTATAACCTTAACATAGCTCGCAACCGGAGGAATCACAAATGGCCAATGTTGAAATGTACACAACGCAAGTCTGTCCCTATTGCGTCAGGGCAAAAGATTTATTGAAACGCAAGGGCGTTTCCGTCACCGAATACCGGGTTGATAGCGACGATGCAAAGCGCGATGAAATGCTGGCCCGTGCCAATGGCAAGCGCAGCGTCCCGCAGATTTTTATCAACGACCAGCATATTGGCGGTTGCGATGATTTGTATGCGCTTGATTCCAAGGGCGAACTGGATGGATTGCTGAATGCTTAAAGTCGGTTTGATCCAGATGAATAGCGGCCCGGTGATTGCAGATAATCTGCAACAGGCCGAAACGCTTATTCGTCAAGCGGCAGAGGGCGGGGCGCAGTTTATCCTGACCCCGGAAAACACCTGCCATATCAAAACGCCGCAGAGCGAAAAGCTGCAATCATCCCCGTATGAATCCGACCATCCGGCCATTCCGTTTTTCGGCAAGCTGGCGAAGGAGTTGAGCGTGTGGATTCTGGTTGGGTCCATCGCCGTGCGCGTATCAGACACAAAAGTTGTGAACCGCAGTTTGTTGTTCAGCAATGGCGGTGAGCTGGTTGCCCAATACGATAAAATTCATCTGTTCGATGTTGATCTGCCGACCGGCGAGAGCCACCGCGAAAGCAATATCGTGCAACCCGGCGATAAAGCCGTCATTGCCGAAACCCCTTGGGGCGGTGTGGGTCTGGCGATTTGCTATGATCTGCGTTTTGCCAATTTGTTCCGCACGCTGGCCCAGAATGGCGCACAGCTGATTACTGTGCCATCAGCCTTTACGGTTCCGACCGGACAGGCGCATTGGGAATCCCTGTTACGCGCGCGGGCGATTGAAACGGGGAGTTTTGTTCTGGCACCGGCACAAACCGGAACCCATCACGGCGACCGTAAAACCTATGGCCATTCGCTGATTATCAGCCCGTGGGGTGAGGTGATTGCCGATGGTGGTGATGCGCTTGGTATTGTTCTGGCCGATCTGGATATGGATGCCGTTGCCAAGGCGCGCGGTGCTATTCCGGCGCTTCAACACGACCGTGTTTTTGCGGTTTAAAAATCCGGCAATAATAATCCGACATTGACGTTCAGCGCGGTGGCAATGGCTTTCATCACGCTGATGGACCCTGCTTTTCTACCCGTTTCAATTTCGGTCAGATAGGGGCGGGACAGGCGTGCTGTCTGGGCTAGTTCGCTTTGCGTTAGGCCTCGGTGTTTGCGTAAGATTTTGACAGGGTTGTGCAGTCCTGTCGAAAGCTGGTCCAGCACGTTTTGCGGCAGGTCATGATCCGCTGTCATATTCGCCGCCCCGGTCAAACGGCGGTATTCATGCATCGGCACAAGAACAAAGGGTTTGCCATCAATATGGAGAAGATCATGCATTTTCTATCCGCGACATTGTTTCTATTGGCAACATAATAGCAAATTATTATTATAAATCAATCAGTAATCGCCGCCAAGGGCCATGCTCAGGAAGCCCATTCCAAACCATTTCGATAATATCATCCCGCGTTTTACCGCTTTCACGCAGGAAATGCAGGGTGACGCTGTTATTACGCTTGGCAAAGCGTTTGCCCTCCGCATCCAGCAAAAGCGGATGATGGGCCCATTCCGGGGTGTTTAAATTCAGCAGATGCTGCAGCAGGCGGTGCAAAGGAGATGCGTAAAACAAATCCTGCCCGCGCGTCACCAGATTGACGCCCTGCAAATGGTCGTCCAGCGTGACGCATAGATGATAACTGGCGGGAAGCCCCTTACGCGCCAGTACAACATCACCCAGATTTTCGGAAAGCGCGGTCAGGGAAATCGCCTGCTCTCCCTGATAAATATCGCGCCAGGTTAAGGCGTGTCGGACATGACTGGCGGCTTTTTGCATATCAAGCCGTAAGGCATAGGGTTCACCAGAAGCGATGCGGTCCTGGCATTCCTGCACATTCAGATGGCTGCAGGTGCCGGGATAAATCATTCCTTCCGGGCCATGCGGGGCCGCGCCGGATTGTTCAACCTCTGCCTGAATATCCTTGCGGGTGCAAAAGCACGGATAAAGAACGCCCATCGCTTGCAATGTATGGATGGCATTGGTGTACGCGGGAAAACAGTCCGACTGGCGGCGGACAGGCTTGGGCCAATCAAGTCCCAGCCATTCCAGATCTTCAAAGATCCCGTCCATAAATTCCGGGCGGCAACGCCCCGCATCAATATCTTCAATCCGGACCAGAAATGTGCCGTTGCCTTTTTGCTGTGACAGGGCCGCGCCAAATAACGCCGACCATGCATGACCAAGATGCAGTCGTCCGGTGGGGGATGGTGCGAAACGGGTTGTTGTCATGCTCAATTCGTTGATGATCTGGTTTCTCTTTTGCCGGGGCGGCAAAGCGGGTAATATCTGGTCCTGATAACAAGGATATGATGATGAAAAATTGGAACACATACAAGGCCGACCCTGCAAATGGACAAAAGGCGGAAAAGATCGTCTTGATGCTGCACGGTGTTGGATCGAACGGGCAGGATCTGATCGGGCTTGCGCCTTATCTGGGGGCGGCAATTCCCAATGCTGTGTTCTTATCACCGGATGCACCGCACGCCTATGATATGGCGCCGTTTGGCCGCCAGTGGTTTTCGCTGCGCGATTATTCACCCGCAGCCATGATTGCCGGGATCAAGGAAACGGTTCCGCTGCTGAATGAATATATTGATCAGCTTTTGGCAGAATATGGGTTGGAAGATTCCGATCTGGCCTTGCTGGGATTTTCGCAAGGAACGATGATGAGTTTATATGCCGCGCCGCGCCGCACAAAACCCTTGGCGGGTGTATTGGGGTATTCGGGCGCGCTGCTGGGCGGGGAAGAATTAGCCGAGGCTCATATGCATAAAATTCCAGTCTGCCTGATCCACGGCGAAGACGACCCGGTGCTGCCGCTATCGCGTTATCATGATGCAAAGAAAGCGCTGGAAATAGCGGGTTTCGTTGTCGATGGGCATAGCGTTCCGGGATTGCCGCATAGCATTGATGAAAGCGGGATCCGGTCGGGTATTTCATTTTTGCAAAAAATCTTCAAAGCGAAATAGCGCTGGAAAAATCAAAGATATTGGAAAAGCACACGGATTTCCTTTACAATGATTCTATAGACGAAGCGCGAGACCAGAATGCTCTCAAGACCTCGTAAAGGTTGACCGTAACAACAGGTCTCTTCCCCTTGGTCTATAAGGAAGAGTGCATGTCCGAAACGAATGCAATATCTCTTGATCGTTGTCCCGCGCTGATCCTCAATGCGGATTTTCGACCGCTTAGTTATTTCCCTCTTTCTTTGTGGTCATGGCAGGATGCGATCCGGGCCATCGTGCGTGAATCCGTCTTTGTGGTGTCGGAGTATGAACGCGTGGTGCATTCCACGACGCAGGAATTCCGCCTGCCCAGCGTTCTGGCGCTGAAGGAGTATGTGCCGGTGCGGCCATTGCCTGCCTTTACCCGCTTTAATGTGTTCCTGCGCGATGAGTGGGAGTGCCAGTATTGCGGCGATAGTTTCCGTACACAGGATTTAACCTTTGACCATGTTGTTCCGCGTTCGCGGGGCGGGCGCACTGCATGGGATAATATTGTAACCGCGTGTCAGGATTGTAATTTATTGAAGGGCAATAAAATGCCTCATGAATGCGGGATGTTCCCGGCGACAAAGCCGCGCCAGCCAACCTTGTATGAATTACAAGCACATGGCAGGCGGTTCCCGCCGCATTTTCTGCATAAAAGCTGGGGCGATTTTCTGTACTGGGATACTGAGCTGGTCGATCACTAAGGGTTTAAAAACCATTGGCGCGTCGCGTCACCAGTAAAGCCGCCACGGCGCAATAAACCGCCATGATGAAGGACAGAATGGCATTATATCCCGCCATTGAAATTCCGAACATCTGCCACGCAATGGCATCACACCGCACAGCGGCGGTTTTTTCAAGCTGTGCCAAAAGGTTATCTGCATTGAATGAAATGGGAGCGGAGCAGGCTTCAAAAGCGGACACCCACCAATGTTGTTCGACCCCAGCATGATAGACACCCAGCCCACCACTGATCAGATACAGAAGGGCGCATAACAGAATTATAAGGGCTGCCTTTTTAGGGTGGCGTTTAATCCCCAGAATGAAAGCCAGCAGCCCCAGAAGAATAAGCGCCGCATGAGGGGCGCGTTGATAAAGGCAAAGAATGCAAGGTGCCAGCCCAACGACATATTGAAAAAAATATGCGCCGAGCAATGCGCCGGACGAAACAGCCATGACAACGGCAGAGGGCACGCGCGCGTCATGAAACAGAAAATCTAAGGCCTTAGAAAAACGCTGCTTGCAGAGCATGGAAGCCCTCCATTCCAAAAATAATATACAGGCTGCTGAGGCCAATGATCCAGCCGATGCCAACAACTGCACCGATAATGACGGTCAGCCCGTCGCGCACCATAATCCCGGTGGACATTAACGCAATCCCCAAGGCGGGAACCATATTTGATCCCGGCAAAGGCAGCGAAATAAACGCCGCCATGACCGCGCCCAAAAAGCCAATCAGCAGAGAAAAGTGCCCCAATGTTATGCGCTCAAGGCGGGGGCGAACAAGGGTTTCCACCTTTTTAATGACCGGCAGGCATAGATCGATGATCTTTTCCATCTTCTGCCGTGACAGGCTTCTTTTCAGAATAAAGCCCGGCATCCAGAGCGTGTGGCGTCCCAGCATTTGCTGTGTCGCAAGAAAGAAGAGGGGTAAGCCAAACAGCGTGCTGAGCCCCGGCGGTTTGGGAAACGGGATGCAAAGCGGCAGGGAAAAGAGGAGCAGGGCCATACCAAAACCACGCTCATGCAGGATTTCCAGTAAATCAGCCACGGTAATCCGGTCACCCTTCAGGGCCGTTTTCAGTTCAAGCATCACGGCGGAGAGGGTGCGGATTGTCATAAGCTTTTCAATGAGTTCAGGTTGATTCCAGCAAGGAAAATCAGTAAGATAGATAAAGAATTTTTGCGCCTTCCTCAAGGCGTTTCATTTTTCGCCTTCCTATTTTCTCGCTTTTCAGGCCTTCCCGCGGAGCTTTTTTGTCCCTCTTTCCAATTATTATGATGCGTCAGACGCAAATTCATAAAGCTTTGCTTAAATTTTATGCATGGCAGAAAAATGACGCCCATTCAGTCGTTTACGCACTGAAAGGGAGTGGGGCGGATTATCATTTTGGTAATACTTTTCTGACAGAATCAAAGCTGCACCAGTGTATCTATGATTTGTTTTATAAATTAATACAGCAGGGTTTTCGGGGATTTATGTCTGTTATCAGGCAACCAGCATTTCAAAGTCTTATGAACCGCGCGTCCGCGCGCAGGGTAGCTGCCGTATGACAAACCGCAGAACAGAAAGCGGTAATATTTTCTTCGCCCTGTTCGGTGCCGTGGCACTGATCGGCGTTGTCGGTGCGGCGACATCAACATTGATGCGCGGCCCGCTCAGTACTGTTGTTTCCGTGAATCAACGCGCCAAGGCCGATACGCAAATGCAAATTGCCTCGAAACTGGCAATGGTGCGGGCCACACAGGAAGTCGCCAATGGCGGCGACTGCGATATGGACGGCACAATTGAACCAATCCCACCGGATGCAATGACGGGTGCAACATTGGTCGGGGGTGGTGCGTTACCGGCCTCTATCGGTTCATCACAGATTGATCCGTGGAATACGCGCTATGGGTATTGCGTCTGGGATCTGGGTGCAAAAGTTGATGATCCTGCTTGCGATAGCGGATCGCGCCTTGGTGGCGGGCTGAACGAATCCTATCCTGTCATGGTCATTATTTCTGCCGGGCCTGATAAAACATTCCAGACAGAATGTAATGCATGGGTGGGCGGCGGGTCTGCGCCATATGTTCCAGACAATGCTGATGTGTTGGTGGATCGCGCAAAGAATACCCCAAATGATGATATTGTTCTGGGCTATACCTATTCCGAAGCGGTTCAGGCCGCCGGTGGGTTATGGTCTTTGATGTCTGGCGATCCAGATACAATTACGACGGATAAGAACGTTGCATTCAGCAGCGGCAATGTTGATTTTTCTGCTGGTACGACAGCGAATTTTCAAGGTAGTGCGCAATTTGCGCAAGGAAGCAGTCTTGATCTGCGCAATCCTTTGGCCGGTGGCGGGGCAGGCGGGGGGCTGTTTCTTTTGCCAACCCAGGCTGAGTTACCTGATAATGCATGTTTAGGGGCTAACGCCACAGCAAATGATGGCGCCTTGAGAATTAATACTGAGGATTATGTCAGTCCTACTAATGCGACCCAAAAATCTACAATCTTAGAAATTTGTGATAAGGTTGCCAATGCCTTTCAGCCCCTAGGCGGCGCCGGGGCGACGGTTGCAAAAATTGACGATCTGACCGATGCGATTTCCTACGCTGGTAAGGGCATCCTGTTTATGGGGGATGGCGCAGGGATGAGCTACAGCTCCACCACAGGTGGAATGAATAACATTGGGATCGGTATTGGCGCTGCGTCCAGCCTTGTAACGGGTGCTGGAAACATCGTTCTTGGCGATCATCCTTTAACGGCGGGTACCAGTAACAGTATCGTTCTTGGCAATGGTGTAAACGGCGTTGTCGGTAATAATGCCCTTCGCCTCGGCAATTTGCTTTATGGGTCTAATATTTACAGCTCCAGCGGATCGCTGGGGATTGGCGGTGTTCCATCGGCGACTCTTGATGTGAATGGTCCCGCCGAAGCCAACCGTTTCCAGATGGACAACAATACCTATATGGGCTCAGTCTCCAGCGACATGATTTGGGTCACCGGTGGTGCAACCAACATGATGCTGAATGCAACCGGTAATCTGGGTATCGGTGCAACGCCAACAGGTTCACGTCTGACGGTGGGTGGCGATGCCTATGTTGACGGACAAACATCGTCCAACAATGTGATTGTCCGCGACAACGGTTCTGCCGGCATACCATCTTTGCGATTTGGGTCCGCAAGCGGTAGCGGTTTTTATACCAACGGGGGCAGCATCGGTTTTGCCACCGGTGGAAATAACCGCGCATGGTTGAATGATAACGGCTTTGGTATCGGTACCACGCCAAGCGTCGCTTTAGATGTTGTCGGGCAGGGTGTGTTTACGGATCGTGTGACGTCAACCGGATTTCAGTTTTCATCAGGGCAGGGAATGTTCCCAAGCGGTTCCGGCCTCAGCCTGAACGCAGGTGGTACACCTCAATTTTATCTTTCTGCTTTGGGTAATGTCGGGATTGGCGTTGCCTCGCCGAATGCGGCGCTTGATGTTGATGGTGCGATCCGAGTCGGCTTTGCAGCAGATTCTGAGTGTGATACAGCCCGCGCCGGTTCGATCCGGTATACCAGCGGTGACCGTCTGCAAATCTGTTCTGACAGCACTGGCGACTGGGAAACGATCGGAACATCGGGCGGCGGCGGCGGTGGATCGGGCAGTTACTGGTCCCGCGTTTCCACAATTGATCCGCGTCTTTATTATACGTTGGGCGATGTTGGCGTTGGCGTCAGTGATCCGCTGGCCGATTTCCATGTGAACGGAAACTTGCTGACAACGGGCACTTTTGGCTCTGGTGATGTAACGCCTGTAACCGGGTCTGGAACCCGGATGATGTTTATCCCGAATAAGGGGGCTTTCCGCGCCGGGACAGTAACGGCCGGAAATTGGGATCATGCCCAGATTGGAAATTACAGTACGGCGCTCGGCTATAATACTCTTGCCAGCGGGGTATCAAGTTTTGCGATGGGTGGTAACGGGACAACAGCCACTGGTGATTACTCCACGGCTATTGGTAGACTCGCCGATGCATCTGGAAATGATAGTTTTGCATGGGGCAGTAAAGTCCGCGTAGCCGGAAGTAGAAGTGTTGGCTTGGGACTGGGTGTTTCAGCAAACTTTGGATGGCCTAGCGTAAGCGGTACCGGTTCTATGGGTATCTTTATGCAAGATCAAACGGGCGTCGATATTGCTACGAATAATCTACTGGCCCTGCTGGGCGGGCGCATGATCATTGATCCGAATCCGGTTTCAGCAACCAATGTCGTTCCAAGTGGCCTTCTGACCGTTGATGTTCAGGGGGATATTGGCGCTGTTCAATACTGCGATGAAAATGGCGCTAATTGCTTTACAGCCGCGGATATCGCTGGCGGCGGCGTTGGTGTCTGGGAAGACGCTTCGAATGTTATCCGCCTGACCAGCGGTACGGTGAACTATTCTTCTGCTGATTATGTTTTTGGGTCGCCGCAACTGGATAATGATGGTGTTGCAAGCCATTACGCACGGGTTCTTTTTGACAAGAGCAAGGGCGCTTTCCGCGCAGGCTATGTTGATGGTAATTGGTGGAACGCCGCCGAAATGGGTGATGCCAGTATTGGGTTGGGTTATAATACTTGGGCCAAGGGCAATAACAGCATTGCTATTGGGAATAATGTCGGCGTTCTTGGTGTAAATGGCATTGCTATGGGTCAAGAGGTTGATGTCGAAGGGGATAATTCTGTCGCCTTCGGTATGGGAAGTACAAGCGGTGTTGATCCAAAGGTAAGTGGATCAAGATCATATGGTATTTTCATGGGTGAGCAGGGCGGTGTGAATCTGAGCTCATCAAATACCTTTGGCCTCTTTGGCGGAAAGATGATTATTGATCCGCGCTTACCTGCTGGGAAATTTGCACCCTCCGCTTCACTGACCTTGAATATTGAAGGGCAGGTTGGCGCCACAGAATACTGTGATCAAGACGGTTTAAATTGTTTTACAGCTGCTGGAATCGGATCTGCGTATGGCGCGGATGGAACAATCCAATTTGCCAGCGCTGGCAAATTCCACAGCAATCCGGATTTCCGTTATGATATGACCACCAATAACGTAGGGATCGGTAATGCGGCCCCAACGCAGAAGCTGCACGTCACGGGGAAAATCCGCGCGACACAGTCTTTGATGCTTGACCCTGTCGCCGGGGCCGCGCCGCTCTTTATGAATTTGACTGATCTGGGTGATACCAATATTGGGGCGGCATCGGGCGGCGATATTCTAATCTATAACAGTTCAACAGGGCGGTGGGTCAATAGCCCTGCGGGTGCCATGACGGTATCTGCTGCCGGCGCTAATCGGGAAGTTCAATTTAACAACAATGGTAGTTTTGGGGCTTCGGCAAATTTCAGCTATACACCAACAGGCCGCTTAATTTTAGAAGGCCCAGGGACAAATAGTGTTGTTATCAAGGGTGGTAATGAAACGATGTCTGGGGCGTCCAACACTATTTTGGGCCGCACAGGAACCGCCCTGAGTACGGGAAATAACAATACATTGGTGGGATTTAATGCTGGTCTAGTCTTGACCACGGGTTCCAGCAACACGGCATTGGGCAGTGAAGCATTAGCCACTGCTACGGGGGCCGATAATACCGCCCTGGGACGTAAGGCGGGCAATAATATTACCACTGGCGGAGGTAATATAATGATCGGAAATGACGTACAGGCTGCAACCGCAGCCGGTAACTTCCAGCTTAATATTGGGGATGTTATAACCGGTGATATGTTTACTGGTAATATTGCTATTGCAGGCACGGCTGCTTTCCGTGTCCCTGCAGGGGCAACAGCCCAGCGTCCATTACCTGCCGTAAACGGTATGTTACGTTACAACAGCACAAATAACCGTTTCGAAGGTTATCAGAATGGATCATGGCAGGATATGCTCAGTGGCTCAGCCAGCGGCAGTTTCTTGACCCTGACGGATACGCCATCCAGCTATGCTGGAGTTCCAAACCAGTATGTGCGTGTGAATGCGGCAACCAACGCGCTTGAATTTACAGACCAGCTGGTGGGTACATTTACCGGACAACCCGCGCCAAACTTTATCAGTCTGGATGATTTGTCAGATGTAAACCTGAGTGTAGCCCCGACGAACGGGCAAGTCCTGCGCTATGACAGTGCGTCCAGTATGTGGTTGGCGGGTGGCGCTCCTGCTTCAAGCGCTGCGGGTGCGCAAGGCGAAGTCCAATTGAATGAAGCGGGTCTCTTAGGGGCCAATAGTATGTTTTCTTACAGTAACAACAGGCTTAGGGTTGGCTTGACCAGTTCAGAGGATACGCCTGTCAATCATAACGCAGGTCCAACTTATTCCGGTATGCTGAATGTTATTAAATTTCATGATGATACTGTCGGTGCCATCCACGCAGGCATTCATAGTGCGTCAATCGGAACGTCAAAGGATGTTTATGCATTGATTGGCCAGCGTCGTAATGGGTCGAATTGGACGGGTGGGACGGCTGTCGGCGCCGGACAATATTTGCCGGGGATTGCATTTGCTGGCCAAACATCTGCGACCCAAGGCCCGAATTTGGGGATGCAGATTGGTGCGTCCATTGTGGGGCTTGTCGATGGGACTGTCTCTGCCGGTGTTATTCCAACATCCATCACTATGCATACATCACAAACAAATAATCTTGGCTTGGTGGAAAGAATGCGGATTACATCCGCAGGCGATGTGATTATGAGCGGTACAGGCGCGATGAAGATTCCAAGCGGAGACAATGCGCAACGTCCTACACCGCCTTCCAATGGTATGTTGCGGTATAACAGCACCAGCAATAAATTTGAAGGTTATCAAGGCGGGGTCTGGCAAGATCTTTTAACGAATGCAGCAACAGCAAGTGCTGCTGGCTCAGATGGTCAAGTTCAATTTAATAATAGCGGAGCTCTTGGGGCTTCTGCAGGCTTGTCATTCACATCTTCAACCGGTGCGATGACCGTCGGCCGCTCTGCGACCATCGGTTCTACGGATGTAAATGGTGTCCTTATTGCAGGGGCGGCAACTGGTATAGCGCCGACAATATCTTCTACAGGCAGCGATACAAATGTGAGTTTGAATTTTGCAACAAAAGGCGCCGGCTCATTCAATTTTTCAGCGGGATCATTTAATGCGGCGACATTTAGTGCCGTCAATGACGCATTTGTTACTGTCGCGGGCAACACGGCGGCCTCTCGTGCGGGGATCAGTTTAAAAAATAACGGCGTAAACCAGTGGAACATGATGTCGAATCCGTCGCTCAGTCAGCTCCAGTTCAGTTTTAGCAATAGTGTGAATGCGTCGCCGGTTTATGTTCTTACAGGTAGCGGTAATGGTATATATTACGGCACAGGAGCGCTGCGTCTTAATGCGGGTACATCTGCCGAACGTCCTGCATCACCGAGTAACGGGATGTTGAGGTACAACAGCACCAGCAATAAATTCGAAGGGTTCCAAGGTGGTGCGTGGCAGGATATTCTGACCGGAGCGGCTTCGGGTGGAACATTCCTGGCTTTGACCGATACGCCATCATCCTATGCATCCGCAGCAAACCAATTTGTCCGTGTGAATGCTGCAACGACGGCATTGGAATTCACTGACCAAGTCATTGGCAGCGTGACAGGCCAACCTTTGCCAAGTTTTATTGATTTGAATGATCTTGGCGATGTCGATCTGACTGTGGCCCCAACGAATGGTCAGGTTTTAAAGTACGATAACGCATCCGGAACATGGAAAGCTGCTGCTGGTGCCGCTGCTGGTGGAGCAAACACTCAGATTCAATATAATAATGCCGGTAGCCTTGCTGGTAGCCCGGTTTTTGCCTTTGTGTCGAATGAGGTCGTCCTGAACGCCAGCAGTGTCAATAAGCCCGGTGTCTTGAGAATTAAGGGCGCGGAATCTCCCGTCGCCAATTATCTGGATGCCATGGTTGCGCTTGAATCAACAGCCAGTGGTGATATCTGGTCCCAGGCCATCATGAGTGGCCAGCCGGGACGTGTGGGGGATTATGCTTTTGCACATTATAACGGGTCAACCTGGGCGGAACCGCTGACCTTTGCGAAAAATAACCGTATCGGTATTTTCGCCGTAACGCCGTTGGCTAGTTTTGACATTAATACAAATGACGCAATGATCGTTCCGCGCGGAACTACGGCACAGCAACCATCTTCGCCTGTCAATGGGATGTTGCGCTATAACACGACGACCGCAAAATTTGAAGGCTACCAGAGCGGTGCCTGGGTCAATATGATTGGCGGCGGCGGCGGTGGAACGCCAGCGGGCGCCACGGGAGAGATCCAGTATAATAGTGGCGGGGCCTTTGCTGCGCATAGTGGTCTCAATTATGATGGAGCAGGGACATTAACGGTTCGAAATTTTGTCGCAACAGGATCGACCTATGCGATTACGACACAGAACGCTAGTGCAAGTGGTACCGCTGTTTATGGTTTGGCTACGGACACAGCGGGTTCGAATTTTGGGGTATCGGGGCAAAGCAATAGTACGAATGGTAGTGGTTTATATGGAATAGCAACAGCCACAACCGGCGGCACATTCGGGGTCAGAGGGCAAGCCGCAAGCACCAGCGCTAAAGCCGTTTCGGGAAGTGCAACCTCCGCAACTGGTGCCAGTTATGGTGTTTATGGCAGCGCGACGAGCACAGGCGGTTTTGGTGTCTATGGCTATACCAGTGCCGCGACCGGGGCGACTTATGGGGTTTATGGTTTGGCGCAAAGTACAGGCGGGACAGCGCTATATGGGTCAGCGAGTGCCACCACAGGAATAACACGCGGTCTTTACGCTTCAGCCGCAAGCGTAGATGGCACTGGTGTCTATGGTTATGCAAGTGCCGCATCCGGCAGCACATTTGGGACATATGGCTGGTCATCAAGCACGGCTGGCGTGGGCGCGAGGGGTATAGCATCAGCAACAACCGGTACAAATTACGGCGTTTATGGCAGTAGCACGAGTACAGGGGGTTACGGCGTTTATGGTGTAGCGTCCGCGGCGAGCGGCACAACCTATGGCGTCTATGGCTCCGCGACGAGCGCGAACGGTTATGCTTTATACGGAGCCGGTAATCTTCACGTGACGGGAAATATCAGCTATGTCGGCACACTGACCGATACGTCAGATATGCGTCTGAAAACAGATATTCATCCATTGCGTAACCGTGGCAGTATGCTGGACAAGATTGGCGCGCTTGATACCTATAGCTTCCGCATGAAGGATGACACCGCAGGCACAGTCGAATTTGGTGTCATGGCGCAAGAGATCCAGAAAATCTTCCCGGAACTGGTTGTCACAGATACACGGACACCGGACAATTACTTGTCGGTCAATTACATTGGTTTGATCGCTCCGCTGGTTGAGGCGACAAAGGAATTGAAGGCGGAAAATGACAACTTAAAATCCCAGCTGAGCAGCCTTGAAAGCAAAATGGCCTCAATTGAAGCGGATATGAAGGGTATGAAAGCCCATACTGGCTATGGAATCAGCAAGGCTGGATTTGGGCTAGGGATGGCTGGGGGACTGGCCCTAATCGGTGGCTTTGGCGGCGTTTTATTGGTTAACCGCCGCCGGAAAGCGGCTTAAACCGCTTGTTTTCTGCCGTTGTGAAGCCCCCTTGATTTTTCCTTCACTCTCTGTCTAAATACGCCCGTTCTATTGCCCCTGTGGTGGAACTGGTAGACGCGCCGGATTCAAAATCCGGTTCCGAGAGGAGTGTCGGTTCGATTCCGACCGGGGGCACCAACACCGCTAAATTTCTTTTATTTTCAATGACATAGTGTCCGGCACTCCGCAGTGAGCCTTTGTGGTGAGCCTTGCTATGTTGAATCCGACCTATCTGATCCGTTCCAGACACCAGATTTTTTACTTCCGCTGGCCCTTGCCCGATGCCTTCCGGCAAGTCGGGCGAACGACCCATATCAAACTGTCTTTGCGGACGCGTGAGCCGAAAGAGGCATTGAGGCTGGCAAACATCCTCGGCTATCATGCGAATGACCTGATCACGCAAAAAGGTATCGCGCAGATGAATTACACTGAAATCAAGCAACTGCTCGAAGATTACTTTCGTGACCTGCTGAAAAACAGCAAAAAGAAGATGGATGAAGACGGCCCTTATTCACCGGAAGGGGTCGAAGATGTGAAACGTCTCATTGCCCGGAATGAAGACCCTGTTGCTTACGGCCAGTTTCAAAAAGATTTGAGCACGGTGATCCCTGGGAAACCTGACCCGCATTTGTGGTCAGTTTTGTCCAACGCTCAGGTGGAAATTGACCGGAATTCTCCAGATTATGCCCGTTTGAGCGAGCTCTACCGTCAGGGCGCAATCGCCTATTACCATCATATGCTCGCCTATAGTGACGAACAGAGCCGTTTTTCATTCCTGCCGGAAAATATCGCCCATGAGAACAGGGCGCAAGACAAGGTAGTGTCTGCGCCCTCTGAACCTCTGAGCCTTATCATCGCAAAGTTTACGGAGGAAATGACGACCGCCGGGATATGGAACCCCAAGGCTGTTATGGAGCGTGAAGACTGCTTCGCCGTTTTAACGGGCCTATTAGGGGCCGATATCGCCTTCCGCAACATTGCCATGCCTGAAGCCAGAACTGTCAAAGAAGCCCTTATGCGGCTACCAAAGAACCGCAATAAGATGGTGCAAACGCGCGATTTGTCTTTGCAGCAGCAAATCAAGCTTGAGGGTGTGGAGACGCTCTCAGTCGGCAGTGTCAATAAATACCTTCAATGCTACAGCAGCCTGTTTTCATGGGCGGTCAAGAACGGTTACGCCGAAAAGAACATCTTTAGTGGTCTCGCATTAAAGGGGGGTAATAAAAAGAGGAGGGATCAGCTTTCGCCGGAACAGGTTGGTCAGATATTGGCCGATCTGGCTGATAAGAAAGCCCGCAATGACATCACAGATTACGCTTATTGGGGCACACTCATAGGTATATATACGGGAGCCCGTTTGAACGAAATTGCCAGTCTAACCCCGCAAGATATCCGGCAGGATAGTGGTGTATGGTATTTTGATATCAATGATCAAGACGAAATGAAGCGACTAAAAACCGACGCTGCGGTAAGGCGTGTTCCTATACATTCTCGCTTAATAGAGTTAGGGATTCTGGATTATCTGGAGAGCGTCAAACGAATGGAAAACCCATCCCTTCGCCTGTTGCACGAACTCAGCTATTCCGAACAGTCCGGCTGGGGCCGCAAGCTTGGAAGGTGGTTCAATACCACATTTTTAAACAGCTTGGGGATCAAGAAAACAGGCTTGTCATTCCACTCGTTAAGGCATTCTGCCATTACCTCTATGAGACGAGCAGGAGTGGAACGCCCCATTGTTCAAGCACTGGTGGGGCATGAACCGGACGGGGTGACAGAAGAGGTCTACACACACGGGTATGATATGGTGCAGCTAAAATCGGCTATAGAGAAAATGCACTAACGAAGCGATTACTAAGAGCTTCCCCAGCTTGTTCGCTTTAGTCTTGATTGCAGCCTTTAAGGATCTTTGAATGTTGTGTTCTCCGTGTGCTTTACATACGGATAGAGATACCGAAGCCCCCAAAAATTGTTGAGTTTTGGCATGTCTATGGGGGCTTCTACGATTTTTCGGAAGGGTGAAACGGTTCATACGGTCAAGCCCGGTGTTTTGACGGTGCAGGTTCGGCGGAAGGGTGAACCCACGGCGTACTGGACAGCGATTGAGGCCATTCAATGAAGCAGTTCATGATTTTCAGTTTAATAATCCTTTTGTCGGGCTGCGGGTATGAGCATACTGGTCAACCCCCATTTTAGAGTCCACCCTTTAAGTTACAATCATGCTGTTGCGGTGGCATAAAGGAAGGGGCTGGAGCGTAAGCGACGGCCCCTTCCTTTATGCGGGCCAGAGGTGCCGGTGGTTTATAGCC
>CAACXI010000112.1_pt1 | contig 21972 bp, 17 predicted proteins | sample 2275891 | NCBI WGS metagenome assembly CAACXI01 (sample SAMEA5312484, study PRJEB27640) | indoor metagenome | biome: indoor environment; feature: controlled; material: polymer antistatic dissipative epoxy resin | place: Italy | collected 2014-05-27 | reverse complement strand
CGTCATGAATGCCGTGCATCAGGCCGTGCCGCCTGTCCATGATCCCTTTGTCGATCTGGTCCCGGATCAGGGCTTGCGCCTGACCCCGCGCCATTATGCTTACCTGAAAATTTCTGAAGGCTGCAATAACCGCTGCACCTTCTGCATTATTCCAAAACTGCGCGGTGATCTGGTCAGCCGTCCGGTGCACCATGTCCTGTTTGAAGCTGAAAAGCTGAAAGCGGCGGGGGTCAAGGAAGTGCTGGTGATCTCCCAAGATACATCCGCCTATGGCGTTGATATTAAATATGCCGAATCCCCGTGGAAGGGGGGCCGGGTCAAGGCCAAATTCTATGATATGTGCGCGGCGCTGGGTGAAATGGGGTTATGGGTGCGGTTGCACTATGTTTATCCATATCCGCACGTTGATGATGTGATGCCATTAATGGCCGCCGGAAAAATTCTGCCCTATCTGGATATTCCGTTCCAGCACGCATCGCCGAAAGTATTGCGGGCAATGAAGCGTCCGGGCAATGTTGATAAAATTGCCGACCGGATTCGGAAATGGCGTGAACAGGTTCCCGAACTGACCATCCGTTCGACCTTTATCGTCGGGTTCCCCGGCGAAACCGAAGAAGATTTCCAGTTGCTGCTCGACTTTTTAGAAGACGCACAGCTGGACCGTGTTGGCGCGTTTAAGTACGAAGCTGTTCAAGGGGCACCCGCAAACGATATCGAAGGGGCCGTCCCGGAAGAGATCAAGGCTGAGCGCTATGAACGCTTTATGGCGGTTCAGCAGAAAATTTCCGAAGCGCGTCTGCAAGCCAAAATTGGCCGCGTTTTGAAAATCATCATCGACGAAACCGATGGCGAAGGCGGGGCCGATGGACGGTCAATGGCCGATGCCCCGGAAATCGACGGCAAGGTTTTCCTGCGCGATGTACCGGTCGATGTCCAGCAAGGCGATATTATTGATGTTCTGATTGAAGACGCCGATGAATATGATCTGTATGGCGTTCCGGCAAACGTTGCATAAGCACCGTTAAATCAGCTAAAACTGTCCTATAATAATAAAAAGATGCTGCTGCATTGCGGCAATCACAGGGACAGTTGATTGAAAAAATTGACCATCGTTTCAAGTGGCGCAGTTGCGCCTGGCGTTACAGGCGCGGTTGCGCCGGGTGCGCATTATGACCCGAAAAAGCGCGGTGTCACTTTCGCCATCTATTCTGCGCACGCGGAAAAGATTGAGCTGTGTCTGTTTGATCCAAAAACACAAATTGAAATTGCACGGCTGACCCTGCCGGAATGCACGGACGGGATGTGGCATGGTTTTGTGCCGGGGGCAAAAGCTGGGCTGGCCTATGGCTACCGCGTTCATGGCCCCTATGATCTGGCGCAGGGGCATCGGTTTAACCCGCATAAATTATTGCTGGATCCCTATGCCACGGAAATGACCGGGGCGTTTCGCGCCGATGAATCTCATTTCGCCTATGATCGTCACGATCCATCGAAGATCAGCCGCACCGATAATGCCGCCTTTATGGTCAAGGGCGTTGTCGCCGCGCCATCCGCATTCGATTGGCAGGGGACGCAAAAGCCACGCACACCTTGGCCAAAAACAGTGATTTATGAGGCGCATATCAAGGGGTTTTCACAGCTGAATGAAAAGCTAACCCCGGCCTTGCGCGGGACCTATGCGGGGCTGGGTGCGGCGGACAGCATCCGGCATTTTAAAAATCTGGGTGTGACGGCGGTGGAAATTATGCCGGCACAGGCCTTTATCACCGAAGACCGCCTGCATAAAATGGGGCTGACCAATTACTGGGGGTATAACACGCTGAACTTTTTCACCCCGCATTCGGCTTATCTGTCGGGGCAGCAGCGTGATGAATTTAAAACCATGGTGCGTAATCTGCACGCTGCCGGTATCGAAGTGATTATGGATGTGGTCTATAACCACACCGCCGAAGGCGATGAGCTGGGGCCGACATTGTCCTTTCGCGGGATTGATAACGCCACCTATTACGCGCTTGATCCGCATAACAAGGCCGCCTACCTCAACAATACCGGCTGCGGCAATACGGTGAATGCCAATGCCCCGCCCGTCACAAAAATGATTATCGATTCCTTGCGTCACTGGGTCGAAGAATATCAGGTCGATGGATTCCGGTTTGATTTGTCCGTGTCGCTGGGGCGTGATATGGCGCAGGGTTTTGACTATAACCGGGATGCGCCTTTACTCCGCGCGATTGAAAATGATCCCGTTTTAAAAGGGGTCAAGCTGAGCGGGGAGCCGTGGGATATCGGCCAGAACAGCTATCAATTGGGGCGTCTGCCGGAAAAATTTTATGAATGGAGCGATGTCTATAAAAAAGGCGTGCGCGATTACTGGTTGAACAACGGGCGGACAACGGAACTGGCATCGCGTCTGGCGGGATCTGCAGATCGTTTTAATCATGATGGTAAAGTGATGGGGCGCGGCATCCATCCTGATACGGCTTTACGTCCACGCGCGAACCGTTCGATTATTGAACTCAGCACGCATGACGGCTTTACGCTGCATGATGTTTTTGCCTATGACGGCAAACAGAACCATGCGAATGGTGAACAAAACCGCGATGGGTCGAATGAGGCGAGCCGCAATGTCGGGGACCAGAACCGCCTGCGCTTCCTGTTTAATATGATTGCGACAGCAACGCTGTCCCATGGCCCGTTATTATTGCGCATGGGCGATGAAATGCAACAAAGCCAGGGCGGTAATAATAATGCCTATTGCCAGGATGGCCCGTTATCGTGGCTGCGCTGGAAAAATCTGGACGATAAAGATACCCGCACGCTGCAACGCTTCTGGCAATTTATGTTGGACCTGCGAAAGGGCATTACCCTTTTAAACCGTCATCAATTTCCGCATGGTCAGAAACAGGATGTGAATGGCGTGAAGGATTTAAGCTGGCTGTCGCCCCATGGCCAGGGCCGCACGGCCCAAGATTGGGCGGATCAAAATCCCTGCTTTGGCATGATGCTGAACAACGCAGCTTTCGCGGCACAGACAAAGGCAAAATTGTCGCCGATCAATGAAAATTCACGTTTGCTGGCCGTCTTTAATGCCGGGGCACAATGGGTTCCCTTTACCTTGCCTGCGCAAAAGGGTGAGGGGGATTGGGTTTGTCTGGTCAATACCAGCTTTTCCCGACCCTTTGCACTGGGCATAGAATTTGGGAATTTCGCAGACAGCAGTGTTTATAATATTCCACCCAATAGCACGGTGATTTTTGCGCAGGACGCGATCAAGCGTAACGGACCACGGCGGGCGGTTCCTTAAACAATCCCATCATCCCTGATTTCGCGTATTCCTGATAATAATCATTGATGTGCGGGTGATTACGGGTGCGCTCAAAAATGATGTTTTCTTCCTTTTCACTAAGGCACGATACGCGGCGCAAAATTTCTTCTTCCTGCTCTCCCATATCGCCCTCGCACCAGACAATGGCACGGGCCAGAACGCAAAACCGCTCCTTATCCTTGGGATTGGTAATTTTCCGGTACATTTCGACAACGTTTTTGGGTTTTTGCAGGTCGCTTTTCAACACCTCGCGCTGGCTGTGTGAAAAATTGACGTTTTTCAGATAGCTGTTCAGCAAAACCTGTTCTTCGACCGATAAAACATTATCGGCAAAGGTAAAGGCGAAAACCGCCCGCCACATATTAAATTCACTATCACTGATACCGGCCAGTTCGCCCATCATCGTTCTCCTTATCCCCTTCCAACCAAAGGCGGGCAAAACCGGTTCCGCCGCAAAGAAGTTTTGTATAATATGGCCGGGTTATTCTCGATTTTTTAAAGGCTAACCCCATGATTTCAGGCAAAAATCCGGCCATTTTGCGCCGTGTATCGGAACTGCGCGCCTTTGTGGCGGATGCCAGGGCGGATGGTTTAACCGTGGCGTTGGTGCCGACAATGGGGGCCTTGCATGATGGTCATATGGCCCTGGTTGCCGCGGGGCTGGCGCGTGCGGATATCGTCATCACCAGTATTTTCGTCAATCCGGCGCAATTCGCCCCGCATGAAGATTTCGGCGCCTATCCCCGGACGTGGGATGCCGATCTGGAAAAATTATCGGCAGCAGGGGCACAGGCGGTGTTTTTCCCCGATGCGGCTGAAATGTACCCGGACGGATTTTCGACCAGCGTGAGCGTGGGCGGGGTCAGCGCCGTACTGGAAGGCCAGCATCGTCCGCAAATGTTTGGCGGTGTTGCCACGGTGGTTACAAAGTTACTGTTACAGGCCCAGCCAGATATCGCCCTTTTCGGGGAAAAGGATTACCAGCAATTACAGGTGATCCGCAGGTTGGTGACGGATTTGAATATCCCGGTCGATATCATCGGTGTGCCGACGATGCGCGAAGAAACAGGCTTGGCGCTGTCATCCCGCAATGCGTATTTGTCCGCAGATGAACGTGTCATCGCAACAAGGCTGAATCAGATTCTGTTCACGGTTGCGGACCGGATTGGCGCAAACGAAAATTTTGATACCGTTTTACGCGATGCGTTGACACAGGCCGGGGAGGCCGGGTTTGACGGGGTGGATTATATCGCCCTGCGGGATGCGGAAAACCTGCAACCTGTTGCGCATGGTTTTGCCGGGGAAATGCGGGTGCTGGCGGCGGTGCGCGTTGGAAAAACCCGTTTGATTGATAATGTCGCCGTCCGCAGCTATGCTCATCCCTCTAATGATTGAATATGGGGTTATAAATGAAACAGTTCTTGTTCCTGATCGCCGTTTTCGCGCTGGCCGCGTGTAAACCGGAACCGGAAAAAACAGTCGAACAACCAGCGGAACAAACTGCGCCTGCTGCCCCCGCAACGATTGGTGCGATCCCGCTGCCGCCGGAAATGCTGTTCAACGGTCAGCCGATTGACCCCATGTGCTTTCAACTGTCCATGACCGATGATCCGACCGTTTTGGCTGGTCCTGTCGCGCTGAATAACTGCCGAACCGAAGATATTGTCGTATCCGCGTCGGCAAATATGCAACCCGATGCGCAAGCCTTGATCGGGTATGAGTATGGTTACAAAAGCGCGGATGGATCAGAACCATCATTGGGTGCGTTTGCCAAATACCGCTATTTGGGTCAGGTTGCAGGCCACCATGTCATTCTTTCGGTTCAAAGCGGGGGCGGATCGGGCGTCTTTACGGCCCTGTCTAGTTTTGACCGGGTGGGCGATACAGTGGTGCGCGTCCGCGATTATGCTGCCGGGGACCGCTGTAACGGCGGAGTTAAGGATGCTCGCGTGGGTGGTGGCAAGCTGGCTTATACCGTCAATCTGACGCCGCCGGATATTCTGGATCTGACATTATTGGCAGACCAGATGATCCCCTATGAGGATCTGGAAGCCAGCGCAAGCAGTTGCTTTGCAACGGCAGCCTATGAGGATGGGAGATTTGTTGATTTAAAACTTGATGCGACGGCGTTACAGGATCGTCTGGGCTGGACCGGAAACTATAAGTATCAGGCTTGTTTTAACAGCATGGCACGGTCTTATGTGGAGATGCATCAGGCCGTTTTGGAAACCCGCCGCTTGACCCGGTTTGGCGAGGAATTTAAGGCCACTTGCCTAGGGCGCTGACCAATATACATAATTTACTTGACCGGGCCGCCCTATTCGTGGTCTAAGGTCCGGGCATAATGGTTTTGGGCCACGTGATGCAACGTGTTTGACCCTCGAGATCTCGGCGACTTTTCCTGACAAGACATAGGAATGGAGTTTCCGGCATCTACCGCCTGCAAACTCCATAAACGCGCTGGAATGTCCAGCGCGTGAGAGTGTTTTTTACTGTCAGAAAGAGTATGTCATGACTGTTTTATTTTCTTCTTTTAACCTTCCAGAACAAATGAATAAGGCGCTGGTTCGTATGAATTACGAAACCGCAACCCCGATTCAAGCCCAGGCGATCCCGTTCGCCATGGAAGGCCGCGACGTTTTGGGTTCTGCCCAAACCGGCACTGGCAAAACCGCTGCTTTCTCCATCCCGATGATCGCCAAACTGATGGCCGATCCAAAGGCGATGGCGCTGGTTCTGGCCCCGACCCGCGAACTGGCTGCCCAGACGCTGGATGTGGTTCACAAGCTGACCTCCAATAACCGTGATATCCGCACCGCCCTTTTGATCGGCGGCGAACCAATGGGCAAGCAATTCGCCCAGCTGCGCGACCAGCCACGGGTTGTCATTGGCACACCGGGCCGGATCAACGACCATTTGCGCCGGAATCCAAACCTGTTGAGCGATGTTATCTTTGTTGCCGTTGACGAGGCCGACCGTATGCTGGATATGGGTTTCAGCGAACAGATCGACGAAATTCTGGCGACCTTGCCAAAAGAGCGTCAGACGCTGATGTTCTCCGCAACATTCCCGGATTCCATCATCAAATTCTCGCGCAACTATCTGAACAACCCGCAACGCGTCAGCGTCAGCCCGGAAGCAATCTCTGCGCCGAAAATCAAACACGAGGTAAAACGCACCACAGACAACAATAAATACATCGATCTGCTGGCTGAATTGGAAGCGCGTGACGGGTCTGTCATTATCTTTGCGAAAACCCAGCACGGTACAGACCGTCTGGCGACCCGCCTTGGTCATGACGGCCATTCCAGCGTTGCCATTCATGGTGGCCTGCGTCAGAACCAGCGTGACCGCGCCGTCAGCGCGTTCCGTCAAAAACGCTTCCGCATCATGGTTGCAACCGATGTTGCATCCCGTGGTCTGGATATTCCACACATTGAACACGTCATTAACTATGACTTGCCACAGGTTGCAGAAGATTACATTCACCGTATTGGCCGTACCGCGCGTGCGGGTGCAGAAGGCAATGCAATGGCATTTGTTTCGCCATCCGATACGGGTAAATGGAATGCGATTAACCGTTTGATGAACCCGGGTGAAGCGCCAATGCGCGGCGAACGTGGCGAACGCGGTGATGCCCGTCCAAACCGTGGCGGTTTCAAATCCGGTGGTTTTGGTGGTTATAAGGGCCGTGATGACCGTTCGGGTTCGTCCTTTGGTGGCGGACGTGAACGTTCCAATGACCGTTCCTTTGGGAATGACCGTCCGAAATTCGACCGTTCCAAAAGCGACCGTTTCGGCAATGACCGCTCCCCGTATGACCGTCCGAAAACGGATCGTCCACATGGCGAGCGTTCCTTTGGCGGCGACCGCCCGCGTAACGACCGCCCACAAGGCGATCGTCCATATGGTGGCGAGCGTTCCTTTGGCAACGACCGTCCACGCAATGATCGTCCGGAACGCAACGGCAATAGCTGGGACCGTCCGAAACAAGGCGGCGAACGCAGCTTTAATTCTGACCGTCCGCGCAATGATCGCCCACAAGGTGATCGTCCACATGGTGGCGAGCGTTCTTTTGATCGTCCCCGCAATGACAGCGGCAAGCCGTTCGTAAAATCCTATCAGCGCGATGGCGAACAACGTCATGCTCCGCGTGGTGAAGACCGCAAGCCAACCGACCGTAATTGGAATACCAAGGCAGAACGCCCTGAATATCGTCCGTCGGAACGTAACGACCGTCCGCAAGGCGACCGTCCTTTCCGTCAGGATCGTGATGCCCGTCCACAAGGTGGCGAGCGTCCCGTCTTTAAAAAGGATGGTTTCAAGGATAGCCGTACAGCCGGTGTAAGATCAGCTGACGGGTTCAAATCCGAAGGTCGTGATGGCGGCAAGCCAAAATCGAAATCAGCCCCTGCTGCGAAAAAGCCCTTTAAATTTAAAGAGCATAGCCGCGGTCCAGAAGGCAAAAAACGCGCTGCATTCTAAGCGTTGAACCATAAAGCAGAATAAAAAAACCCCGGTTTAGAACCGGGGTTTTTCTTGTCAGCTGGACTTGGTTTAGGGGGTAGTGGTTGGCGCCGTTGTTCCGGTGCTGTCGTTACCCATTGATCCTGTGGTTCCAGTTCCAGAATTTGGTGTCGTTGTTGTTTCATCCGTTGTTGTGCTGCCTGTTGTGTCACCAGTCGCCGGGGTATTCACAGTACCGTCATTACGCGGTGCGGCTGGGTTCTCAGCAGGTGGGATGGCATTGTTTGTATTGGCGTTCGTGTTGTTGGTTGTATTGTTATCCATCGCCGCGCCATCTGTGTTGTTAAAGGTTGCAGATGGGCTCCAGCCTTCGGTCGCCCCTTCAGGGCAACGCACGGAACTGATGGTATCGCAAGCTTGCTTGAAGCAGGTCGCATCGTTATTGGCATCTTCACACGCGTCCTGTGTTGCATAGACTGCTGGCGGTGTGATGCTGCTGCCTGGTGTTACAACGGCGGCATTTGTATCAGCGGTTGTCGTACCGGTGACAGGTGATGCTTCGGTTGTTGCTGTGCCAGTTGTTGCCGTGGCTGTGGTTGTCGCGGTGTCTGTCGCTGTTACGCCTTGGGCTGCAGGTTCAATGGCCGGTTCTGTCATTGTGTCTGTGGACGCCATTGGCATGATCGAATCATCATTGACCGGTTTTGGCGTCGCCATCACCAGACCGGCGACCGCAGCCACCAGAATGAAAGCGGCAATCAGCAGCGGAACGCCAAAATTACGGTTTGCGGGTGGGGGTGTCATTGTGGAATGACGCAGCTCCGGTTTGGTCGTGGGGTCGGAGTGTAAGTTTGTGTTCCGGTCTTCGTTCATTTTATACGGTCCTTATTTTGCTGAAATTCACGCTACAAAAGCTTTCGCAGGCTAAAAGTTCCATAAAAACGACTCCCGTATAGAAAAACCGCCGCTTCTTTTGAACAGAAGCGGCGGTTTAAAAAGAATATGGGGTGTTAAAGCTTAGGCTGCGCCGGCTTCACGTTCCTGCTTGGCTTTTTTCTTCGCAATCTCACGCTCGTTTGGCGAGAGGTAGCGTTTGCGCAGACGCAGGGATTTCGGTGTGACTTCGACTAGTTCATCATCATTGATGTACGCGATCATTTCTTCCAGGCTCATTTTGCGTGGCGGAACCAGGATCACGGCATCGTCCTTACCAGACGCGCGGACGTTGGTCAGCTGCTTGGCTTTCAGGACGTTGATATCCAGATCGTTATCACGGCTGTTTTCGCCCACGATCATGCCTTGATAGACACGGTCGCCAGTGCCGATGAACATCGTTCCACGGTCCTGCAGGTTGAAAATCGCATAGGCAACAGCATCGCCCTTATCGGTTGAAATCAGCGCACCATAATGACGGCCCGCCATATCGCCCTTATAAGGACCATAGGAATGGAACAGGCGGTTCATAACGCCCGTACCGCGCGTATCGGTCAGGAACTGGCCCTGATACCCGATCAAACCACGCGATGGCGCGCGGAAGGTGATGCGGGTCTTGCCTGCACCGGATGGACGCATATCGGTCATTTCAGCTTTACGCTGGGTCATTTTATCAACGACCACGCCGGTATATTCCTCATCAACGTCGCAGAACACTTCTTCGTATGGTTCCAGCATATTGCCGTTTTCGTCCTTTTTGAACAGGACGCGTGGGCGGGATACCGACAGTTCAAACCCTTCGCGGCGCATATTTTCAATCAGAACGCCCAATTGCAATTCGCCACGACCGGCCACTTCAAATGCATCACGGTTCGCGCTTTCGGTGACGCGGATGGCGACGTTTGTTTCGCCTTCGGTCATCAGGCGTTCACGGATCATGGTCGATGTCAGCTTTTTGCCTTCGGTGCCCGCATATGGGGAATCGTTAACAGTGATGGTGATCGACATGGTTGGCGGATCAACCGGGGTTGATTTCACAGGCTCTGTCACTTGCGGATCGCAAATGGTGTCGGAAACGGAGGTGTTGACCATCCCGGCGACGCAGATAATGTCCCCGGCTTCAACAACATCAACCGGAACGCGTTGCAGACCTTTATAGGACAGCAATTTGGTCAGGCGGAAGGTTTCGACTTGCTTACCGTCCAGGCTCAGGGCTTTCACAGCCATGTTCACCTTGGCACGGCCCGATGTGACGCGACCGGTCAGAACGCGGCCCAGATAGGGGTCACGGTCCAGCAACGTGGCCAGCATGGTGAATGGTGCATTCGGGTCCAGGCCGGGGGCCGGAACGTGGGATACAACCAGATCCATCAGAGGCGCCAGGCTTTCGCGTGGATCATCAAGGGACAAAGCAGCCCAGCCATCACGGCCAGAAGCGTAAACGACCGGGAAGTCCAGCTGTTGGTCATTGGCGTCCAAGGACACGAACAGGTCAAAAATCTCGTCCAGAACTTCGTCCGGGCGTGCATCGTGACGGTCAATCTTGTTAATAACCACAATCGGACGAAGGCCTTTTTTCAAGGCCTTGCCAAGAACGAATTTGGTTTGCGGCAGGACGGATTCTGCGGAGTCAACCAGCAGCAACACGCCATCGGCCATGTTCATAATCCGTTCAACTTCACCACCAAAATCGGCGTGGCCGGGGGTGTCGATGACGTTGACGCGGTAATCTTTCCATTGAACAGCCGTGCATTTCGCCAGAATGGTGATGCCACGTTCCTTTTCAAGATCGTTAGAATCCATTGCCCGTTCAACCACTTGCTGGTTTTCACGGAAAGTACCGGATTGTTGCAGGATGGTATCGACCAGGGTTGTTTTGCCATGGTCAACGTGGGCAATAATTGCAATGTTACGAAGGTTCTCGACAGCCATATGGAATACACAATCAATCTAAAAAGGGTTGAAATTCGCGTTTCTAGTACAAGAAACGCCGGGAAATAGCCAGAAAATAGTGATGCAATGCGGTCTAAAGCGTTAGAAATCCACGCATTTGCCATCCATTTCCCAGTCGCCGTAGCGCGTGGCCTCTGGCCCCTTGCGCCCACCATATTCCGGTGGCAATGACGGCTGAACCCCGGCTGGGTTATCGGGCGGGGGGATTTCCACCGTAATCGCTGGAATGACAGGGCCGGAATTCGTTTTTTGATCTTGGGTCGACATCGGCATAATATGGCGGCCAAAGTTGGATTTGAAAAGAGTGAATCATGGAAATTCTGAAACCTTACCGCGCGCGCATTGATGATGTAGATAACCGGATTGTCGATTTGCTGGTCGAACGCATCGGCATCATCCGCGAAGTCGGGCATTTAAAGGCCGAAATGGGCATTCCGGCCATTTTGCAGGACCGCGTCGATCAGGTCCGCGAACGCAATGCCCAGCGTGCGGAAGAAAAGGGGCTTGATCCCGATCTGGTCCGCGCGCTTTATACGACCCTGATTAATTACAGCTGCGATCTGGAAGAACAGATCAAGGCGGCAAAGAAGAGCGCTTGAATGAATACAGAATCTGCCGACCAGTCCGACCTTTACGGTGACGACCAACCCTATCCGGAAATGTTACAGGCGCGCATGGTTGCGCTGAGGCTTTTGGATCAGGTTTTGACGCGCAAAATCCCGCTGGACCAGACGCTGGATGCCAGTGCGGAACTGGCGGCGTTATCGGCGCGGGACCGTGCCTTTGTCCGCATGGCCGTGGCCACAACGCTGCGGCGGCTGGGCCAGATTGATGATCTGATTTCCCGCGCCAGCGAACGCGCGACCTTGCCGCAACCGCCCGCGCTGCATCATCTGTTGCGCATGGGTGTGGCCCAATTGGTATTTATGAATGTTCCCGATCATGCGGCGGTGAATACATCTGTGCAAATGGCCGAAAATTACGGCATGGCGCGGCAAAAGGGGTTCGTGAATGCGATCCTGCGCCGGATTATCCGTGACGGGCGCGACTGGTTCGCGGCGCAGGATGAAACGCGGCTGAATATTCCCGAATGGCTTTTGAAAAGCTGGGTCGAAGATTACGGCCTGACCGGCACGGCGGAAATCGGTGAGGCCAATCTGGCCGAAGCGCCGCTGGATATCAGCGTCAAGGATAAGACCCAGCTTGAACACTGGGCCGAAGCGCTGGATGCGATGATCCTGCCGACCGGATCGTTGCGCCGTAATGCGGGTGGTAATGTTCAGGATTTACCCGGTTTTTCGGACGGGATGTGGTGGGTGCAGGATGCGTCCGCCGCCATTCCGGCACGGCTGTTCGGTGATCTGGATGGCAAGACGGTGATTGATCTGTGTGCCGCCCCCGGTGGCAAGACCGCGCAGCTGGCGGCGATGGGGGCGCAGGTCATTGCGCTGGACCGGTCGGCCAAGCGCCTGCAAAGGCTGGACGAAAATATGCGCCGCCTGCGCCTGGATGGCCATGTGCAGATCACGGCGGCCGATGCGTCGGTGTGGGCGCCGCGTGACAGGGTAGATGCCGTGTTGCTGGATGCGCCCTGCACCGCCACGGGGACAATACGCCGCCATCCCGATGTGATGGTGTTAAAAGGGCCGCAGGATCAAAAAAATCTCGCCGACCTGCAACGGCGGATGCTGGATAATGCCGTGAACATTATCGCCCCCGGTGGTACGCTGGTCTATTGCACCTGTTCCTTGCAAAAGGAAGAAGGCGAGCAGCAGATTGATGCGTTCCTGAAACGTCATCCCGGGATCTTTACCCGTAACCCCATTACGGCTGCCGAAATTGGCGGGCTGGATGATTCCATCACCGCACAGGGCGATGTCCGGATTGTTCCAAACCATATGGCGGCGCTGGGCGGGATGGACGGGTTTTTCGTGGCACGTCTGGTCCGGGGTGAGCGTTAAGACGCAAGCGCGGTTGAAAAAATTCTGCGCAAAGGGGTGAAACTGCGGATTCCTTCTGCTATCATGATTGTCAGAAGTCTTCTCCCCTGCGCTTCCTGCGCCAGTTAACCTAGAAAAATCAACAAGATGAGTCACCCATCCCTGCGTATCGCCCCGTCGATTCTGTCCGCCGATTTTTCCCGGCTGGGTGAGGAAATCCGTGCGATTGATGCGGCGGGGGCTGATTATATCCATATTGATGTGATGGATGGGCATTTCGTCCCCAATCTGACCATTGGCCCAAACGTGGTCAAAGCCATTCGTCCGCACAGTCCAAAGGTTTTTGACGTTCATCTGATGATCGCCCCGGCGGACCCGTATTTAGAGGCGTTTGCACAGGCGGGCGCGGATATTATTACCATTCACCCCGAAGCCGGGCCGCATCTGCATAAATCCCTGCAAACCATCCGTGGTCTTGGGAAAAAGGCCGGGGTCGCGCTGAACCCCGGAACCCCGGTTGATATTTTGGATCATGTCATGGATCTGGTTGATCTGGTTTTGGTCATGACGGTTAATCCCGGTTTTGGGGGTCAATCTTATATCCCGCTGGATGATAAAATTCGCGCTGTGCGCGACCGCATTCAAGCGACAGGCCGGATGATTGATCTGGAAGTCGATGGCGGGATCAATACGGATACGGCGCGTCATGCGATTGAGGCCGGGGCCAATGTGCTGGTGGCGGGCACGGCGGTCTTTACCGGCGGACCTGCGGCCTATGCCGATAACATTGCACGGATAAGGGGTTGATGATGGGCTTACTCATGCGGATCAACGTGTTGAATAATTTAAAGCACAAGGCCACGGCGGCGGCCTATGGCACATCGTTTTATCAATGGACGCTGGGGGGAAATATCCCCGACCGTCTGGCGGTCATTCCGACCGATCCGTGGCCGGGGGATTCCGGGCGCGGGCGGTGGATTTGTCAGGATGTTTTCTGCATGGCCGGGGAACAATTCCCGGTGCGTGATGGCGATTTTTCACCCAAGGGCGCGTCCGATATCTGGCTGTCGCATATTCATTCGTTTGAATGGTTGCGCGATTTGCGGGCCCTTGGCGGCGATGCCGGGCGGATGCAGGCGCGGGCGATGGTCACCGCATGGATTGACCGCTACAGCAACTGGAACGAAATGTCGTGGCAGGCTGATCTGACCGGACGCCGGATTGCGATCTGGATTGCCTTGCATGATTTTTTCGCCGCCAGCGCGGATGAGATTTTTCAAACCAATTACATGGCGTCATTGCTGCGTCAGGCGCGGCATCTATCACGCACCGTTCCCGGATCGCTATCGGGGATTCCGTTGCTTCAGGCCATTCGCGGACTGGGCTATGCGGGGTTGGCGTTTGAGGGGCGTGAAAGCTGGCTGGAACAGGCGCTGGACCTTCTGGACGGCGAAACATCGAAACAGATTTTATCTGATGGCGGCCATGTCAGCCGTTCCCCGGCGCAGCTTTTACAGGCGATGCAGATTTATATCGATATGCGCGGGGCGCTGATCGCCGGGCAATATCCGGTTCCTGAATTTATCCAGCACGCGATTGACCGCATGGCGCAGGCGCTGCGCTTTATGCGTTACAGCGACCGTCATTTCGCGTTGTTCAACGGCACGCAAGAAGGCGACCCGGCCTTGATCGAAATGGTTCAGATGCTGGCCAATTCATCGGGGCGGGTTTTAAAATCACTGCCCGATTCCGGGTATGAACGCGCCACCGCCGGACGCAGCCTGTTGATGGTCGATACGGGCCGCGCCCCTGCCTGGCCGCATGACGGTCAAGCCCATGCCGCACCGCTGGCCTTTGAATTTTCCTATGGCAAGGAACGGATTTTCGTATCCTGTGGATCGCACCCGGTTGATGCCGATTGGGCCGATGCCATGCGGGGTACGGCCGCCCATTGCACATTGATGCTGGATAACCGCAATGCCTGTGAAATCAGAAAGGACGGCCATTTTGGTCGCCGCACACGCAATGTCGTTGTCTCCCGCGAAGAACAAAACGGCGCGTGCTTGATTGACGGCGTGCATGACGGTTATGTGCCGCTGAACGGTATTTCCCATCGCCGCCGCCTGTATCTGTCGGATCAGGGGCATGATCTGCGCGGTGAAGAAACCCTGACCTGTTCCGTCGGGATCAGCAAACCTGTCGAAGCCGTCTTGCGGTTCCACCTGCACCCGCGCGTTCAGGTCTCCCTGATCCGCGATAAACAGGATGCTCTGCTGCGCCTGCCGGGTGGGTCTGGCTGGGTTTTCTCCCATGCTGGTGGTGCTTTGACGCTGGAAAACTCCGTCTATCTCGGCGAAGGATGCCGCCCGCGCAAAACCAAGCAACTGGTCATCACCATGCCCGTGGACAGCGATTACGCCCAGATGAAATGGACCCTGCAAAGGGAAGGGGCGTAAGGCTTTCCTTCTCCCTCAATCTTCCTCTCGTCATCCCCGCCTTGAGCGGGGATCCAGTGTTACAGGCACGATTCGTGGTTATCCCTCTGGATCCCCGCTCAAGGCGGGGATGACGAGGTGATATTTTGTTCTTTATTTGTTCTCTTTTTTGCGGCAAAATGGGCTGTAGAAAAGGAATCATCTCATGGCCAAATCACGCTCATCTTATGTTTGCCAGTCTTGTGGCGCCGTTTCATCCCGGTGGGGCGGGAAGTGCGAGGCTTGTCATGAATGGAATTGCATCGTTGAAGAAGTCGCCGAATCAACTGCGCCAAAGGGATTAGGGCCAAAGGCCAAGGGCGGTCACGCGCTTGAATTGCAGGATTTAAAGGGCAAGGACCATACCCGCCTGCCACGGCTGACGACAGGGATTGATGAATTTGACCGGGTGACCGGGGGCGGGCTGGTGCCGGGTTCGGCGATTTTGATCGGTGGTGATCCGGGGATTGGGAAATCGACCTTGCTGTTACAGGCGGTTTGCGCGCTGGGGCGGAAGAAGGCACGCTGTATCTATGTGTCGGGCGAAGAAGCGGTGGATCAGGTGCGGTTGCGCGCCAGCCGTTTAGGGTTGTCGGATTCGCAAGTGGAACTGGCCTCAGCCACCAATGTCCGCGATATTGCCGCGACGTTGGAATCGGAATCTTTTCCGGTGCAACTGGTCGTCATTGATTCAATTCAAACCATGTATATCGACACCGTGGAATCCGCACCCGGCACGGTGACACAGGTGCGCACAGCCGCGCAGGAACTGATCCGCATTGCCAAAAAACGCAATATCATCGTCATTTTTGTTGGCCATGTGACCAAGGACGGGCAAATCGCCGGGCCGCGCGTTTTAGAACATATGGTCGATACGGTGTTGCATTTTGAAGGCGACCGCAGCCACCAGTTCCGTATCCTGCGCGCGGTTAAAAACCGCTTTGGCCCCACCGATGAAATTGGCGTTTTTGAAATGGTGCAGGAAGGTTTGGCCGAAGTGGCAAACCCGTCCGCCCTGTTTTTGGCCCAGCGTCAGCAGGATGTGCCGGGGAGTGCGGTTCTGGCCGCACTGGAAGGGACACGGCCCTTGCTGGTCGAGGTGCAGGCTTTGGTCGCGCCCAGCCCGTTTGGAACACCGCGCCGTGCGGTAATTGGCTATGACACCGGGCGGCTATCCATGATTTTGGCGGTGCTGGAGGCACGGTGCGGGGTGCAATTGGGGGTCAGCGATATTTACCTGAATATCGCCGGGGGCATCCGCATTAATGAACCCGCTGCCGATCTGGCCGTGGCGGCGGCGGTGATGAGCGCGTTTAGCGGTTCCCCGGTCCCGGCGGATATGGTCTTTTTCGGTGAAGTCGGCTTGGCCGGGGAGGTGCGTCAGGTGTCGCAACCGGATACGCGGTTGAAGGAGGCCGCCAAGCTGGGGTTCAAGCGCGCCTGTATGCCAAAACGCAAGGCGGTCAAAACCGGGGAAACCCGCAAGGCCGATATTCTGGGGATTCAGGAGGTTGACCGCCTTCAAACGATGATTGACCAGATGGTGGACAGACAGGCGATCCGGTCGGTTTCCGGCTAAAATCGCGTCTTTCCGGCACGGCCAGCCTTGCTTTTTCGGGGCTGACGGTTAACATGGCGCGGTCATTTCTTTCTCGCGTTTCGGGTCTTATCCATGATTTTTGATGCCGTTATTCTGGCCGCCGTTATTCTGTCCGCTGTGATTGCCGCCTTGCGCGGGTTTATCCGCGAAATCCTGACCATTATCGGTGTGGTTGGCGGTCTGGGTGCGGCCTTTGTCGGTGGTCCGGTTTTGCAACCGGTCATGCGCAACTGGCTGGGCGTTCACGATGTTGCCAAGGGCGAAGAACCGCAAAAGCTGTTTGATATTCTGCCGATGACGATTGTCGCGGATATTTGCGCCTATGGCCTGATCTTTATTGTCGTGGTCATTGCCCTGACGGTCCTCAGCCATTTTCTGGCGACAGGGGTCAAGGCGATTGGCCTTGGTCCAGTTGACCGCATTCTGGGTGTGCTGTTCGGGGTCGTCCGCGCGGTGCTGCTGATGGCGCTGCTTTATCTGCCCGTCTATCTGCTGGTGCAGGATGAAGAACGGGATGAGTGGTTCAAGGGCAGCTATACCCGCGTTCATATCGAAAAAACCGCAGCGTGGATTGCCGGTTACCTGCCAAAGAACACCGAAGCCAAAGTCGAAGATAAGGCCAGCGATGCCAGCCGCAAGGTTGATGAGATGAGCCAGCGTCTGGACGACATGGAGCTGATGAAAAAAACCGCTGACCGTGCGAATGAAGCGCTGGATGCGGCACGCGGGACGTTGAAAAAAGACGCACCCCCGCAACCGACGGCAACGCCCACGGACAGCAAGGGTTATAAGCCTGAGCAGCGCGAAGGTCTGGATGCCCTGATCGAAGACGCGCAAACCCCACCCGCACCCAACCAGTAAGGCGCATCATGCAGACCCATCCCTTTGACGATGACAAGCTGCACGAAGAATGCGGCGTGTTTGGTGTTTACGGCCATGATGATGCGGCGGCGCTGACCGCTCTTGGCCTTCACGCCCTGCAACACCGCGGTCAGGAAGCCAGCGGTATTGTGTCCACCGATGGAACCGATTTTCATGCGCACCGGGCCTTGGGGCTGGTTGACGCGGTCTTTACCGAAAGCGGTGTGATGGCACGGCTAAAGGGCCCCAGTGCCATCGGCCATAACCGTTATGCGACATCCGGTGACACGCTGGTCCGGAATATCCAGCCGCTTTATGCCGATCTGGCCTTTGGCGGTTTTGCGCTGGGGCATAATGGCAATCTGACCAACGCGCATACGATCCGTCAGGGGTTGGTGTCGCGCGGGTCCTTGTTTCATTCAACGACCGATACCGAAGTCATCGTGCATTTAATGGCGATGTCGCAACAACCAAATGTGCCCGACCGCATGGTCGAAGCCTTGCGCCAGATCAAGGGGGCGTATTCGATTGTGGCGCTTCATGGGGGTGGTTTAATTGGTGTACGCGATCCTTATGGTTTGCGTCCGCTGGTTCTGGGGCGTCTGGGTGATGCTTACATCCTTGCGTCGGAAACCTGTGCGCTGGATATTATTGGCGCGCAATTCGTGCGCGATATTGAACCCGGTGAAATGGTCTTGATTGACGGGGCGGGGATTCAAAGCCGCAAACCGTTTGGCAGTGATACCCCGAAACGTTTTTGCATTTTTGAATTTATTTATTTCGCCCGTCCTGATTCCATGGTCGAAGGGCGTTCGGTTTATGAGATGCGCAAACGCATTGGCGCGGAACTGGCGCGTGAAGCGCCATGCGATGCTGATCTGGTTGTGCCCGTCCCGGATAGCGGTGTGCCAGCGGCGATTGGTTACGCCGAAGCCAGCGGCATTCCGTTTGAATTTGGCATCATCCGTAACCATTATGTCGGGCGGACCTTTATCCAGCCAAATGACCAGATCCGCAATCTGGGCGTCAAAATGAAACATAACGCCAACCGCGCCTTTATCGAAGGCAAGCGCGTTGTGCTGGTCGATGATTCGATTGTGCGCGGGACCACATCGCGCAAGATTGTCGATATGATCCGCGCCGCCGGGGCGACAGATGTGCATATGCGCATTTCATCCCCGCCAACCAAACATAGCTGTTTTTATGGCATCGACACGCCATCGACCGAAGAATTGCTGGCGCACCGCATGGGCGTTGAAGAAATCGGCAAATTTATCGGCGTGGACAGCATGGCCTATATTTCAACTGATGCGTTATACCGCGCCATGAAACAAGATCGGAACAGTGCGGAGCGTAGTTTCTGTGATGCGTGTTTCACCGGGGACTATCCGGTTGAACTCACCGACCATTTGAATGACGCGGACCAGAAACGGGTCACCGACCTGAAAGAACGAAAAGTAAAAGGATAAGGATGATGAGCAATACAAAACCATTGGCGGGGCGCGTTGCGCTGGTCACCGGGGCTTCACGCGGAATTGGCGCGGCCGTGGCAAAGGCCTATGCCAATGCCGGGGCACACGTTGTTTTAACCGCGCGTAATACGGCGGCACTGGAAAAGCTGGATGATGAAATCCGTGCGGCGGGCGGTGCGGCAACGCTGATCCCGCTTGATCTTCTGGATCATGAAAAGATTGATACGCTGGGGCCTGCGCTGGCGCAAAAATTCGGGCGGCTGGATATTTTTGTCGGCAATGCCGGGATGCTGGGCGCGCTCAGCCCGCTGGGCCATGCCAAGGCGAATGAATGGGACCGCGTTATCGACCTGAACCTGAATGCGAATTTCCGGCTGGTCCGTACGCTGGACCCGTTATTGCGGGCATCTGATGCCGGGCGGGTAATTTTTGTGACCAGCGGTGCTGCCGAAGGCTTCCGCGCTTACTGGGGTGCCTATGCGGTCAGCAAGGCGGGGTTGGAAGCGTTGGCCCGCAGTTATAAGGCCGAAACTGAAAAAACCAATCTGCGCATCAATCTGGTCGATCCGGGCAAGGTGCGCACCACCATGCGCGCCGAAGCCTATCCCGGTGAAGACCCAGAAATGCTGGCAAAACCAGATGATTTGGTCGATTTGTTTATCGAACTTGCCAGCCCGGACTGCAAGATGCATGGTGAACGTATAAAAGCCCAAGGATAAAACCGCGAGGCGCAAACAGGAGAGAAAAATGCTGAAAGATATTTTTAATAAAGCAAAGCAAGCTGGCGAAGACGCTTATTACGGCATGATGCTGCCCACGATGGAAGCCAGCCGCAAGTTACGGCTCAATCTGTGGGGCGGACTTGGTGCTGCGCTCGGCGTGGCCGGGGTTGTTACGAATGATGTGCAGGCCGTTGGTCTGTCTGTGGCAACATTGGCCAGCACGGCTTTTTGTTTCGGCGAAGCAGGATCGCGTTTGCGCAAGGCCGCTGCCGCAGCACCACAACCGAAACTTTAAATTGAATGCGTTAAGCGTAAGGGTTCTTACTGGTCCGCAACATCAGGCGGATTGGTACGCCCTTAATGCCGAAATCACGGCGCAGGCCGTTGATGATGAAACGCTTATAGGTTTCCGGGAAATCATCCGGACGCCCCACCCACAGAACGAATGTCGGCGGACGCGCCTTTAACTGCGTCATATAACGCAGGCGGTTCGGACGACCCCCGACCAGCGGGGCAGGGTTTTGTTCTTCCATCCGTTTGATCCAGCGGTTCAGTTGCGGCGTTTTCACGCGGCTGTTCCACACCTTGTGCGTTTCCGTCACGGTGCGCATCAGATTATCCAAACCTTTTTCACGCAAGGCGGAAATGGTCACCAACGGAACATCCTTTAACTGGCCCAATGAATCCTCGACGCGCTGGCGGGCGTGTTCCAGTTTTTCTGGCTTGTCATCGACGCCATCCCATTTGTTGATGGCGATGACAAGGGCGCGGCCTTCGCTGACGATGTGGTCGGCGATAATCATATCCTGGCGTTCAAACATACTATCCGCATCCAGAACCAGAACGACCACTTCGGCCAGACGGATCGCGCGCAACGTATCGTCCACGGACATCTTTTCAATTTTGTCGTCAATACGGGCCTTGCGGCGCATTCCGGCGGTATCGACCAGACGCATCTTGCGCCCCTGCCATTCCCATTTGACGGCGATGGCATCACGGGTGATCCCGGCTTCGGGCCCGGTCATGACGCGGTCTTCCTGCACCAACGCATTCAGCAACGTGGATTTGCCGACATTGGGGCGTCCGACAATCGCCAGACGCAGTGATTTTTCTTCGGGTTCGGGCAATTCGTTGACGCTGAAATCGTAATCTTCCAGGCCTTCGATTTCGTCCAGATCAAGATCGTCCATGATCATGGTCTGGTCGTCGTAATTATCTTCATCTTCGACTTCATCGGGGCCGATATGCGGCAGCAAGGCCTGATACAAATCTTCCAGACCGTAACCATGGGCGGCGGACATCGGGATCGGGTCACCCAGACCCAGGCTATACGCTTCGGCCAGACCGGCGGCGGCGCTGGATTCGTTTTCACATTTATTGACGCCCAGAAGAACGGGCATATCCTGACGGCGCAGCCAGTCGGCGAAATGCTTATCCATCGGCGTAATGCCGGACCGTCCATCGATCAGGAACAGAATGATATCGGCCTGACGAATGGCCAGTTCAGTCTGGCGGCGCATCCGGGCGAAAATGGAATCATCAAATTCTTCTTCCAGACCAGCCGTGTCGATGACGCGGATTTCGCGGTCCAAAACCCAGCCTTCGGATTCACGCCAATCGCGGGTAACGCCGGGCGTATCATCAATGATGGCCAGCTTTTTGCGGGACAGGCGGTTGAACAACGTGGATTTGCCGACATTCGGTCTGCCGACAATGGCCAGGGTAAACATAAAGGATTCCGTTCTCTTTTTACTGTCGTCTAGCGATAGGCCGCCAGAACGCCGTTATCCGATAGCAGATAAAGGGTGCTGCCCGCAACAATCGGTGGAATCGTCACTGGGCCATGTGCTTCCCAGCGGCGCAGCAATTTCCCGTTATTCGGGTCCATTTCGACGACATCGCCGTTGCTGCCCGCCGCAATCAGGCGGCCCCCGGCCAGAACCGGCCCGGTCCAGATGATCGTACCTTCACGCTTTTCCGGTTTTTCAAAGCGCGGCAGGGCGGTCACCCAACGAATAACGCCGGTATCGCGGCCCATGCCGACCATTTCACCTTCGGATGAAATGACGAATAAATGATTGCCCGCAACCCACGGGGTTTCGGTCCCGCCAATTTCACGTTGCCAAACCCGTGCGCCGGTCCGCTCATCAATCGCAACCAGGCGCCCGCCATAGGAAATGGCAAACACCATGCCCTTATCCATCACCGGCAGGCCGCGAATGGCG
>CAACXI010000115.1_pt1 | contig 22133 bp, 21 predicted proteins | sample 2275891 | NCBI WGS metagenome assembly CAACXI01 (sample SAMEA5312484, study PRJEB27640) | indoor metagenome | biome: indoor environment; feature: controlled; material: polymer antistatic dissipative epoxy resin | place: Italy | collected 2014-05-27 | reverse complement strand
GATCCTATTCCGGCGGAATTGACGCAAGAACCTGTCCCCGGCGGACCGGCGCAAGCTGATGCGAAACTGGCTGCCGCGACAGCGTTGGAAAACGCCCCGGCATCGCAATCCCTTCTGGCCATATCGAATGCCAAAGCGTTTGTCCGAGATGCGACGTTAACGCCGGAAAGCGTTGATACGTTGTTTTTTACAGCATGGCAGCACGCCTTGCTGAACGAGGCGAAAGAGGGTTTTGTAACCGCGCCTGCCGAAGCCGGGGCCGTTGCGGGTCAGGCTGCTGGGCGTGATCCCGGAATTCGTGAGATTTCACTGGGCGGTATTGCTTTTTCTGCAACAGACCGCTGGACCGTATGGTTGAACGGTGTGCGCGTGACGCCCAATGCGTTGCCCGATGCGATTATGGACATCAAGGTCAGTCGCGCTTATATCGACCTGAAATGGTTTGATGGTTATACCAACAAAATTTATCCAATCCGTCTGCGTCCGCAGGAGCGGTTCAATCTTGATAGCCGTATTTTCCTCCCCGGAACCGGGGCGCTTTAAACTCGTCTGGTCTTTATGAATAATTTACCTGCTCAAGCTTTATCTATCAATTCGGTCGAAGTCGCTTACGGCAAGACACGGGTTATTCATGGCATCTCTTTGGATATTGCCGAAGGCGAAACCTTTGGCTTAATCGGTCTGAACGGCGCGGGGAAAACAACGCTCATCAAATCAATTCTCGGATTGCGTGATGTGAATGCTGGAAATATTCATATTTTTGGCCATGAACGTGCCGATGCGCAGAGCCGCCGGAACTACGCCTATCTGCCTGAACGCTTTGACCCGCCATGGTTTTTGAGCGGTATTGAATTTATAAAATTCTCCATGAATCTCTATGGCTTAAGCTTTGCTGATGATGTTGCGCGTCAAGCGGCCGTGCGTCTTGCTCTGGACCCTGCGGCGCTGGATCGCCGGGTGCAAACATATTCCAAAGGGATGCGGCAGAAGCTGGGGCTGATTGCCACGGTCATGACAGGGTGCGGATTATTTATTCTGGACGAACCGATGAGCGGCCTTGATCCGCGCGCGCGCGCAGCGGTCAAGGATATGCTTCTGGAAAACAAAGCGCAGGGGCGGACGATTTTCCTCAGTTCGCATATCCTGTCCGATATGGATGAAATTTGTGATCGTGTCGGAGTTTTGCACGAAGGTTATTTACGGTATCTGGGGCCACCGGCAGGATTAAAAGCACAGACCGGGACAGATCATCTGGAACGGGCTTTCCTGAAATTAATTGAAACGCCGCTGGCGGCATGAATAATGGGTTTAAGGGATTCCCTTTTGTCATTGTTTTTGTTAGATTCTAAAAGATTGAATAGAGGGTTATAAAATGACATCCAACGGCACCGAAACGGTCCATTCCAGCATTGAAGATATTGTCGATGATTTCGATCACGATTATGTGCCGCAGGATCATGCGCCAATGAAAAATCGCATCATCGGAACAGGGCTTCGCAAGGCTTTGTTATCTGCCGTTGCTGTTGTTGCTGTGATTGGTTTTGGGACGCAATATGTCGAAGGGGCAGGGCTGAATGAAAAGTCCTCCAGCCTGATTCAATTAAAAGCAGGGGAAGTATCCTCTGACCCTCTGGCGATGACAAAAGCCAACCAGACATCTGTTCCTGCGCCGGATGAAAAACTTGCAAATCTTGAAGATGAAATTCTCGGCAATGTTTTTTCAAATATTGAGCCGACCTCTGGTGAGCCTGCGCCCCAAATTTTGGGTGGCAGCGATGACCAGACGCCCCCGATGCCGGCACCGGTTGAACAAATTCCTAATCCACCCGTAGAGATGCAGGCTTCGGCTTCCGATCCTGCGCCGGCGGTTGTGGAGCTTCCTGCGGCACCGCCAACACCTGATGCGGCCGTTCTGGTCAGTCCAGATGCGGCTACTCAAGTCGCGCCGGATCAGGCAACGACCTTGCCGCCACCTGATGTGGCCGTCATCACGAATGTTCCTGCGAATAATGCTGCGCCCGCTCTGGCACCAAACGAAGCGATTAGCGGGAATAGCGCAACAACGCGCCTGACCCCGGAACCCGGCTCTGATAAGCCTGATGTGTATTATGATTCCAGCCTGAATGTTCCAACCGGACCATTAAAAGAATCCGTCGGTCCCCGCAAGGTTGACCCGGTTCTGGAGCCCGCATCGAAACTGATCGTGTCGAAACAGACCGCCAAGGCCAGTGATGCCGAAGCACAGCTGATCGCGGCCAATCGCGCCCTTGATCTCGGCCGTTATGAATCGGCTTTGGAAATGTTTGATCAGCTTTATTCAAAAAACCAACGTGATACGCGCATTCTGATGGGCCGTGCCGTGGCTCAACAAAAACTGGGCATGGATGATGTTGCCATCCTCAGCTATGAAGCATTGCTGGATCTAGTTCCGAATAATACGGATGCGATCGTCAACATGATGGGCTTGCTGAAAAAACAATATCCATCGGTTGCCTTGCGCCGCCTGACTGATCTGCGTGAAAAACATCCGGGCAATGCTGGGATCGCTGCGCAACTGGGCATGACCTATGCCGAGCTTGGCCAGAATCAGGACGCCTTGCGTGCGCTGGGCACGGCATCCAGCCTTGAACCGAGCAACCCGCAACACGTTTATAATATGGCTGTTGTATCGGACCGGGCAGGAAGCAAGGCTCTAGCGATTCAATATTACGAGCAATCCCTGCAAACGGATGCGGTATATGGTGGCGGACGCAGCTTGCCCCGCGAAAAAATTTATGACCGCCTGTCCAAGCTGCGCCAGTAAGCTGGCATAACGGGTTTTCATGGAATTTCCTTTCGCGATTGATCTGGTGGGGCTGCCTGCCTGGGTCGTTACAACATTCCTTGGATTGATCTTTGGCAGTTTCGCCAGCGCGATGACGTATCGCATTCCGCGCAATGTGTCGTGGGTATCGGCGCGTTCGGCGTGCCCCTCATGCGGCCATTTGCTTTTCGTTCCTGATCTGGTGCCCTTCTTTTCCTGGGCCTTTCTTGGCGGCCGCTGCCGTCATTGCAGGGCGGCGATTGGCTGGCGTTACCCGGTTATTGAGCTTGTGACGCTGATTTTATGTTTGTCCGTTTGCGCTTTATATGGATTTCACTGGGCGGCGCTCATTCTAATGATTGCCATGCCGTTTTTGGTCGCGTTGGTTGCCATTGACCTGGAATTTATGATTCTGCCCGATCAACTGAATATCATTGTTGGCGTATTGGGACTGATTTATGTCGTTTTGACATCGGATTATACCTTGGCTCCTGCCTTGGGGCAGTCATTAGGGGCGGGACTCTTTTTCGCCGGGCTTGTTTTTATTATCGGCTGGATGATGTCCAAGCTGCTGAAAAAAGATGCGCTGGGTTTTGGGGATGTGAAGTTTTTTGCCGTGGCCGGTATTTGGTTGGGAATCGCTTTCCTACCTGTTTTTCTGGTGTTGTCGGGCATGATCGGCTTGGCGATGGGAATTTTCTGGAAATATGTTTTAAAGCAAGACCGTTTCCCCTTTGGCCCGGCGCTGATTGCGTCTTTCACGGTTTGCATCCTGTTTTTTGAGCAAATACAGCTGTTTTTGACTCAATCGCTTTAACCCTGTCCCTTGACGTATGGGCTAACTTTATACATCCTTGAATTCGCGTCCTAATTTTCCTTATTTCGTTTACCTTCCGTTTGTACTTTTGCGTTTAAAGTGGGTATGGGCCTTTTTGTCCTGCCCGTCCTTAGGAGAACCATCTTGGATATTCTGCAGCTTTTGCGATTTGCCATTCAAAACAATGCGTCGGACCTTCATTTGAGCCCGATGAACGTGCCGATTATCCGCGTCCATGGCGATTTGAAGCGAATCAAGGCGGATGCGCTGCAAAGCGATGATATCCGTACGATGTTGTATTCGGTCATGACCGAAGATCAGCGTGCAGATTTTGAACGCGAGATGGAGCTGGATTTCGCAATTGCTTACGGTGAAAAGGCGCGTTTCCGCGTCAACGCTTTCACCACACGGACCGGCACTGCCGCCGTGTTCCGGAGCATTCCATCATTAGTACCGACGATGGAAGAGCTTGAGCTGCCACCGATCATGAAACGCTTTGCCGATCTTGAAAAAGGTTTGGTGCTTGTCACTGGGCCAACGGGGTCGGGGAAATCGACAACGCTGGCATCGATGATTAACCACATCAACGAAAACGATGGCCGCCATATTATTACGATTGAAGATCCCGTCGAATTTTTTCACACCTCGAAGAAAAGCTTGGTCAATCACCGCGAGCTGGGGACGGATACGAAATCCTTTGCCCGCGCGTTAAAATCAGTTCTGCGGGAAGATCCAGACGTTATTCTGGTGGGGGAGATGCGGGATTATGAAACAATTGCACTGGCCCTGACTGCTGCGGAAACGGGTCACCTTGTTTTTGGAACCCTTCACTCGAACTCTGCTGGAAAAACCATTGACCGTATTATTGATGCGTTCCCAACCGGCGATAAAGAAATGATCCGCGCGATGCTGGCCAGTTCGCTGCAAGGCGTTATTGCGCAGACCCTGCTGAAAAAAACCGGGGGCGAGGGCCGGATCGGGGCTTTTGAGATTTTGGTCGGTACCAACGCGGTGCGAAACCTGATCCGTGAAAACCAGGTCGCCCAGCTTTATTCGATGATCCAGACCGGGTCGCGTTACGGCATGATTACGATGGAGGACGCGGTGAATGGCCTTCTGGAACAGGGGATCATTGATAAATCAGAAGCGCGCCGCGCCTTGCTGAAAACCACTGATGATAACGAAGACCGTGACGCGGATGAAGTTTCCGCCTCGCTGGGTGGTGGTAAGCGCGAAGAACCTGTCAGCCGCAAGGCCGCCGCACTGGGAATCCGCACCGGTAAGCCGGAAGAAAAAACCGATACGCCAGACGAGGGTTATTCCTTTTGACCGCACCCATGATTCTTCAATATTTTCAGGCCATGAACGAACGTGGGGCGAGCGATCTCTACCTGACGGTGGGTTTTGCACCATCCTTGCGTCTGGACCATGCCTTGGTGCCGTTGCGGGATGAGGTGCTGACGGTTGACGAATTGAATGAAATTATCGGATCGATCCTGACCAATCGTCAGCGCCGGGATTTTGAAGCGCAGATGGAATTGAATACATCCTTGGATGTTGGCCGGTTTGGCCGGTTCCGTGTGAATGCGTTGCGCCAGCGGCAATTCCCGGCTTTGGTGATCCGCCGGATTATTTCCAAAATTCCGACCTTTGAAGAATTGCACCTGCCCAAGATTCTTGAGCGTCTGTCGATGGAACGCCGTGGATTAATTCTGGTGACCGGGATGACCGGGTCGGGGAAGTCCACCACGCTGGCCTCCATGATTGATTATCGCAATTCGCGCGAACAGGGACATATTATTACGATTGAAGATCCAATCGAATATTTCCACGAACATAAAAAATCTGTCGTGACGCAACGCGAAGTCGGGGTTGATACCGAATCATACTCCGTCGCGTTGAAGAATGCCTTGCGCCAGCGGCCTGATGTGATTCTGGTGGGCGAGGTGCGGGACCGTGAAGTGATGGAGCAAGCTTTGACGGCTGCCGAAACTGGGCATTTATGTTTGGCCACATTGCATACGAATAACGCTTACCAATCGATTGAGCGGATTGTAAATCTTTTTCCCGAAGATTCCCATAATCAAATCCGTTTGAACCTGTCGATGAATTTACGCGCGATCGTGTCGCAACGTCTGGTTCCGGCGGTTGGCGGCGGGTTGACACTGGCGATTGAAGTGATGCTGAATCAAGGATTGGTTAAAGACTTGATTCATAAGGGAGATATTATAAAAATCCGCGAAGTGATGGAGCAAAATTCACAGCTGGGCATGGCCACATTCGATCTGTCTTTGTTGCATTTGTTCAAGAACGGGCGGATTACCGAAGAAACCGCTATTGCGCAAGCGGACCAGCCCGGCGATCTGAAAATCAAAATCCAGCAGGTCAAGCTGGGGCGGAACGACCCTGATACACTGCAAGCACTCGAAAGCACCGGCCTCAGTTTTTCTGACTAATTCTGGTCATCTTCAAATTTGTCGAAATTGCGACTTTTCGGATCTTATAACCCTATGATATAGTGAGGGCCTGAACTGCGTCGTTTGCAGGTCTGCGCCATGTTTTGAATTCAATTATTATCCATCCAGACGATCTTTCACATTCAAGAAAAGTAGAAAATCCCATGACTCAAATAACCGGAACTCTGAAAAAACTCAGCGGTATTTCGTGTGTTGTGCTGGCCTTGTCGGTTTCGACATTTGCTTTGTCGGCTTGCGACCTGACCCGCAATCATTTGAAGATGGATCGTTCCGGTCACATGGAGATGCAGGATTATCGCGATGCGCTTGCTCCGCGGATTGCCGAAGAAGATGCGAAAGCGGATTTGCAGAAAGCTGATAGCGGCGTGCCTGAACTGGAACCCTATGTTGCCGGGCCATCGCAAGATTTAAAGCCAATGCCGCTGGTTTCGATTTCCGTGAACCAAACGGTTCCATTGCGGGATGCGCTGTTTGAATTGGCTACACAAGCTGATTACGATATTGAACTTGATCCCCGCATTCGTGGCTCGATTATCTTTACGGCACGGAATCAACCGTTTGATGTTGTGATTGACCGTATCTCCAGCATTTCTGGATTGCGTTATAAATTTGAAAATGAAATCGTCCGGGTTGAACTGGATACGCCTTTCCACAAGACGTATAAAATCGATTACCTAAGCTATATCCGTCAAAACACCAGCTCGATCAAAAACGATGTTTCTGTTGTTTCCGGTGAAGGCGCGAATACGGGCTCCAAATTTGAAGCTGCAGGCAAGAGCGAGGCCGATTTCTGGGGTGAGTTGCAAACCAACCTGACCCAGATTTTGGGTGTTCCACAAGCGCAAGGCGCCTTGATGACGGCGAATGATCCGACCATCACAGCCGCACCGATCAGCGCACCTGTCGAACCTGTTATCACGCAAGGGCCTAACGGCGAACAGATTACCGTTCAACCGCCGGCCGCAACATTGCAGGTGCAGTCCTTACCAACTGATCCTCAGTCACAAGCGGCATCCCCTGCGGCGGCTGCGCCGGGTGTCAGTCCTGATGGTTCAAGCTTTGCCGTCAACAAACAAGGCGGCATTGTTTCGATCAATGCGACAGAGCGTCAGCATAAACAAATCGCAGCATATTTAATTGAACTGCGCCGTTCCGTAACGGCTCAGGTCCTGATTGAAGCGAAAATCATGGAAGTGACGCTGAATGATGAATTTTCGGCTGGTGTAAACTGGGAAATGCTCGAAGGCATGATCGGTGAATTTGACCTGAACTTCATTGGTGTTTCGGGTGGTCTGGTTCGTCAATCCCTTCCAAATGCCGCTGTTGGTGATGGGAATTTCCGGGCTGGCTATAATGGCAACGATGTTACCGCCGTTGTTGATGCCGTGTCGCGTTTCGGAACTGTCAAAGCATTGGCCAGCCCACGCTTGACCGTTTTAAATAACCAATCGGCTGTTCTGAACGTCGCCAATAACGAAGTTTACTTTGAAATTGATATCGACGTCACAACCGAAGAAGGGGTGACACAAACCGATATCGACAGTGAAATCAGAAACGTGCCGGAAGGTGTTCTGATTAACGTGCAGCCATCCATCAATCTGGATGATCGTACAGTGTCCATGTCCGTTCGCCCGACCATTACCCGCATTGTTTCGCGGACACCGGATCCGGCTGTGGCTTATATCTCTGCCGGTCTTGCAGAACCAATCCAATCGCTTATTCCTGTCGTCAATATTCAGGAAATGGATTCGGTTGTAAAAATGGGTTCTGGCCAAGCCTTGCTGATGGGTGGTCTGATGCAGGACCGCACCGATTCAACACGCAATGCAGTGCCAATTCTGGGTGAGATCCCATTATTCGGCGCAGCTTTCCGCAACCAAGTCGACTCCGTCCGTAAAACCGAGTTGGTGGTGTTTATCCGCGCAACGATTATTGATGCGGCTGAAAGCATCAGCGACGCCGATAAGGATCTTTATAAACGCTTCTCCGGTGACCGTCGTCCTTTGAAACTATAATCGGACGAAGGGTTCTATAATGCCGTCATGGCCACTGGTTAAATATGTTCTGATGGCCGCCCTGCGAGACAGGTTGGTCATCAGCCTTATGTTGATGATTGTTCTTGGCTCCTGTCTGTCCATCTTTCTTGGCACAGGTGCTTTGATTGAGGACGATCAGTTCGCACTTGTCTTTGCGGCCGCAGGATTACGCTTCACCGCTGTCATTGGCCTTGTCCTGTTCGTTGTTTTTTATATCCGCCGTTCTTTTGATAATAAGGATGTTGAATTCCTGTTATCCCGGCCCATAGGACGGACCAGCTTTATTCTTTCCCATTCTTTGGCTTTTTCAATTCTGGCCTTGGCTATGACGTGTGCGATTGGTCTTGCGATCTGCCTTGTCGCGCCTATGGGGATCGGGGCGGGCCATCCGCTGTGGCTGCTCAGCCTGCTGATGGAATTGATTATTATTGTTAATGCCGCGCTGTTCTTCTCCATGGTTTTATCCAGTTCATCAAGCAGCGCCATGGCTGTTCTTGGACTTTATGTTTTGTCCCGCCTGATGGGGCAGTTATTAGGGATTACTGATCACGCGAATGAAACGGCGGTTGCGCCATTCTTGAATGGTTCAATGAATTTGATTTCAATGATTGTTCCAAGGCTCGATCTTCTGGCCCAAACAACCTGGATCATCTATCCTGATTCCATCACTGGTGTCGGGTATGGTTTTGTTGTGGCGCAGGGCGTTTTCTATGCCGGTCTGCTGGTCACGGCGGCCTTGATTGATCTTCGGCGCCGCCAATTTTAAGTCAGGAAGGAATTGCATCAATGCGCAGATTTTCTTCCCATCTTTGGCTGTATTTGTGTTTCACCGCCTTTTTGCTCCTGAACATCCTCGTTTGGACTCATAGCCGCCCTTTACAACCGACATGGGGCAATGTGCCGCCTGCGATTTCGCATCGAAACGCGGTGAATGTATCACTCGGTGATACCCAAATGGGGTATAGAGTTATCGGGCTGATGCTGCAGAATTTCGGGAATTCCGGCGGTGTTTCCAAAAGCCTAAAAGAATATGATTATAACCATGTTGCAGATTGGCTGTTCCTCGCCACCTCGCTTGATTCCATCTCTAATTTTGTTCCCGCACTCGGCGCATTCTATTTCGGCGCAACCAGCAAGGGTGAAGACCTGACCCCGATTATTAATTATCTGGTCGTCGTCGGACACCAACCGCAGAAACAGAAATGGCGTTGGCTGGCGCATGCCGTTTATCTGGCGCGGTATGTTCAAAATGATCTGGGCCTTGCCTTGACGCTGGCTCAACAGCTTGCTGATCTCCCGCGCGATGATCTCCCCTTTTGGGCACGTCAAATGCCGATTTTTGTTATGACAGCAAAAGGGGATAAGGAAGCGGCCTATGATATCATCATGGAAACGCTGAAAAGCGGTGTTGATGATTTGCAGCCAACGGAAATCCGCATGTTGCGCGATTACACCTGTGACCGTGTCCTGACCCCTGACCAAGCGGCCATCAACCCGCTTTGCAAGGACACAGAATAAGTCCTATATTATAAATATGGGGGAAGAATTCAGCCATCTCCGGTTTAGCGTTCCTGAAATCCTGTCTTTGATTGGATTGATTCAGTGCGTCTATATCTTGGTCTATATGGCTTTCCGGGCCGGACGATTCAGTCGGATCGTTTTGCCTGCGCTCTATTTCTTTGTTTTGGGTACGGGATTTTTTCTCGATTTTTCATCGCGCTATATTGCGGATATTTTTTCTTCTTATGCTGTCACGGAATGGGCCGTCTGGTTTCTGGGGCCGCCGCTCAGCGTTTTATTAATGATCCAGATTGCGCGGATTACTGAAACCCCGTCTATCCGCAGCTACTGGGTCTTGATCCTGCTTCCTCTTGCCTTTTTATCGGCCTCAATATTGCGGGACTGGGATGCGGAAACACCCTTTCTGGATATTCTGACCTTGACGGGATTCTTGGCTGGGGTTGTCAGTCTTTTTGCGATGGGGTCGCAACGGCGTTTGCTCACCCATTTGCAATCCCAACCGGGGGGGCGGGACCGCTATTGGCTGATTGTGGCGATTGTGGTTGTTAATCTGTTTTTTCTGGCAACCATGCTGCTCAGCCTGACAACAATTCTGTCTGCAGATAGCGCGAAGATTATGCGGACGATCTGGGGGCTGGGTTTTGTGTATCTGGCCGGAACCAGCCTGTTTAGAATTTATCCGCAAGCGGTTAGATTGATTGAACGCCCTGTTGCACGCCATGAACTGAATGAAGAGGAAAAGGGCATCGCCCTTAAAATCGAACGGCTTTTGAATATGGACAAGGTCTATCAGGAAGCAAGCTATAACCGCGTTAATCTGGCGCAGGAAATTGGCGTTTCTGAAACCCAGATTTCACGAATTATTAACCATCATTTTGGGAAAACCCTGCCGCAGCTTTTTAACGAAAGGCGGGTTGAGGATGCAAAACGCCTGTTGCTGGAAACCGACAGTCCCGTAAAAACCATTGCCGCAGAGGTGGGTTTTAATTCAATCGCATCCTTTAACCGTGTGTTCAAAGAGCTGGAAAATCTGAACCCCGGCCAATTCCGCGAAGCACACGGAAAGCCAAAGGATTCATTATGATAAACAGGCTGATCAGATTGTTAGTTTGAGCAGGATAGGGCGCCAAAATTAACCTCCTGTTTAGATTATTCCATCATTCTGAATGGGTTAGGGGTTCTATGCGCGCTGTTTGCGTGTATAATTTTCCAGCGAGTCGCAAAACTCAAACGCTTGTCAAAAAACTACACAATTATGTGGTCGTCCAAAAATATCTTTAAGGAGAAAACTATGTCTAGACAAAGCTTAACAGCTGTCCGGTCCCAAGCGGGCTTTACGCTCGTCGAACTGGCGGTCGTGATGATTATTATCGGTCTTCTGATCGGTGGTGTTCTGAAAGGCCAGGAACTGATTAATAACGCGCAGATTGCTTCGACTGTTGCTCAGGTTAAAGGTGTTGATGCCGCAACAACCACTTTCCGGGATATGTATAGCGCTTTCCCCGGGGATATGTTACGTCCGGTTGATCGTCTGCCAAACTGCACGACTATTGGTGCCTGTGCCACACCGGGTGATGGAAATGGTCGCTTGAACGGTGTACCAAGTGCCGTACCGGGAACTGAAGGGCAAAGATTTTTTGTACATTTGGCCGCTGCTGACGTATTCACTGGCGTTAATCCTGCTGGTGGTACAACGGGATGGGGCGGAATTTATCCAGAGTCTAAAGTTGGCGGTGGGTTCTTCCCAAGCTATACAAGTGGAGTTACTGGGGCAGATTTCGTTGATAACTCAACCTCAGCATTGGGTGGACATTATTTGACGTTAACGTTGACGCCAAGTGCTGCACCTGCTGCTGGAACAGGTCCACTTAGCCCTAATCAAGCATTTCGTATGGATAGCAAAATTGATGACGGCAACCCTGCAACTGGTGGCGTGCGTGCTTTTGGTACAGGTTGTGTAACTGCTACGGTATATGATGAGAAATCATCTAATAAAGTTTGCGGACTTCATGTTCGTTTCCAAGGTTAATCTATAAAAAAGTAAAAGACCCCGGATTTTCCGGGGTCTTTTTTTATGTCTACGTTTTAGTTTCAGGCCGCATTCGCCTTTTGTTTGGCGAGGTTTTGGAGGAGGGCGTCGCCCATGGCGCTTGTGCCAATCAGGGTGCATCCTGCCGCCATCACATCCGGGGTGCGGAGGCCGCTGGCCAGAACATCTTCGGCGGACCATTCGACCAGTTCGGCCAGATCGCCGCGGTGGAAGGAATAGCGCAGGGCCATGGCGAAGGACAGGATGGCGGCCAGCGGGTTGGCCTTGCCTTGCCCGGCAATGTCGGGGGCAGAACCGTGGACGGGTTCGTAAAGGGCCAGACGCTTGCCGGTGTCATCCGCCGCGCCGAGGGAGGCGGAAGGAAGCATACCAAGAGAACCGGTCAACATACTGGCCTCATCCGATAAAATATCACCGAATAGATTATCGGTGACGATCACATCGAATTGTTTCGGGTTGCGCAACAATTGCATGGCGCAATTATCGGCATACATGTGGGAGAGTTCGACATCGCTATATTCCGCCGCATGGAGCTCCGTGACGACTTCGCGCCACAGTTTCCCGGATTCCATGACATTGGCCTTTTCACAGGACGTCACGCGGTTATGGCGTTTACGCGCCAGTTCAAATGCAACGCGGGCGACGCGGATAATTTCTGAGGTCGTATAGACTTGCGTGTTCACGCCGCGGCGTTCGCCATTGCCCAGATCTTCGATCCCGCGGGGTTCGCCGAAATAAACGCCGCCGGTGAGTTCGCGGACGATCATGATATCAAGACCTTTTACGATTTCCGGCTTTAAACTCGACGCATCGACCAGCGGGTCAAACACGATGGCCGGGCGTAGATTGGCAAACAGGGCCAGTTCCTTGCGCAGTTTCAAAAGCCCGGCTTCGGGGCGGATATTATAATCAACCTTGTCCCATTGAGGCCCGCCGACAGCGCCCAGCAGGACGGCATCAACATGGCGGCATTTTTCCAACGTTTCATCGGACAGCGGAACACCATAGGCATCAATCGCCGTACCGCCCAGATGATCTTCCTGTACCGTAAATTTCAGGTCTGAATTTTCAGACACCCAGTGAATGACTTTTTTAACTTCAGCCATGACTTCGTGGCCGATCCCGTCACCGGGGAGGATCATAAGCGAATGATTGGGCATTTTTATTTCCTTTATGAAGCGAACGTAAAAATTAGATCCAGGAGCGTTCCTGTTTCAGGCGGGTTTCATAGGTTTCAAGCTGATCGGCCTTTTGCATCGTCAACCCGATATCGTCCAGCCCGTTTATCATGCAATGCTTGCGATAGGGGTCAAGGTCAAAGCTGTAAACATTATTTCCGCTTTGAACGGTTTGATCGGGGAGGTTGATTGTAATTTCCGCACCCGGTTGTCCGGTAATGCGCGCGGTGATTTCATCAATCTGATCCTGCGGCAGGGTAATCGGCAGAATGCCATTTTTAAAGCAGTTATTGTAAAAAATATCGGCATAGCTGGGCGCAATAACGCAGCGCAGACCAAAATCAAGCAGGGCCCAGGGGGCGTGTTCGCGTGATGACCCGCAACCGAAATTCTCACCCGCGACCAGAATATTGGCCCGGTCATAGGGTTTCTGGTTCAAAACGAAATCAGTTTTTGGCGTACCGGATTCTTCATAGCGCATATCATTGAACAGGTTGACGCCCAACCCGGTGCGTTTGATGGTGCGCAGGAATTGTTTCGGGATAATCATATCCGTATCAACATTCATCATCGGTAACGGCGCGGCAATCGCGGTCAGGGTTTTAAAAGGCTGCATCATGGGTCCTATTCGTGTGACGTCATTGCTTTAAGGGTGTGTGTTTGCGGATGCGGGTCGGATAATGGGAATTTCAACTTCATTGCGGCAAAGGCATCGAATAAATCCATATCAAACATCTTTGCGCCCTTATCCGGCTCATTGCGCATTTTGTCCAAAACAGCCGCCGGGGAGATATCGCGATCGCCAAAATGGGGGCGCGGAATTGTATAACCGTCATAGCTTTCAACAATGCAGGCCAACCGCACAGGTAGGGACAGGGCATCGCCAGGTAGGTTATGTTCCCCCGTACCATCCATTTTTTCATGATGGTGGCGCATGATATCCAGCATCAAATCAACGAAAGGGTGTTGCAGATCGCCCAGTTCTTCCTGAACAATCTCAACGCCAAGATCAACATGGCTGCGGCGAAATTTCATGACTTCGCCGGTTGGTTTTTCCGGTGAATCCCAAACTTCGATCGGCAGGACACGTTTTCCCGCATCATGAACCAGCATCGCCCAGTACATATTTTCCTGCACATTTTCCGGCAGGCCGAGCAGGGCGCAGGTTTTACGCGTATCATTGGCAACGCGTTCGGCGTGTTCGTGGAAAATATATTTCAGGTCGGGGTGAACGGCCTGACGCTTGCGGTCATAAATTTCCAGCAATTTCATCTGGTTTTCAATGAACGGTTTAATCTGTTCCTGAAAAACAGGATCAGTGCGTACATCGAAATGATCAGGCCAGTTGTTATGGTTCATGGCGGGGGCCTTTTAATTGCGAATGATTTTGTAATTGCGGCAGATCTGGTTTTGGCGGAAGCGTAATGCCGGTGTTCTTATCGCCCTCGTCAGCCTCCAGCCACAGAAATTCTGCTTTTGATATTTCTGTCGCACCGGGTGGTGTGAATGTGCCGATGCCATCGGCTGGCGTACGATAGGCCAGATATATGCCATCGGGATAATGACGGATTAACGGCTTTTCCAATGGTCCGACCATCCCGTCATATTGATCAGCGGGGGTCACTGGATCCGTACTGAGCAGGGCTTTCGGGAACCCGGATTGATCAGGGTTTTCGGGAACGGCATCAAAGAATTTTTGTAACGCTTGTCCTTCGGGGGTGGCGGGGTTGGGGGTTACAAAATCGCCGCCGCTAATCTTCCCGGTGCTGATAAACCAAGCGTTATCGATCAAGGTGAAGGGTTCGCCGGTGCCGTCGCGCCGCGCGGAAATCTCCAGCTTTGGGCGGCCGTTATCTTCGGTATGCAGCGCAAAATTGAAATACACATCTTTTGGCGATTGCACGCCGGAAATGGCCCCGGCCTTCACCAGCTTATTTTTTAAACCTGTGACAGCGCGGAACAGCTGATCTGTTTTTTTGCTGTATTCGTCCTTATCCTGTCCCTGACCATTCAGGATGGCCAGTGTTTCACCGCCTGCCTTGAAAAAACGATAAGGTTTGGCCGGGTTATCGCCCAGATGATGTGGCGTTAATGTCTGATGCTGCGCCGGATCAAAATCAGCGGGCAGGGCGGTGCCAGAACGCTTTGCTGGAACCAAAGTAATAGGGTCAGACCAACCGCCAGCCCACAAGGATTGCCCGACTCTTTGTTCTTCGGTTTCGTCCAGTAACCGTGCATCCGTCGGGATGAAATGCTGCCCCTTATAATCAATCGGCGCATAGATATAAATTTTCTGCTGATCGTGGGGGGCAATGTGACAGGTCGGGCGTTCGGTATAAGCGCGTGGTAATCCCCCTGTAAAACCCTTGATCTGAACAGCAGTGTGAGTAAGGCCTAGATCTTGGACCAGCTGCGGCACTTTTTCTGCGATGAGGGCCGTAAATCGGGTGAAGTTTTCATCCTGCAGGCGTGTAATTTCCAGCAGGTTTTTACCCTGCCAGTCAACAGGATGCGCGTTGCCCCAATGATGCAACAAATTATAAAGCCGCTTGGCAGAGCGCAATGTTTCGCCCTGTAATTCATAGACAGCATGGATTTTATCGGTCATTGCATTCATCCTTTAAAAAGGCGCGGGGCCTTTTGGCATTTGTTTTTTTGTGACTGCAGAAAAATTGTCCAGTCCGGCAATCAGATCAGCGGGTGGAGGTGGCGGTAACATACCGCAGTGATAATCTGACTGGTCGGCTTTCAACCAGCTGAAAACCCGCCCGTCAATTTTCTTTGCCCCGGGAGGAGTCGTTACAGGACCTTTGTCAGTGGAATATTCCGCGATGACCGCCCCGTTCGTATGATGATGAATTTGAGGGTATAAACCTTTTGCAGATTTTTCGTTAAAGCGTTTCTGCAGCTCAATTAATCCCGGACGTTGCGGCAAACTGGCGTAGGTTTCAAGGATCGCACGGCCTTCTGCGGTTGAGGGGTCGGGCGAGTATTCATTGCGGCGTGATTGCGGGTCTGTTTTTATCCAACCAGCACCCGGTGCCTCTTTAAAATCAGCATAAACGAGTTCCGTCCCGCAATAGGAATGCGATCCCGCTTTCCATGCCTTCATCAAGCGCGATGTGGCCTGACTGGATTTTTCCTGATCCGCGACCCAGCCCTTATAGATTTTTAAGGATAAACCAGCCAGTTGGAAAAATTTCCCGCCGATTTCATCTGCATATTTTGTCGCGTAATCAACGGGCAGGGGGACGCCTTCAGGGCGGCGGTTATGGGGTTCGTACATATCGCCATATCCATTGCGGAATTCCCACCAGTCCTTTTGAAGCAGTGGTGTGGAATCGGTGGGCTGGAAAACTTGGCCCTTATAATCGCGAGGCACATCAATGTAAAAATTGAGTTCGCCCTTTTTGTAATTCACAACATGAATATCCGGCCAGGCTTGATAGGCGCGCGGTGCACAGCCCTTATACTCATTGACGGTAATAATGGGTTGGGTTCCGGATACCGCAGGCAAATTCTCATAGTAAGGCATACGCAGTGTTGCCAACGTTGCGGATAAATTTGGCTGGTTCGCGGGATCGGGGCGGTAAATGCCAGGGTGGGATGGGACTTCTACCCAACCCAACGGGACAATGATCGGTTCAATGGCATACCGGATACCACCTTCTTTATTCAATGGCGCCCAGTCAAAACGAAAGCCTAGAAATTCGCCGTCCTTTTCCCATGCGGGATGGGGGCGCGCACCATAATTGCGAATTTTGAGACCCATCACTTCGGATTCATCGCCCTTTTTCGGGGCGCCAAAGATTTCATCTTCAAATACGCGCAAGCGTTTATAGACGGCGCTTTGTTCATGATAGGCCGCCGTGAGTTGAGCCAGCGATTCACCGCCGGCACGGAACATGGTTTCCATGTATTTCTGTTTTTTTGCAGCCATTATAAAAATTCCCTGACATCGCTAAGGTGCCCGTTGATTGCTGCCGCAGCCGCCATGGCCGGGCTCATTAAATGCGTACGTCCGCCACGACCCTGACGGCCTTCAAAATTGCGGTTGGATGTCGATGCACAGCGTTCGCCCGGTTCCAAACGGTCGGCGTTCATCGCCAGACACATGGAACATCCGGCATCGCGCCATTCAAATCCGGCTTCAAGGAAGATTTTATCCAGCCCTTCCAGCTCGGCCATTTCCTTAACGAGGCCAGAACCGGGTACGATCATTGCCTGCACATTTGCCGCAACCTTTTTACCGGCGGCGATTTTTGCAACTTCGCGTAAATCTTCGATCCGTGCATTGGTGCATGAACCAATGAATACTTTATCAATGGTGACATCCTGCAAACGCATCCCGGCGGTCAGGCCCATGTAATCAAGGGCGCGTTCCATCGCGGCGCGTTTATTGGTGTCTTGTTCTTCCGCCGGGTTGGGAACCGTGGCGCTGATCGGCAGGACATCTTCGGGGCTGGTCCCCCAGGTGACGATTGGGGCAATATCGGCGGCGTTGAGAATGATTTCCTTATCGTATTGTGCGCCCGCGTCACTGGGCAGGGATGCCCAATAGGCAACGGCCCTGTCCCAATCCGCGCCCTGTGGCGCCATCGGGCGACCCTTCAGATATTTGAATGTGGTTTCATCAGGGGCGACAAGCCCGGCGCGTGCGCCGCCCTCAATCGACATATTGCACATTGTCATGCGGCCTTCCATCGACAGGGCACGAACGGCGTCACCCGCATATTCGATGACGTATCCGGTTCCACCCGCGGTGCCGATGGTGCCGATAATTTGCAGGATCATATCCTTTGCCGTCACGCCAACGGGCAGTTCCCCGTCAACGCGGATCAGCATGGTTTTGGCGGGCTTCATAATCAATGTCTGGGTCGCCAGAACGTGTTCGACTTCGGATGTGCCGATGCCAAAGGCCAGCGCACCAAATGCGCCATGCGTCGATGTATGGCTGTCGCCGCACACAATGGTCATGCCCGGCTGGGTAAAGCCCTGCTCGGGTCCGATGATATGAACGATGCCCTGACGCTTATCCGACATATCAAAAAGTTGGATTCCAAATTCGGCACAATTCTCGCTCAGCGTTTCAACTTGCAGGCGGCTTTCGGGATCGGCGATGCCCTGATCACGCCCGATGGTCGGGACGTTGTGATCGGCAACGGCCAGCGTGGCCGAAGGCTTATGAACTTTACGACCCGCCATGCGCAGCCCTTCAAAGGCCTGTGGCGAGGTGACTTCATGAACCAGATGGCGGTCGATATAGATCAGGCAGGTGCCGTCATCGCCCAAATGCACAACGTGATCATTCCAGATTTTTTCGTAAAGGGTACGCGCGTGCGTCATCGTGTCCGTCCTGTATAAATGATGTCCTAGAAAACTATCGGGCAGGGGGCAAAGCCGCAAGAATTAAGTGTTTTTCACTGCGTCATTTTCATCTTATGGCAAAGAAAAGGGCGCAGATTTCTCTGCGCCCGGATTCTGTTTAAAAAGCAGAAAGAGATTAGGCTTTCTTGGCTTCTTTCTTCGCTGCTTTCTTTTCTTTTTTAGCAGCGGAGCGGATTGCAGAAGCTTCTGCAGCGGCCGCCGCAGCTTCTTCCAGACCGTGTCCGGTTGTACGCTCGGCGATACGGGCCGATTTGCCCATCCGGTCGCGTAAATAGTACAGTTTCGCACGACGGACGGAGCCGCGGCGAACCAGTTCGATGCTTTCAATGCGCGGGCTGTGCAGCGGGAATACGCGCTCAACACCTTCGCCATAGGACATTTTACGAACGGTAAAGCTCGCATTCAGACCTGAACCGCCGCGTGCAATGACGACGCCTTCATAAGCCTGGACGCGCTCGCGATCGCCTTCGACGATTTTCAGATTGACGATCACTGTATCGCCAGATGAAAACGCCGGGATTGTTTTGCCTTCGGTCAGTTTGGCCAGTGTTTTGGCCTCAAACTTTTGCAGAATATTCATCGTACTTTCCTTTCGTAACCCTTATCAGAACCCGGATATCACCGTAGAACGGCGGCGGTTCATTTATCGTTAATTGGGGTATTGTTTAACATTGCCGCTTTTCTACAGGATGCGCCCCCGAATAACAAGCAAAAATAGCCTGAAAAACAGCCCGTTTCTGCCGATTTTAGGGGCAAAAGGCGGGCGGAGGAGGGAAGTTTGCGTTTCAGGCGACAGATATGTATATTATGACAATAATTTATGGAGAGCATGATGGCAATTTCAGTATCCAAAGGGTTTATGGCTGCAACAGCATTGGCCGTCGGTATCGGCAGCGTGGCCCTTTTAAATTCTGACGCCGACGATTCGCGCCAGGTGATCCAGGCGATGGATGACAGCTATAAAGCTTCATCATGCCACAATATTCAAAATACCAAGCAGATCAATCAATGTATGACTTATCTGGACGGGATGGCGGCCAGCGTTGTGACACAGGTGAATCGTTTGAGCGCAGTAAAGGCGGTGGGGGCCAGCACAGAAGATCGTGTGCTGCAAACTCTTTGGGTTTTGTATGCTTGTGATGTCGGCCCGGTCAATTCATTGTCGAAATTTTCCGAAAAGGTAGCGCCCTGTCTGGATGCTGCAGCCAAAATCGCAAAACATTTCAATATTGAACAGGCCGATACGTTCGGTAAAATTACTGAAAAACTGAAAGAGCAAATGCGCGATGCCGCGAAACAGGCACCGTTGCCGACCAAGGTTATGATTTAGTCTTTTTTCTTCAAAAGGTCTGGACGCCGTGCGGCGGTAATGGCTTTTGATTCAGCCAGTCGCCATTTGGCCACGGCACCATGATTACCCGACAATAAAACATCAGGAACCGATAAAATCCGTCCATCCTGTGTCGTCCAATCGGCAGGGCGGGTGTAATGCGGGTATTCCAGCAAACCGCCAGTGACGGACGAAAAGCTTTCTTCATCCGGTGTTTCGGCATTGCCCATGACACCGGGCAGAAGGCGGATACACGCATCCATCAGAATCATTGCCGCCGGTTCACCGCCGGATAAAACGTAATCACCAATGCTGATTTCTTCAAAGCCGTGGGCATCCAGAATGCGCTGGTCCACACCTTCATAACGGCCACACAACAGGGTCAGGTTTTCTTCGCGCGCAAGTTCCTGCACCAGTTCCTGATTTAGAACACGGCCACGCGGGCTGAGATAGATTTTGCGGCCCGGATGAGGAATGGACAGCAGCGCGTTTTCAATGATGTCCGGGCGCATGACCATGCCCGCACCGCCGCCATAGGGCGTATCATCGACGGTCTTATGTTTGTCGGACGCATAGTCACGGATATTAAACGTGGCAAAGGACCACCGTTTATTTTCAAGGGCGCGGCCACTTAAAGACTGGCCCAGCGAGCCGGGAAACATTTCAGGGAACAGGGTCAGCAGGTTGATGTGCCAGACCATTTAATCAACCAGCCCTTCGGGCATATCGATGGTGATGATGCCTGTGTCCAGATTGACGTCCGGGACAAAGGAATCAACAAACGGAATATAAAAAGACGGCTTGCCCGCGGGTTTGATTTCCAGCAGATCACTGGCCCCAAAATTTTCAACGGCAATAACTTCGCCCCATTCCGCGTCATCAACGCCGATGACGCGCATTCCGACCAGATCAGAATGATAAAAGCCATCGTCTTCATCAAGTTCAGGGAGCTGGCTGCGGTCGAGCCATAATTGCGTGCCGCGCAGTTTTTCGGCGACATCGCGGTCGGTGATTCCATCAACTTCGGCAATCCATGAACCGCCGGCCTGATGTTTCAATGTAAGGGTATGGGTTTTATCGCCGGTTTCAGAGGCGAAGAGGGGGCCATATTGCTCCAGCGTTTGCGGATCATCGCCATAGGTCCGAACCTTCACCAGACCACGCACACCGTGAACTGTTGAAATTTCACCGACGCAAATGCGGCCCTGTCTGGAAGCGGTCAATTGGTTCTCTTGTCTTCAATAAAAATCATCATCCCTGTCACCGCCCCCCGCTTCCCCGATAGGGGAAGGGAGGGGGTGAAGGAAGGAGTACCGGAAAAGCTTACGCTTGTTCTGGTGTTGGTTCAGCAGGTGTAGGATCCGCAGGTGTTTCATCCGGTGTTTCGGTTGGAACTTCCTGTGGCGCAGCTGCGGCAGCAGCGGCTTCCTGACGGGCTGCTTCCGCAGCTTCGGCAGCTTGTTCTGCTTTTTGTGCTTTTTCTTTATTGCGCTCTACAGTCTTGGACTTTGGAGCGGATTTCTTTGGCGATTCATTGTATTTCGGCATTTCGATGATGCCGGCTTTGCCGAGGAACAACGCAACGCGGTCAGAAGGCTGTGCGCCTTGGGACAGCCAGTATTTAATGCGTTCTTCGTTCAGCGTAACGCGCTGTGGGTTGTCATTGGACAACAGCGGGTTATAGGTGCCGATTTTTTCGATGAATTTACCATCGCGCGGGTTACGGCTGTCCGTAACAACGATGCGGTAGTAAGGCAGGTTGCGACGTCCGCCGCGAGCCATACGAAGTTTCAGTGCCATTGGGTAGTCTCCTTCTTCTTGTGTTAAAAACTTACTTCTTTTTCGTGTTTAGAAACGGGTTCGGCAGTTTTCCACCCAGCGAACCGCCGGAGAAATTTCCGCCTGCGAAAGGATTGGATCCCAGAACATCTTTTGGATCCATATTCCCCTTCATGCTTTCAGCCATCAGGGCCTGGTCTTTTTCACCCATTATGCCCTGCATCATCCCCATCATTTTGCCCATGCCCATTTTCTTCATGCGCTTCATGACGGTCTGCATATCCTGCAGTTGCTTATACAATTTATTGATGTCCTGAACCGTGGTTCCGGACCCGGCGGCAATGCGGCGTTTACGCGATGCATTCAGGATCGCCGGTTTGCTGCGTTCTTCCAAGGTCATGGACAGGATGATCGCTTCCTGTTTTTTGGTTGCGTCATCACCGATATTGGCCTTTTCAAGCTGTGATGCCATCTGGCCCAGACCGGGCAGCATTTTGACAAGGCTGCTGACGCCGCCCATTTTTTTCATCTGGTTCATCTGCGACAGCAGATCGTTGAAATCAAATTCGCCCTTCTGGAATTTCAGGGCCATTTTTTCCGCTTCGTCGCGGTCAATGGTTTCGGCGGCCTTTTCAACCAGGCTGACAACATCGCCCATGCCGAGGATACGGCCAGCAATACGGTCAGGGTGGAACGGCTCCAGCGCATCCCATTTTTCACCAACACCGATCAGCTTGATCGGCTTGCCGGTGAC
>CAACXI010000101.1_pt1 | contig 22252 bp, 21 predicted proteins | sample 2275891 | NCBI WGS metagenome assembly CAACXI01 (sample SAMEA5312484, study PRJEB27640) | indoor metagenome | biome: indoor environment; feature: controlled; material: polymer antistatic dissipative epoxy resin | place: Italy | collected 2014-05-27 | reverse complement strand
ATATTCCCAAAGCAGCGTGCCATCGGCGGTGCTGAAGGCCATCAAGCGGTTATCCAGCGTGACTAGGAACAGGCGGTTATCAATGATCGTAGGCGCGGCGCGGCACGGCGCAGGCAATTCCTTGCGGAAGATAATTTTGCCCGTCGTCGGGTCCATTACCAATAATTCGTTATAACCGTTCGTGACATACAGGCGGCCCTGTGAATAGGCGATACCGCCCGCAATGACGGGTTCGTCTTCTTCGCTTTTCGGGGCGATTTCCTGTTGCCACAGGCGCTTGCCGGTTTTGATGTCAAACGCGCTGAGATCGGATTTGGTATCAATTGTGTAGATGCGGCCATTGACGACAATTGGCTGCGTGACTAGCGGCAAGGATTTTTGCGCGCCCTTGCCAATGCTGGACCGCCAGATTTGTTTCAGCTCGCCCTCGTTCAGGGCAACCTGCTGCATGGCGTGGTTTGGATAACCACCGGTTTGCGGCCAGAATTCATTCTCCCACGCATTCGGGGCAATAAAACCCTGCGCTTCCAGTGCGGCGCTGTCCGGCTCCAGATTTTTCTGGAGTTCAAGAACGGAGATGCGATCCCCTGCCAGCGGGACTTTATCGTTGCTGCTGCCACAGCCTTGCAGGGCAAAGACGGCAACCGCCGCGAGAAGAATGCGTTTCATGGGACTTAGCCTTTTTGTTCGTTTTTATCCGCGGTTTTCTGTTCAGCAGGAATCTTTTCTGCCGACAGTTTCATCGTATAGAAATGATCCAGTGCCTTGGCGCGGCTTTGCAGCGATGCCGGTGTTTTCACATCATTGACCGGATCGGCCAGTAATTTCACAGCGGTTTTATAATCGCGCAGGCTGTCGCCAGCAATCAACGCGGCCTGAACCGAAGCGTGCAGACGCCATGGATTGTTTTTCGCCAGAAGCGGTTTCAGCGAAGCGTAGATTTCTTTCGCCTTTGCTTCATCAACACCGTCATTCCATTCCATGCGGGCCGCCATCAACGTGGCCAGATCGCGCCAGACGGCGGGGGCGCCGCGTTGTGCGGAAATTTCTTTATAGGCGGCCAGGGCTTCGGCGGTTTTATCGCTTTGCGCCAGATGCCCGGCGATTTGCAGGCGGGCCAGCGTTTCGTGATCACCCTTCAAGGTTTGGCTGGCGGCGGACAGAGCCGTTTCAGGATAGGGGGTTTCCATCGCGCTGATCAGCAAATCAGTCTGGCGGGCGTTGTGTTTTAATTTCCACGCATTCCATCCCGAAAAAACGCCGGTCAGAACGACCAGTAAAATGGCGCCGCCGATTAAATATGGGCCGTTTTCACGCCACATTTTTTCGGCTTTTTCGCGTTTCATCGCGTCATCAATTTCTTGTAGCAAATCGCTCATTTTATGCGGTCCGTCCTGTTTTGGGGTAATCGGCCTGTATCTTAGTCATTTTTCGTTGTTTTGCCAGCCATTTCCCCCGGCATTTCCCCCGGCATTTCAGGATGGATTACCAGTTCTTTAACCTCTTGTGCTATAATGGGTTTATGTCTTTTACGGTGATTCACAATCCGGCCTTTGGCAAACTGGAAAAATCTGGTTTCACACGCTTCCAGTTTCAACGGCTGGATGCTCTGTTTTTGAAGGCGACACAGGCCAAGGTTTTGATGTGCCGCTATGTCGATTGCGATTTCGATGAAGGCGTGGCGACCTTTACCTATGCCAAGGCCGAAAACCACCCGCCAATGTTTCAATTCGTAATCCGTCAGGTCGGCCCGCGTCAGGTGATGTATGAATTATATCAGGACGGCAAGGGCCGGGCGTTCAAAAGTGGGTTGTTTGACCGCGCTTATGAAAAACTGGAAGCGTCCATCGATTCCCTGCTGCCACCCCCGCTGTAATTCATTTCTAAAATCCCCGATTCTTGAGCTTTTCTGCGGACAAAGCGCTGGTTTTTCATGGCGGACGCACTACACTGACTTGCGTTTTAAATAAAGGAGAACACGCAATGTCGAAGATCAAAGTTGAAAATCCGGTTGTTGAAATTGACGGGGACGAAATGACCCGCATTATCTGGCAGATGATCCGTGAAAAAATGATCCTGCCCTATCTGGATATCGACCTGAAATATTACGATCTTTCGATTGAAAACCGCGATGCTACGGACGATCAGGTGACGATTGATTCCGCCAATGCGATCAAAAAATACGGCGTTGGCGTTAAATGCGCGACCATCACCCCGGATGAGGCGCGGGTCAAAGAATTTTCCTTGAAAAAAATGTGGAAATCGCCGAACGGCACGATCCGCAATATTTTGAACGGCACCGTTTTCCGCGAACCTATCATCTGCAAAAACGTCCCGAAATATATTCCCGGCTGGACTCAGCCCATCGTCATTGGCCGTCATGCCTTTGGCGACCAGTATAAGGCGACCGATTTTAAAATCCCCGGTCCCGGCAAACTGACCATGACTTATGTTCCTGCCGATGGCGGTGAAACAGTCGAACATGAAGTGTTTGATTTCACCGGCCCCGGCATTGCCATGGGAATGTATAACCTTGATGAATCCATCGAAGGTTTTGCGCGGTCCTGTTTTGCCTATGCGTTGCAACGCAAATGGCCGCTTTATATGTCCACAAAAAACACCATTTTAAAGGCATATGACGGCAAATTCATCGAAATCTTCGCGCGTGTTTATGACGCGGAATTCAAAGCGGAATTTGAAAAGAACAAGATGTGGTACGAACACCGCTTGATCGACGACATGGTTGCGTTCTCGGTTAAATCCAATGGCGGGTTTGTCTGGGCCTGTAAAAACTATGACGGCGATGTGCAGTCGGACGTTGTGGCACAGGGCTTTGGTTCGCTGGGTCTGATGACATCGGTTCTGTTGTCCCCGGATGGCAAATGTGTCGAGGCAGAAGCGGCCCACGGCACCGTGACCCGTCACTACCGCGAACATCAAAAGGGCAACCCGACATCGACCAACCCGATTGCGTCGATTTTCGCATGGACCCAAGGTCTGAAATATCGCGGTAAATTCGATAATAACCAGAAACTGATTGACTTCGCGAGCACGCTGGAGCAAGTGTGCGTCGCAACGGTTGAACAAGGGTATATGACCAAGGATCTGGCGTTGCTGGTTGGTGAAAAACAACCCTATCTGACCACCACCGAATTTATGGACAAGGTGGTCGACAATCTCGAATCTTCTATGCGTAAGGCGGCTTAATACAATGACAACGGCACGGGTTTTCCAGACAGTCTTATTTTCCGCTGTGGCGGCTTTTACACTGACTCATGGGGTTGCCCGTGCCGAAAATGTTAAGTCCTCAAAAAAGCAGGAATCAGTGAAGTCGCAGGAGCTTGCTGCGGCGAAGGCTGAATCTGGTGGCAGTTCGATCAAATCCGCCTCACCGCGTTCGGTGGGCAAACCCGGCGATGTCGAACCCAAAATTACGTTTTCTAAATTTTATGACCGCGATTATATCGGCGATATGCAGGTTTATACCGCGCGTTATGAAGATACGATGGTTCAGATCGCCCGCGATTTCAAAATGGGCTTTGTCGAATTACGCTCTGCCAATCCCTTCCTTGATCCGTGGATTCCGGGTGAGGGGAAAAAGGTTCTGATTCCGTCCATGCATCTTCTGCCGCGCGCGCCGCGTGAAGGCGTTGTCGTTAATCTGGCCGATATGCGGATGTATGTGTTTTTAAAGCCGGGTCAGGCCCCGACAACCTATGCGCTGGGGATTGGCCGCGAAGGGCTGTTAACGCCAAACGGCACAACATCGATTATTGCGAAGAAAAAAGATCCTGTCTGGCGTCCAACGGCGCGGATGCGTAAGGAAAACCCGATGCTGCCCGCCGAAGTACCGCCGGGTCCGGATAATCCGCTGGGTGAATATGCGCTGTATCTGGGGTGGCCGGAATACCGCATCCACAGCACCGACAAGCCTTATAGTATTGGCCGCCGCGCCAGTTCCGGTTGTATCCGGATGTACCCTGATCAGGCCGAAGAAATCTTCAAGGCCCTGCCCAATGGCACACAGGTCACCGTTGTCAACCAGTCGATCAAGTCCGGCTGGATCGGCGATAAAATGTATATCGAAGCCCATCTGACGATGGAGCAGGCCGATAAGATGGAAGTTGATGGCGGGTTGTCCGACTATGTCTTCCCGGAAGAAGATCTGGGCGCGATTGTTGCCTCTGCCGGCGAATATGCCGGTCAGCTGGACTGGACATTGATCCGTCAGGTGGTGCGTGAACGCCGTGGCTATCCGGTTGAAGTGTTCCGCAAAACCGGTGACAAGCCAGATGTTGTCGCGGAAAAATCCGCCCCAGTCCCTGAGGCACTTTCCACCCCGGCTGCTGCGACGGAAAAAGTAACGGCACAGGATAAAAAATCAGCGCCGGTGGTGACAACGCCGAATTAATCACGTTACTGCGAAGGTTTTTTAAAGAGCTGTCGCGGGTAAGGATGAGAAATAGGTCAGAACACCGACGCTGTAGAGTGCCGGGACCAGCAGTGGCAGCAGCAGGAAAATCGTGCTGGTGCGGCCCCGCGTAAAGAAGCTGATGATGCCAAGGCCAATGCCCGCAATGGCGGCCATCATACCACCGCCAAAATAGGTCAGGCGGAAGCTGTACAGATATTCATCCGCAGGCAGCGCATCAATGACGCCAAATTCCAATGCCAGATATAAGACCAAAAAGACGCTGGCATAACCAAGCGCGGCCAAGGCAATCAATTTGAATACTTGCAAAAGAATAGTCATCCATCATGGATAGCGTATTTTCAGGCAAATAAAAAGGCCACCTGATTGCTCAGGCGGCCCTTCGATTCGTTATTCACGAAGTCAGGCGATTATTTGCCTTGACGTGCGTGGAATACGGTGTCGCTTTTCACTGGAGCTTGGGAAGCGCCAACTGTACGCTCGTGAGCGTATGGAGCTTGGTCAACGCGTGCTGTGTCGTTGCTTGCGCAAGCGGACAGGCCGAAAGCTGCAACAGCCAGGGCAATCATCATTGTTTTGGTCATGGTAAGTCCTCATAATGCATTAGATTTGTTAAATTGATTTGTGTCATCACCCCTTAAGAAGGCAAAAATCACCTATCCTGTATACACAAAGCCGCGGGGGTTGAATACCGCTATTTTCAAATTTTCTCTTTTTTTTCAAAACCTTTGCCCCATTTTCGCCACTTTAAAAATTATCGAAAATAGCAGGCTCGGACAGGGTTATCGGCGGATGGTTTCAAAATAGTCATCAATTCCCAAAACCAGCGCCCCGGCAATCTGGTCGCGGTATTCAGGTTTGGACAGCATGGCCGATTCCTGCGCGTTCGACATATAGCCCATTTCGATCAGGACGGATGGAATATCCGGAGCCTTTAAAACCGCAAAACCCGCGAAACGGTGCGGGTTTTCAAGCACCCGGATGCCGCGGGACTTTAATTGCTCGACCGTTTTATTGGCAAAAAATTTGGACTGGTTCATGGTGTCGCGCATGGCCAGATCAACCAGAATATTGGCGACATCCTTGTCTTCGACATTCAAATCAATCCCGGCGATCAGGTCGGCATGGTTTTCCCGCGCCGCCAGTTTTTCGGTTTCGGCGTCCGATGCCTTTTCAGACAGGGTATAAATGGAGGCCCCACGGACACCGGCACGATTAATGGAATCCGCATGCAGGGATATGAACAGATCGGCGCCTTTGTTCCGGGCAAAGGCAACGCGCTGGGACAGGCGGATAAAGACATCCTTGTCGCGGGTCAGAATCACCCGGTACCGCCCGGTGGCTTCCAGATGCCGTTTCAGATCGCGGCCCATGGCCAGCGTGATATTTTTTTCCTTTAAATTATTGCCGCCCAACGCCCCCGGGTCTTCACCGCCATGACCCGGATCAAGGACGATCAGCGGACGCTGCGCCATGGGCAGGATCGCCTTTGGCGCGGTCAGGGGCGGGGGGGCTGGTTTTATGCCCGGCTGCGGCGGGGTGATATCGGGCGAGGACGATGTGGCCTGCACGACGGATGAATTTGGTCCGCCCTCATCAATCTTTAATGTGCCGAAACTTTTGCCACGGCCTTGTTGAAACGCGGACAAGGTGGCCTTTTTAAAATCAATGACGATGCGGTTGGGCTGGCCATCGGCGCGGGGCATGAAAAACGCGGACTGGATCAGGGCTTCTTGTTCCAGATCGATGACGATACGGGATGTGCCGGGTTGCAACGGACCCTGACGGATGCTTTTAATGCCGGTTCCGGGCGGTTTGGCAAAGGAACCAACGCGCCATGTAAAAGCGGGGGCATCAATGACCAGACGCACCGGATCGGACAGCATAAAGGCGCGGAAGGTGGTCGGGTTATCCATCTCAACCACAAGGCGGGTTTTATCGGGGTGGGCCGCCATGCGGATATTGGTGATGTCGAGCGCCAAAGCCGGAGCAAACGCACCGGGCAGGGTCACGAAAAACAACAGAATAAGGGGCAAAAGATGATGGATACGCATAATCCTTAAACTATGACACATCTTGCGCGCTGTTAAACAGGTTTTTCGCCCGTCAGTTCAGTGACGCGGAATGATCCGTAACCATTGGTCAATGTTGAAACCAGAGCCGGGGCGATAGACCGCATCTCATCCGCCAATGTCCACGGCGCATTGACCACCATCATCCCGCACCCATTCAAAATATTGGGGTCATCAATGGGCCGCAGCAGGAAGTCAAATGCGGTACAACGGGGAATTTGCAGGGCTTTGACATCCAGATGATAAGAGTGAATGTCACGCAGATTTTTGATCGGATACCAAAACGCGTAAATGCCGGTCGCCCACCGCGTATAGGCTTCGCGTAGCCCCTTGACCATCAAATCGAATTCATTGGTGACTTCAAAGGGTGGATCGACCAGAACGATGCCGCGCCGTTCATCCGGCGGGCAGAAGGCGCGCAGGGCGGTATAACCATCCATATTTTCAACCCGGACGCGGCGGTCCTGCCCCAAAATCCGGGTCAGGGTCCGGCTGTCTTCGGGGTGCAGTTCATTGGCCACCAGACGGTCGCCCTTGCGCAGCATATCCTTGATCATCATCGGTGAGCCGGGATAGGCGTTGATCGCGGGGGCGTTCTCATTGAATTTGCGGATCAGGGCGACATAATCGGCCATGGCCGTGGGCAGGCGCTCTACATTATAAAGGCTGCCGATCCCGGCTTCGGCTTCCATCGTCTTGCGGGCCTCGGTAGAATTCAGGTCATAACGGCCAATCCCGGCATGGGTATCGAGCGCAAAGAATGGCTTATCCTTTTGTTTCAAATAGGAAATAATCCGCATCAGCATGATATGCTTGAAAACGTCAGCGAAATTTCCGGCGTGGTAGATATGGCGATAATTCATGGTTGAATGCTGTAGCACTTTGGGTTTTGATTTTACAGATTAATCTTGCGATTCATTTCTATTGTACTGGTCCACGCCACGTTGTATATCAGTAAACAGCGACCCGTTGCGGCTTTAGCATTTTACAGAATGAGAAAAGTTTCGCTAGTTGTAACGGTAATGAAGGGAATGCTCAGATAAAGCATTCCGCTCCGGCGCTTAAAACACATTGTTGTTGGCCCGTCTTGGTCATGGCCGCCTCTTTTGGCCCAACCGTTACAACACCAACCGCAGCCGGAGTCCCCAGAAACAGAATTTTTAGGTGCGCAGGCACCGACCCGTCGCCATGTCGCTTGGCGGATCAACGGGGCGGTGTTTATGCGCGCTTTTGTTATTCAGGAGATTTTAAAATGACAAAACGCATGTTGATTGATGCAACCCACGACGAAGAAACAAGGGTTGCCGTCGTTGACGGAACCCGTTTGATGGAATTTGACTATGAAAGCCAAGTCCGCAAACAGATTAAAGGGACAATCTTTCTGGCCAAGGTGACGCGGGTTGAGCCGTCCCTGCAAGCCGCCTTCGTGAATTTTGGCGGGAACCGCCACGGTTTTCTGCCCTTCGCTGAAATCCACCCCGATTATTACCGCATTCCAATTGCTGATCGTGAAGCCTTGCTGGCTGAACAAAAAGCCGAGATGGAAGCCCGTGACGCCGAAGAACGCGCCATGGAAGAGGAAGAAGAGCGCGCCGCCGCTGGCCTGATTTCCATCGCCGATCTGGAAGCCGCGCAAGGTTCCGATTCCGATGATGAAGAAGACGACGAAGATGAAGACGTTGTCGAAGAAATCGGCGGTGAAAAGCCTCCGGTTGATGAGCTGGACGAAGAAGAGTCTGAATCCGAAGAAGACGGGCAAGAAGAGATTGCGGAGCATATCGCTCCTGAAGTACTGGAAGCCGAGGCAGAGGCTGTTGTCGAATCGGAAGCGGTTCAGGCGGTTGCCGCCTTGGTCGAAAATTCTGGCGATGACGTCGAAGAAGACGAGTCGGAAGAAGATGAAGACGAAGAAGATTTTTCTGCCGAAGACGATTCCGATGATGTGACCGATGAAGATGAATCCGGCCCATCCGGCAATGTTGCCTTGCCAGCCGAAGGTGAAGTTGCAGAAGAATCAGAAGAAGATGAAATTAACGGCAATACCGAAGCCGGACACCGGGGTGAATCCCTGAATGGCGATACGCGTGGTGAAAACCGCCGTGGTGGCCGTAATCGTGGTCGCGGCGGATATCGCGGCGGCAGCAGCGGTGGCCGCAATGGTGGCCGTGGTGGCCGCAGCGGTGGCCGTCATTCGGCAGCGTCCAGCCGCCGGGTTGAAGTTCTGGGTGGTGATGGTGTCGAGGGCGACCGTCCGGTCCGTCCAACCAGCCGCCGTCATTATAAGATTCAGGAAGTCATTAAACGTGGCCAGATCATGCTGGTTCAGGCGAGCAAGGAAGAACGCGGCAATAAAGGTGCTGCGATGACATCCTTCCTGTCCCTGCCGGGCCGTTACTGCGTTTTGATGCCAAACAGCCCGCGTGGTGGTGGTGTTTCGCGTAAAATTGCGAATTTTGAAGAACGCAAACGGATGCGTGAAATTCTGTCCGAACTGAATGTTCCGGAAGGAATGTCGGTTATCATGCGCACCGCCGGGATGTCCCGGACCAAAGTTGAAATCAAGCGCGATTGCGATTATTTGCTGCGTTTGTGGGATGAAATCCGTGAGCTGACCCTGAAATCAAGCGCCCCGGCCTTGATCCATGAGGAGGGCAAGCTGATCCGCCGTGCGGTTCGTGATTTGTACAGCCGCGATATCGAAGAAATCATCGTGTCCGGTGAAGACGGTTACAAACAGGCCCGCGACTTTATGAAAGTCATGATGCCGTCACACTCCAAACGCGTCACACAATATAAAGACGAACAGATCCCGTTGTTCCACCGCTATCAGGTTGAAAGCCAGATCCGCGAAATGGGCGAACCGAATGTCACATTGCGTTCCGGTGGTTATCTGGTCATCAACCCGACAGAAGCTTTGGTGTCTGTCGATGTGAACTCTGGCCGCGCAACCCGCGAACGCCACATCGAAGAAACCGCGCTGAAAACCAACATGGAAGCGGCAGAAGAAGTCGCCCGCCAGTTGCGCCTGCGCGATCTGGGTGGTTTGGTCGTGATCGACTTTATCGATATGGAAGACCGCCGCAATAATGCAAAGGTTGAGCGCAAGCTGAAAGAATCCCTGTCCACGGACCGCGCGCGGATCCAGATGGGGCGGATTTCATCCTTTGGCCTGATGGAAATGTCACGCCAGCGGATGAACCCAAGCCTGACCGAAGCCCAGTTTGAAAAATGCAAATTGTGTAGCGGCACGGGTCACACCCGCACTGTCGATAACGCGGCAATCTTGTGCCTGCGCGGTTTGGAAGAAGAAGGCGTTCGCGCCCATGGCGCAACCGTCCAGTTCAGCCTACCAAACGACGTTGCGATTTATATCCTGAACCATAAACGCGATATGCTGGCCGATATTGAGCGCCGCTATGAATTCAATGTGGTGATCCGCGTTGATGATACGTTGCTGCCGGGTATGTTTAAAATTGAACGCCTGCGCGTTGAATCGGAAGATGACGAGGATGAAGACGGTGAAAACCGTCCAGCCCGTCCAGCCCGCACCGAACGGTCAGAAGAAAACCGTGACCGCGATAATAATCGTGGTGGCCGTGACCGGAACCGCAATCGCGGTGGCCGTGATCGCAACCGCCAGAATGATAATGCCGAAGGCGTTGAAAACGCAGCGGTAGAGCCATCCGATGATGTCGCCGTTACGACAGAAGCCGAAGGCACCGAAGAACGCGCACCGCGTGAAGAGGGTGACCGCAGCCGCCGTCGTGGTCGCCGTGGTGGCCGTGGTCGTGGTCGCAACGAAGGCCGCAACCCGGATGATCAGGGCAATGCCGAAACTCCGGCCACACAGGATGGTGAAGCCGGTTTTGCCGAAACATCTGAACCGGATGGAAACCGTGCAGAACCACAAGCCGATCAGTCGAGCGAGAATGCTGGTGAGGGTCGCAGCCGTTCGCGGAATGACCGCCGTCCGCGCCGCGCCCACAATGATCGTGCCCCGCGTGAAGATCGCCCGGAATCAGCGGCTGTCGCATCGGATTCGCAGGATAACAGTCAGCAACAAGCTGCCGTAACCCCGCGCAGCCCGGTTGAACCTAAATTCTATGGCCGCCGCACAACGGAAGAAAAATCCGCCGATCCGGTTGCCAATGACGCCCAGAAAGGGGCCGCTGAAAAACCTTATGAGGTTGTCAGCGAAGCTTCAGACCAGAAGAAAAAGGGCTGGTGGAACCGTCTTGTAGAGTAATCTATTGAAAATCTTGAATAAAACAGCCCTGCAGTTGAAAAATTGCGGGGCTTTGTTCTGTTATGAATATATTTACCATAATGTTGATACTATAGAGTCGGTTTGTTGATTGAGCCTGACATCCCCTTTTGCCCCGCAGAATGAAGGGGGGTTAGGCGGTGAGAGAAACAGACCTTGTCCCCCTTGGCCGTCGGTTTCACCGACGGCCATTCTTTTCAAAGCCCCTTCATACAAAACTTTCGCGCTGGATTGTCGCGGGTGATGTCCTTATTCTGGGGGCAGCATAAATTATAGTCGAATGGAGAACGCGGTCATGATGGTCAGAAATTTTATCGGTGTGCTGGGCTTGGCCATGCTGCTGTCTTCGGCATCTTTTGCGGCCAATGAACTGGTTCCGATTGGTGCGGATAATCCATACCTGAAAGAAATCGAAGCAACGACCGCCAGACTTGGAAAAGAATTGCCGCCATCGGCGTTGAAGCATTTGTATTATATCCGCGAAGGGTTCGGGGCAACGCGCGTTGTCCTGATCGTCCGCAAGGATGTGGAGGCCGCAGCCAAGGCGTGCGGCAAGGCCAATCCCGATATGAAAGACGCAATTAATGCGGAATTTGACGGCTGGGCCACTGAAGTCGATCCGGTTGTAAAAGAAAAACAAAAGCTGATGGATCAGGCGATTAAGACGCAGGACTACGCAAAGCCAAAAGAAATTCGTGACTATTTGACCCTGATTGAAAAGGCCGGCGACCACGCCAATAATCAGATTGATAAGCAGGTTGTGACCACGCCCGAAGCTTGTACAAAACTGAAAGACTCCATGGCAACAACCAAGGGGGTTGTGAAACAATTATTGAGCGATGTGCAATTCCTTGTCTGGCCACTGCCGGAAGACCGCGCCAAAACAACCATCGAAGAAGATCGTAAGAAACAGGATTAGGAATGATGCTGCAACAATCGCCCTTACGGATTTTGCAAATCATGGCCGGGGCCGCGCATGGCGGGGCCGAAGCCGCCTTTGTTGATATGTGCGTGGCGTTAAAAGAAGCAGGGCAGGATGTTGTTGTCATCACCCGCCCGCATGAAAAACGCGAAGCCGTGTTCCGTGCGGCGGGCATTCCAACCCATCTTTTGCCGTTTGGCGGGGCGCTGGATTTTATCACGCGGATCAAAATAAAGCGCATTATAAAGGCTTTCCGGCCTGATATCGTGCAGACATGGATGTCACGCGCGGCGCAAAAAACACCGCGCTGGTCGGCATCAATGGGCATTCCGCAATATTTCGTTCTGTCGCGGTTGGGCGGGTATTACAAAATTTCGCATTTCAAGGAAACCGATTTTTTTGTCGGCAATACGCCGGACATTAAACGCTTCCTGATTGATGAAGGGGTTCCGGCTGACCGTGCCGAACACATCAATAATTTTGCCGAAATTGAAATCGCGGAAAAACCAGTCACCCGGTCCGATGAAAAGACCCCGGATGATGCAAAACTGATCGTGGCCTTGGGGCGGTTGCATACGGCCAAGGCTTTTGACACGTTGATGCGGTCGGTCACCAATCATCCGCAAGTCCATGTGTGGATCGCCGGGGAAGGGCCGTTGCGGACAGAGCTGGAAGAATTGCGGGCTGAGCTGGGGCTGGAAAACCGGGTGCGGTTCCTTGGGTGGCGCGATGACCGCGCGGCCCTGCTTCAGGCGGCGGATCTGTGCGTGGTGCCATCGCGTTTTGAACCGTTCGGCAATGTCTTTGTGCAGGCCTGGTCACAGAAAACACCGCTGATTACAACTGCATCGGAAGGGCCGCGCCAATATGTGCGCGATGGCGAAGATGCGTTGATGGTTCCGGTGGATGATGTTGCCGCGCTGTCCGGTGCGATTGGCCGGGCGCTCAATGATCCGGCGCTATGTGCGCGGATGGTGGAAAACGGCTATGCCCGGTTTATGCGTGAATTCACCAAGGACCAGTCTGTGGGCCAATATATGGCCCTCTACCGCTCTATGCTGGCGCACCGTTAAGTTTGTTTTTCCACGCCATTTCATGACAAAATAGGGGAACGCAAGGCGTTGACCTTGCGTTTGTATGCGAAAGGTTATGAATCGTGATGCCCGATAAAGACCGCGATACCGACATTCTGGACGGCGATTATCAAGTGTTGGCTTCGGATGAGGCTGATACGGATGATGATTCCGGTGAGGGTGATGAGGAAGAAGACGGTGACGGATCCGGTGATCGCGCCGCCCTTGCCCTTGATGTTCCCGAACCCGCACAAGCCATGGCCGCGAATGCCGCACTGGCTAAGGGCGGCAAGGATAAAGGCAAAGGCAAAAAAGGCCTGAAAGGAAAAGCCAAGGGCGATAAGGCCGGCATTGATGTTGTCATTGATGACGGCATGATTGGACCCGAAGATGAAGCGAAAGAAGATGTCGAAGCCGAAGCGGCACAGGATATCTCCGCCTATGACAGTGATGAAATCACCGATCCAGAATTGGATGATGTTGATCCGCTCATGATGCTTTTAGGGGCCAATGAAAAGCCGTGGGAGAAGGAGAAGCTGTCTGTGGTTGAACGGATGATGATGAATCCGGGTTATGAGCGCGATACCGATGCGTTGCGCCGGGATCAGGATGGTGAAGATCCCAAAGCCCGGGATAAGGCGACAAAAGTCGGAAAGGTCGCGGCGCTTGCGGCTGGTGCTGCTGCTTTGGGCGTGGCAGCAGTAAAAGGGGCAGAAGCGAAGCAACAGGCGCAAAATGGCCCCGGCATTGCGGGTGTTTCAAAAGGACCACGCCGCGCCGTGGAACAGGACCAATCCGCCCCCGTCAAAGCCGAAATCCGCAAGGCCAATACGGTTCAGTTTAACGACACGCAACCCATCACCTATCAGGCGCGGCAGAATGCGCAGGAAGTCACCATGCGGCGCATGGACAGCGGGCTGGCCGCAACGATGGACAGTAAAACCACCATGACGGTCGATCCGCACAAGCCGACAGGGCAAAAGAGCGCAGGTGTAGATCTGCTGGATCTGGTTGAGCATCAGTTGCAAAACGGGGCCGCAGGCATGAACTGGAACCCCAATTCCGGGGTGGCGGGCGGGTTCAGCCAGACGATGGATATGATTTATGCGGCATTGGGCGCACAGAATTTAATGGCGGTATCCCCATACCGCGAAGCAGGCTGGGACGAGAAGCGTCTGGAACAGAAGGAAAATTCGCAGGATGTGACGATTGCCCCGTCGGCACCAGAGGTCAAAACCCCTGCGCCAGAGCTGAATTTGGAGCGTGCGCCGCAAATAAATCTTGGACCTGGCGGGATGTAATCTGGTATAAATGATCCATATTATTCAGAAGAACGCTTAAGATTTTTCAGGGTGTGACGATGACAACAAACGATCAAACCAACGAAGAAACCAACGTAACGGCGGCCGCACAGACGGCGCCGGACTCTTCTGGCCGTAAACCTGCCTATATCCTTGCCCGTGAGGCGGATGAGGCGGAATACGAAAAAGATGAAGCCAAGAAAAAGGCAGCCTTCTTCGCCGCGGCTCAAGGGTCGCAGGATAAGGAAGACGGCGCAGAAATTACCGGTAAGGCCGGTCTGCACGCCGCCAGCCCGGATGCTGTTCCACCAGTTTTAGATCCAAAAGAAATGCTGGGTGATAATTTTACACCGGACCTCAATGGTGCCGGATGGATCACCTGCAGTGATGGCAAGAAAGTTCGTGATGATGGCGCGTCCATTTATGCGCCGGGTAAAAAATTAAGCCCTGGCCAGATCGACATGATTTTACAATTGTCGATGCAAAAAGGCTGGACCGAAATTTATGCGTATGAACCAGGTCGCAACCGTCTGCATCAGGAAGCGACACAGATGCTGTCGCAAATGGCAGCGGCAAGACAAATGCCGCTTCACTGCTGCTGCGAAAAGAAATTGGCGGGCAGTTTCTCCAGCCATCTAAGTGATGCCGAAGAGGCCATCCGTCAGGTCCAGATGAACCGTCATAATGCGGCGAAAGCTCCGGCCCCGACGCCAGCCTAAATCTTTTTTCTGTAGAGCAGGGAATGCTGACTGGCGACCATCAGCGCCAGCAGGATCATGGCGCCGCCCTGATGCGATGCGGCCAGATGCAATTGAACCTGCGTCAGCAGGGTCGCAATTCCCAATCCCACCTGTACCAAAACCATCACCCCCAGATAAGGCGCAAGACGTGTGCGGTTCCGGGTGAGATAGGCATAGGATAAAACCGCGATCATGGTGGTCATGGCCAGCCAGCGATGGGTGAATTGAACCCCGGCGGCGCTGTGCAACGGGTCGCCAAAATCAGATGGAATCAAACGATCGCCCATCAACGGAAACTGGTTATAAATCATCCCGGCATCCAGACCGGCGACAAACGCGCCCCAGATAATGGTGGTTGATAACATCGCCAATACACCCCAGCCGCAATAGACGAATTTTGTGGCCTTGATCCGTGGCAGGGTCAGATTGCGCATCCGCAAACCCATCCACAACAAGGCGGCAAACAGAATCAATGCCATCGTCAAATGGATGGCGAGGCGGAAATGGCTGACCGATGGACGGTCGATCAAACCGCTTTGTACCATAAACCAGCCGACAAAACCCTGTAGCCCGCCCAGCGCCAGCAGGACCAGAAATTTCCACCCGGACCCCTTTGGCAATTGCCGCCGGACGGCGAAATAAATTAGCGGCACAACATAAGCCAGCCCGATGGCGCGACCCCATAGACGGTGCAGCCATTCCCAGAAGAAAATCTTTTTAAAATCGCCAATCTCCATCCAGAAATGCTTGGCGGCAAATTCCGGTGTTTGTTGATAGAGATGGAATTGATGCTGCCACGCGGCTTCGTTCAATGGTGGCAAAGCCCCGGTAATCGGTTTCCATTCGGTGATGGAAAGCCCGGATTCGGTCAGGCGCGTAATCGCGCCGATGACGGCCATGGCAAACACCATAAAGGCACAAAAATACAGCCAGTTGGAAATGGCCTGATAGGGGGGGCGGGTCTGTATAGCGGATGAGGTCATCATCCTTCTGTCATAGGACGGGGCGGGAGAATTGTCCAGCAGGGCCAAAAACGGGTTGTTTGATGTGGCGCTCTGGATCCCCGGTCAAGCCGGGGGATGACAAATTTAAATTATATCGTCACCCCCGCCTTGAGCGGGGGTCCAGGGACATGGGCACGTTATTTCTTGTCGGACCCGAAAACGCTTGGTTTGCTTTGGCGCTGCTGTTCTTTTGAAATCAGGGCGACCTGACGGGAATAGGGCATGGATTGCATCCAGACAGTCCCGGGGCCTTCGCAATTGACCAGCACCGCGCCCTCATCCCCCAGTAACATTGATCCAATGCTGCCAGCACGCGTAATGCCGACTTTGACATCTTTCGTGGTGGCGACCAGACAGCCTGTATCCACCTGAATTTCTTCGCCGGCTTTCAATTCATCGCAATAAATGCCGCCGCCGACATTCAGGAAGACAACATCATCGCCCTTGATCTTCTGCATAACAAATTCTTCGCGGCCAAACAGGGCAAATCCCATTTTCTGGCGCAGGTGAATGGTGACATCGGTTCCGGCGGGCGCGGCCATAAACGCTCCGCGCTGGCAGATTAATTCGCCATCATGTTCATGCAGATCAACAGCCAGAATTTGTCCCGGATGCGGGGCGGCCAGAACCAGATCCTGCGGGTTTTCCGATGCGTTTATGAAATGCTGGGACAGGAACCCTTCCCCGGCCAGCTTACGGGTCAAAGCGGACATGATTTTACCGCCCACGGATTGTTCCTGACCGTTGCCGACGCCCATTTCGGATTTGATATCCTTGGTCTTTTTCATCAACGCGCCGTTTTCGGTCAGAAATTTCTTATACGCGTGCAGGCGCAGGACGACATAGGGGGTGGTCGAGCTGTTGACGATTTCGTAATCAAAGCCCAATGGTTTGATTTTTCCGCCAAAGGCTTCGGAGCAGGTTTCTGTTTTTACCGTGGCCATGTGAACGACACCCCTTTTTCTTTATGACGGGCTTATATATACCATAGGGGTCCCTGACCGTAAATAAAATTATGAAAAATGCCATGACCCAGACCCCCCATATCACTGATGTTGTTATTATTGGCGCCGGGCCGGTTGGCCTGTTCGCGGTGTTTGAATTGGGGCTTTTGGACCTGAAGGTGCATCTGGTTGATATTCTTGATAAACCGGGCGGGCAATGCGCCGAACTTTACCCGGAAAAGCCGATTTACGACATTCCGGCCCTGCCTGTCGTCACGGGTCAGGAACTGACCGATAATCTGATGGCGCAGATCAAGCCGTTTCACCCGGTCTTCCATTTCGGCCATATGGCGGAAAAACTGGAAAAAACCGAAACGGGCTGGCGGTTGACCACGGATCAGGGAACGGTCATCGAGGCCAAGGTGGTCGTGATTGCCGCCGGGGGCGGATCGTTCGTGCCAAAGAAACCGGCCATTCCGGGGCTTGAGCCGTATGAAGGGCATTCGGTCTTTTACGCCGTGCGTAAAATGGAACGCTTCCGTGACAAAAATATCATTATTGCCGGGGGCGGGGATTCTGCGCTGGACTGGACCTTGAACCTGCAACCGATTGCAAAGAGTGTCACGCTGGTTCACCGCCGCGACGATTTCCGCGCCGCGCCGGACAGCGTCAATAAAATGCGCGAACTGGTCGCCAGCGGGAAGGTCGATTTACAGATCGCCGGTATTACCGGTGTCCATGGCGATGGGACTCAATTACGCAATGTTGCGTTACAGTCGAAAGAGCAGGGCGATTACACGCTGGAAGCCGATACTTTGCTGGCCTTTTACGGCCTGACGATGAAGCTGGGGCCGATTGCCGATTTCGGCCTGAACCTGCATGAAAACCTGATCCCTGTGGACACTGAAAAATTTGAAACCGCTACGCCCGGTATCTTTTCAATTGGCGATATTAACACCTATCCGGGCAAGCTGAAGCTGATCCTGTCGGGGTTCCATGAAGGGGCATTGATGGCGCAACAGGCGTTCCGCTATGTCTATCCCGACCGCAAATTGCGGTTCCAGTACACGACATCGTCCAGCGATCTGCAGACCAAGCTGGGCGTTAAAGCTTAAGCGCGCGAATGACCGGGGTTGGGGTTTGCGCCCCCTGTAACACCTTGCGGGCGGCGGCAACGCTGTCCATGGCACGCGGTGCGCTGGACGCGTAATGTTCGGTCAAGGTATCCAGCAGCAAGGCCGCAACCGCACCCACACTGGACGACCCAATCTTTGTATCCATCGCCCCGGCACGGTTTGCCGCCACAGCCGCCAGCGCATCATTGGCCGCCAGACCCGTTTGCGGCGCATAAGGGTCAAGGCCCGATTGTTGCAGTTTTTGTGTCAGATCGGCGCGGAAGGCGGGGTTCAGGCCCACGGCTTCACCAACCAGAGCCATAAAATCATGCTGGAACGGGCCATTATCAGCCATACGGATTTCCAGCCTTTTGCCGTTCATCCGCCCAAAGGAATCGCGCAGGGACGTAATTTTCAGCATATGGTACTGCATACTTTCGCTTAAAAGCGCATTGCTTTGCGTATTCAGGCCCCGGTCTTGCAAATCCCGCATGGTTGGGTGCTTGCCATCCTGATCGGTGATGCGCATCGCGCCGTGTTCATCCAGATGCATCATCATAGGCGTGGTGAAAATATGGTCGGCTTGACGCTGCATCAAATCATCGGGGCTGGTTGCCGCCGTAATCACGGGGGACAGGCCACCACGCCCGTCTTCCTGGCTCAGACGGATTTTCGCGGTCGGGTTAAAGGCGACGGGCTGCCCGTCAAACACGCCCCCGGTATTTTCACAAAGCGCGGTCAAGGATGGGGTCAGAACCATCAGGATTTTGCTCATGTCATACAGGTGATCCATATCGGCATAAGACACGCTGAGATGGACCGAAGTCGTCATCAAGGGCTGACGTGCGCAAATGTCCCGCCCGTTTTGAATAAAATGCTCCAAAAGCCCATCGGCGCGTTCGGATGGAATGCGGTGATCCATCGCGTCTTTCAGGGTCATATGACCCAGATACCCGGTTTGTGCCGGTTGGTACCCTTCATCCCGGACGCAGGCGGCAAAGGTTTCATGCAGTTTGCGCATTTCGGCAATCATGGTTTCCGCGCCGCGATGGGCGCCGGTTTTTACTTCAAAAATACTGGCCAGCGGTTCGTCCGTGACGCTCACCCCGGCGGCGGCCAAGGCATCTTTCAAACGGTCATGGGCAGCAACATCAATTAAATTGGATTGGGGGGTGGTGACGACGTGTTCGACTTCGCTGCCCATCGCCGGATTTTGCGAAATCTGGTAATCGCGGCGGATATCGGCTGGCAGGACCAGATCATTCAGGTCTTTTGCGGTTTTGGAAGCTGGTGATGCGGTGGTGGTCATGATGAAATTTCGCCTTAATTTAAAAAAACCCGGGGCCTTCTTCAGGTTCCGGGCAGCGTGCGGGCTTCTTCAAGCCACAAATCATCGCAAGGAACCTGTTATTAAGAGGTCCGCCACCAGCGTATTGCGACAATCATCATTTGTACGTTCATAGTTATATACATAACACTTATAGGCGTTTTTCGTCAAGATTCTTTTTCCCGGGAATGGTATGGTCAGGGGCATTTTTATAAAGGAAACAACGCCGTGGCTACGTTGGATGTTATTAGCAGTGTCGATTATGGGTACCGGTTCTTGTGGGCTGAGCGCCGCTATCTGCGCCGCCTGATCGCCGTACCGCTGGCGGTTAAGCTGGTCTGTTTCATTGCCCTGTCCGCTTTGGGATGGGAGCAGGATTTTATCCGCATGGCGCTGGTGCTGCTGCCGTCTTACTTTACCGAAGGCTGGATGCTGGCCCATGTGGTCCGGCTGGTCTTTCATAACCAGCGCTGGCCGTTCCAGTCGGTGGGGGACAGGGCGCAGGATGAAGCCTTGTTGATGGACCGCGCCTATGGCGTCATGGCGGGCACATTATTTTATGTCGTCATTAAATTTCTGCTCGGCGGATTTATGGCGTTGATCTCACAGGCGCAAACGGCAGCGCAAAGCGAAATGGCGCAGGCCGTTCAGGCACAGGGCGAACCCGGTATGGGGATGTTCTTCCTGGCGTTGCTGTTATTGATGGGAACGCTGTGGGGATTCCGGTTGCTGTTCATGTATATTCCCGCTGCTGCGGGATTGAGCCTGACCATTATTACGCGTGTCCGGCATAGCTTTATGATGTCGATGGAGATGCTGGGGATCTGGCTGGTCAGCTTTGTTCCGTTCGCACTTTTGACATTATTGCTGGCCTCCATTGTGGTTCCGGCCGATTTGAAATCGGCGGCGGACATGGCGCCCGGATCACGTTTCCTGTTTCTCGTGTTGCAGGTGGGTGTCGATACACTGATCGCCATTGTCAGTACGGCGGCGGTCGCGTGGGGTCTGCGCAATATGATTGAAAAGTTGACCTCAAAGCGTTAAGTCACTGCCATGGAAACATATCAGGTTATTGTTATTAATCCCGATGGGACCGAAACTGCGCTGGACGTGCCGGATGGCTGGCAAGTCATGGAAGCCTTGCGGGATTACGGTTTCCCCGTGAAGGCTGAATGCGGCGGCGCGTGTTGCTGCGCCACTTGCCATGTCTATATTGACCCGGACTGGATGGCGCGGTTGTACCCGATGCGGGATGATGAAGAATCAATGCTGGACGGCGCGCTGGCCCCGCAGGAAAATTCGCGCCTGTCGTGCCAGATCATTATGAGCGCAGCGCTGGACGGGTTGCGCCTGACCGTGGCACCGAACGGGATCTAAGCTTTGTTTATTGCAGGGTAAATTCTTCGGCGTAGATTTTTGTTTCCCGCGGAACGATCAGCTTTTGGGACGCGACATAAATTGAATGCAGCTTGCCATCCAGATTATGGGACCAGAAATCGAGGAATTTGTTAAGTTCCGGGAAACGCGGCGCGATATCATATTCCTGCCAGATATAAGATTGCAGCAAATCAGGATAATCGGGCAGATGATAGACGATCTCTGCCGTGGTCAGGCGGTAATGGTCGATAAACTGGCGTTTTAAATCTGTCATTCTTCTGATCTCCTTGCCGGATTCTTCCTGCCTTATCAGTGTGCATCAGGAGTTTTGACAAATTATTAACGCGCTGAACGCCGCAATCTGCGCATACAGCCGTGGTAAGCCTTGATAAATTCCAAAGCGTTCTATATATCAGTTGGCAGTCAGGCGGGGGGAGTGCTAACACACCCCGGTCAGATTGGAAAATGTAACAAACACAATAAGTTATTGGAGCTAAATATGAATTTTCGCCCTTTGCATGATCGCGTCATGTTGAAACGTGTCGAACAAGAAGAAAAAACCAAAGGCGGGATTATCATTCCTGATACCGCGAAGGAAAAGCCGATGGAAGGCGAAGTTGTCGCCGTTGGTTCCGGTGTTCGTGACGAAACCGGCAAAGTGATCCCGCTGGATGTAAAAGCAGGCGACCGCGTCCTGTTCTCCAAATGGTCGGGCACAGAAATCAACATGAACGGTGAAGAATTCCTGGTCGTGAAAGAAAGCGACATTATGGGCATCCTCGCCGCGTAACTTTAAAAATACTTTTTAGGAGATCAAAACTATGGCTGCAAAAGACGTAAAATTCCGCGGCGAAGCCCGTGAGAAAATGCTGCGTGGCGTGAACATCCTCGCTGACGCTGTAAAAGTAACCCTCGGTCCTAAAGGCCGTCTGGTCGTTATCGACAAATCCTTTGGCGCACCACAAGTGACCAAGGATGGCGTGACCGTTGCAAAATCCATCGAGCTGAAAGACAAGCACGAAAACATGGGTGCGCAACTGGTGCGTGAAGTGGCCAGCAAGCAAAATGACATCGCTGGCGATGGCACAACCACCGCAACCGTTCTGGCGCAAGCCATCGTTCGCGAAGGCGTTAAGGCTGTTGCCGCCGGTATGAACCCGATGGATCTGCGCCGCGGTATCGACAAGGCTGTAACGGTTGTTGTTGCTGACCTCGTTTCCCGCGCGAAAGATGTCAAGACCAATGAAGAAATTCAACAGGTCGGTCTGATCTCCTCCAACGGCGACGTTGAAATTTCCGAGTACATTGCCAAGGCAATGGATAAAGTCGGTCAGGAAGGCGTTATCACTGTTGAAGAAGCCAAGTCGCTGGAAACCGAACTGGATATCGTTGAAGGTATGCAATTCGACCGCGGTTATTTGTCCCCGTACTTCATCACCAACGCGGATAAAATGGTTGCCGAGCTGGAAAACCCATACATCCTGCTGGTTGAGAAAAAAGTATCCAACCTGCAATCAATGCTGCCAGTTCTGGAAGCGGTCGTTCAATCGGGCCGTCCATTGCTGATCGTTGCTGAAGACGTTGAAGGCGAAGCTTTGGCGACGCTGGTTGTCAACAAGCTGCGTGGCGGTTTGAAAGTGGCTGCTGTGAAGGCTCCGGGCTTCGGCGATCGCCGCAAGGC